>JAABUJ010005832.1_pt1 | contig 12168 bp, 11 predicted proteins | sample 5559131 | NCBI WGS metagenome assembly JAABUJ01 (sample SAMN10711875, study PRJNA513366) | rock metagenome | isolation source: Antarctica rocks | place: Antarctica: Victoria Land, Mt New Zealand nord | collected 2016-01-07
ACCGGGCTTGACGGACTACTAGTGGGTCACGCCGCATTTAACTGGAGTTGGTCAAGTGCCACCCCCGGCTAGTCAACGGGCGTCACAGGGCGGGTAGCAGCCGCGATGGGCCGCTACGCATCAATCCTAGTTAAATGGGGCGTGACCCACTAGAGCACGTCGAGCGGCTTTCGCTTCTCCGTGAAAGACACCGTTCGGATTGGAGGGCAGAGCGCCGACCTTGTGCTGCGAAGGATAGATTCCTTGTGCGTGGACGGCAAATCTTGTGGCACAAAACGGCAGACCTTTCTGGCAAAGGGCAAAAGCTGCTCTTTCGCGGCTGCCGCCGTTGACACCTTCGCGCTAATTACCACCGCGCTCGACCTGTTTGCAGCCCCTCACCCGCGCCCGCGGCGAGGCCCGCAGCTCCTCCCGATGTAGCACGTCGCCCCCGGAACGCCGACGGCGTGCCCGGCCAGCTCCCCCGCCCCCCTGCCCCATCAAGGTGACACGAGCGCACCGCCGGTGTAAGATTTCACTCGTGTTGAGCCGTTTATCACTTAACCTGAGCCGAATGTTTCACTTGTCCTGGGCCAATCTTCCCGACGGCCGCTGATAGGCGTAATTCCCCTCGCCACACTCATCCGCAGCGTGCGGATCGGCCCAGCCCATGTGATAACGTCTGCGGATCGGCCCAACTCGTGTGAAAAATCTCGCCCAATATGAGTGAAACAAAGCCGACGGGTGAGTGTGGGACCGGCTCAGGATGAGTGAAATCTTACATCGCCCGTGGATCCCCCAGCGCCGCCAGCAACACCATCGCCAGCGCTTTGATCGTCGCCGGCGTCGGGATCGTCGCCTTCACCACCGGGTACGTCACCCCCGTCTCCGTCAGCACCGCCGGGCGCTCCCGCGCGTATGTCGCCACCAGCGTCGACTTCCCCGCCCCCGTTGGCCCTACCACTAGTACCGCACGACGGAAGTTTCTCCGCACGTTCAGCGTCGTGTTGCATGTGCGAGGGACCGACGTCACGCCTGCGCTTTCTGCGGAATGTTTTCCGGCGAACGGTACTAGTGGGTCATGCCGCAATTGATGCGGCCTTTCCAGAGACGCGATCACGCCTGTTTAGCCGGTGGATCATTCCCGCTTTATTTGTAGCGTGACCCACTAGCAGGCACGGCGGTTCCGCCGCCACCGGCCCCCACTCCTGACACCGCTCGATCTCCGCCACGATGCGCTGCCATCGTGGGTGCGTCACCCGAATGCCCTCGACTTGCACGCGTAGCGCCGGGCTCACCGTCCCCGTCGCCGCAGCGTTCCGCGTCATCGCCCTTCCTCTTCCCTTACCACCCCCGGTCACGCTCCGCGTTGCGTGGTGGGGCGTACGTCACGCCCCACCCTGGCTCCGCCAGCGTTGCCGCGATGTCCCGCGCCGCCACCTCCTTCTCCTCGACCGTCTGCTCGTCCCCATCCTCTACGCGCCCCGCGCGCGCCACGGCGGCGGCCGGCAGCGCTGGCGCTTCGACACCCACCCCCAGGTACCGTGCGCCCGCCGTCCGCCGCCGCCCGCGCCGCGTCCGCCGGAACTCCTCCTCCACCACCGTCTGAATGCGCCCCTTCGCTTCCGCCAGCGCCTCCACGTTCACCGCTCGCCCTCGCTCCACCCGCGCCTGCCCCTGGATCACCCGGTGCTTCCACAACGACAAGCCCCCCGCATACTCCTGGTGCAGCGCCGGCACCCGCAGCCACGCCGCCCCCTCCCGGTCCCGCTGCGCCGCTGGAATCTGCACATGCACCGCTCCCAGGTCCTCCGGGTCGTACTTCAGCGCGACGGCCGTCCCCGCCGGCAACGCCCGCCGCAGCGCGTCCAGGTCCCTACTCTGATAGCGCAGGCACAGATGGTCGATCCCTGCCCGCTGCATCGTGCGCACCGCGCTCCGTCCCAACAGCAGGCGCATCTCCGCCGCGTCGTGGGACAGCGCCGGCGTCCAGCCCCCCGCCACCGCCGCTGCCCACCGCTGCGCCGGCACACCCCCGACCCCCCGATTCCACTCCTGCCCGTACACGTCGAGCAGGTACACATGCAGGATCTCCCGGAACCGCGCCAGCGAGATGCACGCCATCCCCTCCGCGTCGTACTCTCCCCGTGTAAATTCTAGCGAAGAAGTCAGCATGAATTATAGCGACGGAGCAACACAGCACCCGGACCGCGTGCCCGCCATTTTACGCGTGCAAGCGCCTCTTTTCCCCTTGTGTGGAGGGCCTGAAACCTGCTGCCTCCCCCGCTAGAAAAATGCTGAATCCTCCGCTGGAATTTACACCCCCGCGCCAAGACGTTTGAGAACGTCGTCCCCGGCAGCCCATGCACCAGCCCCGTATTGTGCGTCCGGAACTGCCGCTCGATCGCCCCCTTGAACCAGGGGCGCTTCACCGGCACCGGCTCCAGCGCGATGCCCAGTTGCCCGCACGCGTCGCGCAGGTCCCCACCCACCAGGTGCGGCGCGTGATCGACCACCAGCGTCTCCGGCAGTCCATACACCGGCCACGGATTCCGCGTGCCATAGCGCGCCCGCGCGTCCTCCTTCGGCAGGATGCTGTGCAGCAGGCCGCGCATCGCTGCGGTGTACCCGGCCGGATCGAACCCGACATGCACCCCCGTCGGCAGCCCGCTGTACACGTCCAGCGCCAGCGTCACCGTCGGCCGCCCGATCGGCAGCCGATCCTCCTCGTCCACCACGATCAGGTCCAGCGCCGTGTGGTCCAACTCCACCCGCTCCAACGGCCGCGTCGCGCGCGGCCCCGCTTGCACCCCTGCGGCAGCCCGCCGCTCGCCCGGCTCCGGCCGCCGCCGCAGCACCGCGGCGCCCCCGACGGCCCGCACCCGCCGCTCGATCGTGGACACGCCCGGCAGCGCCGTCCGCTGCGCCGGTGCCGCCCGGCACTCCGCCAGGACGCCCTGGATGATCCCCTCCACCTCCGCGTCCAGCCGCGTCCCCCCTACGCCGCCCCGCTCCGTGGCCGGCACCAGCGCCCGGATGTCCCCCCCGCTCGCCTCGAACGCGCGCAGGTACCGCTCCACGCTGCCCCGGCTGGTAGCCGCCAGGCCCGACTCGCTGTCCGTGTGACCCTCGCGCGTCGGAGGAGAGGTACTCCTCAATCGCCCGCCGCGTCCGCGCGCCCGCCGGCCACGCCAGCAGCGGCCGAATCAGCGTGTAGCGCCGCCACGCCTCCGCCCGCGCCGCCTCCGGCAACAAGTGGAAATCGGCGATCGTGTACGCCGTCGGCAGCACTCCCTCTCCCGCTCCCACAGACCGCGCCCCCGGCCCGCGCGCCACGAACCGCAGCGCCCCGCCCGCCCACGCATCGGTGAGATCGCCGCGCGTCACCACCGCATGGCCCCCGCCACTCTGGTCCTCCACCAGCAGTCGTTCGTCCCGCAGTACCTGCACCACGACACATGCCGGCCCCTCCCGCTCGTAGCGCACCCCCACGCCCAGATGCAGCCGGCCCATACGCGCCGCCCTCGCCCTCGGAGCCCCACTCCCTACGACGACCTGTTGATTGACGCTACTGTAGCACGACACCCCCCGCATGAGGGGCGAGTTATGCGGATCGCCTGGTAAGGCGTCAGAGTTGTTGCGCCTAACGTCAGAGTGCCTGCGCCGGAAACGTCACAGTGGCTGCGCCACCTTGCACGACGAGCCCTCTCGCCGGGGTGATGCGTCCTCGTCCACGCTCACATCACCCTCCCAGGGGACGCCGTAGACGCCCACCCAGGCGGACTCACTCCGCATGGATCGGCGCACGCACTGTGACGCAATGCGCGGATTGGCGCACGCACTCTGACGTTTCCGGCGCAGGCACTCTGACGTTAGGAGTCCCCGTAGGCGTGAGTTCGGCGCACCAACTCTGACGCCTTACAACACGGACACGATGAGCACGCGAGGGGACGATTGGGCAGACGGCGCGTTGCCAGCATCCATCACCCTAACGACGGATCACGTCACGGCTGACGCTGCCGCCCCCTCGGCCGGCCGCTCTCGGCCGAAGGAGTGCGCCAGCACGCCTACCACACCGCCGAGCGACTCGAGAGCGAACTCGGCGACGAACAGCCCATGTTCGCCGAGGGCTGCCCTCTCGACTGGGCCGCCCTGCCCCGCCCAGACCTGCCGCTGACCGTCGGCCTCGACGGCGGCTATGTCCATTCCTCTGCGCAGACCTCCCGTCGCGATGGCTGGTTTGGCGCCATCGTTGGTAAGAGCGTGACCGCTGCCGGCGAGGCCACATGTTTCGGCTTCGTGCAAGGGTATGACACCAAGCCCAAGCGCCGTCTGTTCGAGATATTGCGCGCGCAGGGCATGCAAATGAATCAGCAGGTCACCTTCCTCACCGATGGTGGGGACGACGTGCGCGACCTGCCGCTCTACCTCAATCCGCAGGCTGAGCATCTGCTCGACTGGTTCCATGTCACCGCCCGGATCACGGTCATGCGCCAGCACGCCAAGGGGCTGCGCGCCACCGATGGCCTCCCGGCCGCCGACGCTGACACGGAGTTGGAGCGCATCAAATGGTACCTCTGGCACGGCAACGTCTTCCGCGCCATGGAGGAGGCTGAGGCGCTGACCTGGCGGCTGGAGAGCGACGATACGCTCAGCGCCAGTGGCCGCAAGCTGGCCAAAGCGCTGGATGAGTTCCTCACGTATCTGCGTAACAATGCCGCGTCGATCCCGAATTACGGCGAGCGCTGGCGCAATGGCGAGATGATCTCGACGGCGTTCGCGGAGTCGACCGTCAATCAAGTGATCAGCAAGTGGATGGTCAAGAAGCAGCAGATGCGGTGGACACCGCGCGGGGCGCATCTACTGCTTTAGGTACGCACGCGCGTCCTGAACGATGAGTTGCAGGCGACGTTCAGCCGCTGGTATCCTGCCCTGAATCAAGGGCCATCCGAGCGAGATGTCGCCGCGTAGCCCCCACTTTTTGACGGTCTCAGGATAGAGGAGGCCAAGGCGGATGCGGATCGGTGTGGTCTCGTCGCCCTCTGAGGGTGCGGCCTACGCGGCGAGCAGGAGCGTGGTCAACGCGTCCCACGCTCGGCCCAACTGGACCCTTAATACGTGGTCACCGGATTTGTTGCGGCCACATGTGTGACAGCCACGTCCGGGAAGCGATCACGGAGCCATCCCGTCAGCCGCTCCATGCCGTGCTCCTCACTTTGCTGGTGCCCCACAGCAATGAACGACCGCTTGATGCCCAATGCCTGTGCGTCGTAGGTGTAGGCAAAGGTCTCCCACTCCGAGCACTCGCCCGTGATGATCACGTCGGCATGGAAGCGGTCGAATGCTGTTACGTGAAACCGTATGCCGGGACTGCCGAACAACAGGATCACGCTCCGGCAGAGTTGGTCGCGATTGCCGGCGACGCGCACCGTCCCCACATGCAGGCGATCCTTGCACTGCTGGACCAGTTCAGCAAGCGTGACTGCGGGAATCGTGCAGAAGTTGGGAAACGTGCGATCCGCGTACGCTTGCCACCCCATAGCCTCCAACAACCCGACCCCAAATGGATCGTCGCTGACCTCACCACGCGCAATGGCCAGCAGATCTGCTTTTGCCAGCCCGTGCGGATAATCGTGCAGGCGATACACCACCATCCCGGTCTCTTCCAGCAGCCGGCGCTTTGCCTGGAACACCGGGTCCTGCTGCAAAAAGGCGACCTCGTCCTTATGGTTGAAGAAGGTTGGCTCATGGGTGAAGATGACATTTGCGCCGAGGCGGGTGGCCTCCCGGATAACCGGGACGGTGGCCATGAAGGTGGTGACCGCGCCGCGCACCGGCTGGGAGGTGTCACCGCACTTCACGGTGTCGACCGTGGATTCCATGGGGCCGCCGAGGTCGGCGACGATGCGGTCAATCATGGTCTGGATAGTCAGAGTTCCGGCAGGCATGGCGCAGCCTCTCTTTCTCGCTATTCGGCGACTCTCAGGTCGTTCACATGATACCCATGAGGCTGCTGCAGGCACCGGGGGGGAGCGCAACAATTCTCAACAGATAGCGCGCCAGTATCCGCGTGCATTTTCTCCTCCAGGCCCGTTCCGCGAACCGCCCTAGCGTGTATTGTTCTACGTTCTGTCACACACCCCCTGCCTGAGCAGCGTGGCCGCCCTCTTGCTCAGATCAACTCGGCCAGAGCGCCTCGAAGTCAAGAGGCGGAATCTGCTTCTCGAGATGACATGCCGCCAGCGAACCGGAGGCAGTTAGCCGAAGCTCGGGCCGTTCCTGGACGCAGCGGGCGATCGCGAGCGGACAGCGCGGCGCGAACGGGCACCCGGCAGCTTGGGACGAGATGCCCTCACTCGGCTTCACCCACTCTCGCCGCGCGCGTGCCCGCGCGCGTTGCACACTTGGATCCGCTACAGGCGCTGCCAGAAACAACGCGCGGGTGTAGGGATGCCGCGGTGCATCACACACTGCGGCGGCGAGGCCCTGCTCCATCACCCTCCCGTGGTACAGCACCACAACCTGATCGGCGACATGGCGCACGACGGCGATGTCGTGCGATATGAAGAGATACGAGAGCCCTTGTTGGTGTTGCAACTCGGCGAGCAGATTGAGGATCTGCGCCTGCACAGAGAGATCGAGAGCGCTCACCGCCTCATCACACACAACGAGATCCGGAGCATTGATCATCGCCCGCGCGATGGCGATTCGCTGCCGTTGACCGCCAGAGAACCGCGCTGGGTAGCGCTGCGCGGCGTCGCGCGGCAGTCCGACCCGTTCCAGCATCTGGGCCACCTCTTCGCGCATTGCCGCGCCGGACATCTTGCGGTGCACCATCAGTGGTTCGACGAGGGTTTCACCGATCGTACGCGACGGGTTCAGCGAACCATAGGGATTCTGAAACACTACCTGCACGTGTTTGCTAATGAACGCTCGGTCCGCGGTACCCGGGCCGGCGATTTGGTGCCCGCCGAAGACAACGGAGCCGGACTCCACGGGAACGAGCCCAAGGATGGCGTTGCCAATCGTGGACTTGCCCGAACCCGATTCGCCGACGAGCGCCACGGTCTGGGCCGCCGGTATCTGGAACGAGACCTGATCAACGGCACGCAGGGGCGACACTTGACGCCGCTGCTTGAAGATCACCGTCAATCCGCTGATCATGAGCATCGACTCATCAGCTGTCATTGGCGGCTCTCCGAGAGATCCGTTCGGGATACAGGCACCGCGTCATCCGACCCGGACCCTCTATCCGGGCCGCGACAGCCGACACGCTGCAGTCGTCGGTGGCGTAGCGACAGCGCGCGGCAAACCGGCAACCGGCCGGCCACTCGCCCGGTGGAGGCACCGTTCCGGGGATCGAGGGCAGAGGGCCATGCGCCGCGAGATGAGGATTGGCTGCCAAAAGGCCCGCCGTATACGGGTGCCGCGGCGAGGCAAAGATCTCATCAGATGAGGCCATCTCCACGAACTGACCCGCGTACATCACGGCCACCCGCTCACAGAAGTCTGCCACGACGCCCCAGTCGTGGGTCACCAGCATGATCGCCATGCCTGAATCCTCGCGCAGCGCATGCAGCAGATCGAGGATTTCGGCCTGCACCGTGACGTCCAGAGCCGTCGTGGGCTCATCAGCGATCAGCAACTGGGGCCGGCCGGCCAGGGCAAGAGCAATGCAGACCCGCTGTGCCATGCCGCCCGACAGTTCATGGGCATAGCGATCGGCGACTGCGCGCGGGTTCGCCAGCCGCACCTGACTGAGCAGTTGCAGGGCCTCGTCGTCGGCCGCCTTCCGACTGATCGCGCGATGGGTACGCACCACTTCTCGAAGCTGGCTGCCCACGGTGAAAACCGGGTCAAGGGCGACCATCGGTTCCTGGGAGATCAGCCCGATCTGCGTCCCGCGCAGTTTGGCGTGTACGTTGGGCTTCAAGCCGACAAGTTCCCGTCCCTGCAGCCGTACGCTGCCACCGGCGATCCTTCCGCCTGAGGGCAGCAGTCCGAGCAGAGCGAGGGCCATCATGGTCTTTCCACAGCCCGATTCGCCGACGATGCCCAGCGAGTCCCCCCTCCTCACGTCAAGGCTGACACGGTCGACCACTGTGAGGTCCCCGCCTGCTCCCGGGAACGCAACCGTCAGGTTCCGGACTGAGAGGAGCGTGTCCTCGCCGCCCGACACAATCCGGTCCGGCACCGGATCGGTTGGCAGCAGCGTGATCGTCGGCCGCTGCACCGATGCACCGGGGGATCGCTGCACCGGAGTGCTGGTAGTCCGGCTGGCGGAGATGTCTCTGATCGCGTCACCGACCAGCCCGAGCGCGATGACCGTGATGGCGATGATCCCACCGCTCGGAATGATCAGCCACGGTTGCTGGTCGATGAATGTGGCGCCCTCGGACACCATCGACCCCCAGCTCGGCGCCGGCGGCTGAACATCGAGATCCAGAAAACCCAGCGATGCTTCGATGGCGACGGCGGCGGCCGCGAAGACGGTGACCTGCACCAGCAAGGGGCCAAGAACCTGCGGAAGGATGTGCCGCCTCACGATAAGTGCCCTCCGCAGTCCCACCACCTCCGCAGCCTTGACATACAGTTCACTCTTCACGGCGATGGTGGAAGCCCGGACCACCCTGATGATCCCCGGGGAGGACACGACCCCGAGTGTGATCATCAGCGGTAGGTTCCCTGTGAACACTGCAGCCACGACCAGCAAGATGATGATCACCGGCAGTGAAAGGACGATGTCCGTCACCCACATGATCGCGCGGTCCGTGCGGCCGCCGACGAAGCCGGCGGCCAGACCGGCCGGCACGCCCACGATCACGAAGGTCCCCACCGCCTCGGCGGCAGCCAGCAGCGTGATGCGCCCGCCAAACAGAAGCCGGCTGAACACGTCTCGCCCAAGATCGTCGGTTCCGGCCAGGTGACTCCACGAGGGACCGGAGAGCGTGGTCAGCAGGTCCTGTGCCTGAGGGTCGTGCAAGGCAACCACCGGCGCGGCGACGCAAGCCACGACCAGCAACACAAGATAACAGAAAGCCGCAAAGGCCACCGGACGGCGCAGCAATGCGCTCAGGAAGCCGGGCGGTGCATCAGTTGACCGGCGCTTTCGCATCATCGTACGCGGACTTTCGGACTGAGCCATCCGTAGGCAATGTCGACGAGCAGGTTGATCGCAATCACGATCAAGGTGAAATACACAGCCACGCCCTCGACCACCGGCAGGTCGTGGGCGGCCACCGCCGAGGCGGCGAGGCTCCCGAGCCCCGGCAGCGCGAAGACCGTCTCCACCACAACCGTACCGCTAAGCAGGTTGATGAACAGGACGCCGAGCACCGTGGTGACCGGCAGCGCCGCATTTTTCAGTGCATGCTTGAACACGATCGAGCGTTCCGGCACCCCTGAGGCGCGAAGCGTACGAATATATTCGCTCCTCAACACCACTACCATCTCGTCTCGCGTTTGCTTCATCACCACCGCCACGGGGCCGGCCGCAAGCGCGATAATCGGAAGGACAAGCGACTTCGCCCACCCGGACGGCGACGTGGCGAAGGAGACGAGTCCCTCCGCCGGAAGCGCGTGCAAGGATACCGCGAAGACGCTCACGAAGAGAAGCCCCAGCCAGAAGTTTGGCACTCCGACGCCGATCCACACCAGCGCGTCGAGGATCCTCCCAAGCAGCCCGCCTCGTCGGGCCGCCACGATCCCCAGGCCCATCCCGACCACCGCGACAACAATCACGGTCGCCGCAATCAGGATGATGGTCACATCGATGCGGCTTGCCAGGATAGCCACGACCGACTGATTGTTCTGCAGGGATGCGCCCAGATTGCCATGGAACGCCTTCTCCAGCCAGTTCCAATATTGCACGTAGACCGGTTTGTCCAACCCAAGTTGATGCTCGAGCTGCGCGTATTCCGCTGGAGTGCCCTGAAGGCCGATCAGCGCGGTAGCGATACTGCCCGGAATCAGCGAGACGAGCACAAATGTTAGCGATGAAACCACCAGCAAGAGCGGAATGGACTGGAGGAGACGCCTCCCGATCATGCGTTTCACATGTACTCCTCGCCCGATCCCAATCCTACACACACAGTGGTTCGGCGCAGACGCAAGCCACCGGTCCTCGCTGTAGGGGGCCACATGTGACCGTCCGGCTGTCACTCAGCATATGCAGTATCTGCGCCGAACCACCTCAGAAGGATCTGCTCTCTTACTGCGAGAGAAACGCGAAGTCAGGACCGAGTGAGGTACCCGGGTAATTCAGGCCTACATCGAAGTTCGACACCACACCTGGTCGGGCAAAGTAGAGTCCGTCCTGAAGGAACAGTACGTCCGCGTAGCCACCGATCAGCCACTGCTTGAACGCAGCCTGATACACGGCTGTACTCTCGGCCCCACCAGCCGCGTTGCCCTTGGCAATCAGTGCCAGAATCTGCGACTGCGGATTGTGGAACACGTTGAAGATACCCGTCGGCTCGAATATCTCCGTCGACTCGATACTCGCCGGCAATGTGCCAAACTCAAGCACACCACCCGGATACTTGCCACTGATAAATGCCGTCACCCACTCGCCGAAAGTCTGCACGGGGTATTCCTTGATCGTGATACCAATCTGTGCGAGTTCGCCCGCAAGTGCTTCGGTGGTCTGTTGCTCGCTCTGGATGGGCATTACGGGGAGGGTCATCGTGAAGCCGTTCGCATATCCTGCCGACTTCATCAGTGACCGCGCCTTCGCGAGATTGTAGTGATAGTAATCAGTCCACTGCGTGCCTGGAATATACCCGGTAAATCCCGGCTGGGAGATTTCGTCAGTGGCCTGGGCGTACTCGCCGAAGATCGCCTTTGCAAGCAGCGGCCTATCTGTGGCGTAAGCGATTGCCTGCCGAACAGCTTGCCTGCCGAGCGCCGGCACCAACTTGCCTGCATAGTCGTTGATCCACAGGGCTACGAAGCCGGACGGTGATGCGTATATGTTCAGACCGGCGCCCTTCGCAGCCGCCGCCTGCGTCGTGGATCCAGCCATGATGTCTGCTTGGCCGGTCTGCAACGCGGAGAACTGGGCGCGAGGGTTGGCGATCACCCTGAAGGTGTACCTCGAGTAGCGCTTGAGTGCATGATTCCAATAGTGGGGGGTCGGCACGTAGACGTACGAGCTGCCCGTGACGCTCTGTGACGGGTCAGCCATATACGGGCCAGCTCCGTCCGTCGTCGTCCCCAAAGCGGCGACCTTGGCCAGACCCGCCGGCCCTATGATGTCGCCGGACATCTCGTTCTGGTCGAAGACTGTCTGCAGATCCGGCTGCGGGGTGGAGAATTTGCACATGACCGCCAGCGGGCCTATCGCACTCACGGAAACGAGATTGTCGAGATAGGATCCAGCCGTCGTCTTGCCTGCGTGTGCATACTGGATCGACTTGACGACGTCCTGCGCAGTCATCGTTGAGCCGTCACTGAACCGCACGCCGGGCCGAAGGTTCAGCACGAACGTTGTATTGCCGGTACCCACATAGTGCCAGGACGTTGCCAGGTCGGGCACATATTTACCGCTCGGAGCAAGGTAGATCAAGGGATCGTAGGCGAGCGACGCATACTGAGCCCCACCGCCGCCGTTGTTCGACCGGCCAGGATCCAGTGTGGTGGGAGGACTTTGTTCGATAACTGTGATCTTGCTGGCCGCCGCTGCGCGAGCAGCACTTGCTGTGGGGACAATGCCGACCGAACCGACACCACTCATAAGAATGAGTACCGAGGCGATGCTGAGGAGCGCCGTACCTCTGATGCAGCCACTCTTTGCACGCATCTGTAACCTTGTTGAATGCTCAGCCATTGGTATCCCTTCCTTTGGTTCTATACGACGCACTGCCGATGAGCAATACCCTGGTGATTAGGCCTACAAGCACTGGTTGAGATCGCCTCGTCTTCAGTTCGCATCCATTCAGTGCATATCGGTTTTCGTGACTCAGGCAACCGCGGCAGCCCCCTTGCGAGCAGGCGCAGATCCAGGATTCTTAATGATGGATTCTAGCACCGCCGCGCGCGCTATGTCAACACCTCGCATTGCATCTGTTAGTGTTCTATGATTATGTCACCGTCTAACTGTCCAGTGAAAATGTCACTCTGTAGATATGAAAGACAGAGTGACATTGACCATGCAGGAACAGAAGCGCCTCTTGGTGCTCAATCGGATGG
>JAABUJ010005833.1_pt1 | contig 12168 bp, 9 predicted proteins | sample 5559131 | NCBI WGS metagenome assembly JAABUJ01 (sample SAMN10711875, study PRJNA513366) | rock metagenome | isolation source: Antarctica rocks | place: Antarctica: Victoria Land, Mt New Zealand nord | collected 2016-01-07
GTTTTATGCAAACTATTTGTTTATTGTGATTTTAACATCAAAACACTGAATTTGAGTGTGATTTTCAAAAAAAAGTTGCAAAAAGTTCTGAGCGAACTGAGGAGCCAACATTCTAGGAATTGCTGTACTGTAAGGTACTTTAGGTGAAAGCTCGACCTCACGTAAATATCTTGTCATCAACGTCCGGCCAGAAACACAAGAAACGAAAATACCTCCAAATACCTTTCAACTACCTACCTTACCTAGACATTCATACGATTAGCCCACCACCAAATCTAATCAGGCAGAATGGCTACTACTCGGCGTCCGCTAGAAGCTGACAACACTGTTGGGCAGCCCATTCCTCCTGGTACTGCCCATGTACGTATTTCATGATCGCCACATATCTTCTCAGGCCCCGGAGCGTGTTCGAATAGTTCGGTCGCTGACTTGCATGTAGGCCGTCAGCGTCTCGTTACCGTCTTGGAAGGCCAACGTGGCATACGAAGAAGGAGAGAAATGGGTTCTAAGCAAGATGGGAAACGGGTATCCTAGGTCTGCGCACCAGACACTCACAATCTGGTATCTCTGCTGATTGGGCATGTTGGTCCGCACCACAGATTCTTCATACACAAAAGCATCCAAGCTTTCGCTGCCGCCATTATCCATAGATATGGAGAAGATGAGGAGGAAGCTTTTTTGTTTCCCTCGCATGCCATAGCTTCGAGGTGTCTCGATTTTCTTCGAGCGCACACGTCTATAGTCTGCTCCAAGCTGGTGCGAATTGTAGACCTGGTCACGAACTCAACAATGGACAGTGCTGGGCCTTTGTCAAAGATCCCGCTCACGATCTCAGCAGTGATAATCCCTCGGGCACTGTACGGTGTTGCCAAGGCATTCTGGCAACATACGGGAGACGGGATCTCAAGTCGCCGGGCGGAGTTCTGTTATCAAGCCTTCAATGACGGCTTACTCGTGGAGACTGGAAGTTTTAGCTCCTTCGGATGTCCGCAGCGGTCATGCAAGGGACCCAAAAGATACCAGAGAGCGGCATCTGTGGAACATACTCAAGCGCATCCGTCTATAAGGCCGTATGAAATAGATAGACCACTGGCTATCTCAGATTGGTCAGATAGCACACAATTCGTTGAAGAGCGATATGGGAGAAACCTTGACCTGTCCCTCGTCAAGAATGCAAAACTTGCAATCCAACGTCGAATTGCAGGTTCATTGACGGCAAATGTTGATTTGAAAGAGGCACTCGCACTAAGCTGGGAGACAAACAATAGTCGCAGGGTAAGAGATTTGTCGGAAACGGATGTCTTCCTCTACCCTACAGGAATGAGTGCCATCTTCAATACATATAGGACGTTGATGGCTGCCAGAGGCGCACTCAAAAGTATATGCTTTGGGTAAGAGTGGTACTTCCACGTCTGGCGCAGACAACTGACTAGGCCCATGCAGATTCCCATATATTGACACACTCAAGATTTTGGAAAAGTGGGGCGCTGGCTGCCTCTTCTACGGCCACGGTTCAGTCGAAGATCTAAACGATTTGGAGCACCGTCTAAAGCAGGGCGAAAGGTTCCTTGCTCTGTTCTGCGAATTTCCCAGCAATCCTCTTCTCAAAACGCCGGACCTTCAAAAATTACGGGCGTTAGCAACAGCGTACGATTTCGCAATCGTGGTCGATGAGACGATAGGCAACTTCTTGAACGTGCATGTGCTGACGCATGCCGACGTGGTGGTCAACAGCTTGACCAAAGTCTTCAGTGGGGATAGTAATGTCATGGGCGGAAGGTACGGTGATCAAGTGCAATTGTAGTCTTCTTGCTAAACATGGATAGCTGTGTGCTCAACCCGCAGGGGCCGTACTACACGTTGATGAAGAATAATCTCTCTGCGGATTTTGAGGATAATTATTGGGCTGAAGATGTGATTTTCATGGAGAGGAATAGCCGCGATTTCGTCTCTCGGATCGCGAGAATCAATGCCAATGCCGAGGCCATCTGCGACGTCGTTAGGGCTTCTTCATACGGTAGGCTCAGCCGGTGAGTCTTGCTACTGGCAAAATTCTGACGCATATGTGCAGTCAAAGAAGTATATTACCCTAAGTTTAGTTCCAGCCGCTGCTATTACGATCAGTTTCGCAATCCACATGGAGGCTATGGAGGGTTGTTATCGATCACGTTCAACTCCGCCGCGGAGGCGGTAATATTTTTCGATGCCCTTGAGACAGCGAAAGGCCCTAGCCTGGGGACAAACTTTACTCTAAGGTCTGTAGAGATCGTGTCAAAGTTCGTGCGCAGTGCTGATTACATTTCAGCTGCCCCTATTCGATCCTCGCGCATTATGCCGAGCTCGACTGGGTGAGAAATTCGATTCCCCGAGATTCGAAGATATGAAAGCTAATGCGTTCTAGGTTGCCTCTTTTGGAGTTGATGCCAATTTAGTCAGGGTCAGTGTTGGTCTGGAGGCCGCGGTGGATCTGTGTGCAATATTTGAACGTGCTTTGAGGGCAATAAGATAGCGAGCGTACAGCTACATGAACGGCCCTTGGCGTGCAGTATCGCTTCTTTGGCGTTAGGTAAGAGTCAAGTTGTAAGGACGCATGGGAAGGCTGGGAAAGTCACAGCACTCATCGATCGAATGATGTAGCGGCCACAGAGGATTGTATCACAGATATTGAGCTGTACTGCCGACCCTAAGTAGAGAGGCTCTGAGGGACAGCTGTTGGTTTCTGTAGAGCGCCCACAATGTGCAAGGTCATCACAGCAATGGAATGGCAACTGCAAAAAAGTTGATTGTGATCTTTGGCTACCTAGGCGCTTGTTATTCACTTTGTGGGTGTTCCGTATTACAGTACTTAACTTAACTTACCTGGTAGGTTGGACTCGCTAACGACCGAACAGTAACTAGTAATGCCGAGGGGTGGGCAACCTCACGCGTAACAAGATAACCAGCAAGGTCATTAGACTGGAAACACAGCTGTCGCAGAAGACATGGCCCCAATCAAACGGCATCGAACAGATATTATCACTGGAGATATCGACCTGTCTTCGAACGATAACAGCTATGCACATCTATCCCAGGTTCCAGTGAGCTTCTGTGTACGCAATTTATTTGCCCTCACTGACGATTATCAGAGAAAGAAGGCACGCATCTCCCACACACGCTCTCAGACTGAAGCCTCTTCTCCGAGGTCCCATGGTAGTGAGGATGAGGGGCAGGGCGATGCGATCCGAGGGGAATACGAGGAGAGCGGAGATTACGAAAGACGAAGAGATGCAGGCTTCAAAGACTTGGTGGATGAGGATTTGGATACGATGCGGGCGACGCAGATCATCAGACAGAAAAACCAGCGGATCATAGACAATATGCCAGCAGAGAACGCTATCATTGAGTCGGTGACTTGCATCAATTTCATGTGCCATACAAAGCTACATGTCGCTCTGGGCCCTCTTATCAACTTCATCATAGGCCACAATGGAAGCGGGAAAAGTGCGGTTCTCACCGCCATTACATTATGTCTCGGGGGTAAAGCTACCGCAACAAATCGCGGTCAGAACCTAAAGAGCTTTGTCAAGGAGGGACAGGAGTGAGTCAAATTTCGGGCGAAGGTGATCCCCGTGCTGACGCGTCTAGCTCCTCTACCTTGATTGTCAAGCTCAAAAATCAGGGTCACACTGCCTATCAGCAAGATGTGTACGGTGACTCTATAGTGGTCGAGAGACACTTCTCCATAGCTGGTACCAGCGGCTTCAAGCTCAAGAGCACCTCTGGCCGGGTGATCTCTACGAAGAAGGCGGACCTAGAGGAGATTTGTGACTACTTCGCTTTGCAGATTGATAATCCGATGAACGTTCTGACACAAGATATGTCCCGGCAATTCCTGAATAGTTCCTCGCCGCGAGACAAATACAAGTTCTTCGTGAAGGGGGTCCAGCTCGAACAGTTAGATCTGGATTATGCGCTATTGGCGGAAATCATTGATAACATTGAGAACAAGCTGCAGGTCAAGATGGACGACATCAATATTCTCAAGAGTCGTGCGGAGAAAGCCAAGAGAAGACTGGCGATGTCTGATAAACAGAATTCACTTAGAGACAGAGTCAGAGGTTTAGGGCGCCAAATGGCGTGGGCTCAAGTTGAACAACAGGAACAGATCCTGGAATCCTATAACCGAGAGTTCTCTGAAGCGGACGCGGAAATAGCCAAGGCAGAAGCGGGTGCCAGAGCGGCTGACCAGAAGTTTGAAGCCGCCGATCTCGCTTTCGAGAGAGCAACAGAAGCTACGAAGATAGTCAATGAGAGACTTATTCCCATACAAGAGGAAGAGGACCGGACGAAGGAGCTCTTCGAGAAGGCTAAAGCTTATGGTGGGAATCTGCTGGCGAGTTCTAAATGCTCTCGACTAACGTCTCAGAATCTAACTAAGAGCTTCTGTAGTCTGAACAGCGAAAAATTCGAGACCACCTCAAAATCGCAAATGCTAGTATCGTCAAAGTGAATGACGACATCGTAGAGGAACGCAGAAGGCTTGCGGAAGCGGACGGTGGCATACACGATAGAAGGCTTGCTGAAATTGAGCAGCAGGAATCAGCGTACGAGGAGGCGACAGGCCGATATGATGAACACCTCAAGTGCTTGGGGTCGTTGGAGGAGGACAAGAAGCGAGCTCAGACCGAGGTTGGAGTTGCCAGAGGACTCCTTGAGCGGAAGGGAGGCGAGGTACAGCAGTCTGAAAACCAGCTAAGGAATCTTATGAGAGATCATGGGCAACAGCAAGGGGGTTACCATGAAAACATGCCACGGCTACTCCGCGCAATACAGCAAGATGATGGTTTCCGAGAAAAGCCTGTGGGACCAATCGGTAACCACGTCCGGTTGGTCAAGCCTGTGTGGTCGAATGTCCTCGAGAAGTCCTTCGGTGCGACACTGAATAGCTTCATCGTGACAAGTAAACAAGATCAATCATCTCTATTCCGCTTGATGCAAAGAGTAAATTGGTATGTCCGTGTACTTTGGCAGTAGTGGAGCTCTATACTTACGCCGTTAGCACTTGTCCTATCCTCATAGGAAATCACCATCCTATAGACACCACGAACAATGAGCCAGATGCTTCATTCGACACGACTTTGAGAGTTATAGAGGTCTGTGATCCTATGATTGGGCTACTACTCAACTGCTAACCCCGAAAGCAGATTGATAATGACCTTGTGCGGAAACAGTTGATCATCAATCAGGGAATCGACCAGACACTTCTGATCGAGTTTCGGCCGGAGGCGCAAAGAATAATGCACGATGGCGGAAAATTGCGGAATGTAAAGCAATGCTTCTCCGTAAACGATAGAAAGCCTGGTTGGGGGATACGATGGGGTTACGGCCGTGGAGGGGAACCAACCAGCGCTCCAATACCACCATTTCAGGGCAGGCCTCGCATGAAAACAGATATTGAATCCCAGATAAGGTCAGTCATGAATAGGATGAGCCGTAACATACTAATTGTCAATTTTTAGCTTTCAGCGAGATACTGTAGAACACCTCCGACGTGAGCTCAGCGAGCTCGAGCGTCGTCACAGAGACTCACAAGGCAACCTAACAAGATGTGAGCAAGCCATTGTGAGATATCACAGACAGCACACCACTCTTCAGATCGAAAAGCAAAAAGCAGAAGACGAATTAGTCAAAATGCGGGAAGCACTGGAGCAGGATAAAATTGAGGAAGGCCATTTGGATCTGCTCCAAGTCAATCTTCAAGAAGCGCAAGAAGAGAAAAAGTTCCATGAAGGATCTTATCAGGACTCTGTCAATGAAATTGACAAGTCCAGGGAGACTATTAGACAAATCGGGGAACAGTTGCAAGCCAAACGTCAAGCCGTGGCGGAGGCCGAGTTCAAGATCAGAAAGGCCGAGACAACAGCTTCCAAAGTGTCCACACAAAGACAAACTGCTCTCTATGAGAAGAATGAAGCATTCCAGCTTATCGACGACGCAAAACGCGATAAAGGCGTAGCCGAAAATAAGCAACAGGCTATGCTTGCCCGGGTGCAGGATTTTACCGAGAAGGCCAGTAGGGTGTCTCCGCGAGTAGCCATCGACGCCGGAGAGACACCTGACAGTCTGGAAAAGAAGCTCGAAAAACTAAATCATGAGCTTGATGAGTACCAGAGACAGTACGTACCTTTCAGATGTTGTTTTATCGAGAGCCGTGAGCTAATAACGTGCCAGGATCGGCGGCGACCCGCAAGAGATTGCCAAGCAAGCGACGGCTGCTTTGGTGGCTTTTAAGACTGCGAAGAAGCAGGTTGAAGATCTGGAGGAATTAGCTCAAGTATAATGAAGGAGGCACCGGGGTAATAATACTCTCTGCTGACGGCTAGCCCAGTTACTCAAGTCCGCTTTGATTGACCGCCAAGATCGATGGCGAAAGTTCAGGAGGTATATCTCTGCGCGGGCGAGATCTCAGTTCACGTACCTTCTGAGTGAAAGGAGTTTCCGTGGGTCTTTAAAGACAGATCATCAACGCCGAATTCTAGATCTACATGTGGGCGTCAAATTCCATCCCACTAGCTTACATCGCTGATGTTCCTCAACAGGTCGAACCAGATGAGACCAGAGATGGAAGAGGTCGGCAAACGAAGACTCTGTCCGGCGGAGAGAAGTCCTTCTCGACGATCTGCCTGTTACTTTCGTTGTGGGAAGCAATGGGCTCCCCGATCAGATGTCTGGATGAATTGTGGGCTGATACCGCTCCTGTTTTCGTGCCCATGACTAACGGCTCTAGTGACGTGTTCATGGACAACGTCAACCGGGACGTGAGTATGAGAATGATGGTAAGGACACCCCAGGATGGAGCTCGAATGTCAACCTGACACATTCATAGATCGTCGCGGCCAGGCGGTCCCCAGGTCGGCAGTATATTCTTATTACACCCCAGTCAATGGGAAACGTGGATGTTGCCGCCGACGTTAAAATCATCAAGTAAGCTGACCGCGCGCTCCAGTACTCTGACTTAGCATTGACCCTTGGAATAGGCTGAGTGATCCGGAGCGTGGCCAGACAACACTACCTTTTGCAACTTAGTCAGAAACTCGTCCATGCTGCCTGAATCTCTTTACTTAAGCTACTTTCAGTCGTGCAGTGATCGCACGCTTGAGGGGCATTTGCGCTAGACTCATGCGCAACATATACTACAACAAGCTACTTCATGAGAACTATCTTTGTTGCTCCAGGATTTGCATCGTTACCAGCTTCTCGCTCCATAGCTGGTGATGCAAAAGACATTGGACATCGGTGATATTGTCAACGACCCGCCCTGGGCCTATTGAAGACCACAGTAGACCTTGAACCCACCTATTCTTTTCATAGTATACTGGGAAACTCCAACACAACAGTCCGTACAAGTAAATGATCTTCAATGGGTCGGTAGCCTAAGGTAGGTAAGGTAGGTAAGGTAAGAGCATGAGTGGAAAGTCATTGGACAGGTTATCTCATTATTCCAGTGATTTGACTCAATAATGTACGAAGGGCCTACCTAGGTATACGTAAGATACCTTAGGTACGAATCGTGAGCATCTGCCGCTTACCATAATGAAACTAGAGTCGCCAAGATTTCATCCTACACCCACATTTAATATTCGCTACCTGAAGCTTTAGTCTTGTCAATACTGACCAAAGCTCTTTACAGATTTCGGTTCCCGTTCGCTACAAGTCACCTATTTCAGTGCTCAGCACGGCAGGGTCCATTTTTCTCCTAGACTCTCTCAACAAACCGTTGAACAAGTGGACGAATGTCAGATAGTTTAGAGGTGCGTGCTCGGCGGTTACCCCACTTCAACCTGCTTTAGAGATGTTAATACTGAGGATGGTACCGCAGGAACGGCTGAGGAGTCATGCCAAAGCTTTTGATGGGTTGTTGCAGTTGATACCCGCCAAGTTATACTACGGCGAAGACACTAGTGTAAGGAGCGGTGTCTCTGTTGGCAAAACTTATACCCGGAGGCCTAGGTCGCTAATGATAGATCTTGAACTCAGGATCAATGGCAACGAAAAAAGCAGACGAAAGAAGAGGCGCGGAGGGCCAAACGGGCTAAGCTGGACCCCGAGAATGCTAAAAGCGCAAAGGACGTTATGGACGAGAAGGCGCTCAAGCGTAAGCGTGACGAAGATGATGATTCACAAGGCGACAGCGCAGGCGCCGAACAGCCCAGGGAAGGTCCGAGAGCTGCGGCAAAGACGCCAAAGAAGCAAAAGCGGGCGGAGAAGACACATCAGATGATTGATGTTGCAGAAGAAACTCTCTTTCAAGCACCGGACTCGAATGGGCAAAGGATTGCCAAATCGGCCAAGCAGAAGGAGAAGATGGAGCGCAAAAAAGCCCACAAAGCGGCCATGGAAACAAAGCACCAAGTTGACAAACCAGCGCTCGCCACGGAAGCAGACCACTCTCAGCATGGGACCGTCGGTAGATTATCTCCTGTCGTAAACGACGTTATAGAGCTTGACCATATAGAAGTCGACGGGGTCCTTGCAGGAGAACGCCGGCGATCGCTCGCTACGATCTCACCCTCGCCACAGCTGGAGTCGTCCGCCTTCGATTTGTCTACTTGTCAGTCTGGCACTTCATCAATTTCCTCAATCGTACCTCCCCTATCGGACGATGCGGCCAAAAAACCCCTGGAGGCAGCGGCGAAAGCTAAGGTCGATCCCGCAGAGCTGAAAGTTCGATTGCAAAAACGTATCGAAGACTTGCGGGCCGCAAGAAAGGCGGACGGTCTCAATGGCTCTCCGGCAAGGAATCGACAAGAGCTCATGGAAGCACGTCGAAGGAAAGAAGAGCAACGTCGAGCGCACAAGAAAGAGCTCCGACAATTGGCAAAGGTGGAGGAACAGAGCAAGAGGGAGGGTGCGCTGGCATCAAGGAATTCTCCGGCTTCCGTATCCGACGTTGGATCCTTGCGAAAGAATCTTCCTCGACCCGAGAGTAATCTCTCCTTTGGGCGAGTCGCATTTGGTGACGGCCAGCAGATGGACGCGACGCTGTCGACGATACTTGACAATCGAAAACGGAGAGGGCCACAGGATCCTCTGACTGCCATCAAGGCCGCGGAAAGAAAGCAACAGCGCGTCGATGGTCTTGATGAAGCGAAGCGTGCCGATATCGAAGAGAAAGAAGTCTGGCTCAATGCCCGCAAACATGCTCATGGAGAGCCCGTCCGAGACGATACGACACTGCTCAGGAAGACATTGAAGCGAAAGGAGAAGGCAAAGCAGAAAAGCGGAAAGGAGTGGAAGGAAAGGCTAGAAGGTGTGGAAAAGGGCAAGGCAATGAGGCAGAAGAAGAGAGATGACAATCTGCAAAAGAGAAGGGATGAAAAGGGGATGAAAGGAAAGAAAAAGAAAGGCGCCAAAGGGGCGAAACACAGCAAACCGAAACCCAGACCTGGATTTGAGGGGAGTTTCAGAGCGAAGGTGGGAGGTGGGGGGCCGCGGAAGAGCTGAGGGGGGGTGGATTTTTATCCTCTACCTGGCCTCCGTATTATACGTTGGTTGGTTTGCTAACGTCTGTATTGGCTTATTCCTGATGACCATATCAATCGCCTCTATACAGAATGCTCGATTTGGTGAAATGTGCGTTCTATTGACCCTCGTCTCTCTGCACGATCACGAGGCGATTTGTCCTGCTACTCAACGTGGCACTTGGTAAGGAGCAAGTGTCATCGGACGGGGTGACATCTCAGCGGTGGAGATTCAATGAAGTCGCAACCGTTAACTACAGTCACCGTACAGCCAGGCCTTGGGTGATGGCGAATACCAGTCTTCCATACCTAGTCATGCACTCCAACGTGAAACCATAGTCCATGATATGTCCACCATCAGAAGTAAACGCTCGTTTTATGCCCCAGTAATGAATGATCGAGTCAACGAATGGATATACGTGAATGATTTGAGCCCAAGCCCGACTTATGGGCGGAGGAATGATAGATTTAGGGTATGATGACTTAAATTGACTAAATACGTCTCTAAGACCAACAGACTGCACCGGTCATCGCAGTCTCCACCTTACCTGTACGGTGCATCGGCTCTCGCAACAGCGGCCAATTCGGGTTCCCATTTGTCACCGTTCGCCAACAGTTTCTCCTTGTTGTACAACAGCTCCTCCCGCGTCTCGGTGGCATACTCAGCGTTTGGGGCTGTCAACGATGGTCAGGATACGTAGTGGGATCGACATGAACGCTCGGGACTTACACTCGACGATCGCATCGACCGGACAACTCTCCTGACAGTAGCCGCAGTAGATGCATTTTGTCATGTCAATGTCATATCTCGTGGTCCTCCTGCTCCCGTCTTCCCGCTCCTCGGCCTCGATTGTGATGGCGAGGGCCGGACAGATGGCCTCGCAGAGCTTGCAAGCGATGCACCGTTCCTCGCCGGTCGGATATCGTCGCAGGGCATGCTCGCCCCGAAACCGTGGCGAAATGGGGCCTTTCTCGAACGGATAGTATATGGTGTAGCTAACGTCGAGCCGGGTCAACCATGACGAACCTGACCCGTCAGAGTATCAACCGGGACTTACGGAGGTCTGAAGAATTGTTCCAGAACGACATACATCCCCCTGAACATCTCCGTCATCAGGAAGTATTTGCCAGCGTTATCCAAGGAAGACTCCTTGCGCTCATCCCAGCGTTCCTTCGTCGGTAATCTGAAGCCTTGTGGCGGGGGGCCTGCAGGCGTTGCAGCGCGGAAGGCGCTGGAGGAGAAGGCGGTCGTGGGGGGCAGCCGGTACGGTCGTGAGTGGATGGGAGGCTTGGTGAGCGTTCCAGAGGGTCGGCAGTGCGCCAAGAGCGTCGTCGCAGTTCTCCTAGACGCCATCCTGTGGGTTGGCTTGCTTCGACGGGAGGGCGAACAGTATGGGCATATGTACTATTTGATAGACGTTACGGTATGCGAGCGAGCCCAGGGACGCTCCTCCGCTTCGTTACGGGAGCCATACACGTGACTTCCACCTGACTCTTAAGGTTGCCCAAACCGCTCATTAGCAGTATCATCTATCATCAGGAACCTTTACCACGCGACGCCACCGATTGTCTTCGTTCAGACTTCATAAAACACGAAAATGTTACGGGCCGTTGTCATTAGATCTGCGCGGTCAGTTGTGTGGCCAGGAGCATGCATACGAGCCCCAATGATCCGATCAAGCATCACCAGCTCTGTGGCCCGATCAACACACTTCGTGCCAGCAGCAAGCGCAACAGCTGTCCGATATTATTCGGCGCCAGCGGGACTTTCGAAGGATGAAGTCGAGGGAAGAATTATGGACTTATTGAAGCACTTTGACAAAGTAAACCATTGACCCCATCCTTAACGGCAGCAGTAGTTGCTAATCCTGGTGATAGCTTTCTGATGCATCAAAAGTACGAGGCAATGCCATTGCAACAATTGCGATCATTAAACTAATTACCGTAGCTGTCAAACACGTCGCATTTTTCCAACGACCTGGGCCTTGACAGTCTAGATACGGTGGAGGTAGTGATGGCGATTGAGGAGGTTCGAGAAGGCCAGTCATCATGACTGCCCTCAAGCTGACAGCACCCACAGGAGTTCAGCATTGAGATACCAGACAAGGAAGCAGATGCAATTCACAGTGGTACGTCGACTTTCAAGAGTGCTGTTGGCATATGTGCAGGTGCTGATGCTCTGCTCCAGTCGACAAGGCAGTTGAATACATTCTCGCGCAGCCGGATGGTATGTTGCGTAACAGTCCATAGTATACTGTCTTCTTGTTGACTGACTTGTACAGCCCATTGAAGATCTGGTTGTGAAAAGGGTAAAAATGGTCAGAAGGGCCGGCTGGTTTAATCAGGATGGTTGTCCTTCGAATGACGTGTAATAACGTTGTGTATATTGTCTTTCTGTCTCGATAAACACCTCCATTGTGATTGCAAATAATGGAAACTTAGCTCAATGTAGCCAGTCCATCTCATGATAGCGCAAAGATGCCCATCCTCATCATTTAAATGGTACGGTGTTCTGAGGCTCGGGCGCCGCCACTTCTGCTGTACAGTGCCGGTGGTAATTCTGGGCCACGCAGAACGCTCACGAAAAAAGAAAAAGACCACTTTTTTTTGAAAGCTCAAAATCCTTAAAACACATAAATACTGTAATTACTTCACAACCACAGTGTAT
>JAABUJ010005834.1_pt1 | contig 12167 bp, 13 predicted proteins | sample 5559131 | NCBI WGS metagenome assembly JAABUJ01 (sample SAMN10711875, study PRJNA513366) | rock metagenome | isolation source: Antarctica rocks | place: Antarctica: Victoria Land, Mt New Zealand nord | collected 2016-01-07
CGAGCGTTTTGATGCTTGGGAGGAGAGGGGAATACAGCATTGGATATCCAGGGATGGTACAAAAAAGGGGGGGAAATGTCTGGTGCTAACGAAACCCGATGAGAATGTGAAGCATTGAGCGGAGGCGAAGTACAAGACGGAAACTTCTTGTATGATCATGAGGGTCGAGGACGGGGGTAAGAGGAGGAAGCGATGGCTGAACATCATGAGGATGTGGAAGATTGGGCGGAGTGCGAGACGGGAACTTGTTATATCATCATGAGGGTCCAGGATTTGGGTTAGGGAAGGAAGCGATGGCTAGAAGTCATGAGAATGTGGAGATTTGAGGGTAGTGCAAGACAGGAAAATGTTGCACGATCATGTGGTATGAGGGTTGAGAATTTGGGTAGGGAAGGAAGCGATGATGGGCGAGAGGAGCGTCGCCGTTGGGATGCTGTGGCTTGAGGCAAGGCATGGGAGCTCATGGATCGGCGTTGAGGTCGGTAGACCTCGAACGGTATGGTGGTAATGATAGAGTCGGCTCGAGCAGCAGCTGGAGAGCGGAGGAGACGAATGTCGTGTGCTTTCCCGTGCAACGATGGAGGCGGCACCGTAATAGTCCATGGTCTGTGATGAGCCCAATTCAATTGCCATCTGGGAAAAATGCTTTATAGATGATTCTCCTATCCTTCTATTGACACGAATGCGTTGGTGCCTGAATTGAGTCGTCTAATCCTCATATAACGCAGGGAGTAGGAACAAGGCATGATGTAACATCGAGGCCCGGTCTGCGAGAGATCATATCTAGAACTCCAGCTTCCTGGCCAATTTCCACGCATGATTATTGATGGGCCCAACACCTACTCGTTCCCTCTCCCTCAACCTTTGCTCTTTTTCTTTCTGAAGATGCTTCCGCTGACCATCCCGTTTCTCATTTTCATACTTCTTAAGACGTCTCCTCGCCCCAAACTTGATTTTCGTGATCATATCCCCCGCTTTTCCTTTCGTGAGAGTTTCTGCGTTCAGTTGGTTATCCTGGTTTCGGAAATCGTTCAGGAACATGAGTTGGCCTTCGGACGCGGGGCTGGAGCGCCAGCTGGCGGACGCCAATACGGTTTTCCACACGAAGCGCTCTTGCGCAAATGTATCGGCTGCGCGCACAGCTTCGGCGAGGGTATTGGCGGTGGCAATCTCTTGCGGGCGCCCGTACGGGCTTCGAAAGCGTTTTGATTTATTGTTGATCTCGTTCGGAGATGGCTCCTCAGCTGTGTCTGGGGGTAGTTTCCGCGTGTAAAGGACTTGGAACAGTGACTGCTTGTCAGACGTTTTCACGATAGTGAGGTGACCCCTTTCGCGGGACGAAAGGATATAGCGATCCCCATCCACTTGAACCCACGCAAGGGGGCTCATGCCACGGATATGCCGCTCACCAGAAGTGTCGTTGATTAAGTCCCAGACGGAGTCGTAGTGGGTGAAGGTCAGTGTAGCGGGTGGTTGTGTGGACTCGGACGTCACATTTGTCTGTGTGTACGGCATACTGTCGTCCTGAAGCTTTGGCTCGTCTCGCAGTCTCTTCATTTCGTCAATGTCGGCTTCGTTGATGATGCATGCGGGATCAAGTCCGAACAGGGTAGGAGTAGTGACAATGCCCGCTTCGAGTGAGGCGACCATGTCGATAATGTGGCAGTTAGCCTTCCCAGGATGAAGGCGCATACCGCGGCCGATCATCTGGACGAGAAGATTGCGAGAACGGGTCGGGCGTGCAAGAAGAACACAGTCGATATTGGGGATATCAGTACCTTCGGTGAAGACACCACAGTTCAGGAGGATGGGATATTCGCCGTTTCGGAAGGCGTCTAGTCTCTGGCTGCGGGTCAATAAAGGAGTTTCTCCAGTGATAAGTCTGGCGTCAATGCCATGTTTCCGGAACTCATAAGTCAGTCCCTGTAGATGTGCAATGTCTACGCAGAAGACTAGGGTGGATTTTCTGTCGTTGCAGCGAGATAGCCAGGCCTGAACCGTAACATCGTTGGTTCTTGCGGTGTTGACTGCCTTAGAGAGATCTCCCACTTGGAAGTCTCCTGTGACTGTCTTCTTAATGCGAGTAATGTTTGCCTTGGATTGCACAGTCGTGAATACGACATCCGAAAGCCACTTTTCTTCGATCATATCGACATAGTCCCTTTCCCGTCAGCCTCTGCTTACCTATCAACGGCAGAACGCTCACTTGTGGTACACAATATGGTCAATGGCATCACTGAGCCTCAATCCATCGAATCTTGACAGTGTAGCTGACACTCCAACCAACGCTGGACTGTGCTTCTTCACATCAGTCTCTACGGTATTGAAATGCCGCAGTGTCTCCATATAACTGGGGGCGATGATATGGTGTGCCTCATCCACCAGTATCAGCTTGAAATTATCGGGATTGAATTTCATCATCCTATCCCCAGAGACAAGACTCCTGACCGACGCCACCGTGATGTCTGCGCCACCAGATGCATGCAGGTTTCCCATCTCAATATCGATGGACTTAGAAGGGTAGGCATTCGTGCAATGGCGAGCCGCTTGTTCCACCAATTCGCGGCGGTGGACAAGTATAAGGGCCTGCGTCGCATTGTTGGTAGGAGGCTTGACTCGGTCGATGAGCTGGGTGAAGATGACCTGCCAGTTGGGTCAGAACAGCTGAGTAGCGATCGTATTCGGCCTACTGTCTTGCCACTACCTGTAGCGAGTGATATGCCCAGTCTCTTATGTCCTTGCTCAAGAGAGGTAAGGATAGACTGTATGCATTCCTCTTGGTACTGGCGAAGACGTATGGCTGGTGTGGGTGCAGTTTCAAGGGCATTCGAGGAAACTGTTGCTAGCCATCGCTGTGGTTTACAAAGCCTTTTATAGGCCGCCCGTCTGAGAGCATTGAAGAAGCTCCGCGCGTAGCGAATACTCTGTATCATCCCTCATGATGCGTCAACGGCAGCAGAAGCACATAATGGACAAGGATTGGGAGCGATAGATTGAAAGATGATGTCTTAATGAGGAGGTGGAGATAAGGCTGAGTATTTCCGAGCCTGGCTTAAAATGGTAGCGTTACCTTAAGCTTAAGTACTCTGCCCGGTACACAAAATCCATCATAATTACCTTACCTTGCCATCCTAGCACCTGTTTATTGTTCTCCACACTTGATCTTTGCAAATATAAAAGTCTAGAAATCTTGGAGTACTCAATCGTATCTCAAGTGCAGTCAAGCTCAATTCGTAGCTCCATTTTCAGAAGCGCCGCTAAAGGCTATAAGACGGCATCTTTGAAAGCCAGCTACACAGGCTTTAGGCACTGATCCCCTCGCTTTCACTTTCTGTCATCTCGTCGCCACAATCCTGCTCTTCATAATTTTCCAGCAAATTGGCTACATCTGCTGCGATTGCGTTTTCTAAGACCTCCGACTCCGAGTCCACGCCGCTAAAGAGACCCTCGCTGAAGTCACTCTCCTCAACATCATAGTCTCCGATGTACTTTGCCAGTGGCTTCAACGTACTTCTTCTGAAGTAAGATCCGTCACTAGGCCACATCTTGGACCCTGGAAATCTCTTTTCGATTTCATCTTTGTCCCCGTAATTCATCAGGCGGAGGATGCTGGTGACATAGTGCCAATACAAGTATCGAAGTCCCGGCCGCCCGTCTCCCTTGAACACCAATTCACTGTTGTCATAGTCCTTGAACGTTGTACCTGGAATTTCTGGAACTGGTTGATTGTGGAGCGTGGGATCGAGAATGACAACTCGAAGTCTCTGCGGTTTGCCTTCGGGAGTTTGGAGTGGCAAAATAGCCAATTGCCCTTTATTAAAATGTTGTTCGATATATTTCGACATGATCATGCCATTTTTAAGGCTCCATATGTGGCTCCATCCAGCTGCGTAATCGCCCTTGTCTCCAAGCATCCAGGCGACGTTCTCAAAGCCCATAAAATGGGGAATAATATAAGCCGCTACCCGTTCTTTGGGATCACTGGACCAGCGCTGCAGAACGGGACACCATTTTCCCTTGATCTTGAGCGGTTCTTCGTCTTTGCCTTGAGGCTCAAATCGTATACGCATTGCCTTCTGGTACCGATCTAAATTTTTCTTCCAGTGATCGTGCGCCTTATTATCTCTTACTTGCATCTTGGTAATGTTGCTCATTCGAAAACTGTTGGCTATAGCAGCTTGGTAAGCCTCCCGCTGGTCTTGCTCTTTAGAGTTCAGCTTTTCTGCTAGTCCCTTTCTGTTTGCTACTAGATTCGTCATAGAAGTCGCAGCCTTCAGACGCTTTCGAGTCATCTCTTTGACCTTATCCTTCATTTCTTCTGCCGCAATAACATTATTCTCGAAAGATTCTCGCAAGGCGACAGCAGCTTCAGAATATAGCTGATATTTTGCCGTTTGGTACTCAATTGCACAATCAATATACGCGGTGCTTGATTGGGAGGCTGTTGACATCTGGGAGGCTTTCCTTTTGAGATTGATCTCGAGGTCATCAATTTGACTCCTTCTGGTCGGGGCAAACAGCGAAGACGTGCGAGCAGGAATCTTCAGCGGCGAATCGTTCATTGTTGGATTGTAGCTTGAGGTTTGCTTAAGAGGTCCGCAGTTTTGAGCACTTAAAGAATCTACACCGATTGATAGTACGATACACAGATAACTTTGAAGAAGTGACAGAAGAGAGCAATGTCAAGACACTGCAGCATGGATAATCTTTGCGAAACAAGAACAATATTTGTTGTATAAAGTTCTCAAGCCACCCGCTCAACATCCGCATCTAGAAATGTTTCTGTCGAGTAATTTCGAATGTCTGCAAAAGTTGGCAATTACGAAACATAGATTATATCTCTCAAGTTGAGCTAGAAGACAATAATGTATAATTTCCACATTTGATTTAGGGAATTGCAATACTCTGGAATTTTAGATATGTTGTTGTCGCACTACCCAGAACAAAGTGTAGACATAAATTGTCTCTATGTTTGAGTGCATCTTAGAGAAAGACTCTCTTTCGATAAAGAGCACTCCTACTTCCAGTTCATGCACTTTCTTTGGGAAGGTTACGTCTGTTTACATGTATAGACCTGTCAATAGCACCATATAACCAGAGGGTCCACAGATAAATACAGCTCTCTTCCATTACCGATATTAGAAGATATGCGATTTGATTGAAAAGGTTAGTTTGTGCTACTTTTCAGGCTCCATATGTGGTCCCAGCCAGCAAAATAGTCGCCATTGTCCCCAACCATGCAAGCAACATTCTCAGGGTCTATTAAATGATGAGCCGCTACCTGTTCATTGGCTTTAGCTGAAGAGGCAAACCGTTAAAGCATTCCTCTCACTCAACCAAAATACCTAGGGGCCAGGCTTGGAGAATTTTACGAACTCGTATTTCATATGAAGAATTCCTGAAAAGTGCACCGTGCCGCTTTGAGAGTCGCCTTCAATGGTAAGAAGGCTAGTGCAAGAGATAGACGATGTGGCGACTCTGCATGCAGCTGAGTAGCCTCTTAATGCCTAGCGGGGAGCGAGCCGGTCAAAGTCGTTGCCTCGTTTACCTACGTGTAAGGTGCTCGAACAATCTATACCCTGTTTGGTGGCATATGGTGGGAGAGGGCACGTATAGCTCAATGCTATGAGAGCCACTGTGCCGTGCACTCACAGTGCTTCAGAAGGATGTACAAGTGATGCATAGGTTGTACTGTGATGAGCGGCCGCTGGCCTCGTACTTCTCTTCGGCAAGGCCACTGCGCAGGAATGACGCGGGTGTGCAATCACACTTGCGGATGGACCGTGATTGAGCAATTCTTGGTCCAATATCTTCCCTTTGCTATTCGGTGCGCGTAAGCTATTGCACTATAGCGACAATGGATGCATTTCTTTTGTTATTCAGACGTTGGCAGCTGAATCACCAGTGGAGATTCGCCCCTCTCCATCCGCCAGAAATCGGAACTTCGAATCGTCTCAGCGTCAAGAATCCCACCCCATCTATCTGCAAAGTCCTGCGACACTTCCCAGCCCATTGGAGACCATGGCTGGCTTCCCCACACCGTTATCGAACCATTACTATGTAGATCCATACATAGCTGGTCTTCTTGTTCTTCACTCAGCGTAGCAATGAGTATGTTGTCACGCAAGAATGGAGAAGCGATAACATCCAGATACGGATGATGGTAAGTGCGCAACTGAAGATCCGTAGGATGTAAATGGTATGGAAGGCCTGCGGATGGCTCTGGGAAAGGGTTGTAGATGGTCCATGGAGAAACTGATTCGTCGTTGGCGAACAGCTCGAATGCCAGCCCCATCAGACTAGCGTTCTGGACGTATGCTCGAAACATGGAGTACTGGCTGAGACACATGAATCGATGCTCGTAGAGACCAGCGATTGTGGCGTTATATAGATGGGCGCTTAGGGATCCCTTGTCCGGAAATTGGCTAACATCACTGGTGGACGCGGCGGGGACCATGGAAGGGTCATTATTCCCCACATCAGGAATCGTTCCATCATGCCCCATGGATCTTCTGGCCGTATCGACGGGCCGCACAATGCTTGAGCCGTCATTGATCGGCTCGGACATGCGAATCTCTTCCGTTTTTTGATGCCTGTCATTCTGGTCATGTACTTCGAGCGAAGTAGAAGCGAGCTTCTGAGACGGATAAGGTGGCAGTTGTTGGCGGCTAGATATTTTGTCTGTCTTTAACCTTGCTCCTGGTGACCGTGAGTATTAGACTGAAGGATAGAACTCTTCAAATTTCTGTTGCTCATACTTCGTTTTCTTTGGGCAAGCCTATTTTGCACAGTCTTCCGAGCTGACTTATCCTCGATATTCTTCCAGTCCTCTGTATGCCGGAGTATGACTACTGAACTCATATCTGCTATAGCTGGGATGTCCACTGGCGGCTGGAGCCACTGTCGCTGTCTTGGAGATATGAAACCTGGTAGACTGTACTTTAGCCACTTCTGGCGCAATCACGGCCACATGGTTACATCTTTGGTTAGTCTCATGAATTCACGCTCATGTCCTAAAGATTGGGTCTGAAGCCACTAGACATAAAGCGGTTAACGTAGCTGAACCTCATCTAGCCCAATCCAGGTTTCCAATCCTCTTTGTCGAATTCTAAGCGCAGGCCCATGCCGCAGAACCAAAATTTGTCCCAAAACCCCCCATCAAAACACAAAACGAGACAGTTAATCTTCACAGCTGAATCACTTCTGCACCCAGCGCCCGAATCGCAAAGCAAGTAGCTCAAATTATAGAGAAAAGGCAGCTCTATGGGTGTATAAGTTTTTTGGAGGGTTTGAAGGAGGATGTATGGTGTGGTGGGGTGGGGTGGGGTGTACGGCTTTGGAGGGTTTGTTTGGTGTAAGATTGAGATGGAATGATAAATGTGACTTTGAGCTGTAATTTGAGCTATTTGGTCTAGAATTAGAGGGTTGGATGCGGAAGCTATTCGACTGCGAAGTTTGAATAAAGATAGGGGATGCACTTTCCGGCCCCTGAGTCTGCACCTCTCCCTATCAAGTTCAGCCATTTTAGTGATCATTTTCGCCATTCTGATACAGCGATTACTGAAGGCAAGAGCTAAGATCGATGTAGGACCTGCCTTCTATGCCGGGACCGGCTTCGACGGTGAATGACAGCTTCTTACCCCAGCTGGTGGTTCTTCATGGCAACTACGGGAGACACGCTGAGAGCGGGCTGTGAATCCAGCGTACAAGGGTGTAGATCCAGTCGAATTTGACAACATGTTTTGCAGGGGCGACAAAGCTAGTAGATCTGTGATATGGCTGAACCAAGCGGTGCAATTGCATAATCGATTTTGATGAGCTGATGCGACGGGACTTGTTTCTTGGATATCTGCCCTCTGCAGAATTGTCGATTGATCGCAAGGAATAAAAGTCTTGCGAAGCCAACGCCACTAAGCGCAGCCAACATTATAGCCCTACTAGAGAAAATTCCTAACATTGTACTAGATGCATCTATTTACGCACAAGCTATTACCTTCACGAGTTTCTAGACAAAGATCGTCGAAGCATAATAACTTGCATATGCCTCGTATATGCAGATCAAGACAGAGTCTTTTAGAGGTTTGAGAGCATAGTTTGTCGAAAATAGAGAGACTTTCGGCATATGCGAAGATTCTCTTCTAAGGTTTGGGATTTAGAACGTTGGATGCAGACATGAGAGCCAATGCTAAACATGTGCAGACAACAGCAGGTAGAGAAACTGCATGTAAAAACAGTTTCTTCTAAGATTTTGAGGAAAGAATATAGAAGCACATGCGCAATTATTGACTTAGGAAGTCTTTATTCGTACCCTATGTACATTTACCAACCGGACTATAGCGTATTTTCTCAATCCTACGCCCTAGCAGGCTGCGCCTTTTAGGGATTTAGAGTCTATCGCGTAAATTTTTAGCATTTACATGGTTTATTGTGCAATTGTTTCTTTTAGATTTATTGCTCATACAAGTGGAATGCTTTGACGTTTTGCCTCTTTCGCTGTTGGTCCATTATTATCTCGTTGAATTATCGTATAGTGCACTATCTCTTGTCGAGGCGTGGGATAAGGTAGAGATACTCTGCCTTGGTCCGGCTATTAAGGGTAGGGTACGAATGGAGGCTCCTATTACTTAGCTGGGATTACGAAATGATAGCCGTCGAAAGTGGAGTAAATGCACATGCTCTGCCCATACGAACTCGTTACTTCTTAAGTAGAGGAAGTAATCAGGTACGAGTTGTCAAAGGATGAGAGAAGTCGATAGAGAGGAATTCCAGATGCTATGCATCTGTTTGAAAGTCAGACAAAGTACGAATCGTGCATATACGATAATTTGCTCTTTCGAGGCTTGAAGAAGATGTTCTAATGAAAGCAAAACGAATTCCGCATGCATTTCCCTGCACATGTAAATGCAGGTGTTGCCATTCTAATTATTGTTCAGGATGATTCTCTGGTAGAAATGCAGATGCTGTGCATACCTGTACAGACCAACCCACTCTGCATGGACTCGCGGCATGATACTGCGACTCATAACCCCACCAAGATCACTCTTTCGGCAACAGCGCCGGTGAAAAATTGTGTTGGCACAGCGCCAAACAACGTCATCATACCTTGGGAGATAGTTGGATGCTCCGGCCCTGAGGGCGGCCAAGCGTGACAGCGCTGCGCTGTAAGTCTGGATGTCGATTACCGATATTCCCAAAGAGAAAGTATGGGTGATAACCTCCATGCAGGCACGTTGGCGAGCATTCAAGCTGTTTGGAAATTTTCGCTGCTTGTTTGATGCGTTTCTGTTAGATGGAAGAGGAAGGTCAAGGTCGTGTCGTTGCTGACGTTATTCGAATGCTGCTAACAGAAGAACGCAGGCCTACCCTGCTGGATATTATGGACTAGCCTCGCGCTTACGATAAAAAAGCGTTTCGAGTATATGTCGATGAACGATTAGGTTCATCGAGTGTCGCTGTGGACTGAGTACTTTCGCTCAGATGGACTTTTTTACAAGGCGATGTTGCAAGGGCAAACTCGTGGGCATCCATATTGGTTACCTCAAGGCTGCGGAAGCCAAAAGACTTAATATGAAGCCTACACTGGGGTAGGTACTGATGCAAAGCCTGGAGAATACAAGGTGCAAGTTGATTCGAGCAGAGATAGATCAAATCTGAAAGTGCCGGTAGTTGCTCGATCATGCTCGCGAGAGGATTCCATGTATCGTCTCCGTCATAAACGACATTCGCGAGCCTTCTATCAGCTCTGAACCCATCATTGTTGAGCTCGTCGGCGGATTTGCCATCATCGAGGTCAATTGCACTTTCGGCCCTCCGTCGTCGCCGTTTGGTCTCGATTCTGCTTGACTCGACGTTTCTCACATCATATTGTTGGTCAAGCATGCTGCCTTCCACCATCAAGCGATGGACGTTTCCGAAGCTTTGCGTTCGCTCTAAGATATCGGTACATTCCTGGGTGTCATTTCTGAGCTTCTCACGATTGCGCACCTTGAGTCTAATTGTCTGAAACAGGATGACCACGGCAGCAGCATGGCACTGCTTGCTGGTGAGCGCCATCGCAGGTAAGCTTGCCCTATGTGTGTCCCCAACATAGTTACAGATGCTCAAGACGATCTCGAGTGGTAAACCTTCGAAGGATGGAGACATTGGTTGGAACCGCTTGTGAAGGCTGGATGGGAGGATGTGAGGACCAAACAATTTGAGTGTCGGATTAGAATAACTCATCAGGTTATTGTTTCTCGAACGTACTACCAAACAATCAAATCGTGGAGACTGCTCTCCTCTTTGACAAGAAGGACCGGCGGACGTCTATGAACCTGGGCTGAGATGCTCGATCACAAGGTATCATTCTCGAAACACTAAGCTTCTGCACCTCCCTCTCCTGGAGCCATCCAAAGTTCTGTGATACAGAGAGCTGTGGTTGTGCATTCTTAAGTTATTTCATGAGGTTTAAGTACCCTTTAGGCACCGTAAGCTTCACCAGGATCCATAGGTCCAATTTCGGACTGCAAAGAGAGTTGATTGCTGATATTAGGTTCGAGTCCTAAAGGCGCTGGTCCAATGGTGGAGTGAGACATGCGCCAAGACCGGCCTAATCCACGCTAGAACTATTCAGACTAGTAGCTCCAAGCCTTTTTCTGACCTCGCAGAAGTGTCCCAATCCTTCCATTGTGTCAGACTTCCTCTACAATCATCGACAACGGATCTAGAACCAATACTCAAGGTCATGCAGTGTCAGAAAATCTGCAGTACTCAACTGGGTAGGTTTGGTCTAGGACATATAATGGCGCCCATTCCTCGCCCTTCTCTCCTTTGGTCTACACGTGTACCCACGCTCTTTTCCTCCGTCATTGCTCAAAAATCTCTTGAACTGTGCTGTTCCATCCCTCCTTCAAGAGTCCTCTTACAAAGATGACTGTCCCAAAATCAAAACAACCGGAATCGTCGGATATACCAGACCTCACCGGCTACGTGGCCATCGTTACAGGGGGTAATTGCTTTCCTTTCTTCCTATAATGGTCCCGCTGTCGCAGCAATTTTGCTCACTTTGCTCTCTCAAAAGGCAACTCTGGCATCGGATATGAGATTGCTTTCCAGCTTGCCCGCCATAATGCACGCGTCTACGTCGCAGGTCGCTCTGATAGCAGACTGCAACAAGCCATTACAAGCATGCGTGAATCTGTACCAAACGGCGGGGACCTACGTCTGGCTACGCTCATCATCGATTTGCAAAGCTTGCATAGTGTTAAGGCAGCAGTCGATGATCTCACGAAGAGGGAGTCAAGACTTGACCTGCTGATCAATAATGCTGGTGTAGGTCAAGCTTCACGTTCTCCCCCCTTTCTTTCTTTCTCAAGCTAGCTCCGCTCTGCGGCCGGCTGAATCCATAATATACACGCATCTGGCGCCTTCACATCATCATGCGCTGCCGGACTGGACGTAGTTCGGCTTATCGATGTATTGACATTCCGGACATTCCTTCTGCTCAGTCGAATGGCATATCCCTTTGAAGTGAGTTCACTGTAGGGACTGACGAAATCAAGATAATGGCACCACCATTCAAGCTTACCGAGGACGGCTTTGAGACGCAATGGCAGACGAACTTCCTCGCCGGACACCTGCTGTTCATTTCACTCCTCCCACTCCTTCAGTCGAACGCAGCCAGCTCCACAAACAAAAGTCGTGTGAGGGTTGTCAACGTTTCCGGCGAGGCCGCATTCGTAATGGGGCCGAAGGAGTTTACGCCAAACGACCCCAACTTAGCGTCTTTGCAGGGAACTATGGCGCCATTGTAAGTCTGCTGACAAGTCTGCATTCTTTGGGGTTGTGATAACAGTCGGCCAGCAAACGCTACGGTCATTCTAAATTGGCCGGTATCGTGCATGCACAAGCCATTGATAGCCGGTACAGTGCTCAAGGCATATCGGCCTATTCAGTCCATCCGGGGATCGTCAACACAAACTTGCAGAAGGGTATCTCGACGCTCTTGGGCCCAGTGATTCGTGCTACCGTTAGACTTGGCATCATGCCAGGTTGCATCTCGGTATCCGAAGGAGCTCAGGCGGTCCTTTTCTGTGCCACCAGTCCAGATGCTCCCAAGGGTAGTGGCGGTTATTTTCTACCAAAGGGGGAGCAAAGTAAGAACGCCGACAAGTTCATTAAGGACAAAG
>JAABUJ010005835.1_pt1 | contig 12167 bp, 10 predicted proteins | sample 5559131 | NCBI WGS metagenome assembly JAABUJ01 (sample SAMN10711875, study PRJNA513366) | rock metagenome | isolation source: Antarctica rocks | place: Antarctica: Victoria Land, Mt New Zealand nord | collected 2016-01-07
ACAGACACTTGGGAAGACGCCAAACGCCGGTTTCGTCCCACACGCTCCCCAGATGCTCCCCCAGGCTCCCTCGTGTCCCTCACTACTTATCAGTACCCCTCTTCTGGCCTTCGAGCCCTTCCTGAGCTCTTTCCTACTACCTCTTCATTTATTCTCGCCATTCGGGCCTGCAACTTTGAACGATGGACATAATCCACCTGGGAAAGCCAGTTGTAGTGGAGGTGCAAAAAGGTTTGGTAAGCGGGTTGTCATGTCATATCGACATATCTCCCATTTCTCAATACTCGTTTCGCCAGCCGATGTTCCGGGGTAAAGCAGTGGACTCCCTGCGCGACGCACTCTGGACAGAGATCAAAATCACCTTTAAAGCAGATGTTACAATGGTAGTGGAAATCTTTCGCCAGCATTCCACATGCGTCGCAATGCACGGAAAAGTAAGCGACCTTGGGAGCATAAACATCCAGAAGATGGACTATCCCGGGTGCCCGGTCTCTTATTTCGCCGGTATACGGAAATGCGTCCATCAAGCTGCGCGCTGAAGGTCTCGCTCTGGAGTTTGGCAAGCGGCACCTCGGGATGATGTCGGTGAAAGACGATGGGATGTCGCCGCAGCATGCTGGTAGTTCCACAGGGTTGGCGTGATCGGCAACACATGTGTATCTAGGGAACTTTGTGCATCTAGATTTTGCGCATAGATATCCATCGCAATTAGGCCTGTGCTCTGCAAGCAGCCACAAGATTAGCCCGAGCTGGAAGATATCTGTTTCGAAATTCAATACATCCGGCGCGACTCCATTATGCCTCTCCGAAGGCTCCCGTAACTCAGGGGGCATAGCACCTTTTGTGTTTATTATATGTCGTTAAGAAGTTTTGAGGCGTATCAATACGGCCGTTCCGTCCACCCTAAGACCGATGTTGTAGATTGAAAGGACGCCAACAACCTTATTCTTTCCGTGGACCTCTGATATAGCTTTGATGATTTGCCTCGACCAAATCTCTCTGATCAGCCATGGTACTTTTTCGGATTGCAAATTTGCGATAACGAAAAGCCCCGACAAGGACCCAATCATCGGAGACTCGTACAAATAGCTTTTCAAATGCCGTTCTGTTTCGTCAAGAACAACACCAATGAATTGAACGACGCCGGCGCAACCGCGCAACGAATGAATCAACTTCAGGTCTTCGCAAAAATCCCGAAATCCGTTTTCACCCAGCCTTCCGGCAGACGCGAATGGAGCCTTCTGTTCGATGCATTTTCGAGTATCGAGCAGGACGTGGTAAGAAGAGGAAGTGATGCGCGATGGGACGATGGCATCAGATTCAAAGATTTTCCGACAACCCAGATGCTCGATTTCTTGTAGAATTCGATCCTCGTCAGACATATGAACCTCCAAGGTATCTTCGGCTGCGTTGATACCTCGAGATAATAACGATCTGACCGCTCTCTTCTTCCTCTAGAGATAGCGAAAGGTTGGTGAATGAGGAGAAAAACTCGAGCTGGGGAAGCAACGGGTCCAGAAGACTCTGGAATGCCTTTGGTAAAATCTTACAGCAACCATCATTGTTATCAATAGCCGAAACCTGTAAGACTGCCGCCTGTTCTCGGAGGCGATGAAAAGTTGCAGATATAGTGATTCGGTGCCATCGCCGAGGATTCTCTGCGTACATGAGGAAGCACTGTAGTTTTCGATGATCATCTTGTGATCGAAGCATGGCAATGACAAAAATCCGTTCACTGAATACGCCTTCTGTTGAATATTGCTCTGGGTAGAAAGATGATTTTGTTTCGAGACCATCCACAGAAAGTCTGGAAACGCAATCATAAAAAATGTCAACAGCACTCAGATCCTGCTCATCTGCAGGAACGCTTTCCCAAGGCTGGTGCACAAGTCTCTTTGGTACCGCCGTGCCGCCATTTGAAACCAGTTGACGTCCACCTTTTGATTTCTCATGCCGCCGGAATATCGGTTCGAGCAGGTTGGTTTGCGGGCAGGATCCACCTAATTCTTGATGGATCTGAGCCAAATGCCGTTGAAGTGGATAATCTTCTGACGTGAAAGCGTGCTGTGTTCCGCAGACTAAAGACGTTAGAGGATTAGAGACCTGCTTCCCCAACCCAGACAAAGCCTCTTCACCGTCGGTGGCTGGCTTCAATTCCAAGTTTCCAAAGCTGAAATTTATGGATTTGCTGGACCATATCACTGATCGAGCGACAACGGATTCTCCTAGAGCCAACAGACGCACGCTACAGAGTCTGGCCTTTGTTAGTATCGTCCCTAATCCGGGCACAGAATGCCAGAGAACATACAGAGAAAAGGCATTCGATGCGCTGCAAAGGGTAGATTTCGACGCCTCAAGCCGAACCTGTAAAGCTCTGATCTTGCCTTTCGTGAAGAAAGTCCAATTCACAATGACAAAGATTCTCCTACTTCCTTGAGCATCGGTACTCCACTTGAGCTGTTTCTGTATCTGTACCATGAGCTCTCCTAGCAATGCTTGACAATGAGGTAGCGGACGATATAGTTTTCTTATCATCTCAACCATAGCAACGTCCCTCTCAACGACGTGCCTAACTTTATCTTCCTTGAGCGTAGCAAGTAGGCTAAAGATGATTGAATAGAAGGCATGAGCATCCCTGGAGACAGATTCAATGTCGCCAGGACCGTCTTTGATGTCGTCTATGATTGCACATAGAGCCTTTGCCGTGTTGATTGTTGCAGTAGCAATACCAACAACGCCTGCTGTGATGCTAAGCGGATCTGCCATCACAGGCGATTTGCCGAAAATTGCTTCTCTAGTCAAAGCTTGCCGATGCAGCAGTAAGGACTCCGAAGTAGTTGGAAACAACTCATGACAGGTTGATCTTCGTATTCATTTCTCCGAGGGTTTCGATTCTACTGGCGATGGTGTAAAGATGTTACCAGTGAGGCTGAGATGCCTCGGTCGCCCTTGAGTGCATGCAGGTCGAGGCTGACGGCTGACCGATGTGACCAGGGGCCTATGAGGGTACCTTCTGCACTTGTTTGCTTCCGAAGCCAGCAACCAAGGATGTGCAGCGGATACACTTGATCATTCCTTAGCCTGAAGCCATTCGAGGCAACGACTCCTCTAAGTGGAACCAGAAATGCTTGTTGTTCTTCCAGTCCGCATTGCTGATGCGTTCAAGCAGCAGGAGGCCGTACAAAGTAACAAATACCCACACTTACGAATAGAAAACGCGAGCAATCGTAGCCGGGTAGGGAGCAGCCTTTTCAGGCTCCCAGATGATGCGCCCTCGCATTGCCATGCAATGCTCCTACTTGCTGCCTCGCTGCTCCCCTTTGTGCCCTGAAATTCCCTCAGTGCTCCCTCGGTGCTCCCTCGGTGCTGCCTCAGTGCTCCCTCTAGAGGTCTATAATATATATAGGTAGTCATTAAAGGAACACCCTCTTCGGTAAAGAGCACTCCGACTCTCGGTAAACTGCACTCCCTGTGAGCCCACCAATATTCTGGCTGTAGAATCACCAGATTCAATGAATTTTCTCGGCCGCATAACTGTCATCGTCAATCGACGTCGATGTCGATGTGTAAAGCCCTTCTCTTAGTAATGGTGATAGTTGCGGAGGTCTCCGCAGCCTTCCTCGCTAGAACAGGGAGTGTTTACCGAAACAGGGTGTTCCTTTGATGACTACCTATATATATTTGATCAACTCACATCTCCATGCGGCGGCAGGGTACTAATCCCACGCGCTGACAGAACAAGCACCAAACTTTGCACCCTCCAAACATGTTCACGAAATGGCGACGGCCTGTATAACCAGTGATGGCCCATTGCCAAAGCGGAAAAATGTTCAAGAACTCTAGTAGCATAATAGCAGCATTTCGTGGAAACAACAACAAAGGAAGAACTGCCGTCAGGGGTGGTAAGCATCTCCAGCACGCTTTGATGTTAGCGCACGGGACGAACGTCTATATTTGATATAGATCAACAGGAAGTCTTAAATTGGCGGCTGTGGATGTGGACCTTATCACTCTATGAGAACTTCTATGGCAGCGGCTGCTCCCTCAAGGTGGGTCATATACTCTTCACCTGTTAGCTGGCGAGTCCGTCTTGATCATCGGTTTCTCCCCACTCTCGAACTTTGAATCACTCTCGAGCGTGTCCCCAGGCGCATCTACACGGTCAGTAAGCCCATTGTGCGTCGAATCACGCATGCCATAACAGCCACAACGGAAAAAGGAGGAAAAGAAAGGGATAGAACTCACCATGCCTCGAATACAGCTTCCTCTCGTGCTCATCGTATTCCCCAGCCTTCCCACTCTCCACATCCTTCCTCGTCGCCGTCAGCTTACTCTTCGCCAAGCCCATACTGCCCAGGAACTGCACTGCGTCCTTCCACTCCCGATCCTTGCGCTTGCTATCCCACTTGAGTTCCTCCGCCATCAAATCGATGACTGTGGGCAGCGCCTGCAGCGCCGCCTGCGCGTTCAAGAACGCCAACCTCGTCCTCCGCGCAAGCACATCTACTGCCGTTTGTGCATATTCGTGGCGCACAGAGTAGCGGACTTCGCCATCGATGAAGGGGTATAGAGCGGAGATTTTGATGCCTCGCACCGGGAAGCGTTTCTCTGTGGGACTACTCAACGCGGCGACGGTCCAGGCGCGGTCGCCGTACGATTCAGCCAGGTGGTTGGCCACATGGGTCTCGATACCGAAGTGTTGCACGAGGTTGATGAATAACGTTTTCGAAAAGCCATGAGCTCCGATCAGGCGCACCTGATGCGTCTGGCACGTTCCATTTAGGAGCGCGCTGTCGTCTATCATCTCTGTGCCGCTGATGTGAGGAACGTGCAACAGCGGTTGAGGACGGAGGCTGTACAGCTTGATGGCTTCGTCAACGGTCTCTTCGGCCATTTGGCGGTACGTGGTCCATTTCCCGCCAGCGATGGTGAGGAGGCCAGAGTTGGAGGTGGTGATGAGGTGGTTGCGGACAAGGGACTCGGTATTCTTGGATTTTGGATCGCGGACCAAGGGGCGGATCCCAGACCATGCGGCGAGCACGTCGCCTCGCCGCACGTTGATGTCTGGAGCGAGGTAGCCGCGGATCTCGGACAGTATCCAATTGATCTCTTCTTCACCCGCAATTGGATTTTGCACTATGTTTGCAGGGGCATCTGTTGTACCGGCAATAGTGTTACCTTGCCAAGGCAGGAAGAAAATGACACGTCCATCAGAGGTAGCAGGATCGATAAGACCCATTTTCGAAGGGCTATAGAAACCAGGGAGGATAACATGAACGCCGGAACTTGGGGCTACAATTTCTTGGACTGTGGGCTCGTCCATTTTTCGGATGGAGTCTGTGAAGGGGCCAGTAGCGTTGATGATCCCTTTTGCTTTGACGAAGAATTCCTCAGAAGTCTTGCCGTTGCGTTCTGCGACTCTGTCTTTGAGACGGGCGCCGCACAGCTTGCCACTGGCGTCTTTTTCGAGGCCCGTAACTTCGATATGGTTCACTACCGTTGCGCCATATAGTGCTGCAGTCATCGCGAGAGAGATGTTCATTCTTGCATCGTTGTGTGCACCATCTGTTCACCATGAGCCTTGTTGACCTCTCCAAGTCCTGTCAGTGGCAATTGATTACCATAGTAGACGAGAGCTCCGAACAAGTTATCTTTCCTTAACATCGGAAAGGCATCCAGCGCCCTAGTCTTTGTTAAGAAGTACGAGCTTTCAATGCCTTCCGAACCGGCCAGGAAGTCGTAGAATTTTGTACCTGCCCAGAAGTACGGCGCCTGCCACCACTTCTGGATCGGTATCATGATGGGCAACCAACTTGAGAGATGCGGTGCGGTATCCAAAAAGTATTTCCGCTCACGGAGAGCTTCCTTCACCAGCTTGTATCTAGACATGATCAACATCCTTTCTGAGGGTTCTACAGCGGTGCTCGGGACTTACTGATTGTAGTCAAGCTCCCAGACTGCTTTTTCCAGATATCTGACTCCTCCATGGACCAATTTAGTACTCTTGCTACTCGTCCCACTCGCAAAGTCATCCCTATCCACCATCGCCACCTTCAAGCCCCGGGTGATGGCATCAAGCGCAATGCCAGTTCCTGTCGCCCCTCCACCAATGACCAGCAGGTCATATTCCTCCGTCCCGCCCTCCGCTTGGGCCCCAGTTGTCCCGTTGTTGCCAGTCAAGCCCCCAATGACCCCTCTCGTCTTTTGTATGGCATTGACAATCCCTGAACTCTTCTTCAGGTCGGCAATCTGCTCCTGCCGAGATTTCACAAGTGGGAACCGTGGCGGAGTAAGCTTGCCGTCTTCTCCGTAGCGAGGAGGGGGAACAGCCGCAGGGTCGGAGCCTGGAATGTTACGCGGCCTGATGGAGAAGTAGAGGATACCTCCACCGGTGAGGGCAGCAGCGGACGTATACAGCAATGGACGAAGAAAGCGACGGGTTGATGGGCGCGCGGCCATCTCGCGGATGGCGTAGTACACCCAGTCGAGAAAGGACGTCAATGCGAACCTTGCTGCTTCCAGCGGGCCTCTTACCCGACACGGAAGAGCTGGTCTTCGATGAAGTTGTCAGAGATCATCTCAATGGATAGCACCTGTCTCAGCGGGCTCGCAACGAACAAGAGCAGATGCGCGCTGTATCGCATGTAATGATAAGATTGAGCCTTTGATGATGCTAGTGCAGCCTTGCCCAGAGCCGAAGGGTGAAGGAGGTTCTGACATGTGACGTAGACGCGTTGGGCAAGTCAGTCGTCTTCAGAGTCCCAATCGACTCTCAGCGACTTGGAAATATGGCGCTTCAGCAGCTTGATGACCATGCTCGACGAAGTGCTGTCTACATGCTGATCTACGGCTTCGCGACTTCATGGTTTGGTAGCTGCAGCTCTGAGGCGGAATTTCCAAGTAGGATAACATTCTCATTGAAGTCTTTCTAGGTCCTACCATGTGGCTTGGTGTTCTTGCCGATGACTATATACAATTCTTACGATCATACCCTCATTGCTTCAACGGCGGCGTATCCGCGAATAGCTTTCCACTCATACCCGCTGGATACCTCTCTCCCATTACCTCCGCCTTTTCAACTGCTGCCCTAATCTCCTTATCTTCGCTATCCGACAACGTGACGTCCAGAGCACCTAGGTTCTCCTCCAGGTACTTGAGCTTCTTGGTCCCCGGGATTGGAATGATATCATCTCCCTGCCTCATCAACCACGCCAAAGTCAGCTGGCCGGGCGTGCATCCCTTCTTCTTTGCCAAAGCTGCAATGTGGTCGACCAGCTCTAAGTTTTTCGGGAAGTTCTCCTTGCTGAACCTCGGTGCGCGCTTGCGGAAGTCGCCTTCCTCAAAGTCGTCCGGAGAGCGGATCGTGCCGGTAAGGAAGCCTCGACCGAGGGGTGAGTAGGCTACGGTAGCGACGCCGAGCTCACGGCAGGTTTTGAGGAGAGCGATGTCAGGATCCTCAATGTCCATTGAGAATGGGGAGTACTCGATCTGCACGGCGGCGATGTGGTGAACTTTGCAAGCACGGCGAAGCGTCTCGGAGCTGACCTCGCTGAGACCAAGGTAGCGGATCTTGCCCTCCTTCTTGAGCTCCGCCATCGCTTGAACGGTTTCCTCAATCGGTGTCTTCCCGTCGACGCGATGGCAGTAGTAGAGGTCTATCGTCTGCAGACCCAACCGTTTCAGACTCTTCGCGCAGGCCTCCCTCACATACTCCGGGTCACTTCTTGCCTCGATCCCCGTACCGTCCGCTTTCATTTTGTTCGCAAATTTGGTAGCGAAGAAGACGTTGTTACGTTTGTCCTTGTTCTTGGCGAACCATTTCCCGAGGACGTCTTCGCTATCCATGTACATGTCTGCGGAATCCCAGTTGTGGCAGCCGAGCTCGTACAGACGATCCAGGAACTGCAGTCGCGCTTCGTCGGAGTCAGGCGCGCCGTAGAAGGCTGAGAGACCCATGGCACCGTAGCCCAGCGCTGTGACTTGGGGTCCATCTTTGCCTAGTTGGCGGGTTAGGAGTGGTAGTGAAGGCATGCTTTGAAGAGATCTATCAGGTATGGTGAAGAATGGTGAGAATTAATTTTAAACCCAGTTGAATGGGAGCAAGATAGTTTAATACCCTTGTGCGGAAAAAATCGATAGCATGACGTCGAGGCTCGTAAGGTTATTCTTCTCAATCCCGGAGATTGCGGCTGTAAGAGTCAGGACGTAATGGTAGAAGTTGTGACGTTAGCTGACAATCATACTGGCCGAGTCTTCCCTGACGCACGAAAGAAAAGCTCTTACCTGGCGATGACCATAAGCGACGGACATAGTCAACGGAATTAGGAGATAAATCAGAAGGCATTCTGAATCAGGGACGCCATAGCTTTTTGTGCGAAAAGCCACCAACATGCTTGTACATCGATATAGATTGACGGTAGATGCGAAAATATGACAAGGAAGCGAGGAATTGACGTCATAAAGCCCGGCATAGGACGTTGTGCTGGGGTATATGTATTCTATTTACGACGATCTTCCCTTTTATCAGCGCAGGACGATGTTTCGTTGCTGCTCAATGCATCCTTATTGATCCCAATACCAGGAGGATACAGCCCGAGTCTGCACTATATACCATGTTAGCTCAATGCTTGTTCAACAAAAGCATGCTTCAGCGAATGGAAAATAAATCCAGTAAACCTACAATGACCGCACCAAAGCAGAAAATAATAGTATCCAGAACTGTGAGCAAGATCCTGTGCCTGTTCTCGAGGTATCGTCCCTTATTCATGAACAACCAGAAGACGCCACTCAGGTCGTACGTGATCCAATTGGCAAACAACGCACTACGCTTGACAGCAGTCGTGGCGCTCAAAGGCTTCCGATGCGCTCCCATTCTACTTTCACACCACCCTTCGCTTCCTCAGCTGTAGTAGTCCGCCTCATCAGCCATGAATCTGATCGTCGTAGTTCCTTCCCACCGTTCCTCTCCGCGTCCTCGGGATCCTCCACTAGGGCGTCCATGCAGAGTTGACTACAAATGCCGGAAAGGCTCTGCTCCTCTCGTTGTTCACTATCAATGGCGGGTGAGCTCGAATATTCGCGGCGTAAGAACTCCTCGAAAGACTCATAGCGGTGCTCTGACTCGCCGACCTTGTACCAGCGGCGACAGCTCGGGCAGATGCGATCAGTGTCCCGTGATTTGTTGTAGATCGAGAGATTAAGGGACACAATACCCGCTGGCGTGTGTGGAAACATCTGAGTTATTTGATCCGCACCCTCTTGGGTGGCCCAGTGGCGTCTATCCGGGTCATGGGATACAGGTGCAAGATGAGAGGTCTGAATCCATGTTTGCGGGTCTGTGATATGGAAGCCCACAGCGGACGGAGAGACACATGGAGGGTTGTTGGGCTGGGATGTCGCCATTAACTCTTGATTTTCTCAGTGCGTATAGTCTTGTAGATCCCTTATCAAGACGCTTCCAACTCAAGCAATTGTAGGTACCACGACTTGTTTGATGCGTGTCTTCATAGATCAGTGTACACTATGCAAGGGCCTTGACACTTTGTTCTTGATGAATGTTGACGAAGCACCAGATCACCTACTTAGTAGTGAACGTGCGACTCGCCTAAGTTACGCTAAGGCGTCATCTCCAATAGCAGGAAAGGTGTTGAAGCTTGTGGCCTTACATCACATGCGGTGCTTTGCCCTGAATTGCCACACAACGGTAAATCGTTGATCGACCGTCGATAATAGGACACATAAACCTGTTCGTAAGCACTTACGTTCTAACGATAGAACGACCAATTGTCGATCAGGGTGTCCGTGAAACAGCTGATCTGTCACCAGATTGTTGGTGTACTGAAAATGGAGCGTTACTTCGAATTGGCTTCATGATTGTTCCAAAGACATACATTCCCGCGAATCGCTTGGGTCTTAGTAAATGCCCCATCGCCTTGAAGTATCCCACTGCAGCATGAAGACATATCGGATCTGCACCTGAGCAATGTCATAAAAAATGTACTCATTAGGGAAACCATGTGGCCGGGGCATTGCAATGCTAGTGTCTGGTAAGCATGTACCCTGGATGTCTGCGTTGAACGCAGCAGCATCAAGCCAACTAGCTGGGTCGTTCATTGGGTCTGTCATAATTTTTGTGGAAATTAGTCCCTTGTTCCGCATCGATACAGCAGCATTGAATTCATGGTCCGACTTAATGTAGGATGGATCGGCCAGTTGTGTCTCGCACAGAAGCAGCAACCCAGTCTGATCTGTGTTCTAGGGGTCACAGTATGACGCGGATTTACTAGCCCTGTCCGCAAGGTAGATACCGTTACCAAATGCTTTTCCGTTGGGTGGTGCTTCTGGTTGGGAAATTTTCAAGCCTTGACTGAGGATACCACCAAAGTTGCATCCTCTACTACCATGCCACAGCAGTTTTCGGCAGTCTTTGACTGGTCTTGTTTTCCATGCCCTCGGCGTCGTAGCCTCCGCGAACGAAACGCTCGACTTCTTCTGTACGTGATACGCGGTAGATATGGCGAATTATTGCGTCAGAGTGATCCCCGTCTGCATGGCGAAAGTACTGCGCCATGTGGCCGAATTCCGGGGATCTTTCGTCTAACGCAAGCGCTTCCTGCAATCCCAAAGATGCCATTCTGGCATCTAGGGAATGCACTGCGCTCTGCCCTTCTCTTGATGTTTCTGTTTCCTTGAGGACCTCATTTGAAATTCGCATATTGCCCAACATCTCTACAAGATCCACCTCAGCCTTCAGCTGGTCTTCAGTATTGATAGGTGCTGGCCTCTTTCGTCCAAAGTCGTGGGGAATGATCGTATGATATTTTGAGCTTCACTGAAAATGTCTTTCAGAGTGCCGCGATACTTGGCTTTGGCAGCATCTGGATTTTGGATGACTTCTCCTAGATCTTTCAGGGCTAGATAGCCCTTCTTTATGGTGGTATTCGACAGCTTTCCTAGGGGCAGCTTGTTGTAGTTGTAGTTTTGAGACGTCATGGCACTTTTCATATTATCAGGGTTGAATAGAAATCGGACGAGATCTTGGAGTTTGGGTGAAAGCATGCATGCTGATGGCTTGTCTTCAAGTGCCTTCCCTTTCTCAGACGTATTACCGATTTTCTCCAGCGCGTCATCCGGATCGTCGTTGTAAGATTTCTCAATGAGCGTGTACTTATTGGCTTTTGGTGCTCCATATCGCTTGTCCCAGGTCAAGCCTGTTTTGTCTTTGAACTTCCTACTAGATGAGGACATTGCACTTTCCAGCACGAGAATCTGCTCCAGCTTCCTCTGCCCTGATTCACCCACACGACCCCAATGCGTCCACAGAGCATATTTGGCAGATCCGTCTTTAGGAGCCAAGAGCTGGATGTAATAGTACTTGTTGTTGTTGCCTTCAATGCTGCTCAGGCTTAAGCTTGCATCGAGTACCGTACCGTCAAAATCTGCATAGACATCGAAAGAGTCCTTGATGGGGCATAGTCCGTCGATGGGTGCTTTGACAACCCTGCTTCGCTTGTGCTTCGTGCATACGGGTCCTGTATCATTGTGCTCATCCTCTATAGAGCGCTTCATACCTGATGGATCCGAGTCTTGAAATGTTGGCCAAAAGGGGTGTGCGTTGTCCTGGCAGCACGTTCCTGACGGTCACCCTAGGTCGTGCTGTAGGCTATAGGTGAGACAATCGAGTAGACGATTCTCTTTGGCTGTTGCTTTTGTAGCACCGGATCGTTTCAGCGCAAGTTTGTTCCAATGCAAAAAAATGTCAAGGCATGAGGGCCCCCCAAAGCTCCACCCTGTAAATTGATATCTATGAGTAGGAACCGCCGTCTACTATTTCGCTGGAGCTACCCGACCGGTCATGCCGTTCACGTGGATCTTACGCGGCACCATGACGACTTCAGGCAGCTAGACAATTGATATTCTTGACCGCAGTCGAATTTGACAGACAGCGTTGCAGCCTAGAAAGTCGCGGAAGACGCGAGGTCACGTGGCGCAGCATCGCGTCCGCATAGAGGCTGAATCTGCGACGTACGGCATCGTTAGCTTCTTTCAAGCTGCTACTTTATGCGAACAAGCGAATTGGCGTTTTGCTGAATCCATGAGCTGATTGAAGAGTCTTGATGCAACCCCAGATATTTGAAGCCCGAAAGGTCTTGCCTTCTTTTCCAGTT
>JAABUJ010005836.1_pt1 | contig 12161 bp, 8 predicted proteins | sample 5559131 | NCBI WGS metagenome assembly JAABUJ01 (sample SAMN10711875, study PRJNA513366) | rock metagenome | isolation source: Antarctica rocks | place: Antarctica: Victoria Land, Mt New Zealand nord | collected 2016-01-07
TTTGTTGTTGATCTTAATTCATAAATATAGTTAATCAGCAAGAAGCTAATAGACAATTGTAAAGAGCATTACAATAAAGTAATATAATCATATCTGATCAATTTGTATCTCAACTTCATCACTCTTTAACATTGAAGTAACAGTCTATGAAGTTCAAAATTTAATTAGATCTCTAATAGATAAACAGTGCAGAATTAATATATTTTGTCTTTTTTCAATACTGTCTTTCTAATATCTGTGTGCACAAGTTCATCAGATTTAAAAAAGATGCACTCATCATTAATATTTTCATTCAGCATCACTTAAACAGAAAAAGTTACTGTAACTTTGCTCTCATTATTACTCAGCATCATCTCTGCTTCTTCATTCTTATCTGTAGAAACATTGAACACTGTTGAGAGCTGATAACTATAGAATGAAATAACATTAGCTTTTGTCTTTAGACTCATTATAAAGAAGTGTTAAAAGTATAATACACATTAATGATTCTTCTTGTCTGTTATGTGCTCTGAATTGAGTATGCTGCTATTAAAAACCTGCATAGCAAGATTTGAATTCTCATCTTCAGCTATAATAAGTTATTTATAGCTGTTAAATTGAATGATTTGTTCTTAATGCTTAACTACTTCATCTAAACAATTATCTCAACAGCTTTAAATATGCTTGTCTGCTTTTTCAATTTAATCATATCAGCACAGATTAAATGTCAAATAAAGTTGATATATCTCTTCTTTAATTATTGAGAAAGCATTCTTTGCTTTAAGAAGCTTATGCAGAGCTTGTGTTTCTTTAACAGCTATAACTAAGTTGTTTTGCTGAGCAGTATCTTCATTCTTCTTTTATTCAGTCATCACATTCTGATCTGTAAAAAAGATCACTACAAATGAAGTTAAAGTCTGATACAGAACACTACAATCATTTATTAATACTCATTATGCTCATTCTCTGCATATCTCTTAGCAACAATTTTCTTTCTTGTCTTAACTGCATATTTTGTTCTTTAAATTCTCATCTTGAGCTTCTTATATTCTGAATTATGTTTAAGATCTGTATTCAATCTATTCATTGTCATATCATTCTGCTCTTGAGTCTCTTCAATATCAGTATCTGTAAATGTATTAATCACTGAAGAATGTGATGAGATCAATTTCTGAGTGATATTAAAATATAAAGAATTCAATAAAAGAATAAATGAAGAGCTTTTAAGTTCTTGAATATGATTTAGTCTCTGATTTAGTACATACTTTGTGCATTATAATTGAGCATTATAATAAGTGAAGTTATGTACTAAATTTTGAATTAAAAGAAGTGAAAGAAGCAGCTGAAGTACTTTGAGGCAGTGCAGCATTGAGTATGAATTCAAAGTAGTTAATGAATGCTCTTATTCTTTCTCATTAATCAGCAAAGCCTTCTTTCTTCAGATGTGCAGCAATGTCTGAGACAGATAGATTGATTTCATTGATCTTTTTTTTTCTTTTCTTCTTAAATTGAGATGAGAAGTCTAATGTATCAGTAAAATGTGTTCTCTTGTTGATGAGTTAATCTCATTCAGTAATGAGAGATATGAAGTCTAATGCTTTTACTATGTTGATGAGTTAATCTGATTCAGTGATGAAGAGTATAAAGCTTGATGCTTTTACTACATTAATGAAGATAATCTTTACACTCAGTTTTCTCTGTTCTGATGATGTATTTCTAAAATGAAAGTCAGCATCATATCTCTTCATTACTTACTTTACTTATATGATGCAAAAAGAAAATATAAAAAGCTTAATACAAAAAGTAAGATGTTCTGTAGAAAGAAATGTAGAAAGTGTTGTGTTAAAGATAAGTGAACTTGTTAAGTTTTTATATTATCATTTATTTACATGAATGCTGTGTTTTTGTTATCAGTGAATTTGTAGATAACTAAGATCAATTTAAATTAAGCTGCACAATTATTCAGATTTATTGATTCATGATCATTTCTTCTCAAGCTACTATCTGAGAAATTTAAAGCAATAAATATAATTTGTAAAGTGTAGTATCTCAATCATGTTAGTTGCAATTTCTTTACTAAGTATAGATCTTCTCACAGTAAAGAAACTGACATTAGAATTATGTTGTATAGCATGATAGAGTCACAATGAAAGTCAAAGTTATAAAGAAATATTAAGCAGGCTCTAAAGCTTGTGAACTTGACAACATAAAATTCATTGAAGAGAATAGAATATGAATTATAGATGAAGATTTATGAGATAGAATTAAGCTCATAAAATGAAAGTAAAGAACAGGCTGTCAAGCATGACATCTTTAAAGAAGAAGATTAAATCATTAATAACTCTTCTTTTTTCAAATCAGTTTCTGCACAAAAAGAGTCAAGTGAGTCACATGATTGCATCATTAAATTAAATTAAAATGCTCAATTTTAACACTCTCTGATCAGCTCATGCAATGCAGCAGTGACAGTATTGATAGAAGCTGCATTCTTTCACTTTAAATTTAGAATTCTTCTCACTGCTGATTGAAGAGATTTCTGATCAGTATAATGACAGCTTAAAGTGAAATTAGTCAGTCATTATGAACTTGCAGAAGGCAAGTGAGACATATCTTCATACATTTTTTGAAAATATAAGTTCTTGCATATTAAGAATCTCTTTCATGACTTATTTATGATATAGTTGCTGAGCTACATAAGAAAGAGAATCTAATGATATCAGAGAAATTGCAAAAGACAAAAGCAATCTTTTATATGTTGCAGACTTACTAAGAAGATAGAGTGTACTAGTTAATGTATTTTTGCTCTGTAGAGAATGAGTGATCTGATAATTAAGTTAATAATGCTTACATATAATGCTTGTAAAGCAGACATGTAGTTAAATAAGAAGAATTGTGCACAATGCTAATTAAAAATGTTGCAATAGTAGCTGCTGTCAATATAAAGCTGCTTAATAACAGAAGTTAACTAATTCTGATTTAATTCAGACTGTCAAGAATAGTTTGATTTGACTCTGTCTGAAATTTAACTCTGCACAGAGTTGAGTTGAATTGCAAAGTAAAGCTTAATGAGTTGAATCAGGTTCTAAAATCTGAGCCTGACTCAACTTAACAGTCACTCTACTTATATCTGTGAGATAAGATCTTCAATCTTGCAGTGCTTTCACTATTGCAAGAAGTTTCTTATTGTGAATCTCATATCTTTTTTTAGATTCTGACAACTTTCTAAATCAATATGTAATAAACTTCTTCTGCTCATCTTTGATCTGATATAGATATGCTTTAACTGCAAAATTCAATGTGTCAGTTTTCAGTATCTTTTTGCATGCTTAATTGAGTATTTGCAGATGTGCAGTTTCACTGAGACTTCTCTTTAATGTGCAAAATGCATTCTTCTGTTTTTTATCTCAATGTCATCTCTTGTTCTTGCATGTCAAACATATAAGAGATTTCACAATTCTTGCATAGTTAAATATAAACTTTCAATAATAATTTGTTAACTCTAAAAAGACTTATACTTTCTTAATCTTTTGCAGTGTAAATCAGTTCTGAACTGTCTTTGTCTTTTTGAGATTCTTCTTGATCTGATTAAATCAAATGACATACTTTAGAAACTGTATTTTCTTGATTTTGAATCTGCTTTTTAACTTTTTCATATACATAGCTTGTTCATTGAGCTTTGTTAGAATCTTGTGCATGTGTTTGTGATGTGTTTCAAGGTTGTCTGAATAGATCAGAATATCATCAAGATATGTAATTACAAAATCATTAAGATATTCTCTCAATATGTTGTTGATGAGTCTCTGAAAGATAACTGAGGCATTTTTGAGCTTAAATGACATAATGATGTACTCATAATGTTTATATCTTGTTTAAAATGTCATTTTTCATTCTTTGCTCTTCTTCATGCATACACAGTAGTACACTTTCTTCAGATCTAAACTCATAAATCACTTAACTTTTTCTAGTCTGTCTTGCAACTCTTCTATCAGCAGTAAAGAATAACTATCTTAATGAGTTATCTCATTGAGTTGTTTATAGTCAACATAAAGTTGCTTGATGTCATTCTTCTTTGATATAAACAGAATTAAATATTCTATTGATGACTTTAATGATTTGATGAATTCTTTCTTTAAATTCTCAGCAAAATAGTTCTGAACTTTCTTCAGCTAATTCTTGTTCATAAGATAAAGTAACATTCACTTTAATTCTCTTCTCTTTAATAGTGATATCTTATAATCTTAAGACTTATGCTCTGATAAGCTCTTTTTCAGTTGTTTAAAGACATCATATGCATTCTCTGTTGCATAGAGTTCTTTATTGATTCAGTTAATTTATGAATTCTTTTTGTGTAATCAGAGCATTTCTAGTATAACATCATACTTAACTGACTTAAGAACATCTAATCTCAACTTCTGTAAATCATTCTTTATTATAACTTCAATATAAACTTCTTTATAAATTCATTTGTATTCTCTGTTAATCATATACACTTGTGTAAGCTTAGGCACTCATCACAGTGTTAATTTTAGTCATTTAATCACTTTTTGCAAGATAAAGTTATTAATTGCTTCTAAATCTATCATTGCTTGAAGTTATTTCTTCAGTGATATCTTGACATCAATTTATATCTTTTAATCATTATCAGTTCATTAAGACATTAAAAGCTTCTTTATTCTTAGTCTTGCTGAGAAAGCTTAAGATTTTTTGACTTTTCTAAGCTTTTTACTTCTATTAAAGTCTCTTAAGCTCTATCTGTGCTTCAAAGTTCATCTTGTGATTCAGTGAACTTTCTTTATAGTTCTTTGAATCATATCAGTTCTTCATTAATTATAATCAATTTTATATAATTATCAGTTTCTTTCCTAACAATTCATTCTGAATGTCAGTACATCTTGTACTGATCATATTTGCATTAAATGAGATTTTTTAATGCTTTTACTTTGTTGAGAAACTTAGATGACATATACTCTTCTGTGTGCATTCAATGTTCTTCTGTGAGCATTGCATAATCTGTAAATAAATATATCTTAATTTCATAATCTTTTCTTGATTGCTCTGACATTTCTTAATCTTATATTGTGAATCATATCATTGTCATCAGCTCTTCTAGCTGTACAGCTACTGTTTTCACTTTGTGTCATTTGCTAATGATGACTTCTTCTTAAAGTGTCTGCTGCTGTTCTTTTAGCAGACTTTTGCATCATTTTAGATGTTGATTCTTAAAATGCTCATAGTTTCACTTAAATTTCATGTTGACTTCTCAGTTATCAATATTCTCTGAGTTCACATCTAAATTCAGATACATTCAGATAAGATCTTCTTGTTCTTAAGCTTCTGCAGTGTCTATCTTCTGAATTCTGTAAATATTGATCTCTTCAATCTCATCTAAATTGTCTCTGACAACTTTCTCTAAAATAGTTAATCTCTTTAATTCACTCATTATGATATAATCAATACTATATCTCTTCTTAAGCTTCTATGATCATCATTTAACTTCATCTTTACTGCTTATGTACACAAAGCAGTTATCATCATAGCAGACTGTTCAGCTCAATTAATCATGCATTATCACTGAGTTCATTATTGCAACTTCTTTTCTCTGTCATTAAGATTTCTTGCAATCTCTGACAAGATGTTCAGATTTATCATAGTTATAACATTTGCAAATCTCTGCTTGTTGAGTATAAGACTTAATGAGTTATCTGTTGTAGTGTTCATGCTTTGCTGACCTAGCTTGTAACTTTTAATTATACTTCTTAATATTGTTGAGATTCATTGAGTCTTTTTATGTCTTAATGATGAATTATCATTCTCACATTCTTGAAGCTGTATAAGGTTCTGTCATCTTCATCTGTCATTTTCACTGTTGACTATCAATGTTAATGAAGATATCTATTATCTCTTAAAGTTCTTCAGAACAATCTCTTCAGACTATTTTATCTTTAATATCTTCACTCAATTCTCAATAGTATTGCAATATTAAGACATCATTGTCTTAGTCAGTTAAGATCACAATGTGCTGAAACTTTGCTGAGTACTTAATTGCTGACTTGTTCATCTTTAATGTATAAAATCATCATTTTGCTGCTCTTTTCTCATTAATTACTTCAAAAGTCTTTCAAAGTTCTTTCTTAAACTTCTTGAAGTCATCAAAGATTGACTCTTTGTCAGTGTCTTATTTCTTTAATGACTTATCTAGAAACTCATGCAGTCTGAGATTGACTTAGTTGAATACTATATTTTTAAGATAGACTATTGTGTATAGATCTTTGTTCATTTTGAAGTTGAACTTCTTCTAATTAAAATCTATATATAAATTAAGCTTTGTCAAGAAGCTCTACAACTTCTTACATTCACTGCTGAACACATCTAATATCAGTATCTTCAATATATTATTCATCTCTTATAGATCTTCAAGACTCTGAAGATTGACTATGCTGATAAAGACTGCTTTCTGTATGCTGAAGATTATGCTTATATTGTAAGAATGTTCAATGTGTTACATCTTGATCAGAGATTTCTCTGATATAGGGACTAGAAATTAGAGCTTGTGATATAAGAAAGTTTCAGATATGTTGAGTTAATCAGTAGCTAATAGTATGTTAAGTAATGATTGCATTGAATATGTTTATCTTTTTAAGAAAGATGATCTGTATATATATTAGGCTGCTCATCTTACTCATTTATGAGTACTATAAGTTAGCTTGCTCAGCTCACTCATGAACATCATGAGCTTACACTGAGCTATACACCTTCAAGATGTAGTTCACTGAATCTACACATTCAATGAGCCTATTAGAATGATGACTGTAACAGTACTTTACTGTGAGACATCTTATTCTTATGATTAAGCAATCAACACAGTGATGATCTGCAGAATCTGTGCTTAAATAGTAGAATTCATATTAGTTAAGAAAGATATATTATCATTATTGTCTTGTGAGTCAACATTCTGATCATTGTCTGTCATGTTTTGTGATGAATTTCAGAGAATATTTTTAATAATGCTGAAGCTAAACTCAGACTCAGCAACTTAAGATGCTTATTATGTAATAGAATGCTCTAAGATATTTAAATTAATTTCTGATGAGATAATGATGAAATATTGTAGTCTTCATTCAGTCATAAAGAAATTTAATAAATCTGAATTAGACATACTGCTGATCTCTAACTGCTGATTAACTGTTTTGATTACTCATTAAAGAAAGAATGAGTCTGTACATAATATTACTGCATTTTAACTAAAGATTTGTAGTGCTGAATTGAATAGAGTTCAGTTATGTGTTTAAGCAAAAGAAAATATGTTAAAAGATGTTGAGAAAGTGATTTAAATTTCTTAAACACTTAACTGTTTATATAGAGTTGTAACTCTGTGAATAAAAATGACAATGTTGTTGAATATAAATGAAATAAAGTCAAGATTCATTAATTTATACTCTCTAAGCTGATAAGCTAGAGTTATTGTACAATCAGATAGTCTTAATAGATTAGATAAAGAGAATTTGTTGAAGATCTTTGTCAGCTTGATGAGTTGAGAAACATTTTGACTATAAGATGAAGTTATGAGATGAAAGAGCAGTGTGATGTAATAGTAAGATGATGAGATTTCTTAATGATTTAATTTATTGATCTTGTTGTTATCTAATGCAGCACAGAAGTTAAGCTGTAGAACTGATAATCTAGCAAGCTAAAATCTTAATAAATAATTGATAATTGTTCTGATGAAACACTGTTGATGCTATCAAATTGTTACTGTCAGATAATGTTAAGAGATAAAAAGCTGTCTTGTTAAGTAAGTAAGAAGTCTCAGCTATATAGTTGTCTGACTATGACATCATAAGGGTAGGTGAGCAGAAGCAATTTCTCATAATGGCAAATAAAGCAAGAACAAACATCTAAATGAAAAGAAATAGTGAAAGCAAGAAAAGGTTATAATGATGAATTAGTTTAGTAAGAAGAAGAAAGGCACCAGTATCATAACAAACTTAGTCATATCAGACTAAGTTGCAGCAATCTTTCTGTTAAGTTTGCTCAGATAAATTCATACTTCTTTAATAAACACATTCTTTAACATTCTATACTCAATAAACTTCATTAAATATTGTCTCTCAATTGTCTACAGCTTCTTTCAATATAAAGTCTTTGCATTAATTTTCTAATTTTTAAAGCTGAGACTGCTGAGAAAAAATGAACCTGAGAATTCACTAATCAGTATGTTAACTATTAAGACTTCAATAATATTTTATAGATCTTTTTTTATCAATTATCTTTTCATAAGAATAAATCATTGATTGCAGTTCTTATAAATAAGAATTGAGACAGATTGTCACTTTATAAAGAAGTTGTTGAAGTTCATGATGATGATAGTCAGCACATAGTATAAGAAGTGAATAAAGTAAAATAATGATGTATGTATTGAAGATAATATAAATAAAATAAATAAAAAGCTTTCATATCTCTTGTTTTATAAGACAGTAATGCTTATTCATCTTAATGACACATATTAAGTTACTGAAGAACAGTGCTTTCTGAGTAACTATAAATGTTAATTTTTGTTAAAACTGATTCTTTATGAATCTTTTAAGTCAAACATACTCAGCTATCACAGAACAGTGCTTTTTAAGTAACTGTAAATGTTGATTTTTGTTGAGATCAATTCTTTGTGAATCTTTTAAGTTAAACATACTTAACTGTTGCAAAATACTGATTCTGCTAAAGTCAAATTTATTATAAATCTCAATAGTTAGAATTAATGTCAGAGACTGAGTAAAAACTTTATTTACATTAATTGCAGTTAACATTCTTTCTACTTCTTCTGTAACTCTCTCAATTAAGATGTGCTCATAGACAACATGATTTAGAAGTTTCACTAGACAGCATAGTATAGCATAAATATCTACTTTCTTTCAATATACAGCTACTTAAATAAGTATTAATTTAAATGTAAGTGCATTCTTAAGTTATTGAAAGACACTGTTACATAATGTATTTCAGACAATGAGTCAATTCTTTTTCATACATAACTTAATGTTGTTCTTCTTAAGCAAATTCAATAGCAATGCTGTGATTCATGCAAATTCTTGTACAAATCATCAGTAATATAAAGTCAGTTTAAGAAACTGTCATACATAATTTGCTGTCTTTGAGGCAGATCAATTCTTAATGACTGATATCTTGACAGAGATTAGTCATAATGTGTTTTACTTCATAATATATTTATAAAACTTAAGAATTTTCATCTCAACAGTGCACTTACTAAACTTAGCATATAGCTTATGTTTCTTTAAAATATCAAGAATGATTCACAAGTGTTTTTAATGATCTGAAATTGAGTCAGAAAAGATCAGTATGTGATTAAGATATATTAGACAGAATTTGTTAAGTAAGTTTCATAATATAGAGTTTATGATTAATTGAAATGTTGCTGAGACATTGTATAGCTTAAAGAACATAGCTGTAAATTTATATTTGCTGTAATGAGTGTTGAAGACAGTCTTTTTTGTATTATTTTTGATTATACAAACTTAATAATAACTTAAAGTGAGATTAAGCTTGATTAAATATCAGACTTTATTGATTCAATCTAGACATTTCTGAATTCAGAGAAGTGAATATTCATTTTTAACAGTAATGTTATTTAACACTTTGTAATCAATGCACATTCATCATGTATTTTTCTTCTTTTTAATAAACAGAATCAGAAAGCCTCATAAACTTATAAATTTACAAATTAAATCTTTATTCAATAGCTTTATTATCTATTTAGTCTGTTCATTCAGCTGTAGCTGTAACAGAGAGTAAGCATTTATGTTAATAGACTTAATATTATTAGTGTCAATGCTATGTTTAAATATTCATTTAGATGATAGTTTATCTAATAAAGTCAATTTAAATACAGATTGAAATTCTTCAATAATGATTTGTAATTATTTATTTATAATAATTAATAATTTAACTTCTGACTTCTTTAAGTTCTATTAAATTACTAATAAGTATTTAACAGTTCTGTATTTTCAAAGTGTCTTTATAGCTACACACTCTTCAATCACATTTAATGTTGATCTGTTTACAGCTCATTGTCACTTTTTCAGAAACAGATAATGATGTTTTTATTGTTAATTCTGAATTGTTATACAGCTCATAGCTTAATTAATCTGAAAATTAGTGACTTTTAGTCAGATTAATCTTAAAATGTAATTATGTTTTTAAAGATTTACAATTCATGCTTTTAATCATTGTCAAAAGCTATTTATCTTGAGATGAAAAATCAGCTTTATGATTAATTAAATGATCTATCTGTTTAATAAGAATATCTTAAGTAATTTGATTTCATATTAACTATTAATTAATATTTAATTGATAACTATCAAGAAGATATATATTTAATTTATATTTAAATTAATTAGTACTTTCACATTTATTTTGTTCAGTCTGTCTTGAATGTGATCTGCAAGAATATATGCATTTAAATTGAGAACATTGATTTAACTGAAGATTATACTTAATAATAAGAGTTTCAGATCATTCAGTGTAAATGCTTCACTCAAATCATTATTGAGTTGAATAAAAGCTTCTGTTAACTTATTTATAAATACTTTTATATTCATAAACAACTTTAATTTTTTAAATTGTTCAAATCAACTTTAACAATCTTCAGCTTCTTCTTGTCTTTACTTTTTCTCTTATTCTTATTTTTATTCTTATCTTTACTCTTATCTTTATTCTTATCAGTGTTCTTGTTGTCTCAACAGTCTTTAACTATATGCAAGAACTTTTTATAATAAAAGCACACTTTATTCTTTTTACATCAGATTCAATAAGCTTTCATATTCAATTTATTCAATTTAGACATAATTGATCTTTTATAGCTTTGAAATTAATCTTAAAAATTATTTAATAAGTTATTACAGTTTAAATTTAAGCTGCTGAAGACATTAAGATGACTTTCATTATATATTTCTTAAAGACTTTGTTTAATTTAATCAGCTCATTAAATTAACTCATTAAAAGTAATTACTTTAGCTTTTAAATACTTTCAGAATTTAAATCAAATCTTTTATTTTAAATCTTAAGTGAACTGCTGTTTCTGTTTATATTTAACTGATATAGACTGAAGAAGTTGCACAATCTTTATAAACTTTACTTTATATTATTAAACTGATTTTATTTGTTTTAGAGCCTCATAACAGTGACATTAATGTTTTATTTTATTAACATTTTCAAAGATCAATAGAAATGCTAAAAAGAAATTATTTATATTTTAAGATCTGACATTTAATAGATCTTTTTCAGCTTAAAGTCATTTTTCTTTTTAAAGTTATTATACTTTGACAGTATCTTTTAAATAACTGACTGTAACAGTAATTTTTATTTCATCATTTAGAAATTAATTCATTAACATTTTATAAAATTGAAAATAAGCTTTTATTTTAAAAATTTACATCTCTGCAGCATTCACTTTTTAACTACTTTTATAAATAGACAATATCTTCATCTTCAGAGAATTCTTGAACATCATTGCAGAGAAAAATATTATTACATTAAATATTTCTTAAGTTTCTGAAGCTGCACTAAATAGAGATGTAATCTCAAACATAAAGATTAATTAATTAATATAAATATTTCTTAATTAAGTCTAAAGAAATGCAATTTAACTTGTTATTATCTTGTAATCAATTTAAGAAATCATTTCTGACATTGATGACTGATTAATGATAATGAATTTATTCATCATTATAGAAATAAAATTGAGCTCTATACTGAAAGATTATAAATAATTAAAGACATTAATTAACAAATTAATTCTGATTCAGTTTGAATCACTGTTAAACATATTATGATATAAAGAAAATAAAACTTTTCTTTATATAACATAGTACTGTCACGAGCAGAGGAGCAGGCACAGCAACAATCAGGGGTGCAACCAGTGAGCGCACAGAAGGCCCTGAACAGGTGGACAAACCTTGAATGGAGGTGAAGATGGACCCACAAGATAGGGTGACAAAAAGCAGCAACATGGAAGACAGACTGGATGCAGCCGGTTCACCTGCTCTATGATGGTCTACTCAAACATGAAGCAACAGTGTTGTTTCTACTCCGCACAGAGGTACTGGGCCTAAATGCCTGGCTAGCCTCTGTAGGAGTACCAGGGATTGACAAGCGCTGCACTTGCGGATGGCCAG
>JAABUJ010005840.1_pt1 | contig 12154 bp, 10 predicted proteins | sample 5559131 | NCBI WGS metagenome assembly JAABUJ01 (sample SAMN10711875, study PRJNA513366) | rock metagenome | isolation source: Antarctica rocks | place: Antarctica: Victoria Land, Mt New Zealand nord | collected 2016-01-07
TCAATGGATGCTTCGTCCATTTCATCTAGCAAGCCCCTCCTCACTGTTTCTGCTAGTCGAAGCGCCTTTGTGCCCGTGCTTCCAAGATTCGCATTGGGATAGTAGACGATGCCTTGACAATTTGTGTCCACGTCGTAGTTGAGTAGCTGCTGCATTTGTGCACCGGCTTTTGCTGGAGGCACTTGCTGCAACAATTGCTCAGGTGTGCAATGCAGTGCGACAACATACGACAAGTGCAAAGCACAAGTCTCAGTCATGCCAGTCTCTGGAAGGACGATGTATGGGACAGAACGCAGACCGCGGCTGGCTTGATAATGCCTTGGGCTGTCGCTTTGTAAGCTAGCTGGGCTTGCCTTGACTGGCGTTTTACGTTCTGCACGATTGACCACGTAAGCTTGGATCGCACCTGTCATATGGCTGCAGACAGACCTTTGCGAGCGTTCTCCTGCACACTTGGTGCTTGATCTGTAGCAGCGGTGTTTGGATCATCAGTATGTTTGTCTAAATCAGAAGAGACGCTCAGGTTCTTGAGTCTCTTTTCCACCGATGGAGAATCAGCATTGATACTGCAGCCCTTTGGTTCGTCGTTCTCAAGTTTCTGACACAAATTCGCTAAGCTGACGGGGTCAACTGGTTCTTCTTGGCCATAGACCTTCGTCAGTATTTCAAACGCCTTCGGGTTCAGTTTGTTGCCACTTAAATCGAGCCTTCTCAGAACGCAACATTCGCCAAAGCACCTCAAAAAATCCTCAAATACTTGTGCTTCGCTATCCGTGCTCACGCTGATTAGGTTGCTCGAAACGTCCAGGTCCCTAAGGTCCTTCGCTGCGTGTCTGATCACCTGACCTAGGGCTGGTAGAGAATAGATATCAAGTCTATTATCCCGCAAGCAGAGCTCCTCCAATTTGACGACCCTCCCATGCTCGGCGTTGTACTGAATCGAAGTCACCAGTGCAGCTGCGACCTCCGCGAAGCCGTCGTTCCCGAGGGACTTTCCGTTTATGTCAAGCTCGACCACAGGATCTCTGATCGCAGCTCTAGATCCGAGCCCGGGCGAGATGCGCTTGATCTTGGAAGGTGGTCAGCACGCCTTCTACCCTTAAGTATGCAAATCCGGAGTAACGTACAAGATCCTTTGCTACAGCTTGGCCAAGCTTGATGCCTTCGATCTTGCGCTATAGAAGTCTTCATCAGCCTCTTGTGCCGCAACAAACAAACGAAGAGGCTCACATTGGTGTAATTCGGCCTACCCATCATGCAACGTTGTGCGGTAATCGCGTAAGGACGGTGCTTGCTGGGTGTGAAATTTGATGACGACTCATGGGAAGCGGCAGGTTACCGAATTACTGTTTTGCCGCGGGCCTTTGCAGGTCAATCAGCGTGTTTTTGCAGTGGACCATTCGAGCCTACAAAGAAGTTGAGTTTAGGTGCTTCCTGCAACAATCTGGCGGCTAAGGTAATGCAAGAATCAAAGGAAGACTGCTTTACGGCTTGTGAACCAGGTAAAGCCATGGGTTATTATCGTTCCACACGCGCCATTATAAACGCCAGATTCAGTCCTCTACACTACGGTCAACACTTTTTAGGTGATAGGGGCCAACGGGTCAACAACAATATCACGTAAGAGAATTTGGAATCAATTATTGTTACAGATACTAACAACTTGGTAGCAACTGATTACAGCGCAGAACCCTGCACTTTGACCAAGTAGATTAATGCAAGGAGAGGGAGGCCGAGGCCGTATGCGCTCGCTCAGGTGTGAAGCTGCAAACAGTCATCTAGGCCTTGCCAAAGAAATCTTAGTAGCAACATAGCTCAAGCTCTCCCCGAAATACTAGCCTATGAAATCGTCATACAAATTCTACGAGATGTCCATACTCTCTCAGAAAGTATTCGACGAAGGTCGGACTAAAGTCCTTCACCCAATCCGGAAGGGGTCTTCCCCCGTTGGAAACTCGTTCTGGCGTGGGCATCTGGTATGCTCCGGAAGTCGATGCCTTGAGTGTTTGACCGCTGTCCTCCGACTCATGCAGGCTGTTTGCGACTCCAGCCAGTTCGATTGCATCCTCGCCCGTGCCAGAGGCCTTTCTTCTCTTCTCTGCTGGCTCGTCCACAGGGCCTGGAGATGAAAGATCCTCATCTAGCATCGCATGCCGCCTTTTTAGTGCAGTTGGAGTCTTCTCAGGGCTGTCAGTAGACAGAAATAGGCGCTCTTCCCGTCGTGAAGCTGTGGCAGGTCCGGCTTGATCAAGTGCGGCAGACGAGAAAAGATCTGGGGAGCAACTTCTCTTCTCATCATTCTGTCCAAGGCTGCAGCCATTATTCCCTGGTTGACATCCTGCCGCAGAAGTCTTACTGGTTTCGATACGATGGCTAGCCATTGTCCGTGAATCATCCAAGCCAATCAAAGTGGCTTCAAGGTCCGAGACGTCTTCTTCGAACGGGGAATAAGCTTCTTCTCCGAGAGCGCCAGTGGATTCTGGCAATCTTTCCGCTGAAGCATTGACTGGGCACTGAGTCGAAGTGCTATTGGGTCCCTTCTGGACGTGTGTCTTTTGTCCCAATAACACCGAGGTTGAGGGAAGATCATCCATCCAACCATCGCTGTAATCGCTTGACGTATGGTCGGTGTCCATCGGCATCCTGCTGGTGCTGCCGAGGAATGAGAATTGTGGCTGATCTCCTTGAGTATATGAAAATTTTGGCTTAATTTGCGGGAGTATACGTGCAGGTCCCGGCTTGTTCACTTTTTGATGGAGACGGTGGAGGCTTTTGTAATCTCGTGGACCAACCTTAGCGTATTCGTCGTCGTCGCAGACATTAGTCATGTCGACAACGTGTATATCCTTTGATTGTCCGCCTGATGATTTCTTCCTTGCGGCTAGGTTGCTCTTAATTGGTTCGGCTGGTCGAGCTTCCCAGCCTTTCTCTTGCTTGGCAATTTTTGAGCCCTCGCTGGGAACTTCGGTAGATGCTGAAGTCGTTTTGGGTGGTTTTGGCGGCTTCTCAACTCCTTCGCGGCAGCACAAGTGCTTACATCTGGAAACGTAAGCCATTGACCGATTGAATCATGGGGTCGCATACGCTGTCTTGTCCTTGCACTTATGGTTACAAGCCCAATTGCCATTGTCAAGTTGCGTCGGGTTCCACGTTGCCTGATTACGGTCGAGTGGTAGTGTTCTTATTGGGCAAGAACTAAGCTTAGTGCTATTCCTTCGTTTGCTCGCCGTATCCTCTACATACGCATCAACATCGTTGAATTCGGTGGCCTCTGCTGCACCTAAGGTTCGTGACAGGATTCCAAGCGGAAGGGTCTGCAGACTTACCGGCTTCCATCAAAGCCTGGTCGTCCACCTCTATATCCAGGAACTCATCATTTTCAAGCGCCCCTTGTGCGCTCGAGAACTTTGAGATGGGAGCATGACTAGGGCCGATTCTGATACTCAAGTCTCGCTGGTCGCCAAGGTGCTTTGATTGCATCTGACGTTCGAGCGGGTTTTGCGAAGCTTGTAGAAATATTGAAGCTGGCAGCTCTGGCTTGAGCTCGGCGCGGCGCATAGTGCCGGCTATGGGACACTCAAGTTAAAACAATGTCGGCTCTACCAGACAACATATCACCCACCGATCTCGTCGCACATCACATAGGCTGTGATGTACTGTGTATTAGCTGTCAACTCTGCGGATAGCAAGATGTCTTGCCCATTGGCCAGCTTCGTAGCGCTGATAGCGGTCAGCATCGCGAATCCGCTGTCAGGGCTACACCTACCTCATGCGACGGAAGTCCACCAGCAGTCCATCAGATCGCTCAACCAGCAAGCACACATAGATTGGCCGACGGTGGAACACGGTTGGGGGACGGTCGTTGAGGAAGCCGCATTCGGCTTTGATTCTAACCTTGACTGGCTGCTTGGGCTTCACGTCCTTGATGTGCGAGCGTCAGCTCATTGCTTGTACCTTGGGTGGGAAGAACAAAGACGAACCTTGCCCATCATCTTGACTGACACACGAAGCTTCGGGAAGTCTCTCGTGCTAGCGAGCAATTTCTGCCCAAACGGTGGATTTCTGCTCATGAGCAATTCGATTCGATGTGGTTCGGCTGCCTCCAATGCTTCGATACTGTTGACCCCGCCCATTACTAATTTACGTATAGCCACCGAGCCAACATTTGGCAATTGCTTCATTTGATGTGGAGAATGGTCCCACACCCTTGCAGACAAGCTCCTTGCTAGCTCTAAACCATTGCGAACGGTAATGGCGTCCTGAAGATGGATCTGACAGTCGATCACACAACGTATCAAGCGATTGATGTGAGAAAACACAAAGGCCTTATCCTGGTTGTATTGCCTCTTGTGTTTGGAATACTGTTCGTCTGTCGGAAATTCCACACCCCCAAGCTCTGCCTGTAAAAGCAGACTTCGCTTGTGGGCATGGAGAGCCAGGTCGACTTTGATGGGAAACTTGATGCCGTTGGCCTTGTTCAACTCTTTGTACAGAGCCTTTTCACCACCCTTCAGTCGGACCTCGCGAAATTCTTCCGCTTGTGACAGAGCAGAGAGCTTTGAGCGTAAGAACGTCAGTGCTGCACGCCCAAGACACAGAAGTGAGGCTGAGAGCTTACCAGCTCTGACATCTTCGACTTTTGTTCAAGGCTTAGTAGTATCTTCATGGTGTCAAATTTGACATAGTAGCGCTCCATAGCGTCGCCAAACTCGGTGGATTTGAATCTTGCATCAAGAATTGTGGAGCTCAAGAGGTCATGGTCTCTGAGCAGCTGTAGATCGCGTTGACAGATTCGTTGTAATCTGTCATCCAGACTGCAGCTGGGAGCATCGCCATTGATTTTGTAGTGATCCGGGTTCCGACTCAGTCGAATTGCGAGAAATGTACCCCCGAGCCATGTCTTCGCAGACTGCAAGTCATAAATGGTCCCAAGACCTACTTCAGCATTCTATTGTTGGTCAGCGTTCAGTATACCTTTCTCACCCTTGTCATTTCAATCACCAAATGGTCTATCAGGTTCAGGTGCAGACTACTTGGAATTAGTGCAGTCCTGGCATTTTTCGTACAAGGATTGCGAACCAGCTTTCCAACACCTCCACACCAGAAATCATCTTTTCGTACTTTTGAACCTTCTCCTGCTTCGTAATTATGACTGCGACAGCGTTGTCGTCGTACTGTGGCCTACGCGGTTCAGTACCTATAAGACGATGCTGACAGTAAAACTGTACCGTCCTGCTCGTCCTAACATCTGCATAATCTCTAGATCGGCGTACTCTTTGATGCCGTCATCTTGAAAGCAGACGGTGTTCTTGATAATGACGAGGTGACACGGTAGATTAACCCCAACTGCAAGCGTTGACGTACAACATATAACATGTATCTGGCCCTCCAAGAAGCCTTTTTCAATGGCATGTCTGTCTGGTAAGTCAAGTCCAGCATGGTGAAATGCGACGCCCGACGTCAATGTGCCTGAATAATTTTAGTATCTCCCCAATTACATCTGCAACGCGTCGCCTACCTTTCAGGTCAGGGTCTTGAACCGCCATCCGGAACGTGGGACCTGGCCACAATCGATCTTGAGGTGCCCTTGTAGCCCAAAGGTTCGCTAAGAGTTTAGCTGTGGATATGCAGGATCTCCTAGTAAAACAGAATACCATCATCGGCTTCTTATGAGTGTGTTTAGCAATAATATCGGGAAGCCTGTCAGACATCAGTAATGAGCTGCATTCGAGTGCCGAAGAACCCTCACCTCGGATCACAGGCGGCCTCGAAGGCAAAGTCACTGCCTCTATGAGAGATACCGTGCACGAATCTCTGCAACTTCACAGGCCTGAACTCTTCCCCGAACCGTTCTTGGCGTGCTGGGAGTTGCTGATTGCTTGAGTCCTTGCCCAGCCATTGTGCGATATCTTCCGAATTAGGGACAGTTGCGCTCAGTGCGACAAACCGTACGTCAGTCCCTACAGACTTCATGCGGGAGACGACTGCTTCGAGAATGGCGCCACGGGTCTCTTTCAGGATGTGGACCTCGTCGATTCTACAGCCATATCAGCGCGGCTCCGACTGAAGTTCCAAGGGTGATGTTGCACACAGGAAAAGCTTGACCAGCTGCATCAGCTTGGCGTGGTCTTTCCACTTTCGGGTCATGCTGTCCCACTTTTCCGGTGTGGTGACGATGATACTAGCGTTCTGGACATGCCGTAGCTGTGCATGGTCGGTATCACCTGTCAACTCGGCACAATTCAGGCCGAGAGACGAGAACTTGGCTTGCCAATCTCGCTGCCTTTCAGAACACAGTGATTTTGTTGGCGCCATGTAAACGATTTTGTATTGACCTCCTTCGCATTTCAACAGTGATCGGCAGACAGCTAATTCCAGGATCACCGTTTTGCCGCTTCCTGTGGGTGCTGAGACCACGACATTTTCATCAGACCCGTATACTGTGGTATAACATTTGGACTGGACGGCGTTGAACAATGGGAACGAAAAGATGGATCGGAAGCGGTCAGGCAGGTCATTCGGAGCGACAAGTCGGATTCCTTGCACTATAGGTGGAGCGAATTCAGGTGAGAGCTGCTTGGGCTGAGCTCGAGGGTGTGTAAATCTAGGAAATGGAAGCACCGCTTGTTGTCGGCCAGCCATGTGATGTCCCTCTGGTGCTTTGCGGCGCTGAGTCACCTCCAAAGAAGGACTCGATGGCATGCATGTCGGTGGGGAAGAGCTGGGATCATTATTGCGGTTCGGAGGAGTATGCATCATAAAGTGAGCTACATTCCATCAGCCTGGGGGACCTAATAATTCATTCGAGTATCAAACCCACCCAGACTTGACCCAGGTTGTTGCTGTATCATAGCTGGGAAACATCAGCGTCGTTAGGTTGTTAGAATAGAGGATGATGAACCGTTGCTACGATTACGATCCCCAGTGGGTCCAGGCGGTTGCTTGAGCATGACACGGCCATCCTTGATATGTTGATTATCTCTAGGAAAGGTTGTCCTCGCTAGCAGAGCTCGATCTGATCCGTTAGCAAGAATACCTTGCCCAAAAAAGGACCACGTACCGTAAGCATCAAGATGGGCATCTGACTGGTTGAAGAGAGTGCAGCCTGACCCCTGCGTGCTCTGGGACTCGTATAATGGCGCTTGGTGTTGGATACGATCTCGGACACTATCCTTTCGTGGAAAGCGTTCGTAAGTATGGCGAACGTCAGTAGGAAGAATCCTGGGTTGAGTGTATGGCAAAGACGCCTGAGGAGCATGCTCGCGGTAATACTCGCTCCCGTCGTCAGGGTGGAGTTCTCGCAGCAGCGCGTGGGTGTCGGAGTGTGTAACATCCATGGTAGACTTGTCGTAGATGCAACCCCTACATGATTCTAGACTATGGACAAGGGAAGACGATGCTGTAACGGATGGTCGCTGACACTAAGGTGAGTGCAGGTGGCATAGCAACTCCATTCCCGTATGAGGAAGAAAGGGAGGGAAAAGGTCGTGGAAACCGGACCGAAGAGAAGGCGTAAGCGAAGCCGCCCAGGCACCACTTGATTCTGGGTGAAGACAGATGGACGACATGCGAATGAACTTACCTATGTACAAGGCTCTAATAAATACCATAATAGGCTATGTACAACCTTTCTTCCTGGTATCCACATCCAGCCATCTACCCATGCCAGCGCCGGGATGCTATCGTCATACGGTAGAACATGGACAGTGAAAAAAAACAATGTTGGGCCTCCAAAAAGCTCGAGATGAGCTACGCCAGCCCCAATCGCGATGCATCTTGCGGTCTCGCTAAGTGAAAGAGATTGACATCACGCCCGGAATGGTGTTAGTCTTGATGGTTTTCACCGTAATGTCCTCTGCTAGAACCAACTCGTACATGGTGACGGACTGGTGAACCTGGCCTCGACGTAGACAAGCCGCCTTCGCTTTTCAAGGGAGTAATCGGCATCTTGAATGATGGATCTTTCTCACGCGCGGACCGAGTGTCGACCGTAGTCTTCTCGTAGCTATGGATCCGAATGGGTGGTGGACGGAGACCTCGATCGGAGCAGTTGTAGAGGTATGTTGCGGACAACACGATCGAAGTACCAACTAAGAACTGTAGCAGCTGATATTAGCCCTTGTTGCTCGGAAACTATCCTTGTTCCGAAACATGGCTGTATCCTTCCACGAACTAAGAGTGCCATTAAAGCAGAAAAAATTGGATGAAGCCATGATTCGGCCCTAAGGTGAGCTTGTAGCTTCCCGAGGCAAGATGATCCATCCTGGTCACGAAGGAAATGGGACATGCTTACGTTACGAGTGACCTCAAAGTCAAAAAACCAGACACTAATGCACAGACTGATCAAGATGCTGATGCAGATGGCAAAGCTCTTGGCAATGTTGTCGGCATAAGTAACGCAAAGAGATATGAGGATGCCTCCCAGTGCTTGCGAAGCTACAGTGACCCACACGATCCAATTGTAGCCGCTGAAGAATCCGTTCTGAGCAACGTGCTCACCGTCGACAAAGATTACGCCGATGAAGAGGGCGGGAAAGAGTGAATAGAACGAAAGCTGGACGTTTCTGACCCACAAAGAAACCGGAGTGTTCGAGTCTTTGACTATGCGCTCGAAGTATACAGACGCCGCTGCAGATACAATGCAACCCGAAATCGCGGCGGTCAATCCAAGCGGAGTATTGAGGATCGGATGCTCCAGTCCCTCGTCTTCTGCGATCCCCTCGTACGTAGCTGATCGTTTGTGCAGGATGCCAGGACCGGCGTTGGCGCGCCATCTCGTCAACGCTCGAGGAAAGTTGATCCGTGGTGGAGCTTCCTTTAGCGAGCTCAGTGTCGTAGAATCGGAGACAGGTAGCTGGACGATGGCCACACCAAACATCAGTAGCGCGAGAGCTATCCATTTGCGCGCTGATAGTTTGCTTCGGAGGAGCAAGACGCTGAAGAGCGCGGTTGGAAGGATCTTGAGTTGATACGTGACCTGATATGTCGCGGTGTCAAGGTTTGATATCGCAATATATTGCAGCGAGCTCTGTAGGACGTATAAGCATGCAGGTATAGCCAGTTTCCAACTATCGCCCGTAAAGACTGAGCCTGTGAGGTTGCTAAATAGAGAAGTCGCAGGCAAGCCAGGCGATGAATTCCTAGCAATGTCGTACAGGGCGATGGTCAAGCAGACTGTAAACTTGAGAAGCTCATTGAGGAAAACTGCGGTAGATGTAATGTATCGTCGGCCGCCAACCAGTGGCATCTGACGTGAGTAGTGTAAGATCTGGTATTGAGGTCAGGCGCGCCGCTGGGACGATGAAAGCTAGAAGTTCTAGGGAAGCGGCATACAAGAATGAGTGCGGAGTTCTGCAACGTAAGCTGCAAACCGATTAGTGGTAGATTTGGAGTTATCATACATGACGAGCTCACTGACAGTGACCAGGGAGGCTTTCTTGACGGAGACCCCCATCCAAGTGGCTCGACGAGACACTTCACTCATGGTTCCCGAGGGCGATGCTTCGGGCTATACTGCTGCAGGACAAGATGTTGGAGCGCGATGGTGTATCACCAGATGATTCGAATAAGGAGTGACCATTGCCAATTGAAAGGAGTGTGAGGGAATGCGCTATTGAACGTACTTCTAGTCAGACCTGTGCCTGCTTTCCAGCCAGACACCGTTAGGTCACACTGCCATGATCCATCTTCAGCGCGATCCAGATTACGGGAGGGCTAGCCTCCTTTGGGCCTCGGCAAAGATTCCAGGGCATTTGGCTTGGCCAAAGAGAGCAGGAGCAGCCCAATTACGCGCTAGCTCACGTGGACGCCACGATCTATCATTTGACGATGTGGGTCCACCAGACATGCGAGGCATGGTTGGCGAATTACGTTGTCGTCAGCAGAGCAGAGATCCTGATCGAGACAGAGCACAGGGCAACATCGAATCGATGATAATAGGAGTGATTGTGACTTCCCTACCTTGTCAAGTGTAGTGTGTGGCAGAAGTAATCAAGCAGGCCTTCGTTGTCAGCATTTTCGCAACAAGCGGAAGCAGAGGGTTACTTGGGCCAGCGTAGATACTGTCTTCGATTCAGGTTCGGACCCTCGTACTCAATGGGTCCAACAGCTGAGTAAGTGGTGATGCTCTGACTGGTTGCCTCTTAGACATGGGTCTTGACTGCTCGATCACGTTGTTGTCACTGCAAAATCAGGTGCCAAGGGAGTGGTGCACCAATACCGGAGCACGGGATAGCATAGAGATGAGGTGTTTCAATATCTACAAAGATAATTATATCGCCAAGCCACACGACGATGCAGTAAGGTCCCTCATAAAGTAGTTGTTCGGCAATGCAGCCCCTGGTATGAATATTCCCGATGTCCACAACGCCCTACCCGAAATATGCAGGTGACGCTGCGTATGCATGATGAGGACCACCTACATGAGTCGGACATTACCATCTGTTCATTGCCCAGCCCGTGATTTCGTCTTCCTCATCAAGCTGCTGAGCTCTCTGCTCAGCCCCATCCAATACAACGACACTGCTGCTAACAGTCCTCTTTCTTTCATGCTTATTTTGGTTCGCGAGATATACCGGCCGCGATGGCGAGACCACATACTTGCCCGATTGCGCATCAAGACAGCCCATGCCGGGTGGAGGGGTGATGGGAGATCGGCGACTGCTGGGTGTCGAGGGCACGAGATCGGAGGCGCTGAAGCTGAGGCTAGGCGACTGCTTGGGTGGAGAGCTCAGGCTGTTGGGACCCCGTAGCCGCGCCGGTATGTCTGGCACCTTTGGAAATGCGTAATCGACGTCCCGCGTCAAGTCATCGACTGAAGCAGCATAGGGTACACTGAGGGATCTAGCTAGATCATCTGGCACATTCGGTGGCGCTCTTGATATCTCGGATTCGAAGAACCGCGTTCGCCCCTCGGCACCCGCTGTCCTTGGACGTGCAGTGGAGTCTTCAAGATGAGCTGCACCCTTAGCAAAACTTTCGGCGAAGACGTCTTGTCGGATACTGGCCCTCTTTCTCCGCATCCCCTCGAGCAGCTTCTCCTCGTCTGGAGTGACCGCCATCATCTTACTCCCTGACAAATTCATTTTTGACAGGCTGCTCAAGCGTGAGCCCGTGCCAGAGTCTTCCGACTCAAACGTGCCGCTGTCGGCGTAGTTGTCCAACGCCGATCCGATGTTCTGGTGTTCCTGCCATTTCATCGAGGATACTCTTGGGCTGAGCTTTCGCCTCGCTGGTGTACTAGGCATTGGCGGTACCGCTCCAGACCCGCTAGATTTCGATCGTCGTGTTCGAGTACTGACGAACGGCCTTGGCTTCAGAGATGTTACTCTTTGTGCATTGAAGACTTGAGTCTCTTCGCCCTTGTCTGCGCAGTCGATGCTCTCGCGGATGCAATGTCTGCGAAATCTGGGGTCGGTCGGAACGCTATCTTCGCTCTCGTCCTCAGAGGAAGATAGTGACAGTACACTCTGGTTCAGGAGATCCATCGTGGACAGTGCCTCTCCGCGTTCATTATTGGAGCGGATAATTGGTCGACTTGCAGAGCTTGGATTGCTTCGAATCTCACAACTGGACGGTAGAGCCCCGTTTTGTCGGTAAACTTGTGGGGGATTGGATTCCAGACGAAGATTGGTCGAGCGTTGAGAGGCAATGCTCCGCTGACTGTAATTTCCAAAGCTACTGTTCCTCGATCGACTGCGCCATTCTCGCGATATTTCATCGTACCCTGCCTTCAATGTCATCCTTGGGTCTTCTGGTGGTTGAGGCAAAACAGCAAGCCCATACTCTACAGCCGGACCATTAGTGGCGTGATTAGCACCTTGTTCAACGCTTTTGAGATTATCGTGGGCGGGCTGACCAGGTTTTGACACATTGAGCTTGTACGCCGGCGGGTCATCGGCTGGAGGAGGGATTGATGGCAGCCTCTGGCTATCGTGCACTTCACTGGATCTTGACTTCTTCGTTTCCCAGCCAAACCATTTTGGCCGCCCTGAAGTGGACCTATGGTTGCTGGATATGAAGGACATCCGCGCGGGTGACCTGGTGATCAAATGTGGAGAGTTGAGCGGAGGGTCAATGGGTATAGGATTGGGGAACAGCGATGACAGGTCAACGTGCGCTGGTCGCCTTCTTGCAGGCTTCACTGTGTCTTGAT
>JAABUJ010005846.1_pt1 | contig 12140 bp, 5 predicted proteins | sample 5559131 | NCBI WGS metagenome assembly JAABUJ01 (sample SAMN10711875, study PRJNA513366) | rock metagenome | isolation source: Antarctica rocks | place: Antarctica: Victoria Land, Mt New Zealand nord | collected 2016-01-07
GCCTGCGGGGCGCCCGCGAGGCAGAACTAAGGTTTTCCATTTTGGTTTTTCCTTTGCAAAGGTGATTCGCCCTCATAGACCTAGATAGGGACTGAATAGGGAGTTAATAGAACAAATAATAATAATTATCTTAATTATTCTGCTCATAATTAATGTAAACTCATAGATATAACTTCAAAGATGTATTGACTTATTTTATTTATTCATCAGTAAATAATCAATAGACAAAACTTAAGACTTATTAAATGCTTAATTACTTATAGAGATATTTTCAGAGATTATTTAATCATTATTTGTCTCTGTCTAAGATGATGACTTTAAAGACATTATAATGTTTTATTACATATTAACAGAGTAGATTCACAATGTTCAGTATTTTAGTAATTATAATTATGAATATAAAGTGCATCATCTTAATATATGCATTAATAATCATCAAAATGCAGTTAAAGTGAATGCATTAAGTTATAAAGAGATTAGTAATGAGATTTATTTCAATATGAGATTATGATTTCTCTGATATGAATAGAGAAACAAGAACATTATAAATAATATATATAATAAATTTGTTTTGACTATATTCTTAACATCAGTTAATGTAGTCTTAAATGTATTTATATATATTAAATCAGTAATGTTTGCAAGTAATGAGATTCAGAATTTGAGTAATGTTCATTGACAAGTTAAGAGATTGACTTAAAGTCAACTTATGTTGACAAAGTTAGACTTAAAGCACTCAGATTTAATGATCTTATGTTCTGACTTAAAGCTGTTTGAAATGACTAGAAAAACACAGCTATGAGAAAATATACTCAGAATATAAAGTGCATCATTAGTGATTAATTCATTCTTAAAACATATATCAGCTTAATTGCATCACTCTGTATGTGTGTTGTGACTGCACTTTACATTTATTCTCTTCATATAAATTTGATTATTCTTGTCTTTATGAAGAACTTATACTCACAATTTAATCATTACAGCTTAAGTCAATTTCTCATTTGCTCTGCTTAAGATTCATTGAACACAAACTTTATCTTTAAAACTGTAAATACAATTAATTCTTTTTGTTCTTTAAACATCTTTATCTCTCATAACTCAATGTGCACAATTTGTTCTTCTTAATTCAATGAATGCATTTTAGACACTTTGTTCATTGAACATTTTTCTTTCTCATAACTCAATATGTACATTTATTTTATCTAGTTCAATGAACACATTTAATTCACTTAATTCAATAAACACAATTTTGATTAATTGTTACATTTACAGCATTCTCATTATTTCACACAGCATTTCACAGATCACAAATACAGCATAAGTCACAATTCTGAAAAATGTAAAGTTTAATTATTTAAAGTTACTGAGAACTATTCTTCTTAGCTATCTCTCTCTACTCATACTCTATCATTACTGTATTCTGTTCTTTATAAATAATCACAAACTTCATGTAGTTGTTCTTGCTGTCAATGATATTCTTCTTATATCACAGTCATGTATTAGACTCATCATTCAGATCAATTTCATCAATAAATGTATTTCATAATCAATCTCAATTAACATTAAGTCATTTCATAATCTTCTTGCATTTAAATTTCTTTATCATCAGCATGTAATTGTTCTCTTCTAATAGATGATTAAATATATTATTTAAAGTGTTAAATAATTTACTTTCTGTGCTGTAGATCTTTCTCATCTTCAGAAGCTTGAGATTAATTAAGTTTTCATTAATATTGAATGTAATTATCTTATTTAACTTTGATTGTTAGCTCTTGTCAGATCACAGAATGATCAGATAAAGTTATCTTTTTATGTTCTTCAGTAATAGTTGATTCTTATCTCTCTATGACTTGTTGACATGATGAAAACAGCTGATAATTTAAGACAATGAAGCTTAAAATCTTTAATGTATTACTGTTAAGCATTTTTATGATTGACAGATTGTTCAGTCTATTGATGTATAAGCTATTAACTGCATAAATGTCTTTTTCTATCTTGATCTTATCTCTGTTAATTTGTTGAGTTATACAGTTCAATAAGATTCTCAGTATAACATTCTGTCAATTTTCAGATTAATGAAATTATATATTTCTGATGTGTCTTCAAGTAACTTGTAGATGTAATGTATTAATATAATTATTCATTCAATTCATCATCAAAACAGAAAGTACTCAGCACTTTAAGATTATCAAAATTCTCTTCTTCAAATTTCTTTGTCTTGTACTTCTGAATGCAATATGCAATCATAATCATAGCAAAAAGTACTGAATTAACAGACAGAGAATTGAACATCTTCTAAGTATATAATTTAAATGTTATGTTATTCTTGTTCTTGACAAAGACTGTAATTAATAGCACACTTAAGATGATTTATATGCAGAATTTAGTCTTAAGTGACTTAAAAATGTTAATTAATGAGAATGATGCTGAACTTTCATATATTTCATTACAAGCAAAATTGTCATTCTTTAAAAGAATCTCAGCATACTTTTTTTAATTCTCTGAGATTATCATCAGCTGTTAATCATAATGAAATACTATCAGTGCCTAAATCTGAGTCATGAAATGCTTATGAAATTGTAAGAAAATGTTATATAACTAAGACTATTAGCTGAGTATTACTCATTTATAAGTGCATAATTATTTTATGAACTTCTAATTCAATAAGTTTATCATTCACTTCTGATTGCTTATTCTGAACATTCTTTCAACAACTTTGTCATCTTTCTTTATACTTTTAACATTTTGTCATTAAGTCACTGCTTATTTATGTCTAACTATGATGTGCTCTTCTTTTCTGCATCATTATTTATAATTTACATCTTAATATATGACAAAGTTATCATCAGAACTAACTTATGTTCTAATGTAAAGTGAGTGAATTCTTTTCATGATGCTTTATTTTATAAGTATCAAGTTAATTTAAATGAATTCTCATTACTCTTAAAGTTTAAATTCTTGTATATATGTAACTGAGAATAAACACAATCTTAATGAACTGAGAAGCTTGAGTAAACAGACAGTGAAGAATACAATAAAAAATACAGTTATTTTGTGTTAAATCTTACATCTAACTTTGACTTTTAATGATTAATCTCATTAAACATATCATACATAATGATTCTTATCTTAAACTTAACATAACAATCATCAAAAGAGCTTGTCAAAGAATTCTTACTTTTTGTTTCATTCAGCATTTATCTGACATCATAGTCTTCAGACAGATGCTGTCTAAAATGCTTATATAATTTTAATAAGATTGCATTGTCTCTGTGAATGCACTTTGTCTGTAAGAAATGATCAACACAGCAAGTTAATTAACATCTGTAATGAGTTAATCTATACTTTTTATAGTGATTTATTTTTAAAATTAAGACATCATCATCACTGAGTCAGTATTGTTGTCAATAAGAAGAATCTTATTCATATAAATATTGATGATTTCAGAACAGTTATTATTACTTTGATGTGTTAAAAGATTGAATTTGCAAATTTTCACAAAATTAGCTGAGAAATGATATCAATGCTTGCAGAGATTCATTCATTGAATATATTTAATGAATAACATCAAATTATTGTGTCTTTCTTTAAATAATAATTGTTGAACTGTGTGTCAGAAATAGCAGTATTGAAAATGAGTAAATTGATAAGTTTAAGTCTTTAATTGTTTAAGTTAATTTCTTAACTTTGTGTTATACATCAACAAATATACAATTCACTCTTTATGTTCTTCTCTTAATTATAAAGAAAAACTGTATAAATCTCTCTACATACATCTCTGAGAGCACTGTTCTTCACTTAAGCTCATTTATAATATGCATTATAGTTACATCAATGCATTCATACACAATTGTATCTTACCATTCATTGTATTTCAGTTTCTTCATAATCATTAATATAAATTTACTGAAATTCAAGTCATTCATCATGATTAAGCTCTTAATTTTCTTCAATAATAGCAGATCTTGCAGTCTGCAATTAATGTTATGATTGTTGTCTCAATAAATTTATATCATAGTATTCTGAACTGCCTTCAGTGATTTATGCTTCTCATTATTAATATAAGAAGAAAGACTTATATTAAATAACTGTTATATGTCAAAAGCTAAGACTGAATCATGTTTTTTTAACTTTTTTAGATATTTTCTTTTCTTTAATTTGTCTTCACTTGTTGTAGTTGCATCACTGAGTCAAAAATGTAAGACATTTATTCTTTTATGACTTGAGAATTTCACAGAACACATTGTTGAACTTATAATAAATGATGATAAATTCTTATTAAAGTACTGCTTTGACTTTAACAGTGTTCAGTCTCTCTTTTAAAAGATTAAATGTAATTATCTGAGTCTTTAACTTTAATAATAAAAGTGTATATATATGCTCATTAATGCTCAATGTACATTGCACAGTATTTTGTAGTTATGTAATGACATTAACTTCTTTATACATCATATTGTGACTTGCATAAAAAGACATTGTTGACATTTTCTGAGTCAGACATGATCAGTAATCATGATAAAATCATGCTACTATAACTAGTATTGACAGTTGCTTCACATTGTTTTGTGATTAAATTTAATGATATGTGAAAGTTAAATCTCTATATTGCTGAATAATACAGATCAGATCACTCTAAACTAAAGACATTGTTATTATATATGTTGAAAAATGTGTTACTAAATTGATCTCATTACATCTTATAACAGAAAGAATGTTTAATGAATTATTAATTTGTTCATTAAACTTGTGATGCTCATGTTCAGTAAATCAGTCATTAAAAATTTATTAACTATAAGAATCATAAATAAAGATGATTGTTTTATCTTTTACAGCTATAATACAACACAACTTTAATATCTTTATTCAAGAAATTCTCTTCATATATTGAGTTGTAAGAGTCTCAATTAATGAAATTATTAAGATAATACAAGATGTCTTTAGTTCTTTATCTTTTTTTTAAAGACACTGAGATTATGTAAACACTTTGTAAAATCATTAACATAATATAGAATCTTTAACTCTTTATGAATTAAGAGTTCTTAAAGACATATATAGATTAATTGTTAAGTTTAATCATACTATAAATGTTATGTGAACAATCTTTGTTCAGTGATTTAAAGAGATTCATAAGAGTGCTTATATACAGTTTCAGTTTGTCTTAATCATTCTCTTATAGAGAATCTGTCACAGATATAATGATCTGCAATTTATTAAATAATTAATTATTCAGCATACTTAATGCTGTTTCATTATCTTCTGATCACTTCTGAATCAAAATACAATCATATCTTCAGTAATCTTCTCTTCTCTGTCAATCTAAACTGCAGTAAACTCTCTCTTTAATAAATCTCTTAAGATTCTGAACATTCTTCTTAATCTGCTTTCAGCATTTCAGAGATACATAAATACACATATAATATAATGCAACACTTAATGAATTTTTCAATCTTTAATTCAAATCATTGTTCATACTGTTGATTTCATTTGCTGTGTTTTGACAGTCATGTACAAATGCAGTTAATGTATCAAGAAACTTAGATATTTTGAGTGCAGCATTTAATGTTAAGACAAAACATCATCATTAAGAATTAAGATCTTTATGTTAAATTTGCTTTTTCTTTTACTGAAGAGAAAGATTACTGATTTTATGTAATGTAATTGCTTAACTTGACTGAATAATCAATATTATCATTAAATTCTTTTTAATTACACTGTTCTACATCTTTTTTCACAGAATTAGATTCTTCATAGTAATTAAATTTAAATGATAAGTATTGTAAAGCAACAGCTGCTGTTGAAAGCTTTTATATTTGTTGATTTAACTGAAAAAGATCTTGACTAAGAACTTATAAATAATTTCATTATGTTCAGTGTCAACATTGTCTGCATTGTCATATTGCTGAATGTGTTGTGCATAATGAGTTATAATATATAATTTAAGAATGTTAAAATGTTCTTTGCTGATATCTGAGTCAACAAGGCACAGATGTTGAAATACATTCTTTAATTTGTTTATTTAAAATAATGTATGTTTCAGATATTGAAGTGTATTCTTATTGTAAGAAATATATTAAGTTAACATTACAAAATTCATAACTGCCTAAGTGAAGTATACTGCAGCAGATGCATTTTGCATCAGAAGTGATGCAATTACTGATACAATTTAATATATAATTATTTTACAGTTCATTTCAATTCACTATTTTATGCTGCTATATCTCTGAAAGAGCTTCAATTGTGCAAAGATTGAGATTGAGTGAAACTGATGATTAAGTTGTATTATCTTAAATACACTTAAGATTTTATATCTAACATCTTTCTTTTTTTTAATTACTGTAATGCTCTTCTCTATAAGCTGTCTCAGTCAGCAAATCAGATATGTAACAGTATTCTTAAGCAGTTAATGCAGTACATTGATTATCATTGCTTTATAAATATTGATTAAATAATGATCTTATGTAAAGTTATTTATTAAATAAACTTATACAACATTATTATTTAATATCTTTTTCTCTTACTGTCTACTGATCTAATTCTTAATGAACTGATGCATTCAGAGAAGTCAAATCTCTTTTAAATTCTTTTACTCTTAAAATGATATTTAACAAATTATGTAATGTTAATTCATCTTAACATTAATAATCAGCATCTATTTCTCATAATTTATCATGAAGTCTATTATCACTGAATAACACTGACAGCTCTGATCATTTATGCAGACTATATTGAGTTCATTTTTAATAGTAAATATGATTGCTGCTTATTATCAGTAGAAATAATCAGAAACATATGACTCTGAGCTTGACTTATAGTTAAATATAATTAACAGTTTCATATGTTAAACTCTTAATTTAATGTTGTCATCATCATTCTTAATCACTAAAAGAAAATTAAAAAGTACTAAGTTAAGTTATGTTTAAGCTTGTCTTATATGTTGATTTAGATTTTCAATCATTAAATATATTAATCAGACAGATAAATCACTTTAATACTGAGTGAAAGCAGTTTTATTAATTAATATTAACAACAATATAAGAATTGCATTATCTGAAAGCTTTTTCTGCATTTCTCATCATCAATCTTCAATATGCATCTCACTGTAAGTCTGTTGATCATCATCATTATAATGTTAAATCAAGACATATATCATGTCACTATTAAAAGGTTTGTGACTCAGTAAAAAGCAAAATGTATTTATAATGCTATAATACTGTATAATATATTCATAATCTGTTGTCTCATCATAAGCAGACTCAATCTTAAAGATCTGTGATGTTCATTTTTGCTCTTTTAATATTTTATCAATGTCATATAAAATTCAATATAATCAATCAAATCATTAATCTGCATTCTTGAAACTCAAAAGACTGTATATTAAATTTAGTTGTCAGTTCTTAAAGAAGAAAGTGACACTTCTCTTTGTAGTGTGATTATTGTGAAGTTACAAGATGAAGACATAGTCAGTATTGTCACAAAAAAAAATTTATATTTTAAAATTCATTACTCAATTCAAGAACAACTTCATCTGTCTAATCATCAGAAATGATGTCAAAGCTCTAAACTACATCAATATTACAATCTGTGATCTACTGAAATATCTTCACTTAAATAAATAATGAGATAGACAGTAAATCATATTAATTCTATTAATATATAATGTCTTTATGCATCTGCTTAATATCTAAGGCAGCACTCATCAACTTATTAAAGAGAATTGTAGATTCTTTATTATTAAATATAATCAGCATATCTGAAGTCTTAATTTTATTAATGATCATTTTAACATTTAACTTTCAATTATCATGATGCTTCTCTGCTTTCACAGTATAAATGATTAACTTAATCATTATATCTTTTAATATGATACATTCAGAAAATGAGAATGACTGTATATTTAATGATGTATACTTTTAAGAAATCTTTTAATATTATCAATATAATTAAACACAACACTTTGCTATGTAATGCTTTAATTTACTGTTATTATTCACTCTCTTTTTACAGTCATTACATGCTCAATACATTTTTAATGTAAGATTAACTTACACATTAGTCATGATTAAAGCAATTAATTTAAAGAATACATAAAATCTAATATATTATTTAAACATACTTATCAAGAGTAAAGATTACTTGCAATAAGATAATGAAGCACACTGCTGATTTAATGAATAAATTTCTTAGTTTAATAAACATATATAATAGTTCAATAAACAGAGAACATAATTTAATGAATAAAATGCAACAAAATCAGAATATAAATAATCTACTATATGTTTCTTAATCATTAATATTAAACATATAAAAAAATCAAGCATTTCTCAGAAACTCAATAAATAATGTTGATGATGCATTTACTTATATATACACATATATAATATCTTCTCAATACAGAATCAATAATGAGTTAATTTAATACAGTAAGAGTTCAATGAGTTATGTAACTTAAACTGAATGTAAAGAGATAAAGTAGTCTATTAACAATACAGCAACAATATGTTAAGATATTCTTATCATATTAAGTAATTAACTCTATGCATATGCATACTTAAGAAAGTATTGATGACAGATTAGATTCTGTATGAGTTCTTTGTAAATTTAAGACTATTATTAAAACATTAAATCATCATTATTTACTGTCTAAATTCATCATCAACACAATGATCATTGATAGTTAAGTTAAAAGATTGCATTAAGATCTCTTAAGCTCACATTAACAACTTAAAATGCATTATTCTTCATTTTTACATTAAGATCATATATTAACTTTCTTATACTGAAACTCATATCAAAATTATAAGTCAACAATAGTCTTCAGACTCAGAACAATACTTATCTTTCTATATTTTTTCATCATATTTTATCTTAACATTTTTGCATACAAATTTACTTTTACATATTCTGTACTGATCTGTTGAGCATAGACTTGCTTTATGCTAAATTCTGAAACTGAACTTACTTAAATTCACTCAATTCACTGTCATCACTAACTCATTAAATCAGTTTCTTAATCTTACACTTAAAAGCAGCAATTATCTATCTTAACTTTTACTTCTTTATTGTTTTATTATCTATCTCACTGTTACTCACATCATTCAGAGCTTATAACTAAACATTTATTAAAAGTTTACATTCAGACTTTACAGTGCAGAATATACATCATATATTATATTTAATTCTTAAATATATTTCTTAAGTTTTAATCTTACATTTATATCTTACATTCAAAGTCTACACTCAAAGCAAACATTTCAATCTTACATTTCAATCTTATATTTTAATCTCTCATTTCATTCTCATATTCATATCTCATATTCATATTTTACATTTATATCTCACATTCATACCTCTCACTTCACTCTCACATTCATACCTCACATTCATACCTTATATTCAAAGCTTACTTTCATATCTCACAGTCATATCTCACAAATCAAGTTGAAACTGAGCTCACAACAAATTAAAAAATGATGTTGAAAAGATTTAAAATCATTACAGAAGAAGATGTTGACATTAATGAGAATGTGTATTTCTTAAATAATGAGAATGTGAAAAGCTGTCTCATTAAGTATTATATTGTCATTATGCATATAGATAAAGAAGACAACATAACTGATTGTGATTAAATGCTTACAATTAATATCTTATATTATTGCATCTATACTAAGTTCAAGATAATTAAGAAATGAAAGTTCAATCTTTAAATTTAAGTCATTCTGAAAGAACAGAGTGTAGATGACTATGTTATTATGATTAGATTTGACTGTCATATCATTTAGAATAATCAGATAAATAAAGTTTTAATGATATTAAAACTTCTTTTCTTAAGTGTTTAGAACATTTTAAAGATGCAGACTGCCTATAATGAAGATTACATATATAAAGTTAATATTTTATTTAATCTCATTGAAGTACTTGCAGATCAATTATAAATCAAGGTAAAATTAATTAAATTTGTTCTTATTCTTCAGAAGCTTTGAGAAATATTTATCTTCATTAGTTTTAAGTTATACATGTGCAGTTCAGCTAATATAAACAATTTCATTGAAGAATTTCTAAATATTATACAGCAGAAAAGAGATATTAATCTGCTCAACACACAATATCTTATTAATTTAAACATTCATGTTGTTTAGTTAAATCAGACTGCATCTGCAAAAGAATAATCTGCAATTAAGTTAAATCTGTAAACATTGTTTTTAATCATAGCAGATTGAGTAACTGTCATAAGATATAAAGCAATAATTAAACAAGAAGTTGCAGTCAATTAAGCTGCAGACATTGAAGAATCAATGTTTGCATTACAGATTATTGCTGTATCAGAAGAAGAAAATGATCATTACATAATCTTAATAGACAGTTTGAATGAGCTGTCAGTTCAATTTAACTTAAATAAAATATTAAGAGTCAACTTCAATGCTGAGATTGACAATTATGTAAAAGATTAATTTAAAGTTATTATGCAGCAACTTTCATTCACATTATCTGAATAAACAATCATCATTGTATGTAGACTTTAAAATAAAAAGAATAAACACTTTAAATATTCATCTTTAAATCTAATTACACTCAATCATAAGACTCAAAAGAATTTTGTAGCTGAATATAAGAAGAATTACAAGAAGACAGTTAAGATTTAAGTAATTTTTTAAGAAAAAATGTTGAAACATTAAATTAATATAATTACTGCTTTTCAGAAATCTCAGAATGACTTATATTAAATTATTTGCAATTTAAACTATACTTATTCTCAGTTTAAAGATATTTTTATTATTATTTTACTCAAAGCTCTTTGTCATCAGCTCAATGCATTAAAACTTACATCATTACATTGTATGACAATGATTTACTGTTGTACATTATCATTTAAAATAGATATTATTTAAGAGTCATCAGGCTCAGATAAAAGTAAATTAATAATAAGAATAATAGAAATGTTTCTATACTGTAACAATGATAAGCTTCATTAAGTTTTTACAATTAATTTTATTAATAATATTATAGATGAACTTCTTTTAAAGATTGTGAAGTTAATGCAAGACAACTCTTAAATAAAAGACAAGATTATTATATGTTTACATATCATATTCTTGAAGCACAACATCATCTATAATAAACTTAAAGAATCTTATAATTTATTTTCACTCATCATTAATAAAAATGAGCTTGATGTTCTTATGAAGTTTGACATTGTCAGAATGATATATGAGATGTATAAAAGCAGTAATTAATTTAAATTAATTGTTTTAAACAAGTATACACAGCTTATTAATCATAGTTTAACAATCTGAATGCTATGAATTGCTGATGTAATAGAGTATTCTTTCTTTAAATATAAGAACTGAATTAAATTTTAAAAATATTATAATCATTACAATGAAGAAAATCTAAATGTTATATACTGAATTAAATTCAGAAAGATAATCACTGTCTTATAAGCATGTGTTTTTTGAGCAGTCTTCATTGTAATGTGCATTATTAACAATGCAGATACAGCTAAATTCTATATAGAATTTTAGTTAGAGATCATTTTTATAAATAAAATCATAAAGATTGTTAAACTTAATGTAATTATCATCTTAATGCATTACATATCTGCATTAATTGTTATGATTAAAGATCATAAACAGCTAAAGTTAACTATACTAAGCTGAGATGATTCAAATCAGCAGTTTGTTGCTTAAATAACTATATTGTTGTTTACAGAACTTTTTTAATTAAATTATTCAACAATTATACTCATTAAACAGCATTGCATGAGGTTTAAGATTGTTAACATTGAGTTAGCAGTCTTTTAGAATAATTAATTGATTAATATTATCATTACAAAGCTATTCTCTCATTTACTGACTCAGAAGATGAAGAACTATTTAAGAGAAACTTGTTAATTAAATGACATTGTGCTGATATTAAATGTTAAGAACACAACAGAGCTAATAAACAGTTTGTGATGCAATTTAATTAACATTATAGTATGCATAAATATGATGAAAACTCTCTTAAATACATTTAAAACATTAAATATTGCAATTATTTCACTTTATTAAGTACAACAGAAGATCTATCATCATTCTTTATATAATTTGTAATTTAAGCTCAAGCAGAAGAAGTTGTAAAACATTTAAAACAAAATCATTAAT
>JAABUJ010005848.1_pt1 | contig 12139 bp, 10 predicted proteins | sample 5559131 | NCBI WGS metagenome assembly JAABUJ01 (sample SAMN10711875, study PRJNA513366) | rock metagenome | isolation source: Antarctica rocks | place: Antarctica: Victoria Land, Mt New Zealand nord | collected 2016-01-07
CTGATCGCCGATGCGGAGGTGGCCGTCGCTGGTCAGGGTCGTGTCGAGGAAGTTCATCGGCGGTGAGCCGAGGAACCCACCGACGAACGTCGTCGCCGGCACGTCATACACGTCGATCGGGTCCCCGAGCTGGACGATGGCCCCCTTGCGCATCACCGCGACGCGGTCCGACAGCGAGAGCGCCTCGACCTGGTCGTGGGTCACGTAGACCGTCGTCGTCCCGATGTCCTGGACGATCTTCTTCAGCTCGGCCCGGAAGTCCAGGCGCAGGAGCGCGTCGAGGTTGGAGAGCGGCTCGTCCATGAGCAGCACGTCGGCGTCCATGACGATGGCTCTGGCCACGGCGACGCGCTGGCGCTGGCCGCCCGAGAGCTGGGCCGGGAACCGGTCGAGGTACGGCCCGAGGCTGAGGATCTCAGCCGCCCGGTTGACCTTCTCCTCCACGGTCACCTTGGGTAGCTTCTGCATGACGAGCCCGAAGGCGATGTTGTCGCGCACTCTTCGGTGCGGGAACACGGCATACGACTGGAAGACCATGGAGAGGTTGCGGTCCTGCGGCGGCAGGTAGGTGATGTCCTTTCCCCCGATGGCGATCGAGCCCGAGTCGGGCACCTCGAGCCCGGCGATCATCCGCAACAGCGTCGTCTTGCCACAGCCTGAGGGCCCCAGGAGCACCATGAACTCGCCGTCGACGATGTCGAGGGAGACGTCGTCGGTCGCCGGCTCGTCCGTGCCCGGATAGGTCTTTCTCAAGCTGTCGATGGAGATGTCAGCCATCGGTGTCGACTCCGATCGGTTCGGGGCGGCCGTGCAGGGGCGGTCGGGGGTGGTGCAGCGGTTGACTCATCGGATCGTCGAGCCCCACATGTTCGTGAGGTAGCGGCGCATGAAGAAGATGAAGACGAGGGCGGGCACGACGAGGACGAACCCGCCGGCGAAGCGGAAGGCCAGCGGCGAGTCCGAGAGCGACGAGAGGACCTGCGCGGGAAGCGTGCGGTGGTTGAGGGTGAGGATCGCGGCGCCGAGGACCTCGTTCCACGACAACACGAAGGTGAAGATCGAGGCGGCGGCGATCCCCGGGACGGCCATGGGGAGGACGACCTTGCGGAAGGCCTGGCCCGGCGTGCAGCCGAAGACCCGTGCTGCCTCCTCCACGTCCCTGGGCACACCCACGAAGACACTCGCGGTGATGAGGATCGCGGTCGGCAGCGCGAGGGCCGAGTGCAGCAGTGTCACCGCCAGGACGGAGTCGTAGAGCCCGACGGTGAGGAAGAGCTGGCCCAGCGGGACTGACAACACGACGATGGGCAGCGCCCTCGTGAAGAGCAGGAAGAGCTGGTAGGGCTCGCGTCCGCGGAAGGTGAAACGGGCGATGGCGTAGCCGGCGGGGATCCCGGCTAGGGAGGACAGGACGAGGGTGGCGATCCCGACCTGGAGGGAGTTGAGAACTCCGGGGAGAATGCCGGTCGATTGAAGAAAGATTCCGATCGTCTCGGTGGAGAAGTTCGTCGGCAGGAGGCTCAGCGGGAACTGGTTGAGCGACGCACGGGTGCTGAACGCCGCGAGGGTGATGAGGTAGACGGGCACTGCCATGAAGATCGTCACGCAGATGCAGGCGACCTGCAGCAGCACCCGGCCACGGCGGCGACGGCGCAGCGGCGCCGTGTCGACCGGGGGGCGGCCCGCCTTTGGACCGGCCAGCGGGGCCGCCCTGGTCGCCGTGCTGCCGGGCGCCGTGCTGTCGGACGGCGGGCGGGCGGAAACCGGGGCGCTCATCCCGCCACCTGCTCGGACTGGTCACGCAGCAGCCGCAGGTAGGCCAGGGCCGTCACCATGGACACCGCCATGACGACGAGCGCGATGGCCGCGGCGACGTTGGGGTTCATCAGTGACGTGCTCCAGCGGTAGGTCTCCCCGACGACGAGGGGAAAGTTCTGCCCCGTTAGCGCCTGGGCCACGGCGAAGGTCTGGAAGGCGAGGATGGTCCGCAGGATGAGGGCCACCTGCAGGCTCGGTCTCAGCAGGGGGAGGGTGACATGCCGGAGCCGCTGCCACGGACCGGCCCCGAAGATCCCCGCAGCCTCCTCGTAGTCCCGGGGGATGCTCTGCAGTCCGGCGACGAGGATGACGAAGACCAGGGCCGTCGCGCGCCAGACCTCCGCGATGACCACCGCCATGAACATCAGGCCGTAGTTCTGGTAGTTGAGCCACGAGACCTGACCGATCCCCAGGTGGGCGAGCACGGTGTTCAGGTAGCCCTGGTCCGTGAAGATCGCCAGCCAGACCAGGCCGGCCGCGAGGTCGCTGAGTGCCAGCGGCACCGCCCAGACGTAGAAGTAGAGGTTCGTCAGCCGCGGCTTCGCCCGGAGCATCAGCGCCATCGCGAGGGCGAGGGCGAACTGGACGGGGATGAGCACCACGACGAGCAGGAGGGTGTTGCGCACGGCCGACCAGAAGTAGGGGTCGGCGCTCATCTGGACGAGGTTGTCGGTGGTCAGGCCGGAGGGGCCCGTGATCGCCTGACCGACCCCCACGACCATCGGCCACGCGAACAGCAGGGTCATGAAGACGATCGACGGGGCGATGAGCAGCAGCGCCGGCGACCGCCGACGTCCCTGGCGCGCGCCTTGGCGGCCGGGCCCGGCGGCGAGGTTGCGCGGTGGGTGCGTGGCGGTGGCCATCAGCCGACCTTGCACACCTGGCCGGGCGTCATCTTGTCGGGCGCCCAGCAGGACACCTTCAGTCCGTCGAGGATGGTCTGGAGCTGCTTGCCCTGGGCTTGCAGCGTGGCCCCGACGTCGGCGTTGCTGAGGCAGATCTGCTGGAAGCAGTTCTTGAACAGCTGCCCGACCTCGCCGTCCTTGGCGCCGAGTCCGACCGGCGGCAGTGCCAGTACGGCCCGCGGTGAGTTCTGCTGTGCCGCAACGGCCTTCGCTTCAAGCTGGGTCGCCGGCTTGAGGTCTGCGGGCGGGTCTGCCTTGACGACGGGGAAGAACGCGTTCGATCGCAGGGTGTCGAGCTGCGCCTCGGGTGTCGACAGCTTCTTGATGATCTCGATGGTCTTGTCCTTGTCGGGAGCGCCCTTGAGAACTGCCAGACCGGCGACGACAAGCATGTAGCCCAGCCCCTTGGGGCCCGAGGGGGCCTGGACCATCTGCCACTCGTCCGGCTTGTCGCCCACCGCGCCGACCAGGCGGGCCACGTGGTCCCAGGCCACGAGGACCTCTCCGCGCGCGAGAGGTTCCTGCATGAAGTCGTAGTTGGTCGACGCCGGGTTCATCGCGCCCCAGAGCTCCTTCATGTAGGTCCAAGCCTGGACGGCGCCGTCGCTCATGAACGTCGTCACCTGCCCTCCCGTGAAGCTGGGGAGCAGGAAGCCCTGGTAAAAGCGGTGGTGCAGCCCCTTGGGCCCGGCGGGGTGCCCGAAGACGCCCTTTCCTCCGTTGGCGTCCTTGGCCGTCTTCGCCCACTGGAGGTACTGGTCGTAGGTCAGGTTGTTGACGTCGGCACCGGACGGAAGCCACTGCAGAGCCTTCTTGTTCACCGCGACGACGTAGGACGCTTGCATCCAGGGGATGTACTTCGCGGACGAGGTGCCGAGCTTGGCAAGCTCGAGGATGTCCTCGGAGTATCCGGCGGAGGACAGGGTCTGGGCGACGCTGGAGAGATCTTCGAGCTGGTCGGCCAACGGCGCGAGGTCACCGTGGAGCCCACCCACCATGTTGATCTGCACCTTGCCTGCGGCCGCCTGTGACTTGATCGTCGATGTGAAGACCGCGTTGTCGACCGGATTGAACCCCACGCCGGGCACATACTTTTTCAAGACCGCCTCGTACTTCTGACGCTCCTCCACGGGGGTGAACTGGGTCGACATGAAGGTCTGCGCGCCAGCCGTCCCTCCGCCGGAGCTGCCCCCGCTCGTGCTGGCACTGCACGCCGTCGCCAGCGCGCCCACCGCAGCGGCACCGGCCGCCGACTGGAGGAGGACCCTCCGCGAGACCCCATCTGAAACCGTCGCTCCGTCGCTCATGACGTCCCTGTCCCTTCGACAGCGCCCGGCCGATCCTCGTCCGGTCAGTGGAATGAGTGAAGCGCATAGTTTTGCCGTTGACAAGACCCTTTACTGTTTTGAGGACGCGTAGTTGCGCCTGCTTGACAGACATAAAGGCCGAGCAGTTGAATCACCCCCGTGCCGAGAACATCGATCGGGCGGAGCCTGGTCATCGTCCGCTTCACGGGCGAGCGCCAGGTCGACGTCGTCGCCGAGGAGGCCCGGCCCTGTCCGCCGGGGCACGTGCGCGTGCGCACCCTGTACTCGGGCATCTCCGCCGGCACCGAGCTGACTGCCTACCGCGGCTCGAACGTCTACCTCAACAAGCGCTGGGACGTCGACCGACGCCTGTTCCTGCCCGGCGAGCAGTCGGTGAGCTACCCCATGTCCGGATGGGGCTACAGCGAGGTCGGAGAGGTGACCGAGGTCAGGGAGACCCCGGATGGCGGTGGGGCCCGCGAGGGCCCCCGCGACGAGGTCCCCGCCGTGGGCGACGTCGTCCACGGCGTCTGGGGTCACCGGAGCGAGTCCGTGCTCCCCGCGGGAGCCCTCGCCGGCCACGTCCTGCCTCAGGGCGTGGACCCCCTTGCCGGGGCCTTCGCCCACGTCGGCGCCATCGCCCTCAACGCGGTGCTCGCCGCCGACCTGCACGTGACGGAGTCGGTCGTCGTGACGGGACAGGGGGTCATCGGCCTGCTCGCGACCCGGCTGGCTGTCCTCAGCGGCGCCGACGTCATTGCGGTGGACCGGTTCGATGAGCGGCGCAGCGCAGCACGCCGGTTCGGGGCGGCACACATCATCGACCCTGTCCCCGGAACGGATGTCGCAGCTCGGGTGCGGGAACTGACCGGCGCGGGGGCCGACGTCGCGATCGAGTTCAGCGGTGCCTACGCGGCGCTGCACGAGGCGATCCGCGCGGTGCGGCCGGGCGGCAGGGTCGTCGCCGCGGGCTTCTACCAGGGTCCGGCAACCGGCCTTGACCTTGGTGAGGAGTTCCACCACAACCGCGTCCAGGTCGTCGCCTCACAGATCGGAGGTACGCCGACAGCCATGTCGGAGCGCTGGGACCGGGCGCGGCTGCACCGCGCCGTCCTCGGGCTCGTCGTTGGCGGCAGCCTGGACGTCGTCTCCCTCGTGACCCACCTCGTGCCCGCCGAGGAGGCGGACACGGCATACCGGCTCCTCGACGAGGACCCGGCCGCCGCACTGCAGGTGGTCCTGGACTTCCGCGCCGCTCCCGTCCTTGAAAGGCCTGTCTCCCATGACGTCTGACTCGCCAGCCGTTGCCAGCCCCCTCTCCTCCAGAGGGGTGGACGGCGAGCCGCTGGGCACCGAAGGCCATCTCGCCATGGCGGCCCGCGCGGCGTACGTGCTGCGCGGCAACAGCGGTGGGGGAATGACGAAGGCAGCTCCCGACCTCTATCCGCACCAATGGTCTTGGGACGCAGCCTTCGTCGCCGCGGGCCTCGCGCACCTCGACGTCGCGCGGGCCTGCACGGAGCTCGACGGGCTGTTCGCCGGGCAGTGGCGCACCGGCATGCTCCCGCACATCATCTTCGACGCGGACGAGCTGGACTACTTCCCCGGGCCGGAGCGCTGGGCCTGCGCCACGTTCGCCGCGGACGCACCCACTGCCCCGCAGACCAGCGGCATATGTCAGCCGCCCGTCCATGCGCTCGCCGTCGAGCGGATCATGTCGATCGCCGAGCGCCGAGGCGGCGACTCGGCCGAGACGGCTGCCAGTTGGCTGGCCGGCGCCTATCCCCGGCTCCTGGAGTGGCACCGCTATCTGGCGACGCACCGCGACCCCGACGGCGAGGGGCTGCTCACGATCTATCACGGCTGGGAGAGCGGGATGGACAACTCCCCCCGATGGGATGCGGTGTATGCCGGCGTCACCGTCGGCGACACCCTCCCGCCATACCAGCGTCGTGACACCGCCGTCGTCACCGACCATTCACAGCGACCCAGCAAGTCGGAGTACGACCGCTACCTTTGGATCCTCGAGGAGCTGAAGCGGGCAGACTACGAGGACACCCGGATCCGCGCCAGCGCGAGCTTCCTCTCGACCGACGTGTTCATGTCCGCGATCTTCGCGGCAGCCAACGAGGCGCTCGCCCGCCTCGCCGTCCGGGTCGGGGCGGGCGAGGGTGACGAGCTGCGCGAGTATGCCGCCCGCTTCCGCCGGGGGGTCGCGGCCAGTGTCGACGAGCGCAGCGGGCTGGCCACCGACCGCAACCTGCGCACCGGCGAACCGATGCCGGTCGAGACCGTGGCGGGCTTTGCCCCTTTGCTGTGCGGGGGACTCGACGACGCGGCCGAGTCCCGTCTGCTCGCCCTGCTGGAGTCGAGGCGCTGGACCGGTCACCCGGACCTGAAGCACCACGTCATCCCGTCGACCAGCCTTGAGTCGTCCGACTTCCGCCCACGTACCTACTGGCGTGGCCCCAGCTGGCCGTTGGTCAACTGGCTGTTCGCCTGGATGTTGCACCACCGCGGCCAGGTCGAGGTCGCAGCCCGCCTGCGCGGTGCGGCGCTGGCCGAGCTCGGCGACGGCGCCCTGGCCGAGTACTACGAGCCGATCACCGGCGAGCCCCTGGGCAGCTTCGACCAGTCCTGGACGGCTGCCGCGGCGCTCGACCTGCTGATGTCCTCGGACTGGACCGGCTGAGCCGTGTCAGACCGGCAGGGGGGCTTCGAGGTCGTCGACGAGCTCGTCGTCGTGCCCGAGCAGACGAGGGTCCACGAGGCCGGGTGGCAGAGCTGGAGCCCGACGGGCACCTATCCCGTGCTCGGGACCGCACCGCGGCCACAGCAGCACTGGCAGCAGCTGATGCGGTTCCGACCCGGATCGGCGGCTACGGCAACGGGATTCCAGTCCGAGGGCGTCCTCGTGGTCGACGACGGCCGGGACGGGGAGGCCACCCGCTACGCGCCCGCGGGCACGGACGGCGGCACAGCGATCCCGACCATCCGGGCCGAGCTCGTCGGGGGCCGGCTCGTCGTCTCGGCGGACGGGCCGGTCACGGCGAGGACGGTGGAGGGCAACGTCGCCGACGCCCTGGTCGCCTTCGGCGACGAGTGGGCGGCGCGGTCCGGGGTCGGCCCGCTTGCGGAGGCACCCACGGTGTGGTGCTCCTGGTACCACTACCTCGGCGGCGTGACGCCGGGTGACATCGAGGAGAACCTCGCCGCGATGGACTGTCTCGACCTGCCCGTCGACGTCGTCCAGGTCGACGACGGCTGGCAGGCGGGAGTCGGTGACTGGGGCGACTGCTCGGAGGCGTTCCGTGCCCTGCCCGACCTCGTCCGGCGGATCCGGGACAGCGGGCGGCGGGCCGGCATCTGGGTGGCCCCCCTCACCGTCGGCTCGGGCAGCCGGCTGGCCCACGACCACCCGGAGTGGCTCGTCGGCGACGGTGGCCGCAACTGGGGGCAGGCCCTGCACGGCCTCGACATCACCCATCCGGGGGCAGCGACCCGCCTGCGCGACGACCTCAGCGCGTTGGCAGCGCTCGGGATCGACTACGTCAAGCTCGACTTCCTTTACACCGGTGCGCTCCCGGGACGGCGACACGACGACGTCAGCTCGGTCACGGCATACCGGCGGGGTCTCGAACTGGTGCGCCGGGCCCTCGGCGAGGAAACCTACCTGCTCGGCTGCGGCGCACCGATCCTGCCCAGCGTCGGCCTCCTCGACGCCATGCGGGTCTCCGCGGACGTGTGGAACCCCGACGACGACGAACCGGGACGCACCGAGCTGCGCGGGGAGAAGGCCGTCCGGGCCCGGGCGTGGCAGCACGGCCGGTTCTGGGTCAACGATCCTGACTGCCTCATCGCGCGCCCCAGCTGGCATCTGCGTGAGCGGTGGGCCGGCGCAGTCGAACGGTTCGGCGGCCTACGATCGGCGTCCGACCGCATCGCCGAGCTCGACGACTGGGGGGTGGAGACCACGCGGCGGCTGCTGTCCAGCGTCCCGCCGCCGTCTCCTCTGTCCCCGCAGGTCGTGGGACAGAGCGCGAGGACGTAGCCGCCGTGGCCGCACTGCCCCAGGGGTCAACCTCCTACACCCCCACCACGCCACGCTCGAGCACCACATGGGCCAGCCCGGGACATCTCTTCGAGCTCGTGCGCACGGCCCAGGCAACCCGTCGACGCGAGCTCCAGGACGTCACCGGGCTGTCCCGCTCGACCGTCACCGGGCGGGTCGACCAGCTGCTGGCTGCAGGACTGCTCCGCGAGTCGGGGGTCGATCGAGGGACGCGAGGGCGCCCGTCCGCGTTGCTTGCCGTCAGCGACGACTACGGCGTGGTGCTGGCCGCCGACCTCGGCGCCACCCACGCGCGGGCAGCGATCTGCGACATCGACGGCACGATCCTTGTCGAGACGAACACCAACCTGCTCATCAGCGACGGCCCTGATGCGGTGCTCAGGTGGCTGGAGCGGACCTGGACCGGGCAGCTCGACACGGACCCCGTCACGGGTGCTCGGGTGGTGGGGCTGGGAGTCGGCATTCCGGGTCCGGTGAACTATGAGATGGGCTGTGCCGTCCGGCCACCGATCATGCCGGGCTGGGACGGCTACCCGGTGCGCACGCGGCTCGCGGAGCGCTTTGGCGTGCCGGGTTTCGTCGAGAACGACGCCAACGTCATGGCGCTGGGGGAGTATCACGCCCACGTCCCCAGCTCGTCCTTCCTCTTCGTCAAGGTCGCCACCGGCATCGGTGCCGGCGTCGTCGTCGACGGTCAGCTCCTCCGCGGCGCCACGGGAGGGTCGGGCGACATCGGGCACATCCGGCTGGACGGGGTTCACTCCCAGCCGCAGTGCGCCTGCGGTGCGCGCGGTTGTCTGGCCGCCAGCGCGAGCGGCGGTGCCATCGCCCGCCAGCTGCGCGACCTCGGCCGCGCGGCGGCGACGAGCCGGGACGCCGTGCGGCTCGCCGAACAAGGCGACACCCACGCCGTCGCCCTGATCCGGAACGCCGGCCTGCTCATCGGTGACGTCCTGGCCACCTCGGTCAGCCTCCTCAACCCCCAGGTACTCATGATCGGCGGAGACCTGCAGCGGGCCCAGGACCACTTCATGGCCGCGCTGCGGGAGCGGCTCTACCAACGCACCCAACCCCTCGCCACGAGAGAGCTGCTCGTCCTTTCGAGCTCGCTCGGTGACCGCTCCGGGATCGCCGGCGCCGCCCGGCTCGTCGTCGACGAGGTCCTCTCTGCTGAGTCGATCGACCGGATGCTGGCCGGTTGATGCCTGGCCGGCTCGTGGGCTACGGGCACTCGTGGGTGGTCGGCGACGGCGTCACCAGACCCCAGCGCCGGCTTCTCGATGTTGCCGCCTCGCGGCTGGGACTCACGCCGGTCGACCTTGCGTCGGTGGGTCGTCGAGCGCCCAGACCGCCGAGCTGGTCCGCCGGGCAGGCGACGAAGCGCGACGACCATGTCGCGGCGCCGTCGGCGGCGAACGCTACCGCGTCCATCGTCAATCCTCGCTGCTGGAGCACCGGGATGGTGTGACCGAACATCGGCGGTGGGGCGAGGGACGACGTGGCGGCCAGGGGGGGCCGAGGAACGTGTCCGGAGACTGCCCGCCGTCACGCATGTGCGGCACGAGTCTCCCGGCCAGCGTCGCGTCCAGCTCGGTCAGCGCCCGGCCGTCACCGAGCTCGGCCCACACCACCGCATGGAAGCAGGAGTCCAGGCAAAGGGTGCGGATACATCGACGGGTTGGGGACGCAGTACCCCCGGCCCTCGTCCCAGTGCGACTCGAGGAGGTCGCGGGCCTGGGTCCGCACGTCATTAGCTGCCAGCGATATGCCGGAAGGCTCGGGGGCACGGTCAGGCAGCAAGGCAACCTACTCCTCGATCGGGATGTGATCCCATGCAGGCACCACTGTCCAGCCGTCGCAGCACTCCGCGCCCACGGCGTACACGTCACGCAGTCGACACCGCCAAGTTGAGTCCACGGACGGGTCAGGGGGGATGGGTAAGGGACAGGCGTCAGGTAGGGACCATGGACACGAGCGATGAGAGGCTGATCATGCCCAGTACGGTAACGAGACGCAATGACGGCCGGCGCTGAGTGCGTGGGTGAGAACGAGTCGGTCGCCACGGCGGCAGAGAAGATGGCAGAACTTGGAGTCGGTTCGCTCCCGATCTGCGGCGAGGACAACTGGCTCACGGGGATGGTGTCCGACCGGGACATCGTCGTGCACGTCGTGGCGAAGCACCAGGACCCCGCCACGGTGACCGCCGGAAGCTTCGCGAAGGGCAAGCCGGTGACCATCGGTGCGGACGACTTGCTCGAGGAGGCGCTGGCCACCATGGCCGGGCACAAGGTCCGGCGTCTGCCGGTGATCGCCGGGCACGACCTCGTGGGCATGCTCAGTCAGGCCGACTTGGCGAGGGCGCTGCCCGACGAGGCCGCGGGCGACCTCATCCAGACGATCTCGCAGGGCTAGTCCGAACACGGTCGAGGGTGGTTTGGGCGCCGGGGCCTGCCCCGCCGGGTGGGTGGGGTGGGGGGGCGGGTCAGTTAGAGGTGCCAGGTGACGCCGGTGTCGGTGACGGTTGCGGTGAGATCGCGTTGGTGGACCAGGGTGTGGTGTCGTCCGCAGAGCAGGGCGGCGTTGGACAGGTCGGTCGGCCCGCCGCGGCTCCACCAGTGGACGTGGTGGGCGTCGGTCCACTGGGCCGCGATGGTGCAGCCGGGGAAGGTGCAGTGGTGATCGCGCTGCCAGAGCGCCTTGCGCTGGGCGGGGCTGAAGAGCCGTTCACCGGTGCCGAGGTCGAGGACCTCCCCCCGGCTGCCGAGGACCATCGGGATGATCCGGGCGTCACACGCCATCCGGCGCAGCACGGCAGGGGAGAGCAGCTCCCCGGTGAGCGTCAGCCCGGCGCCGCGGCACGCCTGCTGCAGGTGAGCCAGCGAGATGGTGACGATGACCTGCGCCTTGTCGGTCCTCGGCTGCTCGCCCGGGCAGGAGACGCCGCGGCGGACCACCTCGAGCAGCGCGTCGGCTCGTCTGGTCGCCGCCGGGCGGGGGTCCAGCTCCCCGTCGGGCCCCTTGACCGGTGCCGACAGCCCCGCCAGCGCCGCATCGAGCACCGCGGCGCCCTCCGCGTCGAGCAGGACCCGGTAGCTGCTCATCCCGGCCGGGCCCGCGCTCTTGTGCAGGGCCCGGCCCAGCCGGCGCCGCTGCTCGTCGCGTTCGAGGTCCCTCACCGGCTTGGTCAGCTGCGCCGCGAACCGGATCGCCCGAGCCAGCTCCCGCCCGCTCAGGCCCCGGCCGCGGTGGTCGTCCGAGGCTGCGGCGACCAGCGCGGCCACATCAGCGGCCAAGGGTGTCGGGCTCGGCCACCGCTGCGACGTCGGACACGAAACCGGCCACCTGATCGGCCTTCGCCAGCGGCATCGCCCCGGAACGGAACGCCTGCGCGAACGACACGCCCCCCGGCGCCTGCCCCGAGCATCCCTGCGCCACCCGCAGCACCGACGCCACATGGTGGACCTCAGGTCTCGGCGCCGACGAGCCGGCGGCCACGACGAGCCAGTCGATCGCGGAGCACCCGTTCGCGTTCGCGGACCCCCGCTGCACGACCTCCCCGGCCACGGCGACCTCAACCCGGTCAAGGGCACACCGCAGCCGACCGATACAGGCCATCGCCGCCGCCAGCCCGTCATCACCGTGACGCCACGCCGGCTCCCCCAGCGCCTTCTCCGCCGCCGTGGCCGCCACCGCCAACCAGTCCATCGACCCCCCGGCATCCTCCGCGGCGGTACCCCCGGCAGCACCCTCCCCGGCGGTGGACTCGACCGAACCCTCCCCGGCGGTGGACCCGACAGCACCATCACCGGCGGCATCCTCCGTGGCTGCCGGAGCGGCCGGATCGGCCGCGTCTCGAGGAGCGCCGGACTTCCACGCGGCGAGCCCTGCGAAGAGCTCACCGAGGCCGACACCGGCCGGCGGCGATCCCGGCCAAGACCATGGTCGGACTGGCTCGGCGTCGTCGCTCTCGGGTTGCGGCTGCTGCTCCTCCATGAGAACAACTCTAGGACCGACCACCGACAGCCCCCCGATCGCTA
>JAABUJ010005849.1_pt1 | contig 12139 bp, 13 predicted proteins | sample 5559131 | NCBI WGS metagenome assembly JAABUJ01 (sample SAMN10711875, study PRJNA513366) | rock metagenome | isolation source: Antarctica rocks | place: Antarctica: Victoria Land, Mt New Zealand nord | collected 2016-01-07
CACACGGCGGAACTGGGGATCGGCATCGGGGACCTGGCCTATCAAGGGCGCGGGTACGGGCGCGATGCCGTCCGCGTCCTGCTGGACTACGCGTTCCGGCTGCGCAACCTGCGCAAGGTCTGGCTGACGGTCAACGGCGACAACGCGCGGGCCATCCACGCCTACGGCGCCTGCGGCTTCGTCGAGGAGGGACGCTTGCGCGCCCATGTGTGGAGCGATGGTCGCTACATCGACCTCATCTACATGGGTATCCTGGCCGACGAGTGGGCGGCGGCGCGATCACCCTGATAGGATCTCGCGCCGCACGCCGTGTCTGCGCGTCTGAACGATTGCGCACATCTCGCCGATCGCCGGGGAGCATGTCCATCTGTTGGGGCAATACACCTTCGACCCAAGCGCGGCACGGTCGCTGGAAGAGCGACGGCCGCTATGGATGGGAGCAGACTATGCCGATGCCGTCGCCGACGATGCCTCCGCGACCGCACGTTGAGGTGCGGGCCCCTACTGCGCCTTAGCGGGGATTTCCCCGGAAATATTGTAGCGACTCCAGGCCACACAGGGCCGCCGCGCGGCGGCGGAGAAAGGCGCTGGCGTCGAGGGGGAGTTGCCCCAGGAACGAACGGGGCGACGGACCGCTTTCTCCCGGCCCCCGGCCGGCCCTGTGTCGCCCCTGGGCCGCGAATACGCGCATCGCGTGCAGCGCCTCTTGGAGCGATATCCCAACGCCGCGCTCACGGATCTCCATTGACTCGACTGGATGGTGACGCGCGACCTGGCGCGGGCGCACCCCGAGGCCGACAAGGAGGCGCTGATGCGGGCGATCCGCGAGGGCAGCCCGCGCATCGAGGAGCGCAAGCGGGGCCACGTCTACGACTACGCCGAGCGCACGACGCGCTACGTGCTGCTAGACCCGGACGTGGAGCGCGTGCGGGGCGAGGCGGCCCGGACCGCCGCCCGCGCGCGGGATCGCTGGTTCTAAAGATCCGAAACGCGCGTTTCCGCAGTGTGAAGGGCGACCCCGCTCCTCGGGGTCGCCCTTCACCGTCTGCTCGATGGACTGTCCACGATCGTCAGACCAACGACCGCTGGCTCGACCGCTACGGCCCTGGACCGGACCGTGACGGCCGTCGCGCACGACCCCTAGATGCGGGAGGCCTGGCACGCGCACGCGCACGCGCCCCAGCGCGGGGGTCGTCGCGGGCGCTAGGGAGTAGCGCCGACGATGCGTGCGACTCATGAGGCGCACCGCTCGTCGCTGGTGGCCCGCCGGCGGCGCGGGTCACGCTTTTCTCGTCGAGCCCAGAACCTCCAGGTAGTGCGGGTTGTACATGATGCCCAGGATGTTTCCGAAGGGATCGACCACGGACGCCGTGATGAACGCCTCGCCGCGGTCTGTGGGCGCCTGGTGCTCTTTTGCCCCCATAGACAGCAGTTTCTCGAGCGTTGCGGTCACATCGTCGACGTGCCAGAAGATGACAGCGCCGGCCGGCCCAATCGCCACACCGGCGGGGGCGTAGCGGCTGTCGATCACGCCCAACTCGTGCTGGTAGTCGCCGATGCGGAACTCGATGTACGCCGGTGGGTCGGGCGGTACCGGCCGGATGAAGTACGGCTCGACCCCTAACAGGTCGGTGTACCAGCGCGTCGCCGCCTCCACATCAGCCGCATAAAACGAGACGGTGGTGAGTCCGCGCAACATCTGTGCTCCTTTCGTCGCCGCGCAGCATACCTTGTCGGCGACGGTCATGCCCGTTTTTATCGACGTGCGTACACGTTGCCTGCGCGCTCTGTCGCTCACGACAGGAACTCCGTTCTCTTCCCTCGCTACTTAGGACGAGCGCAGCTTTTGAGGGAGCGTGAGCGAGCGAGAAAGCGTCGTGAGTGACGCTTTGCTCATCTGTATCCGGGATCGATTCCTTGTTCGTCTCCTACGCGACACCCCTCACGGCCTGTCGCTAAGATCCTGACGAAATGCTACTTGGCCTTTTAAGCATGGGCTAACACGCGCCGATGACGGATGGTATCGCGCTGTTGAGAGTAGAGGGGCCGAAGGGGGTCAAGCGCTCTTCTTGACAGCCGGAAAGCGCGGGGCGCGGCCCGATAGTCGTCCTTTAGGCCGCCCAGGTGAGCGTCCGCACGGATTTGGTGGCGCGGCTGGCGTCCCCAGTTCCACCAGCCGTGCCACAAAACCCCGCTGGACCCGCTCCGGCGTGAACCGCTGGGCCTCTTGGGGCCGCTCCCACGGCAAGTGTAGATCGGCCACGCCAACGCGCGCCAGGCGGAGCTGCGTGTAGGCCGCGGCCACCAGCCAGGTCCAGCGGTCCGCTTGCGCGGGATGGCGCACCCGGGGCGTCACCCCGTTGAGCGGCCCTTTGAGGAAGCGGAACGTCTGCGCGCTGTCGTAGCGCCGCACGTACGCGCGCCACAGGAAATCCAGGTCCGGCTCTCCCGGTCCCTGCCACCACAGCCACAAGACCTGGGGCTGACGCGCCTTGCCGGGCAGGCGCGCCACCGCGACGCGGATGACCGTCCCCTGGACACGCGGGCGCGGTTGGTACGTCCCTTTGCCTGTGGGGCGGCGCACCGGAGTGTGTACGTTGGCCCAGGCCTGGACAGTCACAGCGCCATAATGCTCATCCTCGCAGCGCTACGTGGCGGTCGGCGCGGGCCACGTCGCCGGATCGTCGCAGGCGAACGTAGCACCGTCCTGCCGTGGACGCCCCTCACGCGGGCCCGTCACGGGAGGGGGCTCGCCATAGAAGCAGCGATTGCTGTACAGGCGGATGAGCAGCGCGACCGCTGTGTCGCCGCACTGGTGCGCCAAGTCGACCTGGTCGTAGCCGGCGTCGAAAACGAACAGGGGCACGCGGGCGGAGGCGTCGGAGGCGGGCAGCCGCGTGAGCAGCGCCCGCACCTGCGCGATGGCCGCGACTGTCGGCGTCTGCGTGAGCGGGACGCGCCGCACGTCGAGGGGGGCGGTCCAGCTGTCGCGGGCAAAGCCGAGCTGGGCAATCCATTGATAGGCCCACCCCTTGACGACGGGGATGCCCTCCAGGTGACGCGACGGATGGTAGTAGAAGCCGCGCTCGGGGCTGGTCTGGGCGTCGCAGCGCGACCACACGCTCACGTCCACGGCGTAAACGGGCTGGCCGGCGACGAGGGGATAGCGCGGAAGCACGGCCTGCAGGGCCGCGACATCGACGTGGCCGTGGCGCAACGCGGCGTAGAGGCTACCCCATCCGCGGCGATGCGGGGCGGCCAGGCTCACATGGGCCAGCGACGGGCGCGGACCGGCCACGCTGAGGGCATCGACGAGATCATATAAGGCATCACGGCGCGGCCCCAAGCAGCGATACAGGTGGGCGCGGAAAGCAGAGAGGTCGGAGAAGAGCGATGGTGTCATCCCTGCAGTATCCGCGATCCGCCCCTGATCAGCGAGTCCGCAGCCCCACGCCAAGCCGGCTTGGGCCTCGGTCATCGCAGCAGCAGCATGTCGTGACGACTGCGATATCAGTGACCGCCTGACATGTCAAGTTAAAAGGCCAAACTACTCGACACCCATCATCCTGGCGCCATAGCTGTGCAAGCCGTGCGACCGGCCTCATCGAGAGTGCCTATGAACCAAAAAGCGAGCAAAGTGACACGCTAGCTCCAGCGTGACTACGGGGATACGGGCGAGACTCATCTCTCCCCACCGGCGCCGACGGGAGCCACGGATACGACGACCTTCTTGGCCGACACGCCCTTCTTCTGGATATCGAGTCCGGTCTGCACGGAGTCAAGGCCGGTTCCGACGACGTAGGGCTCCGGCGCGGCGGCATAACGACCGGCTGCGAGGGCCGCGGGCAGGAAGTCGACGTAGATGGCCGGGCCGACCTCGTTGTCCATCAGAGAGCTCCCGAAGATGAAGTTCGTGCGGACGCGTCGCAGCCGCGTCGTCACCCAAAGAGAGATGTTGGAGGACACGATCTTGGCGACCGCCTGAGCGGTCATCCCGTTCTCGATGGAGCCGTCCACGCTGCCCCTGGAGACGAACTTCGCGCCGTCGCTGGCATGGACGATCGCGGCGCATGCCTGTGCGGACCCGACCCCGAGCGCGAGCGCGCCGGCGATCCGCTTGCCTCTCAACGCCTCGATGATGTCCGCGACAACCGTCGGGCTGTTGTAGTCAAAAGCTTGGCGTGCGCCCAGCTGCGTGACGTACGCATAGTTACGCGGGGAACACGTTGTAATCACGTCGTAGCCGGCGGCGACGGCGAGCTGAATGGCGTTGCTGCCGACGCTCGTCGAGCCGCCCCAGACGAGCAGCGTCTCGCCTGCGGGCTTCGCGTCCGCGGATGGATGGTGAAGCGCCAACTGGTCCTTCTGGAAGAGGCCACATGCGGCGGTGGACACTGCGAGGGGGAGAACGGCGGCGCTCTCGTAGGACATCGTGCGCGGGATCGGTGACGCCATGTGGGCGAGGAGGACGGTGTATTCCTGGAAGGCGCCCTCGGCCGACGTGTTGCGCTTCTTGTCCACTCCGACCGCGTGGCCGAGCACGCGGTCGCCGACCGCGAACCGCGTGACCGCTGGCCCGACCTCGACCACCTCTCCCGCGACGTCCGAGCCGAGGACGACCGGGAATTTTATCCAGCGGAACAGCTTCGCGACCTGGATCGCCCAGTCGATGGGGTTGATCGCCACCGCGTGGTTCTTGATTACGATCTCGTTTGCACGGGGAGGTGTGTAGGGCGCAGGGCCCACCTCGAGCGTGGCGCCTTTCGCGCGGAGCCACGCGGCTTTGTTAGTTGGCATTTTAGTTACTCCCTATCTCTAATTTAAGTTACTCCCTATCTCTAATTTAAGTTACTCCCTATCTCTAATTTAAGTTGACTACACATTGTTGAGGTCTGCGCGGAGTCGCCCTGCAACAACAGACAACCAACCGAAAGTAATGACCGCTGCACAAGTAATCGCCCAGATGGTATTAGTGGTGAAACCGACTACGATGAGAACTGGAGCGACAATGCCCGTTGCGATACTATAGATGCCCCACTTGTTCTGCACTCGGGAGCGAAACCCGCGAGAAAATACAAAGCAGGCCGCGATCAATGAAATGACCACTATGAAAAAGCCCGTTTGGTGAATCGTTGCATGGCCGCTCATTGTCGCCGCCGCGCCAGCCGGGGTGCCTGGTGGAAAGCCGTATGACGGATCTGGATGGAAGATGCCCGCCAGAATTAACCCCAGGCCGGAAGCCGCAATGAGCAGCGGTCCCCAGGTTCCCCCGGCGTGGCCAGCTAATGCTCTTCTGATGCCTATGGCGCATGCGAGTGCGAGCAGCCCTGTGATGATGAAATTGGCAATCTGAATCCACCCGAGGTCACCGAGGCTCAGCAGGCTGAGCGGTGCTTGGCGGATATCAGCACCGGCGCGCGTGAAGTACTGAGCAAACACCACTGCAAAGAAGAGGGGGGCGAAGACCATACCGCAGATCAGGAAGAATTTCGTCAGCCTGCGGGAATCTGTCTCTAGTCTGTTTGGACTCATAATATACTCCTTGTTCTTTGGTTTAAGTTGGTTACACTGTTCTTTGGTTTAAGTTGGTTACACTTCGAAGTAATGACCTTCATTAATATCCTCAATGAGCCCTACATGCTCAGGACCCTAACCACGTTCTTTCTGCGTCATACTACTCGAAGCTGGTCTGTCAAACGATACTATTTGACCAAGATCGCCACCGCGTGGTTCCGGAACACGATCTCGTTTGCGCGCGGAGGCGTGTAGGGCGCAGGGCCCACCTCGAGCGTGGCGCCTTTCGCGCGGAGCCACGCGGCTGTATTGGTTGGCATGTGTGTCGTCCTCTGTTGTCGCTGTCAAGAACTGCCATCAAGGTAGCGCGCCCCGAAACGACCGGGGCCGGCTCGGGGCGCGGCGTGTGGTGTCGTGCGGCTGGCTATGCGAAGTAGTGGCCCTGGTCGAGGTCCTCGATGAGCCCGGGCTGGACCGGCCGCCACCCGAGCAGCGCGCGGGTGAGCACGCTGGATGCGGGCTGGTCGACCGCGAGGACCATCCCCAGAAAGCCGAAATCCTCGGCCGGGAGGGAAACCGCCGGCAGGTTCAGGTGGCGGCCGATCACGGCAGCGAAGTCGCGGATCGGCACGCCCTCGTCGGCGACCGCGTGCAGCGTCGATCCCGCCGGGGCCTGCTCCACCGCCAAGCGGAACAGGGGCGCGGCGTCCAGGACGTGTACCGCGGGCCAGCGGCTGGTCCCGTCGCCGACGTAGCCGGAGACGCCCTTGTCGCGGGCGATGCCGATCAGGCGGGCGATCAAGCCGTGGTGGTCGCCGTCGCCGTGCACCGAGCGGGGCAGCCGCACGACGGACGAGCGGACGCCGCGTGCCGCCAGGCCGAGGGCCGCCTGGGCGTTCGCAGCCCGGGCCGCTGCGGGTCCGACGGGAGCGGGCTCGTCGCGCTCGGTCGCCACTCCCCCGGGCACTGCGGGCGTCCCGGAGGCGATGACCAGGGGCTTGCCGGAGCCCTCGAGCGCGGCGCCCAGCGCCTCGATGGCGCGCGCGTCGGCCTGGACCGCGGCCTCGAACTGGGTGAAGTCGTGGATGAACGCGAGGTGGATGACCCCGTCGGACCTGCCCGCGGCCTCCCGCAGGCCGTCGAGGTTGTCGAGGGAGCCGCGCTGCACCTCAGCCCCGGCGGCGGCGAGGGCCGCGGCCGCGGCCTCCGAGCGGGCGAGGCCGACGACCTGATGGCCCGCGCCGATGAGTTCGGGGACGACGGAGGACCCGATCCAGCCGGACGCGCCGGTGATGAAAACGCGCATGGGAAACCCTCTTGGTGAACGAGCGCCCGTGGCCCCTGGCCACGGGCAGGTTTATGTCAGCTACTGACATCACCAGCATACTTGATGTCAGCCGCTGTTGTCAAGTATGCTAGGGGTATGAGTCGTTGGGAACCAGATGCGCGCGGTCGCCTCGAGCAGGCGGCCCTGCGCCTGTTTATCGAGCGTGGGTTCGACCAGACCACGGTGGTAGAGATTGCCCGGCGGGCGGGGCTCACGGAGCGCACGTTCTTCCGGCACTTCGCCGACAAGCGCGAGGTGCTGTTCTGGGGCGCGGGCGCCCTGCAGGAGTTCCTCGTGGGCGCCGTCGCCAGCGCGCCTGATGCCGCGACGCCGATCGAGGCGGTCGTCGCGGCCATCGAGACCACCGGCGCTATCTTCGAGCAGCGCCGGGAACTGGCCCGGCAGCGCCAAAGCATAATTGCCGCGAACGCAGAGCTCCAGGAACGCGAGCTGATCAAGCTCGCGACGCTTACCTTGGCGCTTGCCGGCGCGTTGCGCCGGCGCGGCGTCGGGGAGCCGGACGCGCGCCTCGCCGCCGAGGCGGCGATCGCGGTCTTCAGGGTCGCGTTCGACCGCTGGATCGCCGACGCCAACGGGCAGGACTTCCCGCAGGTCGTCCGCGAGGCGCTCGACCGCCTGAGAGCCGTTACCGGGGGCGCACGGCCGCTGGTGGGCGTCGCCTCACCGATCGCCGAACCGACGGCCGTGACAGCGACAGCGCGAGCGGGGTGACGGGGCCACCACACGTCAGAAAGGCACAGCATGGGTATCATGTCGCCCGGACGTGCGGGCGTGCGGGCGTGGACTACTGGGGACGCGTCTAGCGGCGCGGATCGATGCGTACCGCGACCCTATTTTGCCGTGTGGGTTGCCGCTGTGCCCGCTTCTGTTCAGCAAGCTGCACGGCTTAGCGGTGTTTTCTGGTCCACTACTACTCGACACCCAATACGGACGCCTGGCTGTTCGCGCCTCCAGCGATTGCCGGGGCCAGCGAGCGCGTCCGTCTGATGCTCGACGTCACCCACTGGAACGCCCAGCAGTTGTCCACCGACGATCTCGCATATGTGCGGGCCTTCCCGCTCACGGTCGAGATCGCGCTCGATGACGGCGGCCTTCTGCTGTGCTACCACGGGTCCCCGCGCTCGTTCGACGACGTGCTCGCCGCGACGACGCCCGATCACGAGGTCGCGCGCCTGCTCACCGGGGTCCAGGCGACCGTGCTGGTTGGCGGGCACACGCACATCCAGATGGTGCGCCGCTACGAGGATGTCCACCTCATCAACGTGGGCAGCGTCGGACTGCCCGGCGTGACCGAGGGGAGCCCCGAGTTGCCGCGGCCACCGGCCAATGCGCAGTGGGCCGAGTACGGCGTCCTCCACGTCGGGGGCGGCCAGCTCGGCATTGACCTGCGCCGGACGGCGCTCGACATCGCTGCCGTGCGACAAGCCGCGCGCGACAGTGGCATGCCACACGCCGATTGGTGGCTGCGGCGGTGGGCCAGGGCGTAACGCGACGGGTCTTGCCGAGGACCGGTAGTAGTATCGAACGAGCACAGGGAAAGCGCCGTCTGCCCGATGACGTTCGCGGCAAACCTATAGCGCAACCCTTCGGGGCGCGGAGTGCGACGACCGGGCGCGAGGATCACATCGGCGACCCGCAGTGAGTGACCCGGTCTGTCGGTGACACTTGCCGCACATGCACCTCATCGCGAGTGCGAGGATTGCATAATCATGAGGCTGGCGTCACACCCGCCATTCGGGGAGGCGGCGGCGAGGCCGGCGGACAGAACGTGTGGGCAGATGTCAGGGGGCGTGGTGGGTTCTATTTATCAGCGGTCTCTCTTGGTTCCCCGACCAACGCGCGCTGGTGGAGCTACGCTGGCATGCCAGTTGCGTTACTCCCGAATGCCGGGTCCCGCGTTCATGCGCGTCGCCCGAGGGCGTCGTCCAGCCAGTCGAAGATGCGAGCCATCGCCAGCCGCTGAGCCCCGACGTGGCAGTGCGCGTTGCCGCCTTCTTCGTCGGTGAAGGTGAGCAGAGTTTTCGGGCACCGCAGGCGCTCGTAGAGTTGCCGCGGCTGTGACCCGTTCGCGCCATCGCTAGCGAAGAACAAGTCTTGCTCCGCCTCGCAGACCAATGTGGGGCAGGTGATCCGCTCGGCGACCCCCTCGCCGAGGTGGTAGTCGAGGTAGGCGGAGACGAAGCCGGTGGCGCTGTCTTGGCCCGTCACGTAGCGGCCGTGGTCGAGCGCCCACCGGAGGGTCGGGTTGGCGCGCGCGGCGCTGGTGATGTGGGACTCGAGGCCCAGGTCGTTGGCCGACAACTGTCGCGCCACCTCGGCCCGGTCCATGGCGAGCAGGTCGGTGATCGCGCTGCTCGCGTCGCACACCCCGTCCACCGCGATCAGCGCCGCGATGCGGTGGTCGAACGCCGCCGCGCGCGGCGCGAGCATGCCGCCCAGGCTCACCCCGAGCAGCCCGATGCGCGCGGGGTCGACCTCGCCGTCGTAGCCCTCCCGCAGGTGGTCGAGTACCGGACCGACCACGTTCTCCCAGTCCGGGCGGAACACCAGACCATCACCGTGGATCGCGGCCGGCTGGCCGGGTCCGTCGAACGTGAGCGCGTGGTAGCCGCGCTCGATCGCCGCCTGCGCGCCGAAGAAGTGCATCTCCTCCGCGCCGCCGTCGAACCCGTTGTGCAACACGAGCGTCGGCCGCGGGCCGCGGACGCCCGGCGCCCGGTAGAAGTACCCGTGCAGTTCCGCGCCCTGGTACGGCATCCGCACCGGCTCAATGCGGGTGTCGGAGAGCCTGGCGAAGGCGTGGAAGCAGTCGACGCCGCGCCGGTAGGCGTGTTCGATCCGCGGATCGTCCGGCGCGCCGTGCAGGAAGAACTCGGCCGATCGGTAGTAGGTGGACGCGCGCAGGAAGCCGTCGCGGGCGCTCACCGGGTGGCCAGCGGCCTGGCTGCGGGCGGCCTCGCCCGCCACCTGGTCCGCGGCATCCAGCCAGGCGTCGTGCCAGCTGTCGTAGTCACCTGCGGTGATGCGGTCGGTGACGGCGAGGACTTCGCCGACGTCCGACCCGCCGTAGGCGGCGTGCCCGAGGACGCGCAGGGTCTCGAACCAGAACTGCGCGTCACCGGGAAAGAGTAGCTGTCGCATGGGGATTACCCTTTCACCCGGTCGGCGGCCAGATCGTCGGCATGCGCCGCGAGGAAGTCCCGCACCGAGCGCGCCGGATGGCCGGTGATGCGGGGCACGGCGTCGGTGACGCGGTCCTCCGCTCCGTGCCGGATGGCCTCGTCCAGGCTCGCGAGCATGGCGGCGAAGTCCGCCGGGAAACCGGCGTCGCGCAGGGTCGCGGCCAGCTGGGCGGCGCTGACGTCGACGTGGCGGATCTCGGCGCCGGTCAGCTGGCTGGCCAGTTCGCAGACCTTGGCGTAGCTCAACGCCTGTGGCCCGGTGATGATGTGCTCGGTGTTGTGCGCCCGTTCATCCAGCAACGCCCGTGCCGCGACCGCGGCGATGTCCGCGGCGTCGACAAAGGCGACCCGACCAGTCCCGGTGGCGGTGGTGACCCGGCCAGCGCGCAGCCCCTGAGCGACCGGGTGGTCGCCCAGGAAGTTCTGCATAAACCACGACGGGCGCAGCACCGTCCACTCCGGGACGAGGTCGCGGACGAGGCGGTGCAGTAGGCCCAATCCGGGGTCGCCCTCGCCAACCGCCGAGGAACTGAGCAGGACGACCCGGCGGAGGCCGCCGCGCACCCCGCGCTCCAGGAACGGACGAACCAGCGGTTCCTGGTTGGCAACGCCCACCGGGGCGATGAGGTACAGCCGTTCGACCCCGTCCAGCGCGCCAGCGTGCGTCGCCGGGTCCGTCCAGTCGAACTGAACCCCGCCCGGCGCGGGGGTGCGGCTCGCCGGGCGGGGGTTCGCCCCGGCGTCGCGCAACAGACGAGTGAGGACGCCCCCGGTGTTACCGGTCGCGCCGGTGACCAGAATGGGTGCGGTCATGCGCCTCTCCCAACGAAGGGGCCTAACAACTCGTCGACGCGGCCGAAGGCCTGGGCGGCCGCGAGCGGGCTCCAGTGGTCGCGGTAGGAGGCGATCCCGTCCGCCCGCACAGTGATCACCGAGATGTAGCGCATCCGGTAGGGATGGCCGGTGCGCACCGTCACTCCGTCCACTTCGAACTCCACAATCAGCGTATCTGGATCGGACGTGTCGTGCCGGGTCTGCGCGGTGACTGCCCGTGGGTCCACGTTGTCGGTGTAGTTGCGCAGGTACGCGCGCACCGCCTCGCGGCCGTCGAGGCGGGTTGGGTATCCGGGTGGGGCGAACGGGAACTCCATCGTGCCGTCCGGCGCCCACAACCCGGCGAACCCGGCCATGTCCTTCTCCAGTAGGAGCCGCAACGCCCGGCCGACGGTCTCGTGCGCGCGCGACCGCCGGGCCTGGTCAGTCTGCTGTTCTGGCATGTCAATATCCGTTTCTTTTGGTCGGTACGATACAGTACCGTCCTAATGGTACGCGGGGCGTCGCCGTCTGTCAAGCGTCGTCCGTAGGCGCGTAGGTGTACCACCACCACTCATCGACGATCGTCGGGACAGTATCTCGCCAGTATCGCCCGCCGGATGACACCGTCCCGTCCATGTTGGTAGACTATGTAGTCATGAGTGTGCCCCCACGCCGCAAGCCCACCGGGGCCGCGGTGCTCAAACCCGAACTGACCGAAACGATCACCGCCGCCGTGCTCGACGAACTCGCTGAGCAGGGCTACGGCCGGCTCTCCATGGAGCGCGTCGCCCGCCGCGCCGGGGTCGGCAAGAGTGCGCTCTATCGCCGCTGGCCCACGAAGCTGGCGATGGTGATCGACGTGCTGTCCCGGCTGAGCGTACCGACGGCGCCCAACCCAGACACCGGATCGCTACGCGAGGATATCCGCGCGCTGCTCCGGGCCGCGCTGGAGTGGATGGCCGCACCCCGGCTGCGCGGAATACTGCCGGACATCATCGCGGAGTCCGGGCGCAATCCGGAGTTGGCCGCGGCCTCCGCCAGGTACATTGGCGAGCCGCGCCGCGCGTGGGCGATGCCGGTAGTGGACCGGGCGGTCGATCGAGGTGAGTTGCCGACGGACGTCAACCGCGAACTAATCCTCGACCTACTGGCCGCACCCACCTTCTGGCGGTTGACCACACAAGGAGGCGTGGTGACGCCGGCCTACCTCGATGAGTTGACCGACCTACTGGTCTGCGGCAGCACGCGAGGGCACTGACAAGCATGAGGTCCTGCCTGT
>JAABUJ010005850.1_pt1 | contig 12135 bp, 8 predicted proteins | sample 5559131 | NCBI WGS metagenome assembly JAABUJ01 (sample SAMN10711875, study PRJNA513366) | rock metagenome | isolation source: Antarctica rocks | place: Antarctica: Victoria Land, Mt New Zealand nord | collected 2016-01-07
GTTTGGCCAGTGGTTGACGATCGAAGCTGAGCGGTATGGCCTGCCCGTGCTCACCCCGCGACCATGGGATACGCTCGGTGAGCGCGTCTTAGCTGCTACCACCCAATAAAGGCGGGTACTGACCTCATGGGTCGCAGAACGGGCGTTATACGAACGTAGGGGTCTGAGGGGCGGAGTACCGCGTATAATGCGGCGCATGGACACGTTATGAGCATATCGCCACCATCGTTGGAAACAGTCCGTACTCTCGCTATTGCCACCCTGCCATCCTGCTCGGATGCGGTGGTCGAGCGTGTCGCGCAGGGGGTCTCCACCTACGTTTATCGCCTGCACTGCGGCGACGCACGCTACTACCTGCGGGTCCTGCCCGAGGCGGGAGCCAGCTTCGCCCCGGAAGTGCGCGTGCTCGAACTCCTGCACACGCGAGGTGTCAGTGCACCCCAGGTCGTCTACTTCTCGCATCACGAGCCCACACTGGGGGCGTCGGCGCTCATCACGACCGAGATTCCGGGCCGTTCCCTCGCCGAGGCCGGGGTTAGCGAGCATATTGCGGCGGTACTCTTCGAGGCGGGGCAGATGCTCGCGACTATCAATAGTTTCCCCGTCGAGGGCTTCGGCTGGATCGCTCGTGACCAGCCGCGCGTCCTCGCGCTGCGAGCGGAGCACCGCGCCTTTCGGGACTTCGCCCTGGAACAGCTCGATGAGCACCTCCATGTCCTCGGGGCGGTCGTGCTCTCGCCGGGCGAGGTTGCACAGTTGCGTGGCCTCCTGCGCCGCTACGATGATTGGCTCGAAGTGGACCGGGCGGTCCTGGCGCACGGCGACTTCGATGTCACGCCCATCTTCCAGCACGCGCACCGATGCAGCGGCATCATCGATTTCGGCGAGATTCGCGGGGCGCACCAGTGGTACGACCTCGGCCATTTCCACTTCCATGACGGCGAGACCGTGCCCGTGCCGCTCTTACCCCGGCTCCTGGCGGGCTATCGCACCGTCATCGCGCTCCCGGACGATGCGCTGCAACGCATCGCCTTCGCGGCGTTGCTCATCGGCCAGCGCTCACTGGCACGTCTGCTCCAGAAACACGGCACCGCGCCGCGTATTGCCCCCTACGTTGCGGCCGGGGTCGCTGCCCTCAGGCGAGATATGACGCTCCTGGACATCTAGCATCTTTCAACAGACCGACATGGTAAATGCGGTTTCAGTGCTTCACGTTCGCAGATCAGGAGTTATGCGAACGAGGCGGATGACAAAGGCCATGCGCGACTCGTATGCTGACACCATGAACCGATCGATGACGGTCGATGCGACATGGCTGCACGCCTTCCTCCGCGAACGGCTCGCGGGCGAGCCGGAGGATGTGCGGCCGCTGACGGGCGGGACATTCTCCCGCGCTTTCGCCTGCGCCGTCGCCGGACGACCCTACGTTATCCGCCTCGGTGCCCTGCCCGACGCCCTGGAAGGGTTTGCCAAAGACGATTACGCCGGGCGCCACTTCGCCTCGCCCGGCGTGCCCATCCCGCGCAGTATCGCCATCGGGTGCGCGGGCAACCTATTCTTCGCCATCAGCGAAAGAGTTGCCGGGAAGACCGTGGTGGCACTCGAACCGCTGGCACGCCGGGCGCTGCTGCCCGCCGTTTTGGACACGCTCGATGCCCTTGGCCGGACCGATGTGTGCGCTTCCGGCGGTTACGGTCCCTGGGATGGCGCGGGGCGGGGCCGCTTCCCCACTTGGCGCGCGTTCCTCGTCGGTCACGCGCTGCGGGCCGACGAGAAGTTCGGCCGGGCCGTGCGCGCGCTCGGCGGCGACCCCGACGAGGAGCGGGCGCTCTACGCGGCGGCTTGCGGGCGGATGCTCCGCCTCGCCGACCACTGCCCGGAGGAGCGCGCCCTGCTCCACCGCGACTACAACTTCGCGAACATCCTGACCGACGGCCGGCGCGTCACCGGCGTCATCGACTGGGCGCAAGCGTGCTACGGCGACCCGCTCTACGACGTCGCCTGGCTCGGCTGGTGGACCGCGGGTGGCGCGCCGGCGGAGCGGGCGGCGCGCTACGACGCGGCAATCGTGGGCGCGCGATACGGTGCTGCCCCGCAATATGCCGAGCGGATTGCCTGCTACGAGTATTGCCTCGCCCTCGACGAACTGCGCTTCTGCGCCGAAACTGGGGACGCCGAAGGCTACGCGTGGGCGCGCGCGCAGCTACTCGTCCGCCTGTCGCCCTGATTCGCAGATCGGGCGTTATGCGAACAAGGAGCGTGTGGAGGGGTGGTGGCCGGCAGCTCAGGGATACTGGCCCAGCCACTGGAGCACCCGCCCCAGGCGCTCGTCGAGGAAGCTCACACTCGCCGTGAGCGCCGCCTCGCCGTGTGCCAGACGCCCGTTCAGCCGGGCGATGTTCGCCAGCCGACCGGCGACCAGGGCCACCGCCAGTTGCCCCTCCGAGAAGGTCTGCCCGCCACCCGCCGCGTACCAGCGCGACAGCACACGGAGCTGCGAGCGGTGTGGTTGCGCACGGGAGAAAGCGATCATGCCGAAGGCGACCTGCGCGAGATCGAAAATTGGCGAGTCGTAGGAGCTGAGTTCCCAGTCGAGTATGCCGAAGCTCGTAGGGTCGTTCACGCCGACGAGCACGTTAGGAATGCCGAAATCGCCGTGAATGATCTGCGGCGGGAGCCCATAGAGAACGGCGATGCGCCCGCGCAGCCACTCGGTCGCCGCGCGACCAGTCGGCGTGAGCGCGTCCTGAGCGTCCTGCAACGCAGCCTGAGCCCTACTGAGGAGCGACTCACGCATCACCGAATCATGGGGGTTGAGATCTTGCAATCTGTGGTGGATCACGGCGAGTATCTCGACCAGTCGCCGATAGGTGGACGGCTCGTCGTCGAGGCGTTCGCCCTCGATGTGTCGGCAGAGTGTCCATGCGTAGTTGCCGACGACCGCGATGAGTTGCGCTTGGACTGTTGGGATGGGGGTGGGCACAGCGAAATCAGCCGTTTCAGAGAGCAGCGAGAGCAGCCGCGCCTCGGACTGCGTCTCGTGCAGTCGGCTCGCCGACTCCCGTGCGAGCCAGCCGACTGAGCCAGCTTGCCACGTTCGCCGGCTGATGCCGTGGTGGGGCTGGCCAAGCGAAGCGTCGATGCCCCACGCCTCCCGCAGCACCGCCGTCGCGTCTGGTTCGCTCACATTATGCACACTCAGCTCGTCAAACATGCCCCCGCATCGCACCCCCATGCCAACCATCGTATCATGCTTGTGAGGGCCCACCGAACACGCCCCCCGTCACTCACAACTCAACACAGTAAGAACCTTACATTTCTCGGCTTTGGTTCGTGTATTCGGGGTTATGCGAACAAAGGGGTCTGAGCTTCCGCACTTATCGTCGCCGCTTTGATCTTCCCGAGCGTGTCGGTGTCTACCTCGCGCACAAGGAGGCCGTATTCCAGCCCCGCCATCTCTCGCAGCCCCAGCAAGGTTCTCGCCCGACTTCCGAGGTTTGCCGGGGGAGGGAGCTGGGCGTAGTAGTGCCGCGCGACGGCGCTCGCGAAATCACCGCCGAGGTATGCCTGGGTCGCGAGATCGATGGCCGGGTCGCCGATCGACAGATTCTCGAAGTCGATGACGCCCACGATCCGCCGACGTTCAGAGTCGAAGAGGATGTTGTCGTACCACAGGTCGCCATGCACGAGTGTTGGCCGGTACGCTCGGAACTGCTCGTCGCGGCGCACTGCTCGCCACCATAACTCGACGCGCGCGAAATCGTCGGGCGCGAGGTTTGCCGCCAGGTATCCGGCGGTGTTGCGCCAGAGGGCATCCAAATTCTCAGGCAAGGGCGGGTAGTGGGGTAGGTCGAGACCATGCAGCCTGCCGGGCGGCACATTGTGGAGTGCGACGAGGAACGCGCCGACCTGCCGGGCGATGTCTTCCCGCGACTGCGGGGTGATGTCCCACGGCGCGAGGGGGCGGCCGACGATCTTGTGGTAGCCGATGAGGCCGTGCGGGAAGTCCTCGGAGCTGTGCAGGTAATGGGTCGGTCGGGGGAGGCGAACTCCGGCGAGGGAGCGCCCGACGATCGGGAGCGCGCGCCATTCTCGCCAGTGGCCCCGTTGCGCCAGGTGGTTCTTCGCGACGCGGAAGACGATCCCCGTCGGCGTCTCGACAACAAGGCTGCTGAACCCCTCGCCCAAGAGGCTCAACGGGCCGCTAGATGTCAGGTCCGGGAAAGCCCGCCCCAACTGGTCGGCCAGCGTATGCAAGTTGCCCATCGTGGTCATGGTAAGCATTATACCCGTCGCGATATCCAGATCCGTTCGCAGATCGGGCGTTCTGCGAACGAGCGGGGGAGCGCCACGATACACTGGCCGGATAGCATGGTCAGAGAATAGCCGTCAGTGGGCCGACGCTCACGAGGGCGGGTCGCTCAGGTAGTGGTGCACCGCGTCCTCATGCCGGGTCGCCTCCGCTGGGGTACTGTCACGTTAAGTTTTGACTGAACGAAACCTCCCCACGCCGGACCAGTTCTGGCCGTCGTCAGCGCTAGTACAGGCTGCATCCGGTCTCGTATGAGCCGATCATCCCCACTTTCGGATCGCCGTCGCCGCCCAAAAGGCTTAACTTGACAGTGCCCTGCCGTCCATCGCGTCCCCCTCGTCTCGGCGGGCCATTCGCCCTACCGATACGCTACCAGCAGGCCGGGATGCGGCAAACTACCACCCGTCCCAGCGGCGGCACCGCCCACTAGCGATCGCCATCAACGGACGTTGTCCGCACCATATCCACAAGACGCCGCATACACCAGCACACGCCGTGGCATTGCTGATCGTGAATGCCATAAACGCGACGCCGACATGTACCCCAGTCGCACGGAGAATTGTCCCCAGCTAGGCCATCGGGCACCGTTTGGGGACAATTCTGCGTCTCAGTCGCACGAGATTTGGAACCGGGTGAGCCTCAGTCGCATCGGGAAGTGAAAGGCTCACCCCGAGCACCGACCTGGCCGGGCGTGCCCCCCATACTGCGCTCCGCGACAGCGGTGCGGCTGCGGTACGACAGGCGGCCCAGCATGCCCGTGCGGCGCGTCACTGACGCGCCAGCGGTGCGCCTCTCGCCTGCGCCACCGTAACCTTCATGCGACCGGGGCACCCAATGTGGGTGCCCCGGTCGCATGAAGGTATATCACTCAGTCGCGCGAAACGATGTCACCCAGTCGCATGAACATGCGACCGCTATGGTGCCTCAGTCGCACGAAGCGTTTTATGTCATGTTCCTCGGTTCCATCTTGCCGTCCAAATGTCCCTCAGTCCCATCCCATGCTGCAAGGGACACCACCGCAGTCGTCGCCGAGGAGGGCGGTCCGGGCCACGGCGTGCCGTATGGGGCGGGCGCGGGTAGATGGCGTAGAGGATCTCTACCGATCTTCCTGTAAACGCCTTGCCCAGCACCGCGGCCTCGCTGTGATACGGGTGACTCTTGGGACAGGCGGGCGCGCCGCGCAGCAGCACAATTCTCCTGGCGGCGAAGCGATACAGCTGGCCTTCTCCACCGACCAATCCTTCCCGTCCGACGTTCCCGACGCACCCAGACCATTGCCATTACACGCGCCGGCCCTCGCGAATCGGAGGCAACCCTGGTCGGCTGTTTGCCCGCGGCGCGGCGCGCGACCGCTGAGTCGGCAGCGGAATGACCTGGGCACGAGGCATGTGGCCGATCCCAGCGCCGGGCGACATCGCCAGGGATAACGTGACGAGCGTCTCACCCTGCTGGGCACCAGGGTTGGCGAGAAGAGGCGAACACCTTGAGCGTCGGCCCTGCGGTCGTCGCACGGGGAACCGTCGGCGCGCGTGCCGCGCGATGCGGGCCCTGCGGCCGAGGGACATGGCGGGGGCATCGCCATAACGGCGCGATTGTGGCAGACTCTGTGCGGGAGGTGCCACATGCCCCAACTCCAACGCTACCCCGATACCACATTCCCGGCGGATCTCCGCTGGCAGGCGGTCGCGTTCATGCGGATCGTCTGGCCCTGGATCGACGGTGGCCTCATCGCCACGCCATACCCCGCAGACTGGCTACCGCACCACCTCGCCATCGTCGAGGGCCGACTCCTACTCAGCTACGCGGCGACGATCCGCCGCACGATTCGCCATGCCGGGGTGGAGTATCGCGTCGCCGGGCTGGGCAATGTGTTGACGTATCCCGGGTCGCGACGGCAAGGTCACGGGGGCCGGGTCGTACGGGCCGCGACCGCGGCGAGCGATGCCAGCGACGCCGATATCGGGCTGTTGTTCTGCGCGCGCACGCTGCTCCCGTTCTATGCGCGCTGCGGTTGGATGCCGGTCGTGCCGGAGACGCGCGGCCCGCCCGTCGCAACCGACGCATCGGCCGCACCTGCGATGGCGCTGCTACGCCCGCTCAGCGCCCGCGGGCATGCGGGACGCGAGGATTTCGCCACAGTCCCCCTCGACATCGCGGAGCAGTGGTGAGCGACGATCGTCATGCCGACAGCCACTCTGCGGGGTGGCGGATAGCCGCACGCGGCGTAAGTGTATCCCCATGAGCATGGGGGCGGATAGCGGCACGGCCATCCGCAGGCGGGCCGAGCGACTGCTCGCGGCCGTCTTCGGTGGCCCGACGCGTCTGGGGCACGGGGTGCCCTTGCACGGCCGCGCCAATGTCCTGCGCGTCCCCGTACTTCAGGCGCCGTCCGGCGCGCCCGCGACCGTCGTGCTCAAACGCACCGTCGGGCCACCGGGCGACGCCGCGACCGTCTCGGGCACCCCGGCCCGGTTGTTGCGCCAGGAATGGGCGGGACTCGCGTTGCTCGGTCGCCTCGCCATCGACGCGCCGGTGGCACCCCGCCTGTACGGCGGCGATCGCGCCGCCGGATTCCTGCTGCTGGAGGATCTCGGCGAGGACACCCTGGAACGGGTGCTCGCCGGCGGCGACCCACGCCGCGCCGCTGCCGCCCTGGTCGGCCTGGCGACGACCCTCGGCACCATGCACGCCCGGACGATCGGCACCGGGGCCGCGTCCGCGCGCGAACGCGCCGCGCTCGGCGCCACCGCGCAGGACCGCGACACGCCGCGCTATCAGCACCTCGCCGCGACGTTCCGGGAGATGGCCGCGGCGGTAGATGCCCCGCTCTCGCCCGCCGCGGAAGCCGATCTGGCGCGGGTCGTCGCCGCGCTCGCCCGCCCGGGACCGTTCCTCGCCTATACCCACGGCGATCCGGCACCCGGCAATTACCTGATCACGCCAGCCGGGGTGCGCGCGATCGACTTCGAGCTCGGGCGCTATCGACACGCCCTGATCGAGGGTGTCCATACTGGTGCGCACGTGCCGGGGTGCTGGTGGGAGGAACGCCCGCCGACCGCCGTGGTCGTGCGACAGGAGCGGGCCTATCGGCTCGCCCTGGAGGGTGGCTGCCCGGAGGCGACGGATATCGTCCAGTTCCGGGGCGCGGCGGTCGTCGGCCTGGCCTTCTGGTCCTTGGCGACCTGCCGCGCCTGGCCGGCGATCCGCGCGACGACACTCCCGGCGTTCCGGGCGGCGGAGGCGACGGTCCTGCGCCACCGACTCTTGGCCCAGCACACGATCCTGGCGGAGCGCTGTGCGGCATGGGGGCGGTGCGAGGCACTGGGCGCGGCGGCAGCCACCATCGTCGCCCGCCTTGCCGCCCAGTGGGCGCTCGGCGCACGGCCCATGCCCCGCTATCCCGCATTCCGTTGACGGTGCGCGGTGTTCGTCCGGTCGCGCCGGGGCCCGGGGGCCGGCCGCCATCAGCCGCCGCCGTGAACGCTGAGTCGGCAATCACCCGGTCACAGTGTGCGACCGCCATCTGGCCGGCATAAGGGTCCGCGATCGCTTCCGCTTGGCGCGCTACGCGGGCATGGCGGACGCGCCGGGTACGATCCTGGCGGATCCGCCGGTGCCGGTGCCGTGCCCTGCTGGCATGCTGCTGAAAGGGCGTGACACGCGCCGGAGCGGCAGCGAAGGGGGCTCGTGTGCCTTGCACCAGCTTGTGCAACTGCGGCTCGCTATTTGGCCTGCTGCGTGCAACGGACCTGCCTGCCTGAGACCGCTTTCGCGCAACGGCGGCTCACCACCAAGACGTCGTGCAACCGGGGTTCGCGGTCGCCCGGAAAGGCCGGCATTATCGTGCAACCGCAGCTCAGGGGCCCGTATTCGCGCTCGCGCAACGCCGGCGCACGTCGGCCTGGCCGCATCGTGCAACGCAGGCGCAGCAGACGCGCAACCGGGGCTCAGCCACGACGCCTCGTTGCGCGTCGCTGCTGCGGGGTGCGCCCCGGTTGCACGGGCTGAGCCCCAGTTGCACGACATATAAGGTCGGGTCGTAGCCGATCATAGAAAGCTGAAGAATGGCGCTACCGCTAACGCTGCCATGCGGTCAGCCACGAGGGTCACTTGGCCAACGCTCTTGTAATCGGTATAGTGTCGGCGAGGAGGCGCCAGGGCTCGCTACCCCGGCGCAGCGAGGGGCCAGAGATCCTTTCAGTTGCACTGGCGCCAGACGCCTTTTCTTTAGTTGGGGGGTGCGGTCAGGAACCTTCATAAGACTCTGATGGAGGCCCGACCAGGACATTTCATATGTAGCTGGGAAAGACGCACTCGCGGCCCCTCGCCCTCCTCACCCTTCCTGCCGCACCATTGCCAAGCGTGGCTCCCGGCGCGATACTGGCGGCGAGCGGGTACCGGTCGCGCCCGCGACGTCGCGCGGACGGCGGGAGGCGGCAATGGCGAAGGCGGCGACGCGGCGAGCGCACCTGACCCCGGTTCCCCTGCTCGCGCGCGAATCCTTATATGTCGGTATCGATGTCGGCAAGCAGGCCCACGTGGCCGGCTTCATCTCGACCACCCTGCTGGAACGCCATACCCATTTCGAGGGCTGCCCCGCGCTCGCCTTCGCCAATGGCCGCGAGGGTTTCACGGCGCTGCTCGACCGCATCCGCGCGTATGTCCCCCTCCAGCAGGCCTTCGTGCTGGTCGAGAAGACCGGGCATTACCACCTCGCACTCCTCGGCTTCCTGCAGGAGCAGGGCCTTTCGGTCCACGTGATGCACGTCCAGCGCCGCCCGACCGGGCTTCTCAAGTCCGATAAGCGCGATGCCCTCGCCCTCGGTAACCACCTGTACAACCAGCTCGAGAAGGGGGTCCAACTCGCCGAGCGCAGCCAGCTGGTGCGGCAGGCGCTCCCACCCATCCCCGCGGCGATCGAGTTGAAAGCGCTCATGGGCCACCGCTTCGAACTTATGCACGACAGCACACGACGGCGTAACAAGTTGACCGCCATCGCCGACCAGCTCTTCCCCGAGATCACCACTGTGTTGCGCGATCCGAATACGCCCAGCGCCCTCGCGCTGCGTCTGCCCTTCCCCACCCCCCGCGATATCGCCCGCGCCAGCCAGGCCGATCTGCTCGGCGTGCGTCTCGGCGGCCAACCGCGCGTGGAGAAACTCGAGCGGCTGCGCGAGCTCGCCGCGAGCAGCATCGGCGTGACCGATCTGGCGTACCAGCGCGCGCTCATCTTCGAGCAGGAGACGCTGATCGCCGAGTTGGAGCTGATCCGGCGCCACCTCGTGCGCATCGAGGAAGAGGTGGCGCACGTCCTCGTCAGCTCGCGCGAGGGGCGCATCCTGCGCTCCATCCCCGGCGTCGGGCCGCTCACCGCGGCTGCGGCCCTCGCGGCGATCGGCAACATCGGCAATTTCCCCACCGCAGGGGCGCTCAAAGCCTACTTCGGCTGGGCACCGAACGTGGCGCAATCCGGGACCACGCTCGACCACGCCAGCATCACGCGCAAGGGCAATCGCGTGACGAAACAGATCCTCTACATGGCCGCCGTCGCCGCGGTACATGAGGAAGGGAGCCCGTGGCAGGCGTTGTTCGAGCGCCTCGTGCCGCTGAAGCGCGTACGCGACGGCCGCACCGGGCAATGGCGCGGCAAACGCGTGGTGCTCGGCCGTGTGGCCGGGCAGATGACCCGGATGATGTACGCTTTCCTGAAGGCCGACGCCGAGTTGGTGGCGCGCACCCCGGTCGGCCAGCCGCTCCCGGAGCCGCTCCTCTACGACCCGGCCGTGCACCGGGCGCACCGCACCGGGTCCTATCGTCCCTTAAAGCCAGCGCCTGCGCCCCCAACGATCATCCGCCTCCCGCTCCCTACTTGAGCGCGCTCGTAGCGCGTACCGCCGGTGCGCGTGCAACGAGGGGATACGGACCCTCGTCAAACCTCCCAGCCGCGATATGGTCGCGTAACCGCCCGTACAAGGCCAAGCGGCGTGCGAACCCGGCGATAGCTGCGTTGCGGCGACCTTGCGTTCTTGCCCGCCGTTGACATCGCCTTATGGTACGGGGACCAGGGTTTGCGCGAGTAGCAGGAGTTCGTCCTCGCCATACCCGGCGGCGAGGAGCAGATAGGCGAGATCGTGGTCTTCCCAGGTGAGTTGCAGGCGGGGGAGATCACCGGACTGGAGCCCCGGCGCGGCCTGCAGCTCGCCGCTCGTCGCGCCGAGCGTCACCGGTCGGCGCGTGGCCCCGGGCAGCGGCGCGATGATCCCGAAGCCGCCGGGCCGGGCCAGCTGGATATCGATGCGGCGCCGGATGTTCGTGCGGGCGAAGAACGCGTAGCCGACCGGCGACGTCGCGAAGGCCGGATTGCTCTGGCCCGGCGGCACGACCACGAGCCCGGCCGCCGGGCCGGTGGCGGCGAGCGGCGGGACAAACATCGCCGGGGCGCGCAGCGGGTACGCCACCTGCGATTGGAGGGCGGGGAGGGCGGGGAAGAGCTCGCTCGGTCCGAGCAGCCCGGCGGCCTGGGCCGGGTTGAGCGCCGCCAGGGTGACGGTCGTCGGGGTCGGCGGCGACCAGGTCGGGGTGACGGTCGGGGCCGGCGCCACCGCCTGTCCCGGCAGCGCTGGGCCACAACCCGCACCACCGAGCACCAGACACGCCCCCAGCAGCCCCCGCCCCCACCATCGCACCATGCCACCCTCCGTCCCAGCCTCATTCGGCGCTGCTCGCGCGTGAGGGCAACGGTATCGCCCACCGACCCACCTGTCAACGCTGCGACGAATAGCCTATGGATGTATGCTACCGAGTGACTTTCCTTAACCTGGCGCAGGGTGCGACCCTGGAGGGTCGCACCCTGCGCCAGGTATGATCTTCCCCCTTACTGAGTATCGTGGCGTAGCCGTGACAGGAGGCAACACTACCGCCTCTCGTTTGTAGGGACGCGCCACTTCAGCAATAAACACAGAGGCACAGCGCCGCCCCAGAGTAGAAGCGGCACCTGCCCATGGGAAGCTGAGGAGTGGCTGACCGCATAAGACGAAAGAATGGCCCATGAGGGCCCGGGTGGCACCGCTCCGGGGCAAGAGTGGGCCGCAGTTGCGCGAGTCCGTCGATGACGTGCGCCTCAGTTGCACCGGCGGGGCTCATTGCGCCTCATACGGAATCCCCCTTGATCGTCCTGATTGTGCGTTGCCTGGACGTTACACGCAGATGATCGCCTGGAAGGAATCGGGACTATCGAGCAGGATTCCGTATCAGTTGCAAAATCTAGTGAAAGGCTCACCTCAGTCCCACGAACGTCTTGCTAGCGTGAGCCCCAGTCGCATCAGAATGTGCGCCTCAGTCGCGCTAGATTTGAGTCCTAGTCGCACGAAGGCTGAGCAGCAGTCGCGCCAGGAAGTGCGCCTCAGTCGCACGAAAGTGCTGCGGTGAGCCCCAGTCGCACGGCCTGAGCCTCAGTCGCACGAAGGAATACCCCCAGGCGGGCCTTGCAGCACCACTCGGGGGCAATTTTGAGCCTCAGTCGCACGAGACCTCGGACGGGGTGAGCCTCAGTCGCATCGCGGGGGGCATTTGAGCCCCAGTCGCATAGGCTAGTGAAAGGCTCAATCATGCGGCGAGGGCTGCTCCCACGCCTCGCCGTATGATGCGCGACACCGGCGGGCAGCCCCCGTGGCAGCACACATTGCCTCACCATGACCGGCCGAGTGGCCGACTGGCAGGGTCTATTCAAGTTCAGGGAGCGGCGGGGGGACCCCGACTGGATCAGGCCCGCCGTCCGGCTGCGCGCGGTCGGTCGGTCCGGTACTGCCGCGCGCGTGTTGTCC
>JAABUJ010005851.1_pt1 | contig 12134 bp, 11 predicted proteins | sample 5559131 | NCBI WGS metagenome assembly JAABUJ01 (sample SAMN10711875, study PRJNA513366) | rock metagenome | isolation source: Antarctica rocks | place: Antarctica: Victoria Land, Mt New Zealand nord | collected 2016-01-07
CAGTTTGGCCCGTGGCACAGGGTGTACAGCCGCTACCAGCAATGGTGCCACGATGGGACGTGGGCGCGCATCGTGGCCGCGCTACCGCCCAGCCTCCATGAAGACCAACTGTCGCTGTAGTACTAGGACTCTAACGCTTCTCGCAAATCCGATGTACTGTTATCGAGGATAGTCTGATTTGCGAGTGATGTCGGAGTGCTTCGACCATGTAGCTGCAGACCTCTGACCCGATCCCCTTTCTCGATCGCGAATACATTCTGAGACGAGCCGCGTCCGAAATCGCCTTTGGTGCTATCGTGCCCCTCCGTTGGACGCGTCGAACGGTGAACAGGAGCGGTGATGGCAACAGACGGCAGTGACGCGATCCAACCCATCGTCAACATCACCGGCGAGCAGATCGCTCTCGGTCCCCTGCGCCATGATCTCCTGCCCCTCTATCAGCGCTGGCACAACGATTTCGCGACACAACGAACGTACGCGGACCCGCCGGAGCCGACGACCATCGAGCATTGGGCGGCGCGGTACGAGCGATGGCTGGTCGGAGCGGATACTGTCCGCTTCACGCTCTATGAGCGGGCGACGTTGCGCCCCATCGGCATCACAAACCTGCATCGGATTGACCTGCGGAACCGGACTGCGGCCTTCGGCATGCTGATCGGCGCGACGACGGATCGCGGGAAAGGCTATGGGACGGAGGCAACGCGCTTGATGCTTGATTATGCGTTCACCGCGCTTGGCCTGCACAACGTGATGTTGACGGTGCTGGAGTTCAATCGGGCGGGACGGCGCGTGTACGAGAGAGTGGGATTCAGGGAATGCGGGCGGCGGCGCGAAGCGCATAGGACAGGCGGCAAGTGGTGGGATGTGATTTCAATGGATTGCTTGGCGAGCGAGTTTGAAAGTCCGGTACTGGCACAGATTTTTGTGGCAGAAGACCCGCGATAGTGCCGCCTCAACGGCACATAAGCGGCTTTATGTGCCGAAGCATGACGATCCCCTGCCCTACTGCCATCTGCAGAGGAATCCTGTCCAGCGGCGCTCGATCCGATATTCATCGGCTGCCGGGACGGGCGTCTGCCCCGTGCGATAGGCGCGCACGGTGATGTCCGGGACGACATTCTCTTGTGTGTCCGGTCGATTCGTCGCCGGGAGCGCGGCCATCCGCTCCAGCACCGCTGGATCGGGGTCCGCCTCTGCCTCAATCGCGCCGCGCATCGGCACGAAGCGCATCGTGCTGACAACGCGCCCAGCGAGGTGGTCGCCCATCGCATCGAGGGCGAGGAGCATCTGGTTGCCCTGCCGCGGATCGATCCCCGTGATCGGCACGACGATCCGCCCGCCCGCCGCCAACTGGTCCCACCACGCCGTGGCGATGTCATTCGCGCCCGCGGTGACGATGATGCGGTCGTAGAGAGCGCCCGCCGCGTAGCCGAGCCCGCCATCACCACAGATCACTTCGATGCGCTCCATGCCAACAGCCCGGAGATGATCGCGCGCTGCGTCCACGATGTCCTCATCAACATCAATGGTCACGACATGCCCCGTCGCGCCGACGAGATGCGCCATGAGCGCGGCGTTGTACCCGACGCCGGCACCGATCTCCAGGACCCGCTGGCCGGGGCGGAGATCGAGCGCTTCGAGCATGATGGCCATCGAGGTCGGCTGCGATGAGGAGCTGATGGGCATGTTCTCGACCCACTTGGTCACGATCGGGCCGTCCCGGTACACGTGATCGAGCGGGACGCCGGGGAGGAACAGATGGCGGGGCGTCGTGCGGAAGGCGCGTTCGAGATGCGGAGAGCGGATGCGCCCCTGCGTGCAGAGGGCATCGATCAGCAGTTGGTTGCGGCGATCCGCCGTCTGGTCACTTGTCGTCGTATCGGTGGCCATCGCGCAGTACTCCCCTCACGGCGAACAGTCGCGGATTTCATTGATGCTCCTTCCAGTTGAACTGATCCGCTGTAGACTGTCCAGTCCTGGATAAGGGCACATAACCGGTATTACGCGCCGTTCCCCTGTGCTATCAACTTCCTAAGGGGCGTTCACTCTCTTTGTTCCTGATCGCGCAGATACCAGCGCAACCCCTTCGCCGTCAGCCCGAGCGCGATCATCGCGGAGAGTGCCGCTTCTTGCATCACGGCAGCCCGACCGAGGGCGCGCATGTCACTGACCGGCGCGTCGTCAGGATTGTGGCGCTAGAGATCGCCGACGGCCCGCAGGAGGCGGGTGGTCGGTGGGGTAGCTGGAAAGAGTGGGTGGCGACGACTGGTCATTGCGGGAGGATAACGGACCAGGAGAGCGTTGCGCAATCTTCTTCCCTTCCGCTGTTCTAGTCCCGGCAAACCATCCTTAAAGAGACAACCCCGAACGCTGTTAGGCTTCACCGTCTCGATTGACTTCTCCCGTCCCCAAAATCTCCTCTCATAACCATCGTTTCGCTCTACGACAAGTGTGCTAACTTATGAGCCAACCTCGGGTTCCGGCGCGACATGCGCGGGCGGAGTGCATTGTGGGGCGGTGATGCGACTACCGCCACGTCAGGGAGGGCAACATGATCGAGCGCGAACCACCATTCAAGCGCAAGGTGTTCGCGTACATCACCCACAATGGTCGATTGCTCGTGTTTTCCCAGCCTGGCGCGCCGGAGGCGAGGATTCAGGTACCGGCAGGGACGGTTGAAGGGGACGAACACCTCAACACGGCAGTCATGCGCGAGGCGATAGAAGAAACGGGGCTATCGGGTCTCGAACTGGTGCGCCCCCTCGGAGAGCAGGTGTGCAACGTGCGGAACAACGCGGGGGAGTGGGAAACGCACCACCGCTATTTCTATCACCTCCGCTGTACCGATGCGCCGCCAACCACTTGGGAACACTGGGAACGGGTTCGGTCAGACGGCGGACCGGACGTATTGTTCTCCTTCCACTGGGTGCCACTCCCGCAGGGTATACCGCCTCTCACATCCGATGATGACGGGACGGTGACGCGCCTGCGTGGGCTCTTTGGAGACAGGCCGTGCTAATCGGGCGCACCGGGCACGCTCTGTCAGCCTGGGGTCTACTTGGCACAGCATCCTCCAACAAACACACCAAAGAGGTAAGGACAATGGGTAAGGGAAATTATCTTATCGAGGGAGTCTCCGGCACCGGCAAAAGCTCGGTGTGCCGAGAGCTGCGCCGACGCGGTTACGTAGCCATAGATGGTGATAGAGAACTGGCCTACCAAGGAGACCCAACGACTGGCGAGAAAACCGAAGGCTTTGGCCACGAACATCATATTTGGGACGTAGAAAAAGTAAGGATGTTGGCGGAAAATCAGGAGGACGAAGCCACTTTCTTCTGTGGTGGTTCTCGAAATTTCAAGCAATTCATAGACCTTTTTGATGAAATCTTCATCTTATACGTTGATGCAGAGACACTCAGTGAACGGCTCGACAACCGTCCTGATGATGACTGGGGCAAGCGCAAGAGCGAGCGGGAACTCATCCTACGTTTACACGCCACAAAAGAAGACATACCCAGCAGTAGCATCGTCATAGATGCAACACAGCCGCTTGTCAGCGTCGTGGACGAAATCCTTAGCCATGTCCGAGCTTAGTACTACAGCCGCACACCACGTTGTCTTCTCACGCGCGTCCATATAGAGTGTACTTTAATTGACGTTTCGCCAGTCAGCCCCTAGATAGGCCACGGCAAGATTTGTTTGGCGAAGAAACGGCCCGAGAAGATAAGATCGATTCTTAGTGGCAATCATACGCCTCTCTTCAATAGTATCCCACACGTCTATGCAAACTCTTGACATCTCGCAACGGATTCATATAATAGGTATTGCATCTCTGATATATCAATCGCTCACCTTCTGGAAACTTGACCTGCGTCGGGAGTGAAGCGTGGCCCAGACAACCGTCTTCGCTGAGCGCGCGGTAGAGAGGGAGCGATCGACCGCCGATATGACGGCCGCACAGGTCGCGTATTTGCGTTTAAAGGAGATGATCACTACTTTGGCGCTTGCTCCTGGCACAACAGTCCAGGAAGCGGAGTTGCAACAGCAATTGGGCATTGGCCGCACGCCGTTGCGTGAGGCGCTTCATCGGCTCTCGCATGAGCATATGTTGCATATCTACCCACGCCGGGCGGTCGTCGTGGCAAAGTTGGGCTTCAAAGAAATCGCGCAGATCTTTGAGCTTCGGCTCACGCTTGAAGCGACAGCGGCATCCCTTGCGGCCCAGCGGCTGACGCAGGACGAGATCACCACGCTTCGGACCTTGGGGATGGATCTGCAGGCGAGTCGCGCGCAGCTCGACATCGTCCACTTCCTGCGTTGCGACCATGCCTTCCATCGCACGATCGCACAGTATGCCTGCAATGATTATCTGACTGAGTACGTCGATCATGTGCTGACCCTCAACTTGTGGCTCTGGCACACCTACTTCGCGACACACCGGGTACGAGGCGCGGATCTGCTTCCCCATGAAGACATTATCGCGGCCCTAGCCCAAGGGGATGCCGCCACCGCCGAGGCGCTCATGCGTGAGCATGTGCTCCAATCCAAGGGACAGCTACTGACTCAGCTTTAAGGGGATCAAAGTCGTAGACGCAAAAAGCAGAGGATCTATTCTCAGCGAGTGCCGTTCGTCGATACGGAACCAGAAGGTGAGGGAAGCACATGAGCAAGTCAGCACCCCAAGTACTCGTCGACGCCATGATGCAAGGCCGCATTTCGCGGCGCGACTTCGTGAAGCAGGCGATCGCCCTGGGGCTTTCTGGCCCGCTGATCGCAGCACTCGCGGCATGTGGCGGAAGCCAGACATCCCCAACGGCGACCGCCGGATCCAGCAACGCCTCGACGGGATCAACCACGCCATCGGCCGGTACCGCCAAACGGGGAGGGCAGTTCGTCTTTGGCGCCTGGCAGGATCCGGATACCCTCGATCCGCATACGACGGGCTTGGCAGCGACGAGCCGGATCCTGATCCATATTTATGACCCACTCGTCTGGAAGAAGCCGGGAGAGGACAAATTCTATCCGGGGTTGGCGGAGTCGTGGGAGATCTCGCCAGACGGTAAAGAGTACACTTTCCACTTGCGCAAGGATGTGAAGTTTCACAATGGCGAGGAGTTCACTGCTGACGCCGTCAAGTTCTCGTACGACCGCATTGCCGATCCGGCGACCAAGTCGCTCGCCCGCAGCACCCTTGGCCCATACAGCAAGACAGAGGTGATCGACAAGAACACGGTAAAGGTCGTCTTCACTGCCCCGTATGCCCCCTTTCTGTCGTACGTGGCCGTGAGCGTCTCCATGCGCCCTGTCTCGCCAAAAGCGTACAAGGACCTGGGGAATGACATCAATGTCCATCCAGTTGGTACCGGACCGTTCATGTACAAGGAATACGTGAAGCAAGATCACTTCACGATGGTGAAGAATCCAGACTACAAATGGGGAGCATCGTTCTTCAGCCACCAGGACGCACCCTACCTCGACGGGATCCTGTGGAAAATCATCCCGGAGCCCGCAACGCGTGTCGCGGCGCTAGACAATAATGAGGTGATGGCGATTGAGGAGGTCCAACCGCAGGATGTGCTCCGGTATCAGGGGAAGAAAGACAAGTATTACATCCAGACGACCGGCACGCCAGGCCAGCCGCGGATGATCCTGATCAACACGGCGAAGCCGCCGACCGACGACGTCGCCGTCCGGCAGGCATGCATACTTGCCACCGATCAGGATACAATCGTCAACACGCTGTACAAGGGTGTGTACAAACCATCCCATAGTCTCATGGACCCCTTGACACCTGATTATGCGAAGGATCTCGACGGGTATTACAAGTTCGACCTGGCAAAGGCGAAACAAACGCTGGATACGGCGGGTTGGATCCCTGGTGGCGACGGGATCCGGGCAAAGAATGGCCAGCGATTGCACATCCTCTTCATCTCGAACTCGGCGAACGACTTCAAGAGTATCGCCGAACTCATGCAAGGGACGTATAAGCAGGCGGGTATGGAAATGGAGATCACGTTTGAAAGCCAGCCGAGCGTGTTCAGCACCTACAACAAGGGGCCACAAAACTTCGCTGACTTCTTTTTTTGGAGCCCGGATCCTGACCAACTGAAGGCGACCTACGACTCGAAGAATATCGAGACGGGCTTCAACTGGTCGCACTTCAACAACCCGGACTTCGATAAACTGGTCGAGCAAGGGGCGGCGGAGAGCGACAACCAGAAGCGCTACGATCTCTATCACCAGGCGCAGGAGATCCTGTGGAAACAGGCGGCCTCGATCCCCGTCCAGCAAAAGGTCGCGCTGATCGTGGCACAGAACAAGGTCAAGAGCGTCACGTTCGACGCCAACGCCTACCCATACTACTACGATACCTCGCTCGCGTAGGGAGATGTCACGGATTTATGGACGGGCCGGTGGTGACAAAATCGGCTGCGTCGTGGTCCCCATCGTAATCGCGGTCACGACCCGGTCTTGCTGATGCTGGCAGTGACGGTGGAGTGGAGTGAAGCGAATGTTGCGATTTCTGGCCGCACGACTCCTGGCGGCAATCCCGGTCTTGATTGGTGTCTCAATCGCGGTCTTTGCCATGATCCATCTGTTGCCGGGTGATCCCGCGACGATCATGTTGCAAGGCTCGCCTGCCTCGGCACAGGACATCCAGAACCTCCGCCATCAGTTGGGGCTTGATCAGCCCCTGTATCTTCAGTACGTGAAGTACGTCGGCCGCGTTGTGCGTGGAGATTTCGGCATTTCCATTCATACGCGGCGTCCCGTCCTTACGGAAATCGTCACCGTTTTTCCGGCGACACTGACCTTAGCGTTCACCTCAATGGTGGTGGCAATTCTGATGGGGGTCATCCTCGGGACCCTCGCCGCGCTCAAGCACAATAGCTGGCTGGACACGACGCTGATGGGTGTCAGTCTGTTCGGTGTGTCGATGCCCAGTTTCTGGGTCGGGTTGTTGCTCATTCTCAGTTTCTCCGTCTGGCTTGGCTGGTTGCCCTCGACCGGGGTCGGCGACTGGAAGCATCTTGTGCTCCCTGCCCTGGCACTGGGCACGAACTTTTCCGCGGTTACCGCGCGCCTTGTCCGATCGAATCTCCTCGAGGTCCTCCGACAAGAGTACGTTCTTACCGCCCGTGCGAAGGGGCTTTCCGAGCGCGCCGTGATCCTGCGCCATGCGCTCCGTAATGCCTTGATTCCGGTCATTACCATCATCGGGTTGCAGTTTGGCAATCTGCTCGGCGGCGCGGTGGTGATCGAGACGGTCTTCGCGCGACAAGGCTTCGGTCGGCTCGCAATCACCGCGATTCTTGCCAAGGACTTTCCCTTGATCCAAGGGGTGGTTCTAGTGGGGGCGGTGATCTATGTCTTCGTGAACATCCTCGTGGATCTGTCCTATGCGCTCATCGACCCACGGATCAAATTCGAGAGTCTCAGCTGAGGAGTGGTTACGGATGATTACGACCAGCCAGACCCGTCAGGGCGCGCAGACATTCGAGGCGGCGGGGTTGCGCCATCAAGCGTGGTTCCGGGAGACGCTCACGCGCCTATTGAAGAATAAAGGGGCGGTTGCGGGCCTGGTCACCCTGTTGGTAACGGTGGTGGTCATCATCTTCGCCCCGGTTTTCGCACCATACGATCCAATTCAGGCAAATACGAACGCGACGCTCGCCGGACCGTCGCTCACGCACCTCCTGGGAACGGACACGATCGGCCGCGATGTCCTCTCGCGGATCCTCTATGGTGGGCGACTCTCGCTGCTCGTCGGTGTACTGGCGATCGCCATCGCCTGCGGCGTTGGGTTTCCGCTCGGGATGATCGCGGGATATTACGGCTCGTGGGTCGATCGCGTGATATCGCGCGTCATCGATGTCATGTTGGCGTTCCCCGGCATCTTGCTCGCCCTCGCCGTAGTTGCCGTCCTCGGCAGCAGTGTCCTCAATGTGACGATTGCAGTCGGCATTTCCCTTATTCCGGGATTTGTCCGCCTCGTGCGCAGCTCCTTTCTCAGCGCGAAGGAAAATGTCTATGTCGAGGCAGCGCGCGTGATCGGCGTTGGGGACGGCCGGATCATGATCCGGCATATCCTGCCAAACATGATCGCGTCCGTGGTGGTTCTTGCCTCCGTCGCCATGGGATGGGCAATCATCATCGGGGCGTCGCTGTCGTTCCTTGGTCTCGGAGCCCAAGCCCCTACGCCGGAGTGGGGCGCGGACCTCGCCTCGGGTCGGGAATGGATCCGCAGTGCATGGTGGATGACCACCTTCCCGGGTCTCGCCATTATGGTGGTAATCGTGGCAATCAACTGGCTTGGAGACGGTCTGCGGGACGCGCTCGATCCTCGGCTTCGCAATCGATAGCAATCGGCACGACGTTCCAAATGGCCGCCGCATGGCAGACGCCGATCCCGTTCCACGGTGGCGATGAAGGGTTCACCTTACGGTTGCAGAGCGCACAAGCAGCGTCACTGGTGTCGGAAATGCGTGGGTGCATTGGAGAGAACAGGAGAAAAGAGCGACATCTGCGGTCTCGAAAATGATGGCAGCGTTCGGCCTTCGGAATGATTGCGGGAGGAAAGGTATGGCATTTGACGTCGTGATCCGCCATGGGCAAGTCGTGAATGCGGGAAGCGTGGCGATGGCCGATGTCGGCATCGTGAACGGAATGATTGCGCAGATCGGTGGCGACATGCAGGCCGAGCACGAGATTGACGCCACCGGTCGATTGCTCCTGCCGGGCGGCATTGACGCGCATGTGCATCTCTCATCGCCTCCACAGCGCGTTGTGGAAGAGCATCGCTGGGTGGACGACTTCACGAGCGGTTCGGCCGCCGCGCTCGCCGGGGGGATCACGACGCTCGGCAATATGACCTTCCTCACGGCAGGTGAGACCCCGCTCGCCGGCCTCGCGCGCGAGGCGGACGTCGCGCGGGAGCAGACCATCACGGATCTCTTCTTGCATCCCGTCCTCGGTGAGACGGCGCCGGCGGTGCTCGACGAGATACCTCACTTGCTGGCGTCAGGCTGCAACACGATTAAGTTCTTCATGTCTTTTGCGCATTTCGATCCTCAGGTAGTGGGATACACCGAAGCAACGCGGCGTGCGGGCGCGAGCAGTTTGCTCACGCTCATTCACTGTGAGGACTTCGCGCTGATGGCCGATGCTGTGGCGCGACTGACAGCGGAGGGGCGTACGTCCCTCCGCCACTATGCGGAGAGCCGCCCCGTGATCGCGGAAGTGATTGCGACACAGCGGGCGGTGGCCATCGCCGAGGCGACCGGCGCGCCGGTGTACATCGTCCATCTCTCCTCGCAGCGCGCGCTGGAGGTCTGTGCCGACGCGCAGGGGCGTGGCGTACCGGTGTATGTGGAGACACGGCCGTTCTATCTCCACCTGACACGGGAACGACTCGAGGAACCAGACGGCGCAAAGTACATCGGACAACCACCGCTCCGCGAGCAGCGTGACGTGGACGCGTTGTGGACGGGTATCCGGCAGGGCGTGCTCCATACCGTCTGCACCGATCATGCGCCGTGGTCGCTTGCGGCCAAGCTCGACCCTACGCTCACCATTACGAAGCTTCGTCCTGGCGCCGAGAACCTGCAAACGATGCTGCCGATGCTCTATTCGGAAGGTGTCCGTACCGGGCGGATCTCGCTCAGCCGCTTTGTGGAAGTCACTTCGACCAATGCGGCGAAACTCTTCGGTCTCTACCCGAGGAAGGGTGCCATCGCGGTGGGGAGCGACGCAGACATCGCGATCTTCGACCCGGAGTTGACGCGCACCGTGACGGCCGACATGCTCAAGTCCAACGCTGATTACTCGGTCTACGAAGGCTGGTCGGTCACGGGGTGGCCGATTTTCACCCTCCGGCGCGGTGAGGTCGTCTTCCGTGACGATACGGTGGTCGGCTCGCCAGGGAGCGGCGCGCTCGTCCGCCGGGGTGCGACGCTACCGTTGTAGCCGCGTCACGCAAACGCATCCTTCGTCCAGCACTGTGCAGGGTCTTCCTTCGGTTGGAGCGCACACGGGCGACCAGAGAGAGGAACCGGGAGCAAGACGATGACGCGCGAGGCGGCCACGCGTTTGCCAATACCAAGCGTATCACGCGATGCTCGTGGGCTTGACGGCTGTCGCGTGTGCAATGGGAGGGTCATGAACGATGGGCATGCTGGAAGGGCGCACGGCGCTGGTCACGGGCGGGAGCCACGGCATCGGCCAGGCGATCGTCCTCGCCTTTGCCCGCGAGGGCGCGGATGTCGCGATCGCCGATCGCCGCCCGGTGGGCGATGGGGACGCGATCGTGCGTCAGATCGTGGCGATGGGTCGACGTGCGCTCGTCACCCAGACGGACGTGTCGCAGGAAGCATCCGTCCGTGCGACCGTCGAGGAGGTACTCGGCGCGTTCGGTCACATCGACATCCTCGTGAACAATGCCGGTTTCGTCACGCTCGCGCCCGTCGAGACGATGGCGGTCACGTTGTGGGACGAGATGATCGCCACGCACCTACGCGGCACCTTCCTCATGACGCGCCTCGTGCTGCCGGGCATGCTCGCGCGTGGCGACGGCAGAATCATCAACGTCTCGTCGCAGATCGGTCAGATCGGGCGCGAGCGGTTCGCGCACTACGCCGCGGCGAAGGCGGGGATCATCGGCTTCACCAAGTCGCTGGCGCGCGAGGTGGCGGCGCGCGGCGTGTTGGTCAACTGCATCGCACCGGGGCCAATTGCGACAGGGATCGTGCCGGAGACGCCAGATGGAGCGAATCGGAATTACCTCAGCCCACTGCCGATCCCCCGCGTCGGCCAGGTCGACGAAGTCGCACCGACCGCCGTCTTCCTCGCGTCGGACGCCGCCACCTACTACTGCGGGCAGACCCTTTGCCCGAACGGTGGCGATGTGATGCTGTAGATGGGGTCACGTCACGCAACGGACAAAATCGCACACGTTACGCCGCAACGCGAAGAAACACGATGGCCGGAGCGTAGAGAATTGTCCATCTGGAGTATTTCACCCTGATGTCAGTCAGTCCTGCCCATGAGCGTCAATCTAGGGTCGCCTCTACGATTCTCTGACATATGCCCCGAAACGCTAGAACCCTTTCCTGACATGTTCTCTCCTTCATTCCCCAGTGCCGTATCCGGTGTGAGAAATCGGGTATCCGCTGGGAAATCATGAGGAGACTTCTTGGATGGCGTAATACACATCATTGTCGTTATATGCGGCTGACTTCCTATTAGGCTAGAATACACGACCTTGTTGAGCATCTGGATCTTGCGGTGGACTCAAAACGATTCCAGTGCCTTGAGCATATACGTGCAAATCTCCGACTCGACCCCCTTCCGGCCATCCTCGCTTTCGTAATCCCAACTCACCTCGAACTTCACCCTTTCCCCACTCCTGATAGCCCATGCGCTCATAGAGCTTCTTCGCGAGCGGATTATCGGCGCTGCCTACAGCCAGTCCGATTTGATCGTAACCCCGCTCGCGCGCCAACCGTTCCGCTTCCTGGATCATGCGTGTGCCGACTCCCCGGCGTTGATAGAGCGGTTTCGTGGCGCCTGCTTCCAAATACGGTGTGCGCGGTGGGTATCGCCCACTTGTGTCATCCGCTGGCCCGTCCCAACGCAGCAAGAAGTGACCGACCGGTTCGTCTTCATACCATGCGATGAGATAGACCCCGGCCTCGCGCTCTTGGACTGCAAAGCGTCTCTGGTGATATCGGGCACGGTTATTGGGCGAGAAATGCGCTTCATAGAGATCTAGCTCACTCCGCTCTGCTGGTCGGATCGTGATCGGCAGTTCTGTTCTCTCGATGTTCATAATAGTACGACTATATCATAAGCGAAACGACATGGCTCCTGAAAGGGTCGGGCCTGTTGGTAATCGCCGCGCGTAGGTCGCTCGCATCGCGATCGTCGAAGGGGATGTGCTCTGCTCAGTCCGGTGGCGCCCGTGATCTCGCCCTAGGGTACAGGCAACGGTCGAAAAGCGAGGATGTGGAAGCCGACCCGTGTTTGGATGCCTGTTTGTCGCCTGATCTCCCCGCGCGCCGCGTCGGTCAGGTGTCTCACGCTCGGCATCATCGCGATGAGGTCCCCCAGTTCGTCGCTACTCAGGGTGATCTCGT
>JAABUJ010005852.1_pt1 | contig 12133 bp, 10 predicted proteins | sample 5559131 | NCBI WGS metagenome assembly JAABUJ01 (sample SAMN10711875, study PRJNA513366) | rock metagenome | isolation source: Antarctica rocks | place: Antarctica: Victoria Land, Mt New Zealand nord | collected 2016-01-07
TGCCCCCAGACGACGCGTTCGTCTGGGCGTGGTCGCGGTGGCGGCGTCACCATCAAGCCGTGGCCAAGCGTTGCCACTACAAACGCCGCACCTTGCGCGCAGCTTAACTACAACTGTAGTACTAAGCTCGCTCGGCCTCGCCGCCCACGGCGCCTCGGCCAGCACGACCCAAGCCGCGCGGAGCGGCGCGACGACCGCCAGTACATCGGGTGCCGTCCCCGTCAACCCACGCTCCGACGTGGGCCAGACCACCACGATCCAGAACCCCGGCGTGGTCAGCTGGGTCCACTTCGGCGACCTGCACATCACCACGGGCGACCAGCAGAACTACGCCGACTTCAAGACCATCATCTACAACACCAACCTGTACCTCAAGAACGGCGTCAACTTCGCCGTGCTGCCCGGCGACAACGCCAACGACGACGCCGAGAGCGAGTACCAGCTCATCAAAGCCGCCACCGACAACCTGCAGGTACCGCTCTACGCCGTGCCCGGCGACCACGACCACAAGGTCGACATCGGCCTCTATCAGAAGTACATGGAGTCCAAGCTCTACTATAGCTTCAACGCGGCCGGCTACCACTTCGCCTTCATCGACGTGATGAGCGGCATCAGCTCCGACGAGCAGAACTGGCTGCAGAACGACCTGGCGACGGCGTCGGCCCAAGGGCGCAAAAGCGTGCTCTTTATGCACTCGTACGGCTACGCCTATCAGCTGCAGAGCCTGATCCAGAAGTACAACGCGCTCATGCTGGTTCCATTGGGGCCTGCTGAGATAGATGAAAAACCTTCGGAGTGGGCCCTATTGACCAGCCAAAACAGAGTTGCGCGAGAATTTCTGGCACCTACGAAAGGTCGAATCGTGCCGACGCCACCGGCTACTCCGATGGTCTTTCGGCCAAAACGCGTCATCTCAGCAGGCCCCAATGGAACCACCGGGAGTTCGTGCCCGGCTGGCACGCCGCTATCCCGTACGACGCGGGCGCCCTGAGCTACCGCGAGCCGGCCGAGGGGGCGCACCCGCTCGACGTGTTGCTTTTCGCCCTCCTGCGCCGCCACGATTTCGATACGTGGCTCGCGGCCAATGACGGCGCGGGAGACGCGAGGGGCACCGGCTGGATCGGCGATTCCCTCGCATCCGTCGTGTCAAACGAGGTGGCCGGCGCGCTGGCGGCGCTGGTCGAAGAGTATCCCGAGGAACCAAAGGGACTCCGCGGGAGGGTGTCGTTGGCATGGGAGGTACGGGATGAAGAACCCGCGGTGGCGTGGCGTCGACGCCATGCCGCCTGCCAGGAGCGTGAGCGGGTCCGGATCGATCGGCTCACGGGCGGGCGACCCGGATCGCGGGCCGATCGCGCGTCCGAACTCCCGGCGGCGTTATCCGATCTGTGGCCGTACGTCGATTACGTTCGTGGGTGGGACCCCAACCCATTTCTGGCCGCGGACGAGGTCTACAAAAATAGCCCGTAGAGCCCAAGAGCTTCAGCCTTGGGATATGAGGGCTTCATCAGCTTTAGCCGCTTTAGCGTCGCCGTGACTGCCATCCTTTATGCTTGGAGTGGTTATATGTTTGGAGTGGTTACATCATCTGCCTATTTTGCCTTTCCGGTTCTGCCGTCGCCGTTGCGGGTAAATAGCTATGAGTGCTCAATCGGCCACCTTGCCTGCCACCACTGCCAACGCATCAGCGCCTGCCACCCGGTCGGCGGTGATAACATATCGCTTCCGCTTGCAACCGACACCGGAACAAGCGCAACGGTTCTGGCAGTATGCGGGCGCGCGGAGATGGTCCTACAACTGGGCGTTCAAGCGAAGGCAAGAGCACTACCACTCGACAGGTAAGACACTCAGCTTCGCGGACCTATGCGCCGAGCTAACGACCCTCAAGTCGCAGCCGGAGACCTGCTGGCTCAAGACCGTCAACGCTCAACTCCTCCAACAAGGGATGCGAGATCTGTGCCGTGCATTCACCAACTTCTTCGAGAAGCGAACCCGGTATCCCAAGTTGCGCAAGAAGTTCAAGCACACGCCCACCTTCCGCTTTCCGCAGTCCATTGGATTGCCCGCGCACAACCAGATCACTCTTCCCGGTATCGGCGTCGTTGAGATGCGCCAATCACGGGAAATCATCGGTTTCGTGAAGAGCGCGACATGCAAGTGGGAGTGCGGCCACTAGTTCATCTTAGCAATAAAGAGTGGGCAGGTATAGTGACAGGAAAAGGGGAGGAGAGAGCCGCCGATGATCTTGCGCTATGGCTACCTGTCGCGCCACCCGCGCGTGTTCCTGACCATGACCGGCCTGCCAATCATCGTCTTCGATGAACTGGTGCGGGATCTGCTCCCGGCCTATGTAGCGGCGGATCAGGCCCGCCTGAACCGGCCCAGCCGCCAGCGGGCGATCGGGGGCGGCCACCCCTTCGCGCTGTGCCCGCGCGACCAGCTCTTGCTGACGGTGGTGTGGCTGCGGCAGTACCCCACGCAGGAGGCGCTCGGCTACTTCTTCGGGGTGTCGGACACGGGGGCGCGCGCCGTGATTGAGCGCGTGTTGCCGCTGCTGGAGGCGGCGGGACGGGACACGATGCGGCTGCCCGACCCCGGCCGGAAGCGCCGGCGGCACGCCGACGTGTTGCTCGCGGACATCCCCGCACTCACGGTGCTGGTCGATTCGTTCGAGCAGCGCGTGCAGCGGCCGGCGGTGGGGCAGAAAGAGTACTATTCGGGCAAAAAGAAGGCGCATACGGTGAAAGTCCAGGTGGCGGTGGACCCCGAGACGGGCAAGATCGTGGACGTGTCCGAGAGCGTGCCGGGGCCGACAGCCGACATCACGCTGCTTGAGCGTAGCGGGTTGTGCAAACGCGTGCCCCCTGAGGGCGGCATCGGGGGCGACAAGGGCTATCGGGGCATCGACAAGCTGCACGGGGGCGGTGCGACACCGCGGCGCAAGCCACGCGATCAGGAGCAGTCGGAGGAGGACAAAGCGTACAACCGGGCCTTCGCGCGCGCGCGCATCATCGTCGAGCACGGCATCCGGCGCGCGCGTCGCTACGAATGCCTGAGCCAGACGGACCGGCACTACCGCGCCACGCACACGGCGCGCACGCGCGCCGTGGTTGGTTTGGTCAACCGTCGCCTCGACCGCCAACAACGGCGCCGGGCGGCGTAATCCGCTCACAGGGGAGGGGGCCATGCGTCTCTCCTCCTATTCCGAAGATGAACTACTGGTTCGTGACCCTGGTCGCCCATCAGGAGATCGAAGACAAACCAAAGGCGATCCTAACGGAAGAAAACACTACCGGTCTCGACCTGGGCTTGAAGGACGCCTGCGTGACCAGCGAGGGCGAGATCATCCCGGCCCTGCGCTCCTACCGTAAGACGCAGGTGCGGCGCCGGAAAGCAGCCAGGGTCGTGTCGCGCCGTAAGGGCGCGAAGAAGAGAGAGAAGCCGAGCAATCGTTTCAAGAAGGCCAAGGCGAAGGCGGCCAGGATCGACCGGAAGGCCGCCAACCAACGAGCCGACTTCCTGCACAAACTCAGCACCGGGCTCGTGCAGGACCACGATGGTATCGTGATCGAGGACCTGTCGGTCAAAGGGCTAGGGAAAACCAACCTGGCAAAATCCGTCTTTGACGCCGGCAGGGGCCTATTCCGGCGGATGCTGGAGTACAAGGCCGATCGAGGGAGCAGGACGATCATCGTCATTGACCGCTGGTTTCCCTCTAGCCGGTTATGCTCCGTCAACGGGTGCGACTACCGCACCCAGGTGTTGACGCTGGGCGATCGTGTGTGGACGTGCCCGCAGTGCGGTACCATCCACCATCGGGACGTCAACGCCGCTCGCAACATCGAAGCCGAGGGGTTGCGTATCTATCGCACCTGGGCACAGGATCAATCGCCCCTGGATAGGGGGGTCGTCGCTGCCGGACAGGTAGAGACGTTAAACGCTCGTGGATGCTGTGTCAGCCTCCCTAATGGGAGCAGTGGCAGAAATACCGACGTAGTCGGACAGAAGCGAGAATCCCACGAGCTTTAGCCGTGGGAGTTGTCAAATAGAGACCTATCGCCTGGGCCCAGAGGTGTTCCCCTGGTCCGACGATGGATTGGCCGATCTCATCACCTGCTGGGGAGAGGCGCGGGAGGCTGCTGATCGGGCCGTCGCCGCGCGCGCGCGGATCGCGGACAATCCGTTGCCTTTTGCGGTCGCGTTGCGCGATCTGCTGGCGGACACTGTCCCATCTCGGACCGCGACGCGTGAGTGAGAGGGGTCGTTCCCCGCGCGGGTCTGACCGCCGGGGATGGCGCACGAGGAGGATGTCGATCACATGACGACGAAGGACTGATAGGCGTCGTTGCGGGGGACCGATGGGCGCGGAAAGGGGATGGTGACGATGATGGAGAGCGTGGCGAGTATGTCGATGGGACGCGCACGGCGTCGGCCGGGCGCGCCCACATGCGCGCCCGACCGCTGTGCGAGAGTGCGTCATTGACATTGGCGCTCGATTAGATCGACATGCAACACCTCGTAGCAGCCGGCGCTGAAGCCTACCTGAACGGGTAACGTGTGCCTGAAGTCGGCGTATTGGGGCTGACGATAGGGCCGCCCGCGCCGCTCAGCCACCAATGTCAATGACGCACTCTCCGCTGTACGAGAGTGCGTCATTGACATTGGTACTCGATAACAGGGACAGGCAATGCCTCGTGGCAACCAGTATCGACCTGTATCTGAACGGCTGAGGCGCACTTGTCGTCGCCGTCTTGGGGGCGGTGATGGGAATGCATGCGTTGTACAAGCACTATCCCAATGTCAAAGACGCACTCTCGCACACGGGTGGAACGTAGGGCGTGGGGGCACGCCGCGACCGGAGGCTCCGGTTGGTCCAGTTCCCGTTGCCGCACACGCCGGCACCGTGGGAGTGTGTCGAGGCGACGACGGGGCTCCGGTACGTGGGGCACCGACGCGGAGGCCCGCTAGATGATAGGGGATGCCCACCGCGCCCACTCGCCCTATGACGGAGAGAGACCTGGAAAAGGAGACAAAGGAGACAAAGACGATGCCGAAACTTAGCGAACGGCAGATACCGGGACCCGACCCGACGATCCGGCCAGATGGCTTGGAGGTGTCCTGTCTGGCCTGCGGGGAGCGTGGTCGGTTCATCATTCTCGCGGGGAGCGAGCCGCGCGCGGTGGAGGCCGCCGCAGTCCCGGCCGAGCGCCAGGGCGTCGCCTGCGGGCGCTGCGGCTCGCGCAATGCGCTCCTGCTGCAGCCCGCGCAGATGTGCTGGTGAGGGGTGTGCCGGGGGCGCGGCCTGCGCGCTTGTCAGGCGCGGAGGGATAGGCGTCCGAGGTGTCGCTGGTCACGTTAAAGGTATCGTGACCAGCGACACGAGGTGTGTGTCGACAGGTCATGCGCTGCGGCGTCCGTCTGGCCCCCTTCGCGAACGACCCGCTGGCCGTCTGTCACGGGTGATGTCGACGGCATAGTGACTACTCCCACGGGTAAACCCGTGGGCTTCTATGGTTCTTCCCCGAGAGAGTGTAATCCCACTCTCAGTATTGCCTTGTTGCCACATGCCGCTTACCCCCTTTTTTTATTCCCCTTTAATTTACATAATGTTATCGGAATGAGCGCGTCGAGGGGCATCAGCCTCATGTCGCCTATCCAGTCGTTCTCTCCGACAAGCTGCCAGTGAGCATGCCACTAAGGACTGAGGTCGTCGTGGTGGAACCGGACGGCATACCGTGAATCGGGTTTGGGGAAAACAGTTGGGCATAAGGTGTCAGCCATTGAACGATCACCCTTTGACACTCCACACGGCTCAAGCCGTGGAATTCTTGGTTCAGCGATCGTTGCATCGTTGCCCAGAGGCTCCGATGTCTGACACAATCTTCCCAAGCGTGACTTCCCGCGTGCCCCGCGGTAGAGACACCGTTAGGCGTCATGGTGGCCCCCGAAGGAGCGATCACCACGTATAGTATACCGCACGCGGGCGACCGTTGACGCGCCGCTTGTCGCGGCCCGTCGTTGCCACGATCCCATTCATCCCACGACTACAGCCGTGGATTTTCTGAGAGGTTTCTATAATAAAGGGACTAGGAAAGGGGGCTGTGATGACGCCACAGGGACTGCTGCTCGAATTCTTGGGGGCGACAATCGTCGCCACTCTATTCGGTCGCTATTACGTGTATCGCGGCAACGGGCGCACCGCAGCCGCTTGGCGTCTTTTCTGGCGCGGCGCCGTCATCTGCGTGCCGCTCTGTGTCCTGGGGATTGTTTGGGTCGCTATGGCGCCGACACGACCACTCATGGTCGTGGGCCTGGGCATCAACGTCGTCGCGGGCTTGGCCGGTCTGCTCGTCATGACGGCGGCGGGCACCCGCGCCCTACGCCATGGCGTGCGGCGTGGCGGCACGCCGCCGAGCGCAGCGTGAGATTGGCGCGTAGGATAGACACCGGCGCGCGTAGCCGTAGCGCCGGCGGTCGTGGTGCGTGCAGGCGGACGGCGGCCTCCTCATCGCCGGTGATGGCGTGTGTCGCGCTCTCCACGGCGGCGCGGAGTTGGCCGGCCAGGGCCTCGACCCCTGCCAGCACGGTGGCGGCGCGTGTCCGTTGGACGCCATCCGCCGCGTGCGTGGCCTGGCTCCGCAAGGCGTGCGTGGCCTGGCTCCGCAAGGCGTGCGCGGACGCCGCGATGCGTTGGAGCGGCGCGTCCGTGTCGGTCGGGGCGCGCCCCGTGTCCAGCCCCTCCGCGAGCATGGCCAGCACGTCGCCGGCCGCATGCATGACCGCGTCAATGCGGCGCGGCGGCGTTCCCTGGCCCACCGTGTCGCGCCGCCGGTGGCGCGTGTCGTCCAGGGCGACTAACGCGAGGTTGATGCCCTCGGCCTCGTCGAGCAGCGTGCGCCACGCTTCCCCCACGGCGCTATGGTCGCTGCCCGCCCCGGTCACCGTCGCGCTGGCGTCCGTGAGCGCGGCGGTGGCGGGCGGTGGGCTATCCGGTCCCCGTGACGCACGCCTGTCGGCGGCGAGCTGTCGACACAGGGCGGCCAGGGCGACACGCTGGGGTTCGTCGCGCCGCACCGGCCACGCGGCCACCGCCAGCAGGGTTTGGAGCAGGCCGCCCGCCAGGATCAACCCCGCCTGTTCCACCGCGGCGGTGGGGCTGAGCGGCTGCGCGGCGAACACGACCAGCATGACCATGCTGGTGAGGCCAATCTGCGTGGACGCCGGACCCAGCGCCACGAGCAGGCCGCCGCCGAAGCCCCAGAGCGCGGCGAGCGCCAGGGCCAGGCCGTCGATCGCCCCCGTGGTCCCGCCGACGAACAGAGACACGGCGCTGATGAGGCTGACCAGCACCATTTGGCCGGCCCGCACGCGATAGGGGCCGGGTCGATCGGAGAAGGCGACGTTGAGCGCGCCGATGCTCATGGCGAGGCCCACGAGTAGATGCCCCGTCGCCGCCCCCACGGCGAGTGGAGCAACCGTGCCAACCGCGTTGCGCAGGGGCGTCACCCACGCGATCTTCGCGCGATCCACGCGGGCGACGTCGCGCACAAGTGGACGCAACGACGAGACGACACCCCTCACCACAGGCGCCTCACCGTACACTCCACGGAGACCCCGCGCTTTTAGCGCCGGGGTCGCTGATTGGTCCGATCCCGACCCTCGCGGCTCCTCCTGTGCTGGCCGTAGACCGTCTCTGACGTACACGGACGCGGTCTGTCGCCCGCACCGCCTCACGCCATCCGGGCGTTCGACCACCGACGCGCTGGCGACAGGACGGTCGTGCCAAACCCCACCGCCACGCTGTCGTCAGGCCGTCTCTTTTACGCCACGGTGATGTCAGGGCAGAGATAGACGTCCTGGATGGCATGGAGCAGGCGCACGCCGTCATCCATGGGACGACTGAACGCCTTGCGTCCAGAAATTAGGCCCGTGCCCCCCGCGCGCTTGTTGACCACCGCCATGTAGATGACCTCGGCCAGATCGGTGTCGCCGGCTGAGGCCCCGCCCGAATTGATCAACCCGGCCCGCCCCATATAGCAGTTCATGACCTGGTAGCGCGTCAGGTCGATGGGGTTGTCGGACGTGAGGTCACGGTACACCGCGCTGCTCGTCTTGCCGAATTTCAGCGCGGTGAAGCCGCCGTTCGTCTCGGGCAGCTTCTGCTTGATGATGTCCGCTTCGATGGTGACGCCAAGATGATTGGCCTGGCCCGTCAAATCGGCCGCGAGGTGGTAGTCCGTGCCGTCGTGGTTGAAGGCCGGATTGCGCAGGTAGCACCAGAGCACCGTCGCCAGGCCCAGCTGATGCGCCTCGTGGAAGGCGACCGCAACCTCCTGGAGCTGCCGGGACGACTCGGGCGACCCGAAGTAGATCGTGGCGCCGACGGCGGTGGCGCCCATGTTCCAGGCTTCGCGCACCGTGCCGAACAGGATCTGGTCGTACGTGTTCGGGTAGGTCAGGAATTGGTTGTGATTGAGCTTGACGATGAAGGGGATCTTGTGGGCGTACTGACGTGCGACCGCGCCCAGCACGCCGAAGGTGGAGGCCACGGCATTGCAGCCGCCCTCGATGGCCAGCGTGACGATGTTGGCCGGGTCGAAATAGAGGGGGTTGGCCGCGAATGAGGCGCCGGCGGAATGTTCGACCCCTTGATCGACGGGGAGGATCGACAGATACCCCGTGCCCCCGAGCCGGCCGCCGCCGTAGAGTTGGTGTAAGCTGCGCAGCACCTGGGGGGAGCGGTCCGAGCCCACGAAGACCCGATCCAGGAAGTCCGGGCCGGGGAGGTGCAGCCCCGCCTTGGCGACCTTGGGCTGGTAGTCGAGCAGGTCGCGATGATCCCCGAGGGCCTGGGCGATGACGTCGATCGAGGCGGTGTTCTTGACGAGGGCGGTGTCCTTGACGAGGGCGGTGTCCTTGACGAGGGTGGTATCCATACTCATGGTGTCCTTCATACTCATGGTGTCCTTTGCTGATGCTGGATAGCTCCGCGCCCACATCAGGCGCTGATACGGTCACGGTTCTCCACGCGTCTACGGGCGCGTGCACAGGTCTTTCGGGTCGCTGCCGGCGTGACGTGTGGCTGGCTACACCACCCTCCAGCCGCGCAGGTGCGTGACTGATTGCTGGTAGTCCCAGGCGATGGTGTCTTTCAGCGTGTGCGCGAGCCGGTCGCCGCTGGTATGTCCAGCCATGTTGGCCACGTCACGCCGTCCCCGGCGTGCAGTGCTCGTTCCCGTACAGCCGGAGGTATGCTCCCCGTATCTGGTGGGCGCCGGCGTCCATGAGGAACACGATGACGCGCACGTTGATCCAGCGCGTGGCCGTATCCAGACGGGGAACCGGCGTGCCATGTGTGTCATTGACCGGCGTCCTTCTGGTGTGTCGCGCGTGCGGCGCTCACGACCGCGCACAAGACGACGGCTTCGTTGTGCGCGGTGTCGCGGGCGCCATAGATGAGTGTGACGGGTCCGTGTGTGGCCCGCTCCGCCAACGCCTCAACGAGGTGGCTCCGCTCCGGCTCGGCGAGTTCGACCCGGTAACGGCGCTCGAACTCGTCCCAGCGCGCGGGGTCGTGACCAAACCAGCGGCGCAGTTCGGTCGACGGCGCGATCTCCTTCATCCAGGCGTCGAGATGGGCCTTCTCCTTACTGACGCCGCGCGCCCACAGGCGGTCCACCAGCACGCGGTAGCCATCGCCGTCGTCCGCTGGCTCGTAGGCGCGTTTGATCCGCACCTGGTCCGTCGTGCTCCTCGTCGTCGCGGGGGCAGGGTGTCGCATGTCGTGTCCTCCTATTCCCGCCGGGCGGTGCGTGACCGCACCGCTCAGTGGCCTCTATGCTGCCCTCCGCAGCCTCTCATAGCGCGGGGCTCTGTCGCCGGGTGGGCGTCCTCAGACGGCGTCGCGCGCGGCGTCGCGCGCTTGAACGCTAGCCCCAGGCCGGGACGCGCGCGATCGGGATGCAGGGCGCCGTCAACGGTGGAATCGCACCGCATGGCTGGATGCGTAACGCGGGCACGCCATGGGCCGAGAGCGCCGCGCGCATCACCGTCGCCCTCACGATCCCTTAACCGGGTTTCGGTGGCGTGCCGTCCGCGCCCGCGCCCGCGGCGGGTCCATCCCGCGTCGTCACATGCACATCGATGTCCCTATCAGCGGCCGACCCGTCCTGCGTTGTCACATGCACAACGCGGTCCAGGCCAGATGCGCGTGTGTCAATGGCAACCGGCGCGGCGTAGCCGGCCCCCAAGGGCGCGGTCTGCCCCGCTGTGCGCTCGCCGTGGCCGCTCCCGCTCGTGGGGGTGGCGGCGCCCGCACGCGCCATGTGGTCGTCCTCCCGGCCTGCGGCGCCGCCATCAACCCGCGCCCATGATCGCCCATGCTGCCAGTATTGCTCGATGGCCTCCAGGGGTTTGCCCTTCGTCTCGGGTACCAGGAACCAGATGAAGACGATCTGAACGACCGCGAAGGCGGCGTATATCCAGAAGGTCACCGACTTGCCGAGCATGTTGATCAGCGTGAGAAAGGTGATGCTGACAATCAGATTGGCACTCCAATTGCCGACGGTCGAGATGCTGGAGCCGGTGGCGCGCAGCCGCGTGGGGAAGACCTCCGCCGCGATCAACCAGTAGGTGGGGCCCAGGCCGATGGCAAACGAGACGATATAGAGTAAGAGCACGATCAGAAGCAGCAGGCCATGTTGCGGCGCGCCGATCATGAAGATAAAGCCGGTCGCGGCCAGCGTCAGACAGACACCGCACGAGCCGAAAAGCAACAGCGGCCGGCGCCCGACCCGGTCGACCAGGAACAGCGCCAGGATCGTGGCGAGCACGTTGACGACGCCGACGAGGATCGCGCCGATCAGCGAGCTGCCCGTCGCCGAGGCGCCGAAGCCACTGTAGCCGGTGACGATCGGCGCATAGTAATGGAAGAGCTCGTGCGTGGACGCGTGCGTGGCCTCCTCCAGCCGCGTCTTGATCCGACCCATCTCCGCATCGGCGCCCGTGGGCACGACGCGGCGCATCACCGCGGTGGCCTCGTCCCACCGCCCCTTGCTGGCCAGCCAGCGCGGCGTATCGTGCAGGAAGAACATGCCGACGCCCAGGGCGGCCGCGGGGATGACCGCCACGGCGAACATGGGCGGCCAACCCAGGCCCGCGCTGCTGAAGCCGAGATCGACCAGATAGGCGACGAGGATACCGACCGTGATCATCAGCTGGAACAGAAACACCAGCTTGCCGCGGATGGCCGGGGGCGATAGCTCCGAGGTATACATCGGCGCCACGACCGACGACGCGCCGATCCCGAAGCCGACGATGATGCGGAGGATCACGAAGGGCCACAGGCTCGGGGCGAATGCGGTCAGGACCGCCCCGACGGCGAAGATGATCGCCATGATGATGAGCGTTTTCTTGCGGCCCAGCCAATCCGCCATCTTGCCGCCCACGGCGGCGCCCAGGATGGCGCCGATGAGCACGGCGCTGACCGTGTACACGGCGACGTAGAATTGACCCATCGTATTGCCTCATGGAAGAATGTAACCCCTCGACGGGTTGTTACCTCATGGGATATCTTACCGCAACGGGGCCATAACGATCGGCGAGGACGGCCACAGGTCAGCCGTGGAGATGTTGTGCCGCCAGGACCTGACCTGTGGCCGCCGCAGCCGAAACGGGGTGCAAGGGGCAGGCCCCTTGGTCCGGCGCAGCCGGACAGTTGTTACCGCTGCCGGGCACGTAGAGCAGCCATACGCTGACGCGCTTGCTCGCGCTTGCGCTCCTCCCGACAGACATCACAATAGGCGGTGAGGGGGCCACGCTCGCCCCGGATGACCGTCTCGCGCTCGCCACAGGCGGCGCATTTGATGCGCCGTTCTTTAAGTGCCATATCCATCCTTTCGTTGTTACGCTAGTTTCGAGTGGAAACTAGCGTAACATATAGCAGGCCAGAGTGCCGCTCATCCTGCGGCGGCCGCGACGGTGCTGTCGCTGCACAGCCGTAGGGCCCCTGGCCCCCGCTGACCGAGGGGCGTGTCCTCGTCGAGCCACCCATCGTCGAACGCAAGGATAGCCTGGGCGCGCCACTCACCGATGCGCCGTTGGAGGGTGCGGAGTTGCCCATCCGGGTGGCGCG
>JAABUJ010005853.1_pt1 | contig 12131 bp, 12 predicted proteins | sample 5559131 | NCBI WGS metagenome assembly JAABUJ01 (sample SAMN10711875, study PRJNA513366) | rock metagenome | isolation source: Antarctica rocks | place: Antarctica: Victoria Land, Mt New Zealand nord | collected 2016-01-07
CCGGCGTGGTATCATACGAACGTTGGTGAAGCGGGTCGAGATTGACCACAGCCAGGTGAACGTCGTGTTCCGCATCGGTCCTGGCCCCCTCATCTCAGCCCCTGATCCCGCTGTTTTGCAACATTGTGGGAGGCGTGCTCACCGACCCCTGGCCGGTCCCGGTCGGGGTGTCGTGGAAGACGCCGTTGTCCACATACCCCTGTATCGGCCGAAAAGGGCATCCGTGCACTCTAACTGTCGCCACCCATGAGGTGTCAACTGACTATGCTGGCCGAGAAGTCCGTCCGCACATGATTCAGCCGATAGGGTCAACGTTTACGCTCACAGAAACCATACAGACAATGAGCATGAGCATCATGCATGATATCGGCGCCCACCACTCGTATAGTCATACTAATCAATCACTGGAGATAGGCGGCATGCGTGATCAAGAGCTGATCAATGCGCTGTTGGTCAACGACATCTTCATGCAAATTCTTGCATACCGATGCATGTGTCGGCACTTGCCTATCTACCACATCTACCACAGACACCTGTCCTGGCTGCCGTGCGTATCCGTGCAAAAATAGCGATGTTTCTGTCGCATGGATGAGCACGGTAGTTAGGACAGCTGAGAGTGCGTCATTGACATTGGCAAGGCAGAGAAACGGGTTACATTCGCGCATTGGCGACCAGCGTGACCGGCCGCCGTACGCGCTTTCGACGCGTCTAGCACGACTTCTCCACCACCAGCCACAGTCGTGCTAGACGCTTGGCTCAGACGCAACCAATGTCAATGACGCGCTCTCGGACAGCTCTTGACCTGACTTCCACTTTGCGCGAACGATACGTTTCTACGTCGGTCCTTTGTTGATGACGGAAGCGGCGGTGTTACACGCGCCAAGATGGGCATGAACTCCTTACCCCAGCAGGCAGCCGCCGCTGCTGACAGGCGGTCTGCGGCGGCGAGAGAAACGCCTGAGCACAGTATTCGCCTGCCGGCTTGACGACGCCTGCGCGCTGTCCAGTCAGCTCATTGCCGCAATCAACAAAGGACCGATTAAGGATCTCACTGCGCGGTTTATGGCCTCGCTGTGGCATACTCGGACTGTCCGATGCCGGCAAGAGTTAGAGTCAAAGAGGAAATGGAGTCGACCACTGGCCCTGTCGTTCCCTGCATGTGCTCTGGTCATCGGCCTTGTGTCCGTCGTCGGAACGGCGCACGCCTGCACCATCGACGGCAAACCTTCCATCGTCGCCACTGGCACGCGTGCATTGACAGGGTGAGGATGGTGGGACAGACGCCGCGCGCCATGAGCGCGCCATGACGCAGACCATCGTAGGGCTCTTCGCCGATCGGGCCACTGCCCAGCGGGCGCGCATCGAGTTGGCGGCCGCCGGTCTCGATCGCATCTCCTGGTACAACGAGGACATGGCGGGACGGGGGCTAGCTGGCCGCCAGATGGTGCTCGTGGAGGCCGAGGGCCGGGAGACCGAGGCGCGCGCGATCCTACTGCGCGCGGGAGCCGAAGGCCTGGATGTGCGTGACGCGGGCGTCGACGTGGCCCACGCACACCGCCGGCGTGCGGCTGTGCGGGCGCCGCGCCAGCGGCCCGACGAGGAGCGGCACCCCCACGGGGGAGCCTGGTTGCACGAGATCGTGTTCGGGCTCAACGACGGGCTGGTCACGACGCTCGTGTTTGTGATCGCCACTAGCCTGGCGGCGCAGACGCACGCCGCGCTGCTGCTCGTCGTCCTCTCCGAGGTGACGGCGGGCGGGGTCTCAATGGCCCTGGGCGGCTACCTCGCGGCGCGCACCGCGCGCGATATCCTGGCCTACCGCATCGAGACCGAGCGCTGGGAGATCGAGACCGAGCCGGAGGAGGAGCGGGCCGAGTTGCGCGACCTCTACCGCCAGAAGGGCCTGACCGGGCGGCTATTGGAGCGCGTCATTACGCACCAGACGGCCGACCGTGAGCGGTGGCTGAACGCGCTGGTGCGCGATGAGTTGGGCGTGGTCGCGCAGGACCCGCTCGTGCCCTGGCGGCAGGGCCTCCAGATCGGCGCGTCCTTCGTGGTGGGCGGCCTGATCCCCACGCTCCCGGTGCTGCTGGGCGTGCCGTCCCCGTGGATGCAAGGGGCAGCCTACGGGCTGACCGCGCTCACCGCCCTCGTATTGGGGGCCATCAAGGCGCGCTACAGCCTCAAGGGGCCGGTGCGCAACGGGCTGGAGTTCCTGGCCATCGTCACCGCCGGCACCCTCGCCGGCGCCGTCATCGGACTGGCGCTCCATGCCGCGTAGGGGAGGCGTGCCCACGGCCTGGGGGAGGAGCGGGGCGACGAGCGGACACCACGCGCTGCTACCACGCCTCGGCGCGGCGGCGATCAGTGTCCCCGGAGCTGGTCAGCACGCCATAGCAGGCCAGCGCCTAGGAGGCGGGGTCGTCGGGCGCGCCTCCTCCCGCGCGACGCGGCAGCCCCACCAGCAGGCCACGCCCTCGTGCAGAATCAGAGACTACCGTTTGATTGTTTGCGGTGGCACGCGCTCCCCTGGTGCACGCTCAGCGTCACGCGGTCGACCAACCCGGCCCACCGCGCAGGCGTCCACCCGCGCGGTCGCCTGCTCTCGCGCGCCTACATGAAGACGCCCAGCGGAGCCAGCACCCGCTCACTCACTTTGGCGGACCAGGGTCGGGCCTGCCAGGCCGTGCGGGTCACCTCCCGGGCATTGACCGTATCGCTCTCGAAGAGACGCTCCATCTGCGCGGCCAGCGCGCGGCTGTAGATCTCGACGTTGATCTCGTAGTTGCCCACCGAGCTAAGCCGATCGAGGTTGGCGGTGCCGATGGTGCTCCACTGACCGTCGATGGTGCAGGTCTTGGCGTGCAGCATGGTGCGGTAGCCGAAGATGCGGATGCCGCCCTCCAGCAACTCAGCGAAGTGGCCGCGCGCCATCCAATCGGCCAGGGTATGGTTGGAGACCCACGGCAGCAGCACCTGCACGTCGACGCCCCGCCGCGCTGCCGCCTTGAGCGCCCGGCGCAGGGCGCGGTCAGGGATGAAATAGGCGTTGGTCAGCCGGATGTACCGCTCCGCCCGGTCGATCGCCGAGATATACATATCGCGGATCGGGAACGTCAGTTGCATCGCGTCGTTATCATGCAGCACGAGGAGCGGGTCGAACGTGCGCGGGTAGCGCCGCGGGACGGGCGCGTCCGGGATGCCATGCGCGCGCCAGAAGTCCGCGAAGGCGGCGGCCAGGTGCGCCACGGTCGGCCCCTCCAGGCGCAGGTGCGTGTCGCGCCACTGTGTGGCGTAGAGGCTGCCCAGGTTGTAGCCCCCCAGGAAACCAACCCGCCCGTCCACGACGAGCACTTTGCGGTGCTCAAGGGCATAGCGGCGCGGGTCGAGCAGCTGCCCCGGCCGCCGGAAGCCCTGATAGGCGAGGGTCTGGATGGCCGGCGGGAACTCCTTGAAGGCGGCGGGGACGACCAGGTTCGCGAAGCGGTCGAAGATCACGTAGACGGCGACTCCCGCGGCGGCCTTGCGCGCCAGGTGCTCCTTGAACGCCTGGCCGACGGCGTCGTCCTTCCAGATGAACGTCTCCAGGTAGATGCTCTCCTGCGCGGCGTCGATGGCCGCGAGCATGGCGTCATACAGGTCGCGACCGTAGCTGTAGAGTTGGACCGTGCCGTCGCCGACGACGACGGGGGGGAAGGTGGGGTGGGGAAAGCCGTGGGGTTGGCGTCGGCGGCGCAGCCAGGCGACCATCATCAGGGCACCGGCGATGACCCCTTGTGCGGCGACCAGCGCGCCGAATCCGCGCCAGGCGCTCCTTCTCATCGTGCGCCTGACCCGGCTGACCACGCCGCTCCCTGCGCCCCCATCCTTCATGGCTGTGCAATCCCTTTGCGTGCTCAGCAGTGTGCGGTTCGGGCGGTCGACGTCCCTCCGTCTCCATGCCACGCGCCTGGTCGACGCTGTGCTGCGGAGGAGGCGCGCTGTGTGCCGCGGGTAGCCGGCGTCACACGTTTAGAGGATAGCACCGGCGCCACATGCGCCCCTCTGCCACGCCACGATACCATAGCAGGCTGTCACGCACAAGGAGCACCGCGCGGCAAGAGGATCAGGACATCGTTGCAGAGGTGGATATGCAGCCACATCAGTCGCCGCTGCGTCCAGCCGGCGGCGAGCCCGCATCCCAGTGGGCACGGGGGTTGATGGTGGATCGTGGCGGTACCTGTCCTGGCTATCGTTCGTATCCGTGCGAAAATAGCAATGTGTCTGTCGCATGGATGAGCACGGTAGCCAGGACAGGGATGGCGCGTGGAGCGCGCACGACGCGCGGCACCCCCGCTAAACGGCGCGTCCAGAGCGACGGGCGGCCGGGGCGTGGTCGGTGTCACCTCCCTCGTCATCGCTCACGAGGCGTCCTTGTCGCGCGCCCCGCGGGCGTCCGGCTGATCGTCGCGCGTGATCACGCTGATACGCCCATCGCCCTCCATGCATGCCATGCGCACCGTCGCCAGATCGGCCACACCTTGCAGCCGGAGTTGGCTCATCAATTCGTCGTCGGTGATCAATTCGCGGCGCATGTTCCGGCGCAGCGGCCGGCCGTCGCGTACCAGCGGCAACGGCCGTGGCGCGAGCAGCCGCGCGATGGGCCGGAACCGATAGCTCAGCCAGTTGAGGGCATAACTCCAGAAGACGAGCGTCAACACGAGCAACAGGCCGTCGGTGACGGAGGTGTAGCTGCCGGCCATGGCGTTCTGCGACGCGTCGCCCAGGAGCACGAGCACGAGCAGGTCGGTCATCCCGAGTTGGCCGGCCTCCCGTTTGAGGGCAAAGCGTAGCAACAGGACGAGCGCGAGGTACAGGATCGTGCCGCGCACGACCGTTTCGAGGAGTGATTGCGTGGGGGTGAAGGTTTTGGCCCAGTCGATTGTAAACAGCCACCGCATGCGGACGCGCCTACCCCTTCCCCCACGCCCTGCCGGCCGCACGCGCGGCCTCATACATCGCGCCGTGATAGAGAGGGGCAAGAATGAGACCGTGCGACGCCATCATCCCGCCGTGACCGATGCACGGCGCGCATCGCGTGTCGCGTCGCCGCCGTGGTCGGGGGCCTGGTCGGCGGCCACGGCGGCGACACCGCATGCCCCGCAGGCGCCGGCAAGGATGAGCGTCAGGCTCCCGCTCTGCGCGGCGAGCACGACCGCGGCGGCGACGATGGTGACGCTCATGAGGCGATACATACCCCTACCCCTCCCTCCCTCGCCCGCCGCGGTCGCGGGCTACAGGTCGTCCAACGCGCGGCGCAGGGAGTCATCGACCCACGCATCGAGGGCGTGGATGGGACGCTGCACGGTCCTGTCCCCGCGCCCCCTATCGCGCGCCCACTGGCACGGGCCGGCGCGCGGTCGTCGGCCACGGGGACGACATCACCGTGCGCGCGCTCCCGCGTCGCGCGCCGCTTGGCGCGATAGGGGGCGCGGTTGTATGCCGCGAGGGTCGCCCTGGGGGCGACCCCGCCCCCCCACCAGCGCGATCTCCAGCGGCGTTGTCACCAGGAGTCCCCCCGTTTCCCAAGGTGGGGCCGCGCCCGACGCGCGGCGCCCCGGATATGGATGGGGGCCGGGACGGGCCGGGGCTCGGGGGCCCAGATCAGGTCGCGTATGGCGTCGATGATGTCACGGATTGCCCCTTGCATCGGCGCGTCCTCTTTTCGCGTGCGTCGTCTCTGGGCGCGCCTTGATCCGGGCGGGGCGCGTGCCTCGCGCGGGCGTGGTGGGCCTCGGGCGCGACCCGGCGCGGCACAGCGGGCGACGGGTGCGCCCGCCGGATGTGCTCCTCGCACGCATCGCGCGTCGCGTGGACCGTCCCGCAGGCCAGGCATTGAAACCCATGGTAGGCGCACTCCAGGTGCGCGTCCAACCGCGACCGCGCCGCGAAGGTCGCGCCGCACGTCCCGCACCGATAGCCCGTGTTGGACCTCTGCCACGTCGCCCCAGCCCCGAGGTCGGGCGCCGAGGCGGCGCTGTCGATCATGTGCGTGTCGATATCTATCGTCATCATTTTGTCTCCCCCCACTGGCGAGTGGCTCCCGTGGCGTCAAGAGAGCGCCACGACGCGCGGGCGCCTCTCCCCTGCGGCCACGCCGCCACGATCTCCTCGGGCGCGAGGGCCACGCTCCATTGGCCACGCGCGCCGGCGTCGGCCTGTGTCCAACGCCCCGCTCCGGCGTGCGCGCACAACCGCGACGGCGATAATCAGGAGGGGTGACGCGCTCCGTGAGACGCCTCTGTGCGCCCCGCTCCCCGCTGGGGGCTATCGCTCGCCCGTGTGCGCGCGATCTCTCGCGGCGGCGTCAGGTCCCCGCCGCGCCGCTGTCACCACCTCTCATCCGGCCACACCTGGGACGGACCATCGACGGTGCGCGCCGCCTCCGCCAGGACCCCGGAGCGCGGGGCGGCGTCGGCATCGTTCTCCCCCGTCACGAGCAGCAGCGCGGCCGGCGTGTCCCCCCCTATTCCGCCAGCTAAAGGTCGTGCCGGCGACGAGGTAGGCGGTGTCGCCGACGCCCAGGGTTGTCGCGGTGTCGTCCAGCGTGAGCGTCATCATCCCGGCCAGGACCATGGCGATGGTCTCCTGGCGTTGGCTTGTCCGCGCCCCGCCGGCGCCGCCCGGCGCGGCCAGCATCACGGTGGCCGCCAGGGTCCGCCCCGGCGCCTCCTCCGTCAGGGCCGCGACCATCGCCGCGACGCTCGTCCCTCCCGGCGCGCCCTCCCACGCGTGCATTACCATCACATGGTTGCGTCCGGCTCGATGATGAGCACCGCGACGGGCGCCATACCCTCCCCCTTTCGTCACGCGGGCGACCCATGCGGATCGGGTGTTACAGGGTCCTGGGACATCGACAGGTCTCACGGATGACGGGCGGCCCGCGAGCTTCCACTTTAATGTACGCGGGATGCCCCTCGCCCCGTACGACCGCTTCTACTGCGCGGGCGCCCGTCATGCGTACCCTCACTGTAGCGCGCCAGGGCGTGCGGAGGCATAAACGGCGGCGTCATAACAAATAAAAAAAGTGTCAACGCGATGCGCTCACGCTGCCGGGTCAGGGACGAAACGATAGCCGATCCGCCAGTCGGTCTGGATGTAGCGCGGGTGGGCGGGGTCGTCGCCGAGCTTCTGGCGCAGCCGCTGTACGAACACGCGCAGGTACGAGGCCTCGTGGCCGTACTCCGGCCCCCACACCTGTTGCAGGAGGTAGCGATGCGGGAGCGTGCGGCCGGCGTGGCGCATCAGCTCTTCCAACAGGCGGTATTCGGTCGCGGTCAGGCGCACCACCGCCCCGCGCACCCGCACCTCGTGGAGGGTTGTGTCGAGGGTGACATCGCCCTGGATGAGATCGGGACGCGCGCGTGCGTCCGCGTCCGGCGCGGCGCTTAGGCCGTGGGCGCGACGCAGGAGCGCGCGCAGGCGGGCGAGCAGTTCGAGGTCGTCGAAGGGCTTGGTCAGGTAGTCGTCGGCGCCGAGATCGAGGGCCTGCACTTTGTCCAGCGTCCCGTCGCGGGCGGTCAGCATCAGGATCGGGACCGTGGAGGTCGCCCGCATGCGCCGGCAGACCTCAAAACCGTCAGGAGGTGGCATCGTCACATCGAGCACCACCACGTCGGGCGCCTCCTCCGCGAACAGCCGCAGCGCCTCCATGCCGTCGTGGGCGACCGTCGCCACGCAGCCCGGCCAGATCAGGCGCGCGCCGTAGACCACGAGCGCGGCGATGGCCGGCTCGTCCTCGGCAATGAGCAGCCGCACCGTCATCCCGTCCCGCCTCCTCCCGCCGCCGGGTCACGGGGCAGCGCGACGTGGAAGGCCGCGCCCCCGCCCTCCGCGTCCTCCGCGCCCGTAGCCCACACACGCCCCCCGTGCAGCTCTACGATGGCCCGCACGACGGACAGGCCCAGGCCTGAGCCGCCAGCGGCAGGGTCCGCCCGGTAGAAGCGCCCGAAGATGGCCTCCCGTTCGGCGGCGGGGACGCCGGGGCCGTCATCGCGCACCGTCAGGCCGACCTCCGCCCCCGTGACCCACCCCGTGAGGGCGACGCGGGCGCCGGGCGGCGTGTGCCGGTGCGCGTTGGAGAGCAGGTTGACCACGACCTGCTCCAACCGGCGCGCGTCGCCCGCCACCGGCAGGGGTTCCGGCAGGTCGACCTCCAGGGTCTGTTCCTTCTCCCGCAGCTGCGGCCGGACCGCCCCCAGCGCCCGCTCCACGACGGCGCGCAGATCGAGCGGCGCGCGGTCCAGGGAGAGGGCGCCGGCCTCGATCTGGTTGGCGGTCAGCAGGTCGGCGACCTGCGCGCGCAGGCGCTCGGTGTTCTGGCGCGCGTTGTCGAGCAATGCGGCCTCGTCGGGCGCCAGGCGGCCGCCCAGGGCGGTCTGGACGAAGCCGAGCCCGGCGCGCAGGGCGGTGAGCGGCTGCTGCAAGTCGTGCGAGACCGTGGCCACGAACTCGGCGCGCGCGCGGTCGCGCGCCGTGGCTAACTCATCGGCGTGGCGGCGCGCGCGGACCTGCGCGGTGACCTCGACGGCGTGGACGAGGATGCCCTCCGGCGCGTCCGCGGCAGCACGCAGGGGCTGATAGGCGACGGTCCAGAAGGTCTCCTCCACGGCGCCGTCCCGCGCGGTGCGCACCCCCTGCTCGGTCGCGACGAACGGCTCACCGGTGCGGGACACGTGGTCGAGCCGTTCGACGAAGCCTTGACCGGCCAGGTCCGGGAAGACGTCACGCGCGGCGCGTCCGGCCAGGGCGCCGCGCCCCGCCAGGCGCTCGTAGGGCGCGTTGGCGAAGGCGAACACATGGTCCGGTCCCGTCAGCAGGGCGATGCTGGTGGGGACATGCGCGAACATCTCGCGCAGACGCGCGCGCTCGTCCGCGACGGTGCGTTCCAGCCGCCGCCGCTCCGTCACGTCGCGCACGCCCAGGACGGCGCCGATGAGCGCGCCGGCCGTATCGCGCAGGGGGGCGCCGCTCACGGTGACCGCGATCTCACGCCCATCCAGGGCCTGGACCCACAATTCCAGCGGCGGCGTCAGTTCCTCGCCCGCCAGGACGCGTGCGAGCGGCCACGCCGCGGGCGGGAGGGACCGGCCGTGGGCGTCGCGCGTCGCGAAGAGGTCGGCCCGCTCCCCCAGGGGGCGCGCGAAGGCGTCGGGCCGGGCGTCGAGCCCGCAGAGGGCGCGCAGCGCGGCGTTGGCGCGCAGGAGGCGCCCGTCGGCGTCGAAGGCCGCCACGCCATCGGCCAGGGCCGCGAAGGTCGCGTCGAGTTGGGCCGCCTGCGCCGCCACCTCCCGCTCCAGCCGCCGCCGCTCGGTGACGTCGCGCACGGCCAGCACGCCGCCGATCGTGCGCCCCTCAGGGTCGCGGATGGGCGCCCCGCTCACGCTGACCGCGCGCGCGCGCCCGTCGAGCGCGCGCACGTGCAGGTCCGCGACGTCCGGGCCGGTCAGCACGTCGCCCCGCAGCACACGGCGGAGCGGGGACCGCTCCGGTGGCAGGGGCTGGCCGTCGGCGTCGCGCGGGGTCAGCAGGGCGTCCCGCGCGTGGACGAACCAGACGGCGTCGGCGGGGTGGTCGTCACGCGCCAGGACGGCGCGGAGCGCGGCGTTGGCGTGTCGCACCCGCTCGTCGCGGTCGAAGACAACCACGCCATCGGCCATGGCCTCAATGGTCGCGCCGAGGCGCGCGGCCTCCTCCGCCTCGCGGTGCGCGCGGTCGTGCGCGTCGTGCCGGGCGCGCACGACGCGGCTGGCCAGGGCGGTCAGGGCGACGCCGACCGCGCCGTAGAGGCCAAGGGCGACGCCACGCCCTAGGGCGGTCTCCTGGACGTGAAGCACGGGGGAGAGGAGCACGCCGGCCAGGAAGGTCGCGCCCGCGAGCGCCCCGAGGAGGCTCGGCCCCACCCCCCAGGTTAGAGCGAGCAGGGCGACGACTAGGGTGGCGAGCAGGGAGGGGAAGGCGAACCCGATCAGGACTTTGGCTAGCAGCACCACCACGGCGACGGCGACCCCTTGCAGCAGGACCGCGACGACGTAGCCCACGAAGGGATGCCGCCACCGCGGGGGCAACCAGGGCGGCGTGAAGGTGTTGGCGCGGACCCAGCGCCACAGGGCGCCCCGCGAACGGATACGCCCCCCTGCGGCCAGTGGGCGGTCGCCGGGCGCGGGCGGGGCCGTGGCGGGACGCTTGGACTGCATCAGGTCTCCCGTTTCCCGTTCTCCCGTCTCCATGCTGCACACTCTACACGCCCGTCAGGGGTTTTGTCCATGACCGCCCGGCGTGCGTGTTAGTGATCGTCGTTGGCGCGCGCAGCGACGGTGAGCGCGCGCAGGTGCGCCAGGAGGTCGTCAGGATCGAACGGCTTGATGAGATAGTCCGTCGCCCCGAGGGCGAATGCCTGAGCCTTGCCCGCGGGACCCTCGCTCGCCGTGAGGAAGAGGATGGGCGCCCCAGAGGTCTCCCGGATGCGCCGGCAGACCTCGAAGCCGTCGGGGGGCGACATCGCGACGTCGAGGATCACCACGTCCGGCCCCTCGGCCGCGAAATGGCGCAGCGCCGTCCCACCGTCGGCGGCGATGAGCGTGCGGCAACCGGGCCAGACCTGCCGCGCGGCGTAGGCGACCACGACGGCGATGCCGTAGTCATCGTCCGCGATGAGCACCGTGCGTGGCATAGAGTCCTCCCTCGACGCGCGGGACCAGGGACGCGCTGGTAGAGTGTATCACGTCACGATACATCGTGGGGGGAGCAGGCCACAAGGAGAGCGGACGGCGACAACCGGGCCAGCGCCGCGGTCCACAGCGAGCGCGACGACCGCGACGCCGGAGCGTCCGCGGTCCATGTCACCGTCGCGCCCGAGGGGCCGCTGGCCACCACGCGAGGCATGGGGCGAAATCGCGCGGCCGTGTACAACCGGCGATGCGCCGCGCGACGCGCACGCGACCACGTGACGACGCGCATGGCCGCGGGCTACAGCGACGGCGAGATCGGCGCATGCCCCTTGCCGCACGAGCGGCCCGGCCGTCACCCGCGACGGACGGCCCGCTCCCGCCGGCAGGAGTGGATCGTCGACTGCGCGACGGGTTGACGTGAGCGACGGCGTGCGTGAGCGAGGGAGCCGACGCGCTGGCCGCCGCTCGGCCTGCCGGGCTGGAACGACCGCGCCGCCGTGGCCCTCCTCGTCCTCGTCGCGGGGCATCTGCTCGCCACGGAAGCGGAGCCCTTGACCCCCGACCGCCTGGCCCGCTTCGTCGGCACCTACCAGGACGATCTGCCCGCGCTCGTCGCCGCGCTGGCGGACAGCCCCAGCGCCCCAGTGCGCCACGGCGCCCAGCAGCTGCGCCGTCTCCTCCGCGCCGGCCAGGCCCAGGTTTACGTGCACGTCCTCCCCGGCCTCCCCGTCGCCCTCGCCGACCCCTATTTTCGCCTCGCTGGGCTTGCTCACATGACCGTTGTCTTTTTTGGGGGGCGCACCTTCCTCACGGGCTATACGTCGGCTGTAAGAAGCGCGACGAGTTGACGCCACTGAGGCGAGAGTGGAGCACAGGACCTTCATCTTTGTGAAAGTGAGTGCGCACTTATGCGCATGTCGATGCCTAAAGTCCGCGCCCCAAAAAAGACAACGGTCATGTGAGCAAGCCCACGCCTCGCCCTCGCCAAGGCCGCCCGCGCCGGCCTCGACCTCTTTCCGCTACCTGGACCGGGCGGGTGAGCGTACCGGGTCATGACCGACCTCCCCTTATCCACACCGGCGCCGGGGCCGACCTGGTACGCTCCGTGTAGAAACCCTGGACCGCACAGGAGTCCGCATGATCCCGCCACCCGTGCCCATCCCCGCCCCCACCGTGCTCACCGCCGCCCAGGAGCGCGACCTGGCGCGCGCGATCCGCGCCGGCCGCCGCGCCCGCCTGCTGGCCCAGCGCCCCCTCGCCGCGCGCCTGCGCCGCGACCTCCCCTCCACCATGTCCGCGCGCCGCCGCCGCCGTCGTCCTCGCCGCCCTCCTCCCGCGCCTGCCCCTCGACCAGGACGCCCTTCCCGCCGCCGTCGGCCCCTCTTGCCCTGCGATCTCGCCACTGACACCCGTGCGCGCGTC
>JAABUJ010005854.1_pt1 | contig 12130 bp, 11 predicted proteins | sample 5559131 | NCBI WGS metagenome assembly JAABUJ01 (sample SAMN10711875, study PRJNA513366) | rock metagenome | isolation source: Antarctica rocks | place: Antarctica: Victoria Land, Mt New Zealand nord | collected 2016-01-07
CTTCCGCGGCGGCCTTTGAGAACTCCTTCGACTTGGCGAACTCGATGCCATTGGTCGCGGCCTGGACCGAGGTATATCCGACCTTGCGGGCATACGCGACCGCGTCGAGGAAGTAGGGGCTCAGCGTTGGCTCGCCGCCCGAGAACTGCACCGACATCTGGCGGCGCGGCTTGATGGTGACCGCGTTGTCGAGCATCGTTTTGATCTCGTCCCACGTCAGTTCATGGACGAAACCGACTTGGTTGGCGTCCATAAAGCAGGGGTCGCACATCATGTTGCAGCGGTTGGTCAAGTCGATGGTCAGGACCGAACCGCGCCCGTGCGTAACCGTGGACGTGCCGTGATTATGCAGCTTTTCGTCATTGTGAGCGCGAATGTCGCGGCCCGGAAAAACGTCTTCAAGATGCTTGAAGAATGCCGTGTCGATCGACATCAGGTCTTCAAAGTGGCCGTGGATGGGGCAGTCCTTAACCATCAGAATCTGGCCATCGCGCTCGATGATCTGCGCCTTGATCTCGCCGACTTTTTCGTTTAGCAGAATCTCATGCGGCAGCTTGCCGTCAATGATCTGCTGACGGATAGCAGGGACGCACTTGGGGCAGAGAGAATCGGTGGTGCGGGGCCAGCCGAGGGGCGGCTTCTCCTTCTCGTAGCTCTTGAGCAGAGGCTTGTCGCTCCAGCGCGGAGTAAAGCTCTCGTTGGGGCTGATGCTGTTAAGACGGCTGAAAACGCTCCAGCTAACCTTCGCTGCCTGCACCAGGGTGCGTTCCATCAACTTCGCGGATTTTGCCATGTTCAATCTCCTGTGGGCCCACAGATAAGCGGGCCGGAACTTCTGTTGACATCACGTTCGCTTCGCAGGCGACCAACGAAGCTGTGTCTTCTGGCGCGTAAAACCTGCCGGGTCACAACCGTGCGCGTACAGTCCCACTGCAAGCTTACCGACGACTCAAACGCCCGCCGAACTCGATTGCGGTGAATGGCGTCAGAATGCAGCGAACGGGGATTCCGTGAGGCTGGATGGTTATGTTCTGTCGAGTATCTAGGGAGTCATCTTCAACTTGCTTGGCTCACTGCGTCAGACAATCAGACTGGAATGTGCGGCTACGATTTGCCATGTTTGCTGTTGTGAACGTGCCCATACTCGTGTGAAGCGGAAATCCCCATTCACAGGAGAGCCCGCATAAGTTCCGGTCAGCTGCACTCTGACTGATACCACCGCGACGTCACCCAAAGTTCGGATACGTTGCTCAGAAGGTTCCAAGCTAACGACCTTTAGCGCACCTGAACGATAAGCAGCGAGATCGTCGTCTTTGCCTAGCAGGTGCCCGAGATGATTGGTGAAAACCAGGTCCGGGGCTAAGAGAACGTTTAGCGCGGCAACATCCGAACTGAGCATAGCGACTCTGAGCCGGTCTTCTACTTGCACGATTTGTTCCTGCGACGAATTATTCATAGCGTTTCTCTGCCTCACGTGGCCTTAATATTGAGGCTGAGCCACATATTCTATGTTCAACCCTGACTCGGGCGGCACGAACAGGTCACATCTGCTGCTGCCCCGAGGCTACTTCGTTGATGATCTGCTGGACGAAGACGACGCGGACGTGGACGCGTTTGGCCACATCCGGCAAGAACTCGGTGATGAGGTTGCTGATGGGATCGGTGGCAAGTCCGGTGACGATGCGTGCGACCGTGGAGGGCCCGTTGCCATTGACGCCCGGAACATAAAGGTTGCTGATTTCAGCCGACGCAGGGTACCCGATAAGATTTTCGTAGTTCGGTATCGTGCGGCCGTAATCGCTCTGACCGATGAAGGTTCGGCTGATAGCATGCACCACGCGGCGCATAGGCCGCGCATCGGGCATGCGGTGATAGTGCGGATCCTGGCCAAAGACGGAGCAGAGCAGAAACGTTCCCAGGAACTCACCCGTCGCGTCTTCCACCACGCTATACCCGGTGTAGCGCCCAAAGCCCTCAAAGCCGGGACCATAGGCTGTGTGGGAGTCCGCAGCGATCGTCACTGCTGCATTGCCCACGACGGTAAGCAGGTTGAAGGGATCGGAAAGGTTCCGCAGCGCGAGAACTCCCTTCTGCTTCGGAGTCAGAGGCGCGGGCGTGGCTGAGTTGAGAAAACGCCGGTAAGGGTCTTCGCTGGCTACGCAGGGCGTGCGCGCCACTGCCGCGCTGGTGGCCTCCGGGTCGGAATAGGCAACGCTTCCGGTCGCCGGACACGGAACGGGTGCTTGCGCGCCAGACGGGTGGGGGGTCTTTTGCGGGGCCGTCGCTGCCTGCTTCTGTGAAGACGCTACTTGCTTCTGCAAAGCCGCAAATCCGGGTGAGTCCGGCAACGCCGCCGCGTCCGCCTGGACCCCTGAGGTGTGCGTGGCCGAGGCCAGGAGGAGACCGGCCTGCGACGTATCTGGTTCATCCACGGTGATTATGCCAGAGTGCGTCTGCGCACAAGCGCAGAAGGGACCCAGTAACACCGCGACAATTCCAGCCCCGACGAACCTTGGCATCCTTCCGATTAGACGCTAAAGGCGGGACTTAGCGGAAGGGAAACAATATTGAAGCCGAGTTCACCGCAGTTGGCAGCTTCAAGCAGGCATTCGGCTCGGCTCACGCACGCCGCGCACTCAATATCCTGGAGCAGGAAGATGAAAGGCGTGGAACACGTCAGGGAGAAATTCGGTGACGACGAAGCCGAATGCCGAGCCGCCGACTGATGTCCCGAAGGTTTCCATCGTCTCGCTGAAGGTAGTATTGCGCGCCGGATAATAGGCGTCGGTCAAGAAGGAACCCGCCAGGTTGCCGCCTGTATTCGCGAAGTTAAGAGTGGTGTGGCCGCTGTCCGTTCGGGTAATCAGGCCCCGCGTTCCAGCGTAAACAACCCGCTTGAGCAACGGATGGCCCTTGCCCATGCGATAGTAACGCGGGTCCTCATGCAGCAGCGGGGCGAGGACGGAATCGCCAAACGTGCCTTCAGTAAAGTCGCGCAGCGCGGAGGCACCCAGCCGCTTGGCGAAGCCCTCGCCGGTCTGGCCGTAGTTGGGACTGTTGTCGAAGACCTGCTCATAGGCCGCAGAAGAAACCCAGGCCGTCATGGAAAACGGGGAAACGGCATCCTTGAGCCCCAGGATAACTTTGTCGCGGACGGTAAGCCTCGGGGCCGACTCGCCAGGCTCAATGTATTTGGTATACGGACCCGCCATTTTGGGGCCGGGGTGGAGCGTGTCGCCGGACTCGCGGAGGCCCACGCCATGGCTCGGCAACTCTGGTTTGGGCGCGTCCGGCAAGCCGCTGGACGAAGGAGCAGACACGGCGGCAAGCAGCAGAGGCGAAGACTCGGGCCTGGGGTTCTGCGCGGAGGCGGTCAGCGCAGGACAAAGCAGCAGTAATGTAGCCATAACTGCAACCGGCAGCGGGCGCGCCGGAGAGAAGCTTGAAGACTGCGGCTGAACAACGTTGTTCAAACTGGCAGATGCAGACGTGTGTGTAGACAAGGGAGGCATCCTTTGATATTGCCAGAGTCCTCCGTAATCAGCACAACAGCCTACGGACGAAAGGTGGCGAAGGGAGTTCAGGCAAGATAGATGCCGAATCACCCGGCGGGGAGCCAGAAAAGATGTGAGGCGGGCGAAAACTGTTGCATGCCAGGCGTTGAGACACTGAGCATTCTGTTGACTCGTGCGGCACTCGAAAGCCTCAGACCTTTCCATAGCACCACAGGCAGGCGGATACTGGAGTTTGCAAGCCGGCATGTAAAAGGAGACGCGATGGCGAACGAACAAGATACCGGGACGCGCACGGCGGCACCGCAGGGCTGGGAATCGAGAGTGCGTGAAGCCGCAGGCCACGTTGAAACTGACCTGCGCAAGCTGATTGACTTCGTCAATGACGAAGTGATGCCCGACGTGCGGCGCAATGGATCTTCCGCGCTGCGCTCGGCGGCGGCGGAGTTCGAAAAGCTGGCGATGCGGATGGACCAGTCGAATCGCGGAGCGTCGCCGCCCTCGGAGCCGAAACGTTGAAGCAAATGGGCCGAGCACGGTTGCCCCTGGCTGCGACCCTGGGCTGCGCGGCCATGCTGCTGATCACCGGCTGCCACAAGTCGCGTGTGCACGATCCGGGCTACACGTCTGCCGGTTCAGCGCCCAATCTCGACCGGAATACATTCCCGGTGCGTCCGCCTGCTGCTCAGAAGCAAGACCCGGGATTGCAGGAAAAAAATCTGGGGCGGCCGGTTTCGAGTGAAACCGGGCTGGCCAGCTGGTATGGCCCTCCGTACCATCATCGCCAGGCAGCCGACGGAAGTATCTTCGATCAGAATGCGCTCACGGCGGCCCACCGCACGCTGCCGCTGGGGACGATCGTACGTGTGACGAACTTCGCGTCGGGCGAATCTGTCGTGGTCAAGATTACGGATCGCGGACCTTTTGTGCGGGGAAGGGTCCTCGATCTGTCGCTCGCGGCAGCCAAGGCCATCGGAGTCTATCGCGCGGGTGTTGCAAGGGTACGGATTGATGTTTACGCCCATGCTTCGGCTGATCCGGAGGGTCACTGGTGCGTGCAGATTGGGGCCTTTCCCGACCAGGACGAGGCGGTCCAGTTGAAGAACGATCTGAAACTGCGGTACCAGACCGCGCGCGTAATCGAGTTCGCCGGGCCGACCGGGCACTGGGTCCGCATCAACCCCGCCGATCCGAATCGCGCGGCGGCGGCGCGAATTGCGGACTCAATCCATGTGCCGGATGCTGAGCCTTACCTGGTGCGCACTGACTAAAATCCGACTTCACCGTTCCTGTAAAGTCGTGATCCTGAACGCAGTGAAGAGCCCGCCCTGTAAGGGATCCCTGTATTCGCCGATGTCGCAACGCTGTACATCACTACGAAATGAGCTATAAAGTTCGTCTGAGTCGGGCGATTTAGCTGTCCTTGCGGTAGAGCAGATCGCGGATAGCATGACGGCGTGCTTCGTTGGCTTCGGCAGTCGCTTTGCGCTCGTCTGCGTCCATGCGGGTCTTTTCGCCAACGCCAGTGGCTTCAGATTCCGTGCACTCGGGACAGCGGTTGGCAAAGCCGGGCTTGCCTGGCCGGAGTTCAAACTCTTCCTCGCAGACAACGCACGTTTTGATCGGGAAACTCATGTGCGTTGGATGTACAAGGACCCTGCAGGGATGGGCCGAAACTTCGCCGATAAATCGGGGAATCCTTTGGACGCGACGATTGCCAAGAGCGAGCGCGGAACGCTACATGTAATGTGCTGCGGCATTTCGGCCGGAACCTTCCTACTCTTTGGCGGACGGCGGCTGGTAGTAGGGCAGTTTCTGCTGCTCCTCAGTAGCGCGTTTCACGCCGATGTCATCGAACAGAATGCTGGGCGCGATCGTGGTCTGCGGGAGCGCGCCGAACCGGTTCTGCACGTACTCATCCGAGCCTGCGGCCACGATATCGCTGCGCAGGCTGCGGTTGTCCAACTCATCGAATACGGCACCGCGCACCAATTGGCGCGTCCCGTCGGGATGAACCAGGAAGAGCACGCGCGGAGCTATGCCCGAAAGCGTCTCGACCTCGTACACGTCGCGCTTCTGTTCGCGTGCCATGCTGAGCAGCTTCGCATGCAGGGCAGCGGGTGAGAGCGGATCGACGGCGGAGAAAATCGTTACCGCTGCAGAAGCCTGCGCTGCCTGGCCGGGCACGGCGCGTCCATGGCCGTTCGAGGTTGGAAAGTCGCGCACCGGAGTGCGGCTGGTCAGATAATTCATCAGCTTGCCCTGCTCAACCACATCCACGGCCTGCGCGGGCACGCCCTGGTCATCAAACTCGTACGAGCCGACCAGCGCTTGCCTGTCAAATGTGGTGCGACGCGGGTCGTCCACGACGTTGAATCGGGTGGGCAAGACTCGCGAGTGATAGCTGGACTGATACTCGCCCACGGTGCGCGCCGTGGTTCCCATGGCCGGTCGCATGGCGAGGATATTGGGAACAAACAAGCTGTCGACGACGTCGGTGGATGCGTCGCCAGAGAACAGCACCGGACCGTGGTAATCGTCGGCGCCCACGACCGGAGCGTTGCGCAATGCGGCAAAGCTTTTTACGTCATCGAGCACACGCTGATGAAAAGCGGGCGCAGATTCGAGCGCCGCAGCCGAGGGGGCCGTCGAGCCGTTGCTGCGACCCAGCTGCATGCCGTCGGCGGCTTGGCCGCCTACGTTGTACTGCGCGGAATAGATGCTGTAGCCGTGACGCAGAACCGTGCCCTCGCTGTTGACCAGAAAACGATTGACCACGACAGCGCGCACCGTGGCGTTCGAATACTGCACGGCGGGAGTAATGGCGCTGAGGCTCGGGTCCGTGCGGAAGAGACCCGTGCCCTCGCTGATCCGGTGCTTCCAATCGGCCTTGTCAATTGTTAGCGTGAGGAGTGGCTCGAGGTGAATGGCTGGGGCGGCGGAGGCAAAATCTTTCTCCGTCGACTGTTTCTCGAACCGCTTCAGCGCTGCCTGCTTGGCCGAATACGCGCCCAATGCGGCTTTATAGGCTGCATCCGTAGCCGACCATAGAGCGTAACGCAGAGCAGCGGGATTATTGTCCTCGGGGGCCAGCACCAGCGACCCGTCGCCTGCGCTCGAACTCGAGTCGGAGGTGTAGTCGCCAACCCTTACCGTGACACGCACGACACGCTGATGATTCTGTTCCTCGCGGGTGAGGGCCCCGTAGCTGGCGATTGCATCCCAGGTGGAGAAATCATCCAGCCGGTACTCGATGAAGTAGGGCCGCTCGAGACCGGGCAGCACCAGCAGTTCACGCTCGCGCAACAACTCCTGCTCCATGGCATTAAGCATTGGGTCTACAGCGGCGGCTTTGGCAGACGCGGCGAGTGCAGGCGGTGGGGCGTGCGGAAGTGAGGTCTGTGCATGTGTGACCGGTCCTGTTGCACATATAGCAAAGAGCAGAACAGAAGGTATCACGAACGGATACAAATTCATTTTGAGGAAACCTGCGGAGCTGGCTGCTCGGCAATTTTTACGCCGGCGGGTGTAGGTGGCGGGAGTAACGGAGGACGCGTGTTGCCCTGCGCCTGGCGTTGCGTTTCAATCTCAGAAACGAGCATGGCCGGAGCCACGGCCGAGACCGGGATGCTGCCACTTTCCGCGCCGCAGATTCCGTTGAAGATGTCCTGGTGGTTGCCTGTGGCGACGATCCGGTTTAGTGCCGCCTGCGGGGTTCCGACAATCGAGACGCCGCGCACCAGTTCATCGGGGCGCCCGTCGACGAAGACGCGATAGACCACCAGCGGAATGACCGAGAACGCCTGCGGGCTGCTGCGGTTGGTGACTGCAAAACCCGAGCTGATGTCTTCGAAGTAGAGCCCGTAGGCTTTGCCCTGCTTTTTGGCTTCCGACTTCAGCAACTCGCGCAATTCCGCATCGGAGACTGACTTGCTTGAACTCACGATCAGGTTGCCCTGCCGCCCGGTTGGCATGTGGCCGGCTTCCGAGCGTCCGTGGCCGTTGCTGGCGCTGAAGCTCGCGATGGGCAGGCGCGACATCAGGAAGGTCTGGAGTACGCCGTTCTTGACTAGATCGACCGGACGCGCCGGCTGCCCTTCGTCGTCGTAGACGTAGTGGCCGCTGAGGGCAGCGCCGTGGAACTCGCGCAGCGTGGGATCGTCGACGACGTTGATGAAGCTGGGCATGATGCTGTGGCCGAGCAGCTTGGTAAAGGTCTCGCCCTCATCGTCACCCTTCTGACGCTGGCCTTCCAGGCGATGACCCAGCACCTCATGGAAGAAGACGGCGCTGGCGCGTCCGCTCAAAATGGCGGGTCCATCGAACGGCTCAGTGATGGGCGCGACGCGCAGTTGGTCGAGATTCTTAGCCATCGCAACTGTTTTGGCCAGGACGGTCTTCTGGTCAGGCAGGCGGCCCAGGCGGTCGCTCTCGAACGTCTCGACGCGGTAGAGATCCATCCCGTCCGAGGCGCGAGTGCGGGCAACGACGACCAGGCGAGCCACGTGCGAGGGCGTGCTGACGCGCGTGCCTTCGCTTGAGACAAAGTAGTCCGCTTCGTTCGAAGCCTCAAGCGTGACCCGGTTGTTATACAGTTCGGGGAACTGCTCGAAGACGCCGGAAATCTGGCGCAGACGCGACTCCCATTCAGCCTGGTTCGTCCTGACAGGCGAGTCGGGCGAAAAACCCGGATCGAGTGGAACCAGCGCGGAGACCAGCTTTTGCTGCGAGAAGTCGGCAGAAGAGTCTTCCTCCTTGGCTCGCACCTGCTGCTCGGTCTTTACCTCCAGGAAATTGTTGACTGCTTTGCCGTAACCGGAGTTGGTTGCGAACCAGAGCGAACGCGCCAGCGCTGGGCGATCATCCGTCAGGGGCAGCGCAACCGAGGTGAGTGCGCTGTTGCGATGCGTTCCATGGGTGTTGTCTTCAGCCGGACTGCCGATGCGTACCTGCACGTCGGCGCTGCGCACGTGTGTGGACGCATTGCTGGTGAGGGCGCCATATTCGGCCGACATGGAGAGCGTTTCCGCATCGGACACGGCGTAGCTGATGAAGTACGGCTTGGGCTGAGGTTGTTTGGGAGCGGCGTCCGCAGCAGAGTTTGTGCCCAGCGAAGACATGGCCCGGGTAAGTTCATCCTGCATCACCTGGAGCAGGACGGAATCCGGCGCTATCGATTTTGGCGTAGACCCGGAGGCTGCGTTCGTAGCCGTGGCTGACTCAGCGTTCAGGCGGGCAGGCATTGGAGAGAGGATTCCGGGGTTGGCAAGGGTGGCCGCCAGCCCAAACAGCAAGACTTTATTCAATGTGCAGGTCCGCCTCTCAGGAGCAGCGGGTACAGAGCCGCCCAGGGTAGAGTTTATCGCGAACGCGGCTGCCGAGCGAAGCTGGCCGCTTGCCGCACTCGCAGGGCCGCGTGCTGCACCCTGCCGGGTGTTTGCACCCTCCGCGCCAGGTCATGCACACTGGAGCGACAGACCAACGGCAAAGGATATCGACTGTGGGCAAGGCGCGAGTTCAAATATTTGTACTTTTCCTGGCAGGGCTCATGACGTGTGCGCCGATGCATGCGCACTCGGAAACGCCAACCGAACAGGCCGCCATGGCGGCGGCCCGGCAGGACCGGACGGCCTATGTGCTTCCACCTGAAAAGCTGGCGAAGGCGGAGTCTCTCTCGCGCACAGAAAACGTTCTGCACTTCGCCGATGAGGCCTGGGGTATCGTTTCGCTGCTTCTAATCCTGCAGCTTGGGCTGGCGGCGCGGATGCGCAATGTCACTAAGAATCTCTCCAAAAACCGCTGGGCGCAGGGTGCAACGTTCGTCTTCGAGCTGCTGGTGTTGACCACGCTGCTCGAGCTGCCTTTCTCGTTATTTGGACACCATCTTGCCGTGGCGTATGGGCTTAGCGTGCAGCATTGGGGCGGATGGTTCTGGGATCAGGCGAAAGGTTTTTTGCTGGCTTTCCTGTTCGGCACGCTCGGAACCATGTTGCTGTTCTGGTTGATCCGCAAGTTTCCACGGCGCTGGTGGCTCCCCATCTGGGTCGCTTCGATGGTGTTTTCCGTCCTTGGCCTGCTGCTGACCCCGTATGTCATAGATCCGCTCTTCAACAAATTTCAGCCGCTCGAGAAGACGAATCCGGCGCTGGTGGCGCAGCTCGAGAAAGTGGTCGCGCGTGGCAAGGGGATTGCAATTCCGCCTGACCGCATGTTTCTGATGAAGGCGTCGGACAAGGTGACGACGTTGAACGCGTACGTAACCGGATTTGGCGCGTCGAAGCGCGTCGTGGTGTGGGATACGTCGATCGCGAAGGCATCTCCGGATGAGATCTCCTTCATCTTTGGCCATGAGATGGGCCACTATGTGCTGGGCCATATTGTCCAGGGTCTGCTGACCGGGTTTGCGCTGTCGCTGGTGGCGCTGTTCGTCGGCTTTCAACTGTTTCAGTGGATGTTGCGTCGCTACGGTAAACGCTGGCGGATTCCGGCGCAGGATAACTGGGCTGCGCTGGTGGTTCTGCTGTTTGTGCTGTCGTTGCTCAGCGTGCCCGCAGAGCCGATTGCCAACACGTTATCGCGCCAAAAGGAACATGCTGCCGATGTGTATGGCCAGGAAGTGGTTCACGGCATCGTGGCCGATCCGCAGACCACGGCACAGCAGGCGTTCCAATTGCTGGGAGAAAACTCCTATGCCGACCCGTACCCCTCGCGGCTGCTGGAGTTCTGGACCTACTCGCATCCGGCGATCGGGTTTCGCGCAGCGTTTGCAAAGCACTACGATCCGTGGGCCCCGGGCGCTGCGCCAAAGTACTTCAACAAGTGAGAGGGTGATGCGAGATGACCGACACGCCGGACTGTATTTTCTGCAAGATTGCGAGTCATGCGATTCCCGTGGATGCGATCTACGAGGATGACCAGATGATCGCGTTCAATGACCGTGAGCCGCAGGCTCCGACGCATCTGCTCGTGATTCCGAAGCAGCACTTTGCCAATGTGGGCGCGGCAGATGCGATACTGCTGGGTTCTCTACTGCACCGCGCAGCCGCGCTGGGCGACAAACTGCTTCCCAGCGGCTATCGCATTGTGATCAATACGGGAGCGGATGGCGGCCAGACCGTGCATCATCTCCACCTGCACGTGCTCGGCGGCCGGACTATGACCTGGCCGCCGGGTTAGGGTTTGGCTGCGACGACCACGTCCACGCTGACGGTGATCTCCTGTTCGCCTGCTGCTCCTCGACGTGGAATTCGCGTCGTAATCGACACAGGCGCGGATGACGGGCACACCATGCATCATCTTCACCTGCACGTGTTGGGCGCACGTCACATAAGCGGGACCCCGCGACAGCTGACTCCGCACGTTTTGACCAATCGATAGCATTTTGTAAAAGGAGTACGGTGTTGCAACGTTCGCGAATACAGGATCCTTACTGCACTCAGGATGACGACTCTACAGAACTGGTGCATCTGGTATAAGTCCGATCTACCGTTCGCGTGCCGCTAGGACTTTGATTTCGAAGATTGTGGGCCACTGTTTGCCAGTGACGAAAAGACGGCGGTGCTTTGCGTCCCAGCCGATTCCGTTCAGAACTGATTCAGCGTCGACGCGCTGCGAGACAGGAAGCAGACCGCTGCAGTCGATCCAGGCTATTACGTGGCCGTCGGCAGCGGAGATGCACGCAATGCGGTCGGAGTGCCATACATTGGCATAGATCTCGCCTTCAATGTACTCGAGTTCGTTGAGTTGTTCGATGGGCTTCGCTCCATCGCGCACAACGATCTGTCGTGTGACATCGAAGGTGTCCGGGTTCCGGAAGCGAAGGACGGCCGTACCATCGGAGGTAATCAGTTCTGTGGAGGTGCGGGTCATGCCCCAGCCCTCGCCGGTGTAGTGGAACTTGCGAATGACGCGCAAAGACGTCGCGTCGAGAACGAAGCCAACATGCGATTGCCAGGTCCACTCCAAAAGGGTGTTGCCCCAGTCGACAATGCCCTCACCAAAGAATTCGGGCGGAAGCATGTGTTGCTGTACGACCTTGCCGGTAGCAGCGCTGGTGATGAGCACTCCGGACCGGCCTTTCATCCCGGTGCCCTCGTAGAACAATCCGTCGCGATACAGAAAGCCTTCCGTGTAGCTGGCCGTGGAATGCGGAAACCGGTGCACAATACGTACCTTCGACGCCGGCGCAGCCGAAAGGTAGGGTGCTGGTAAGAATGTGAAAGCAATCCAGGGCAGCAGACGCATGATAGTGGGACGACGTGCGTGCTGGATTGCGTCCGCCATGGCTACGCTTTCGCGTCGGGATGCTGGAGCGAGCAGCATGCATCGGTGCGGCCACAGAGGCATTTTGATTCTGCCGCCCCTGTAGGGCTGCGTTCAGCGTAGAGCTTCTGCGCTGCGATCAGGCCATCGCCGAACTGGACCTTGCGGCCGTTCACCATTGCCTGTGGAACGCTCCTGACGATGATCTGTTCGAGCGCGGCGATCAGCGCCATCGCATCCATGTAGTCGAAGAAGCCGAGGTGGGCGATGCGGAAGATCTGACCCTTCATCTCGCCCTGCCCGTCGGTGATGATCGCGCCGAAGCGAGCTTTCAGCTCCTTGACGAAAAGCGTGGA
>JAABUJ010005855.1_pt1 | contig 12130 bp, 14 predicted proteins | sample 5559131 | NCBI WGS metagenome assembly JAABUJ01 (sample SAMN10711875, study PRJNA513366) | rock metagenome | isolation source: Antarctica rocks | place: Antarctica: Victoria Land, Mt New Zealand nord | collected 2016-01-07
CTGCACTATCTCACTCGCCTGCTCGCCCTGGACTGTCCCATCCACTGCTCCCTTCACTTTCGGCCCGAGCCGCGGGCTCCTCTAAAACTGTCATGAAGTCAGGGGAGGGGTTGGGGGAGGGGGGGCGTCCCTCCCACTGGTAGTACAGGCGGGTCCCCGCCGGGCGGAAGCCGACCTTTTCATACAGCGCCTGGGCCACCTCGTTCTCGGCGGCGAGCCAGGTGAGGGTGTCGCCCTGGGCAAAGCGGTCCTGCAGCATGAAACTGACCAACGCGGCCCCGATACCTCTGCGTCGCGCCGAGGCGACTGTACCAATCCGGGCCAGTTCGCAGATGCCGGTAGTAGCGGAGACAAAGCCGATTCCCACCGGCCGGCTGTCCTGGGTGGCCAGGGCGTGCCACCGCCTATCGGCTCGTTGCACGTCCCGTCGAAGCTGTGCCAGTTGCTCCGGGGAGGGCTGCCCTCGCTGGCGCAGCAGTACCTCTCGGAAGATCGATTGAAAGGCCAACAGGTCGGACTCGTCGGCATCCGGCCGCAGAAAGCGGATATACAGCTGCCGGTCCGCGCTGGGACGGAACTCGTCCGACCCCATCAGCAGGACCGGTTCCCGCGCCTCTCGCGTGAATCGTGCCCGCTCCAGCCATCCGGCCAGTTCGGGAAACAACTGCTCAGTGAACTCCAGGCGCAGCAGCAACTTGCGTTCGGCAAAAAGCCGGCGCAGTTGATCGAGCGCCGCCATTACTTCCGCCGCGTCGCCTAGCGGCTCGGTTGGGGCGGCGTAGTTCAGTCCCAGCGCATCGGGGTGGAGCAGAGCTCGGAACGGCCCCACGGCGATCACCTCACCGCCCTGTGCGGCGAAGTCGGCCAGCCAGGCCGGCGCCGGCTCCAACCGGCGCAGCAGATCCAGCTCAATCGTGCTATCTATCACAAGCGCAATCCTTTCATCGGAGCGCATCAGCGTCCAGCGATGTTCACCCAGTGTACGGTGTGAACGGGGGCCACTCTGATAGGAAAATGTCTATCAGGGCCCTGATAAACGGGGAATGGAGTTGATCAAATGGCAGCAATAGGACAGGCTGGCGCGAAGGCCCACGCGATTAATCCCTGGGCCACCTTCGCGGTGGCCAGTGTGGCGCAGTTCATGGTCGTGCTGGACGCCTCCATTATGAACGTTGCGCTGCCATCCATTCAGCGCGGCTTGCAGTTCTCGCAGGCGGACCTGCAGTGGGTGATCAACATCTATGTCCTGATGTTCGGTGGCTTTCTCTTGCTGGGCGGACGGGCCGGCGATCTGTTTGGTCGCAAGCGCATGTTCATTATTGGCTTGATCCTGTTCTCCCTGGCATCCTTTGGCGGAGGTCTTTCCCAATCCGCCGGCTGGTTGGTGATTGCTCGCGGCATTCAGGGACTCGGTGGCGCCATCATCTCCCCCATCGCACTGGCCATCGTCACCAGCACCTTCACCGCGGGCGCCGAGCGCAACCGGGCGGTCGGGATCTTTGGCTCTCTGGCCGGGGCGGGCGGAGCAGTCGGTGTGCTGCTGGGCGGCATCTTAACCCAGGACTTCGGCTGGCAGTGGGTGCTCTTTGTGAATGTGCCGATCGGTCTGCTAGCCGCGGTGGCAGCGGTGCGCTTTATCGGTCGTGATGCGCTTCCCGAGGTCCGTCAGGGCTTCGACCTCCTGGGCGCGCTGGCCGTGACCGCCGGTCTGGTTTCGCTGGTCTATGGCGTGGTCGAGGCGCCGACGAATGGCTGGGGATCGGCCACCACGCTCGGCTTTCTGGCCGCGGCGGTGGTTCTCATTGCCGGGTTCGTCGCTATCGAACTGCGCAGTCCTTCCCCGCTGGTGAAATTGGACATCTTTAAGAAGCGCAACGTCGCGGTCGCCGATCTCTCCGGCGGGCTGGCTGGAGGGGGAATGTTCGCCATGTTTTTCTTCCTCTCGCTCTACATGCAGATCGTCTTGCACTACGACGCGCTTCAGACCGGTATCCGCTACCTGCCCCTGGCCTTGATGATCATCGTCTCAGCCGGCATTACCTCTCAACTGGTCACGCGCTTCGGGTACAAGTACATCATGGCCATCGGCATGGGGATCGCCGGCGTTGGGCTGCTGTCGTTGACCCAGATTCGAGTCCTCGGCAGCTTTCAGCACGACGTTCTAGCCGGCATGCTGATTGTTGCCTTTGGCCTGGGAATGACCTTCGTACCGCTGCAGATTGCCTCGGTCACGGACGTGCCCGCCTCGGAGATCGGCCTGGCGTCCGGCCTGGTCAATGCATTCCTCCAGGTGGGCGGCGCCATCGGGCTGGCCCTGCTCTCCACCATCTCGACCACCGAGTTCAACGGCGTGATCCACACGCTCCACGCCCCGCTGGCCTATCCCACGGCGCTGGTTGATGGCTTCCGGCGCGCGTTCCTGGCCGGGGCGCTGCTGCTGGCGGCCGGAGCGTTGGTGGTTCTCCTCTCCATGCCGCAGGGCGGCCACACCGAGCGTGAGGGGGAGGTTGAGGCCACCGAGGAGAGCGTCCCGGTCTTCGCCTAACGTACTCTCGGCGAGATATCCCGCGCTGCGTACCTTCTTCCCCGACCTGCCAAATCGGGAGCGCTGCCGGACCACAGAGCGAGTTCGCCCTGTGGTCCGGCCAAATCCTCAGGCGAGGGAGCGTTCCCATTCGATGGGATCGCCGATGCCAAGGTCCTCGACGCCCAGTTCACGCAAGGCGAACACGGCCATGGTGCGACGAAACGCCGAGAAGGTTGTGACGTGCGCCAGCATACCGCCGTAGGTAAAGCTTTGTGGTGGATCACAGAGCGCATCGATGAAACCAGCGTCCCACTCGCCCCGGTCCGTGATGCGTCGCACGATACCGGTGAATTCCGCGCCGGCGATGGCGAAGCGTTGCTTCATCTCGTCGAGGCCGGCATCTCCATCTGCCGGAACCGATCTCCCGCTGAGAGCTGCCGACCAATTTTCCTTATTGGCCACCATCTCATTGAGGAGGGAGCGCAGGGTCGGCGCATCATCCTGATCGACGCGCCATCTCCAACCTTGCGAGATTGGGCGGTCCAGCGTCTCGGCGGGGAGTTCGCCCGCGCGGTCCAGTAGGTGTCCGGTGAACCAGATGTCGTGTCTCACGATGCGATCGACAAAGTCCATGTGCCTGCTCCTTTCGTGTGGTCCCGGGACGGTGATTCCGCCCGGGGGGTGAAAGTGGATACCATTGGGTGCGGCCAGCCGAAAGCCATTCGGCGCCCTGCGATATCGCGCTGGAGAAGTCCCGAACGCGCGCGTAAAGGCACGTGTAAAGGCTTCGACCGAGCGATACCCTGAGTCGAGTGCAATCCTGGTAATCGTTGCCCGGCCGGTACGTAGATCCCAGGCGGCGCGCTCGAGCAGGAGACGGCGCCGGAAGGCGCCCGGTGATCCGCCGATGGCCGAGGAGACGAGCCGGTCGAAGTGGTACCGGCTCAAGTATCCTCGCGCCGCCAGACTGGGACCATCGATCTCATCGTCAAGACTGCTGACGATGAGATCGATAAAGTCCCGAAGCCGGTCGCGTTCCAGGGTGGTATCCATGACCACAGCTTATCTGGGCGGTGCATCCCGTGCTTGACCGATCTTGCGGAATATGACCGACGGTTTCATTTCAGTGGTCCGGGCCACGTGGGTGAGGACCTATCGAGTGCGCAACGTCAGCAGATGCCCCTGGCCGATGCCCAGATACAGCAGAGGGCCCAGGGCAGGCAACAGGCTGGTCACCACCCAGAAGCCACGTAAAGGGCCGGATAGATCGCGGCGTCGAACGATATCCAGCCAGGCCAGAATAGTGGCGACCGGCGGAAGGAGCATGGAGGTGGCAACCTCAAATGGGAGGATCAGATTCACCATGAGTTCCTGGTCCAGTGGACGACCGGTGATTACTCCTCGAATTCCGCCAGGTAGTCCCGGCGGAAGTCCTCGGTGCCGATGTCGCTGATGCGGATGATCGCGTTGTACGGTGCGAACTGCGCCGGCACGCTCCTGGTCAGCACGCGGTAGGTCGCCTTCTCCGCCCACTTCACCTTGAGTGCCATGACCTCGGCCGCCGCCTGTGCCGTACCCTGACGCAGCGAAACCGGGACAATATCGAACGGCTCGCGATCACCCACCGTCTCGATCAACTGCAGAGAGCGGAGTCCAACCTTGCGGGCAGAATCCGTGGGGGAAGCTTCTGCTCCGCCGCCTTTGACACACCAACTGGTGAGCGCTGTGTTATAGAAGGTATAGGCGTTCGCGTTGATGCCGGTCCGTCGCTGGGATGCCACCAGGTCTTTCGCCTCCTGATGACTCTCGCAGGGAATCCCCTGTGAGCGCTTCTCCCCGTCGCTGGCGGATGTCAGAGCATCGTCCCGAGTCGCCACGCGGTCTCTCGACGCCTCTGTCACGCGAGCGTTGGGCTGAGCGAACTGTGAAGCCGTGCGTGCGGTCCTGTCATTCATGCTGTTTCCCTTCACTCGATCGTCACCGGGTCAAATGCGAAACCCGATCCGTGACGGATCGGGTTCACCAGTGGCTGATCGCGACTTGGGTGGCCAGACAACGGCCGCGACTACGCCTTCCGCTCTTCGGTGGGTCTCTTGGTAACTACCCTTAGTCTAGCACCGCTCAAGGGGAAGTCAAGTTTGTGCTATTTCAGGCTACGCGGTGACCAGCGACTTCTCGCGCAGCGGCTCCAGTACCGCGCTGACACGATACAGTTCATCCAGCATCGCCATGGCTGCCTGCTCCATCACCTCATTGGCCTGCAGCCGTCCCTCCGCGTCGATGAATTGCTGGACAAAGGGAATCGATACCGCCTCGAATACCGGCGTCATCTTCAGGGTCGTCACCACCTGTTTGATCATCTGGACGGCGCGTGTGCCGGCGGCCACGCCACCGTAGCTCACAAACCCTACCGGCTTGTACTGCCACTCGTGGTGCAAATAGTCGATGGCGTTCTTGAGCGGCGCATTGAAGCCGTAGTTGTACTCGGGCATCACGAACACAAAGGCGCCGGCTCGCTCAATCGTTGCGCTCCAATCCCTGGTGTGCTGATGGGTGTATTGCCGCAGGCGCGGATGGTTCGGTTCGTCCATAAAGGGCAGGTTGACTTCGGCCAGGTCGACCACCTCGACCTCAAAGGCGCCCTGGTCGACGGCGCGACCGCGAAACCACTCGGCGACGGGAAGGCCGACTCGCCCCGGTCGCGTGCTGGCAATGATGATCTGAAGGGTAGGTTTGGAGGACATGAAAGAACTCTCCTCGTGGTGGGGGCCGTGCCCTGAATTACTGTTAAGCTTTACTTAGTTCCACACCATTGTTCATTTTCAGCCGTTCTTGCTCCCAGGCAAAGACGCGCTTGATGAGGGTGCGGAGGGCAAAGACGGCGGCGAAGATGGCGATCGCGTCCAGACTGTGGAGAACGATTGTCTTGAGCAGGGTGGCCGCGACCTTGAAGGCCAGACCGTAGAGCGCGCCCCGGGCCACCGCGAGACGCGCCTGCACGAATCCCTGGCTCCGGGCGAGCAGCCAGAGGGCGGCGAGCACATAGCCGACGATGATCAGGCTCCCGGTCAGCTCGATGGCGTCGATGCCCAGCTCAAGTAGCGTTGCGTAAGTCAGAGGTCTCCCTTTGCTGTGCAGCGGCCGTGTCGATGTCCCGCTGCAAGAAGTAGTTGATTGCGGTTCGGATGATGACGATGGCGGCCAGTAAGCCGATTTCGGTCCAGGTCGGGGCGATGGCCGTGCGAATAATGTCGGCGGCCAGTTCGAACTCGAGGGCCAGGGCGAGCCAGCGACCGAGGCGCAACCGGACGACTTCCTTGGCTTCCGGCGGCTCGTGCGGATGAACGAAGACCCAGAGGGCACGAATGGTTGCTTCCACGGCGGCCAGGGCGATGAGCAGCGCGGCAACGCCCTCGATGCCATTGGCCAGGAGGGAGGTCCAGTCCTTGAACACGGCCTCGAACGGTCCCGGGTGGGTCGGGGTGTTATTCAAATAGTGCAATAAGTTCATTTCCTATACGCGGAGCGCACCCTCCTCGATGTCCAGTAGCAACGCGCCCATGGCAACCGGTCCGAGACGGTTGCCGGCGAGCCAATCGAGTTCCACCAGCATGGGTGCGGGGACCACGAGCGCATCAGCGGCCTCCGCCAGCAGTTGCGCGCAATGCACGTGATCGGAGTCGGCCTGGTCCATGGCCGCGTAGAGCGGGTCTGTGTCGCAGATTAGCGCCACGAGCGCGGCGCGTAGGAGAGGTCTCCGGCCTGGCGAGCAAGGTCGTGTGGCTCCTGTGTGGACCGTCCAGAGCCGATACAGCGTGGTGTCTGTTTTGGTTGGGAGACGCGCCATTCCAGCCCCTGCCGGATGACTTCGGCGAGCGAGAGATGCTCACGTCTGGCCACGGCATGAAGCTGATCGAGGAGCACCTCTGGCGCCATAATAGTCGTTCGCTTCATCCATCATTATGCATCGCATGCTATACAACGTATGTTTGTCGATCCTTGCGCTCAGGCGTGTCTTGCAGGTCAGGAGGGAAGCAGGATAGCCGATCAAACCTTCAGCTCGGACGTCGCTGTGTCGCAACCGCGCCTTCATGATCCTCAGGAGCGGGCAGGCGATGTCTCAACTAAGTGGTGCATCTAACAACTGGGAGGCATATCTGCCGCATGATATACGCTGTGCTACGCTGAGGGGTAGCTAGGGGAGCGCGTAGGCGCTGAGAGTGTGGCGGCCGCCACAGACCCTTTGAACCTGATCCGGATAATGCCGGCGCAGGGAACGCAGCAACCGGCCCTCTCAAACCCGCTTCCCCTCGCTACTGTATTCGGCGAAGGGGAGAGCGGCTTGACTCAGGACACATCGCGTGAGAGCGGCAAAATTGCCGCTGCGACCTTCCGCGACCTGATCGCCCCTCGGCTGGGCGCGCCGCGAGCCGAGGTTGTGGTGGGGCCACGTAACGGCGTGGACGGGGCGATTATCGACCTGGGCACCGGGCAGGTGATGGCTATCACCACCGATCCGTTCTTCGTCATGCCGGAGCTGGGCTGGGAGCGTGCTGGCTGGTTTGCCGTCCATATCGTGGCCTCCGATGCCGCCACCTCCGGCCTCCGCCCCGCCTATCTGGCGGTTGACCTGAACCTGCCGCACAGCATGACGGACGGCGATCTGGCCGGCCTGTGGCAGGCGGTGCACCAGACGTGCCGCGACCTGGGCATGGCGATTGTTACCGGCCATACTGCTCGCTACGATGGGTGCACCTTTCCCATGCTGGGCGGCGCCACCGTGGTCGGTCTGGGCGCGATGGACCGGTATGTCACGCCGGCGATAGCGGGTCCCGGCGACCTGATCATCGTAACCAAGGGCGCAGCCATCGAGACCACCGGCATGTTCGGCGTCATCTTCTCGGAACGGCTGACCGCGGAGCTGGGGCGGTCCACCGCCGACGCTGCCGCGGCCCTCTTCTGGCAGATGTCGGTGGTGAAAGACGCGCTCACCGCGGTTCAAGTTGGCGTGCGCGGGGACGGTATCACGGCGATGCACGATGCCACCGAGCGCGGCGTGTGGGGCGGGTTGGTCGAGATCGCCGAGGCCTCAGGGGTGGGCATGATCGTCGAGCAGAACGCGATCCTGCTCCGACCGGAGGCGCGGGCGGTGTGCGAACACTTCGCGATCGATCCGTTCATCACTAGCAGCGAGGGCACGCTGCTGCTCACCTGCCGCCCGCATCGCGCCGGCGAGGTAATCGAGCGGCTGGCGCAGGTCGAGATCGCGGCCACCTGCGCCGGTGAGATTCTGCCTCCCGAACATGGCATCCACGTGGTCCAGGACGGGAAAGAACACCCACTGCACTCCCCTCACGAAGACCCGTTCTGGCCGGCCTTGCAGCGAGCACTGGAAGGCCCCATCTCCGCCCGACCCCCTGTCCCTCCAGGGGCGAGGGGGAGTTCTTTAGAGAAACAGTTGCCCGTAGTAGCGTGTCCTCCGGGGCAGGGGGAGAGGTCTTGAGAGAAACGGCGTCCCGTAGTAGCACGTCCTCCAGTGGAGAAGGGGAGTTCTTCAGAGACACTGTTGCTCGTAGTAGCTCCCCTCCCCCTCGGAGGGGGAGGGGGGGACCGCCGCGTCTCGAAGCCCGCGCAATCTCCAAGCACTTCGAGACGCATGCCGGGGCTCTGCCGGCGCTGGTGGATGTGTCTCTCGCTGCCGGCGCGGGCGAGTTTGTCAGCATCATTGGACCGAGTGGCTGCGGCAAAACGACGCTGTTCAACATTCTGGCCGGGCTGGAGCCGCCGAGCAGCGGCGACGTGCTGCTGAACGGCGTGGAGCGTACCAGCCAACCGGGCGCAGTGGGGTATATGTTGCAGAAAGATCTGCTGCTGCCCTGGAAGTCGACGCTGGACAACGCCGCTCTGGGGCTGCAGTTGCAGGGAGTGTCGTGGCGCCGGGCGCGCGAAGAGGCCCGCGGCTGGTTCCCCCGCTTTGGGTTGGAAGGCTTCGAACGCGAGTACCCGCACGCGCTTTCGGGCGGTATGCGGCAGCGGGCCGCACTGCTGCGGACCTTTCTGGCTCGTCGTGAGGTGCTGCTGCTCGATGAGCCCTTCGGGGCGCTGGATGCGCTTACCCGCGCTGAGATGCAGGGATGGTTGCTGGACGTATGGACCGAGTTCGGCAAGACCATTGTGCTGGTCACGCATGATGTCGAGGAGGCCATCTTTCTGTCCGACCGCGTCTATGTCATGACGCCCCGACCGGGTCGCATCGCCGCCGCGGTCGAGGTTGCTCTGCCTCGCCCTCGCGTCTATGACGAGGCGGTAACCTCGGTCCCATTCCTGGCGCTCAAGCGGAAGCTCCTCGATAGCCTGCGGAGCCTCGGCTGATGGCGTCCTTTGTGGGGCGCGTGGCGCGCTACCTGCCGCCCGCGCTCCTGCTGGCACTGGCCGTGGTGGCGTGGCAGGTCGCCGGCAGCATCTGGAACCTGCCGGACTACATCCTGCCCCGACCTACCGCCATCTGGGGTGCGCTGGTCGATGAGCGAGGCCTGCTCTCTACTAGCGCGCTGTCAACGCTGCAAACCGCTGTGTTGGGGTTCCTGCTAGCCCTGGTGGCCGGCCTGGCGCTGGCCATCCTGATTCACTACTCGCGCCTGCTGGAGCTGGCGGTCTACCCGTTGGTGGTCGCCTCGCAGACCGTGCCGATCGTCGCGCTGGCCCCGGTGCTGGTGGTGCTGTTCGGCTTCTCGCTGCTGCCCCGGCTGATCGTCGTGGCCCTGGTCTGCTTCTTTCCGATCACGGTCAACGCAGTCGACGGCTTTCGCAGCGTGGATCCCGACCTGGTGAGACTGCTGCGCGCGCTTGGGGCCGGACGGTGGAGGCTGTTTCGCGATGTGGAGTGGCCCACGGCGCTGCCCTATCTTTTTTCGGGAGCCAAGGTGGCCGTCACCTATAGCGTGATCGGCGCCCTGTATGGTGAGCTGGCCGGCTCGTCCGAGGGGTTGGGGTATCTCACCACGCAGAAACTCGCCCAGTTTGATACCGCGGGGCTCTTTGCCGCTGTGGTTCTCTTGAGCGTGATGGGCATCGGGCTCTTTGTCGTGGTCGCCCTGGCGGAACGCCTACTGGTGCCCTGGCAGCGTGAGCTGAGACAGCGCGATGCCCTGGTGAAGCGGCGCTGAGTCATGCCTGTCATCATCCTGTCAACGATTTTCCTCTGTACATAAAAGGAAGTGTGTGAACGTGTATTCCCTGCATAGCTCCGGTTTTCCCCACCCACGGCGATCACCTCGCGCCTGGCCGGCTCTCGTGCTCGTGCTGTTCGTGAGCCTGGCCGGCTGCGGTAGCTCATCCGGTTCGGCTCATGGCTCCTCCAAACTCGCCGGCAAGGGCCAGGTCTCCGCGATTCAAGGCGCCTCCATCATGCTGGATTGGGTGGTGAACTCAGATCATGGCGGCATCTACACTGCCATGCAGCGCGGGTACTTCGCGCAGCGGCACATCGCCGTGCAGCCGCGTGTACCCTCCAGTGCGGATGTGCCGGTACGGCTGGTCGCCGCAGGGAAGGTGGATTTTGGCATCACCTATGAAACCGATCTGCTGGCCGCGCGCGCCCATCACGTCCCGGTCCGCTCGGTGATGTGCATCATGCAGCATCCCCTGGATACCGTGATGACCCTGCGCACCTCCGGGATCACCCGGCCGCGTCAGCTGGCCGGCAAGACCATCGGTGAGGCCGGCTCGCCCAGCGACAACCCAATTATCTCGGCCATGATGATGCACGACGGCTCGTCGATCGCGCAGGCTCGCACCGTCAACGTTGGATACAGCTTGCTGCCGGCGCTGCTGACCGGCAAGGTCGATGCCGTGGTTGGCGTCTACTGGACCTGGGAGGCGATTCAGGCGCAACAGAAGGGCCATCCCGTCAATGTGATGCGAGTCGAGCGCTGGGGTGTACCCAATTACTGCGAGTTGGTGCTGGCGGCCAGCGAGCAGACCATCCGTACTCGCCCGGCCCTGGTTCGCGGCACGGTTCAGGCCTTGCAGCAGGGCTATGCCTACGCCGAGGCGCACCCCGCCGCCGCCTGGCAGGCGCTGCACGCGCAGGACAACACACTGAACCAGGCGCTGGTGACTGGCAGCCTGCGCATGCTCCGGCCGGCCATCACCGACGCCTCTACCATCGGCTACCAGAATGCCGCCCAGTGGCGAAACTACGCTGGCTGGTTAGCTCGCCACAAGCTGATCGATGCGCCGGTGAACGCCAATCAGGCGTTTACCAATCAGTTTCTTCAGCCGGGCGTGCGCTGATGCTAGAGCAGTAGCCGCTCTCCCTGAATTATCCAGCGATCATGCAGCTCGTCGCGGCTGGGAAGCACGCCGCCTCCGAGGTGGAAACCTGTCTCCAGCTCGGCGAGGCCTTGCCGGCATGCCGAGCGGTACCGATCCTCATCGCTCACCAGACGCTCCAACTCCCGAGCGACCATGCCGCTAAGTGACATCGACCGCTCCACCGCCAGGACGCGCGCCTTGCGGATTATCTCGGCATCGAGCTGGATCGTCAGATTGCGTTTCTCCGTCATGTGCGCCTACCTCCACGTATTCTACGTGGAGGTAGGCCGATCCGGAGCCGCTCAACAGAAGCATCGCCTCTATCCTTGGCCAACGCCTTCGGAGTCAGATACCCTGAGATGAACCTATTCAGGGAGGCACGCCTCATGAGGAATATATCGAGTACGGCCGGCTCATCGGTCTGATTCCGTTCGCCGCCAGTGAGCTGGCGGTTCCTCGTCTACTCCACTGAGCAGAGGTTTCACTGTGTGTTCTGGCACTCACGGGCGCGTACCGAGCGTGTCCAATAAGAAGGCGGATAACCTTCCAACCAACGATTCTGCCCTGGATGCGAACATCCAGCAGTACTTGAGAGCGGTTACGGCACGGGGGCGCGACATTGAACGGATCGGCCCCTTTCAGGCGACCTTCAGCCGTTCGAGCACCAATCCCTTCCTGAACTACGCGATCCCCGACATCGACGCTGAGCCGTCGGCGCACGAGGTCGAGCAGCTGATTCGTGCCTACCAGGGACGCGGCTTGCACCCGCGCCTGGAGTACATCACGACCTGTGCACCGCGAGTTGAGGCGCCGCTCGTCGCCGCCGGGTTCGTTACCGCGGGAAGACTCGCGCTGATGACCTGCCGATCCGGTGATGAGCGCGAGCTTCCAGTCCCGCCTGGTATCGAGCTGGTTCGGCCCCACGGGGATGAGGAACTGTTCGACCTGAGGACCGTGCAACACCAGGCGTATGGAGATCCCGAGCCGCCCAATCGGGGAGATGTCGAAGGGGTAGCGGCGAATCTCAGCGCTGGCGGTATGGCCGTGCTGGCACGTGTGCCGGAAACCCGGGAGCCGGTTGGCGCTGGAGAATACACGCCCGCGCTGCAGGGTTTCAGCGAACTCACCAGTGTTGCGGTGCGCAGTCGCTTTCGCCGGCAGGGTATCGCCGCGGCGATGACGGCGTGGCTACTCCGCGTCGCGTTCGACGCCGGAGTCGTGGTCCCCTTTCTGATGGCCGAGGAGGCCGAGGAACGCATCTACACGCGAGCCGGGTTCCGTACCACG
>JAABUJ010005860.1_pt1 | contig 12122 bp, 11 predicted proteins | sample 5559131 | NCBI WGS metagenome assembly JAABUJ01 (sample SAMN10711875, study PRJNA513366) | rock metagenome | isolation source: Antarctica rocks | place: Antarctica: Victoria Land, Mt New Zealand nord | collected 2016-01-07
CGACGCACGCCATTGTAGTCATCCGCGATGTGACCCTGTCCAATCGGCACCGCCGCCTGCAAGAGGAGTTTCTGTCCCTGGCCGGCCATGAACTGCGCACGCCGCTGACCTCCGTCAAAGGCTACCTCGACCTCTTGATGCCGTTGCTCCATGCGGGCAGTGATGAGCGCTCGCGCCGCTATGCGACGCGGGCGCTGCACCAGACGCAGGCGCTGGTGACGCTGGTGCGCGACCTGACGGACGCGGCGCGTTTGCAGGGTGGGGCGTTGAGTCTCGACCTCGCCACGCTGGATCTCGTCCCGCTGGTCGCGCAGGTGGCGGAGACGGCGCAGGCGCTCCCCGCCGGACACGCGATCCACCTCGACCTCGGGGCGGTTCCGGCCTGGGTGCACGGCGACGCGGGGCGGTTGGAGCAGGTCCTCTTCAACCTGCTCACCAACGCCAGCGCCCATGCGCCGAGCGCGCGGGCGATCGACGTGCGGCTGCGGCGCGTGGGCGTCGAGGCCGCGCTGGAGGTACAGGATTACGGCCGGGGTATCGCGGCCGACCAACTACCCCATCTGTTCACGCGCTTCTACCAGGTCGCGCGCGCCGATCGCCCGTCGCAGGGCGGCCTGGGCCTGGGCCTCTTCATCTGCCAGGAGCTGATCGCGGCGCATGGGGGCCATATCACGGTCGCGTCGGCCGACGGGCACGGGACGACGTTCACGGTGTGGTTGCCGCTGCGGGAGGCTGAGACCACCGCGCGCGCCGTGACCACCGTGCCTGCCATGCCCCGGGGAGATAGGGGCGAACACCCGCTAGCCTGACACCCTGTCAAAGGAGACAGACCGATGGACACGATCCCGATCCTGATTGTCGATGACGCTCCGCTGTTTCGCCACGGCGTCCGCGCGGCCGTAGCGGCCGTCGACGAGGCGCCTGCGGAGTTTATGGTGGTGGGCGAGGCGACCGACGGACCGCGCGCCCTGGAGCTCGCCCTCACGCACGAGCCGTCGGTCGTCCTGCTCAACGCCGCGCTCGCGGGGCTGGACGGCCTCGCGGTCATCCGCACGCTCAAGCGGCAGGTCCCAGGGGCCGCGGTGATCGTGGTGGTGGACCGTAAGGATGAGGACACGCTGTTTGCGGCCATCACGTACGGCGCCGCGGCGTATCTTCTGAAAAGTGTCGACGCGGACGACCTGCGCGACGTCATGCGCCGGGTAGCGCGCGGAGCGTACCTCATCAACGACCGCGTGCTCTCGACACCGGTCGTGGCCGCGCGTGTGCTCGCGCGCTTCCGCGACCTGACGCACGAGGCCGCGCCGGAGCTTGAGGCGCTCTATATGCCACTCACGCCGCGCGAGATCGAGGTGCTCGGCGTCGTCGCGGGGGGCCATAGCAACAAGGAGGTCGCCGCGATCCTGGGCATTAGCGATCAGACGGTCAAGAACCACATCACCGCGATCATGCGCAAGCTCGCGGTCAACGACCGCACGCACGCCGTCGTCTACGCCCTGCGCCACGGGTGGATCACCGACGCGCCGGGGGCGCGCCGCGGCGCCGCAACCCCCGGCGCGCGGCACGGTTGAGCCGTGGAGGGTGATCCGGTGGCTGGGCGCTGATCATGGCGTCCCTCACGGAGCTGGCGCTGGCTCCCTGCGCCGGCAACGCCTCGCCGCGCGCCTCACCCAGCGGCGCGACGACGACGATCCGGAGGTGAAGGGCCGCACGCCAGCCAGGGGTGAGAGTTGGATACCGCCGCTCGGCCCGGAACGCCCGGACGACCCGCTAAAGACTCCCGCGCGCGACGCCGCTGGCGACGCCGCCGTGCAGACTGGCTGTCATCTTGCTCGCTTTCCGAGCAAGATGACAGCGTCGCCTGCGGATAGCGAACGTCTTTCAGGGCGAAAGGCCGCGCGGCCGCGACGGCACGCCTAGGCGTAGGACCTCTGGGGGATGGCGGCATGAGGAGAGGTGACCTATTACAAAGAGGAGAATGCTTGCCTGTGCGTCCGCATATCGACAATTCGTCCTGCCGCCGCACTTTCAGGCACGACAGACGCGTCGCGCGACGCGAGGGGAGGAAACCGGGTGCGACGTCGCTGGATAAGCTGGGTTATCGCGCTCTGCCTCGCCTTGTCGTGCGCCCTAGGGCCGACCCTGCGGTCCGCGCGTGCGGTTGGTGTCGCCTCGATCAACTCGGGAGGGCCGGCGATCGGCTCCTTCGTCGCGGACACGGGCTACAGCGGCGGGAGCGCCTACAGCGCCACCAAACCGGTCACCACGACAGGGGCGACGAACCCCGCCCCGATGGCGGTCTACCAGAGCGAACGCTTCGGGAAGACCTTCAGCTACATCTTCTCCGGCCTCGCGATCGCGACACCCTACATGCTGCGTCTACACTTCGCCGAGATCTACTGGGGGGCCGTGGGCGGCGCCCCCGGCGGGGCCGGCAGCCGCGTCTTTAACGTCGCCGTGAACGGGACGCCGGTACTCTCCAACTTCGACATCTACGCCACGGCGGGCGGCGCCAACATCGCCCTGGAGCGCGACATCAACGTCACCTCCTCGACGACCGGGACGGTGACCGTGGCCTACACCACGATCACCGACAACGCCAAGAGCAGCGGCATCGAGCTGCTCGCCAACGCGCCGACGCTCAACGCCACCCCCGAGTCGGCGCCCCCCCACACCACGCTTACCGTCGCGGGGAGCGGCTTCACCCCGCTCGCGGTCGTCACGTTCTTCTGGGACGCTGCCGGTGGCTACCAACTCGGCATGGCTACGGCCGACGCGTCCGGTCAGGTAAGCGCCTCCGTCACGACCCCCGCCGGGGCGACCGCCGGCGCCCACGCGATCGTCGCGGTCGATAGCGTCTCTAAGAGCGCCAGAGCCGGAGCCGCCGTCGTCGCCGGCGCGCTCGGGGTGAGCGCGCCGACCACCCTCGCCTTCCCCGCTGTCGCGCTCACCGGCGCGACCCAGGCCGCCACCGTCGCGCTGGCGCCGCTCACGGTGACCGACCTGCGCGGGAGCGGCGTGGGCTGGACCCTGGGCCTGCAAGCGCCCGACTTCGCGAGCGGGACGGGGCACACCCTCCCCTTCGGCGGCCTCCAGGTCGCGCCCGGCGCGCCCACGGCCACGGCGAGCGGGTCCACCAACGCCGGTGGCCTCACGGTGGGCGCGATTGGCCCCTTCGGCGGCCCGGACACGACCCCTGGGGCCACCCTGTCGAGCCCACTGACGCTGCTCACGGCGCCGAGCGGGCAGGGGTTGGGCCAATACGGAACCAGCGCCGCGCTGACGCTCACCGTGCCCGCGCGCGCCTACACCGGCAGCTACAGCGCCACGCTCGTGCTCAGTGTGCAATGAAAGGACTTTCGCACCAATGATCGACCATCTGACGCGGGGCCGCGCGCCCTCCTCCCGCTCTCATCAGCGCCGCCTCCTGGTGGCGGCGCTGGCGCTCGTCGGCCTGGCGCGCGCCGTGACCGCTGGCGCGGCGCTCCCCGTCGCCCACGCGGCCCTACCCCCAGCCCGCCACACGACAACCCGTGCGCACGGCGCCCCGGCTCCGGTCTCCGCCACGCCGCCAGCGCTCCCGGCCCGTCACGCGGCCGGCCGGTCGCCGCACTTTATCCGGCCGCCGCACGCGCGCGCGCCCCGGCGCGGTCCCCTACGCGTCCCCCTGCCGGCCGACCTCGGCCGCTGGGGCCTCCTGCCCGCCGTCCCCGGCCACTCGCCGCAGGCGCGCTCCTGGCTGCTGCTGACCGTCCCCCGCGGCTATACCGTGCGCACCGCCGCGCTCCTGCTCAACGACACGGCGCGGCCCCTCCCGCTCCACCTCTTCCTGGCCGACGGGCACAGCGGCCCCGACGGCGCGTTCCGCAGCACCAACCTGGGGGAGCCGGTCCACGGCGTCGGAGCCTGGCTGCGCCTCGACGGCCCCGCGCGCGTGGTCGTGCCGCCGCACCACGCGATGCGCCTCCCGCTCACGCTCACAGTTCCGCGCGACGCTCCGGTGGGCCTGCACGCCGGCGCGCTCGAAGCGCGGGGCGCGGCGACCGCCGCCGGGACGGCGAACGGCGTCCACCTCTCGATCGCGACGCAGGTGGGGCTGCGCGTCTACCTGACCGTGCCCGGCCGCGCGGTCGTGGCCCCAGTATGGTCGGGGCTGCGCTGTACGCACACCGAGGGCCGCGTCCTGTGCCACGTCACGCTGCTCAATCGGGGCACGGTGCCCCTCCACCCGCAGGGCCACCTCCGGCTCCTCACCCCCTGGGGGGCGACGGCGGCGCGCCTCCCCCTCGGCGACGTGGGCGAGCTACTGCCCGCGGACAGCCTGGACCTCACCGCAACGTGGGCGCACCCCACGCTGGGGCTCTATCACGTCGAGGCCGCCCTCAGCGCCGCCGGGCATCGCGCCACGCAGGCCACTGCCGTCGCCGTCGGCCCGCCCTGGTGGACCTGGTTGCCCCTGCTGCCGCTCGCGCTGCTCGTCCGCGCCGCGTGGCGCGGTCGTCGCCACCTGCGGAGTCGCCTGCGCGCGGCGGCCCACGCCTGGCGCACCGCGCCCACGCCCCCCCCATTGGCCCCGTGACGCGCGGCCACATGGGGGGGCGCGCGCATGGCCCGGATTGGCCCCTACCACTGGGGGATTGCTGTCGCTCCGGTTTGCCCCTACTGTGGGGGGGATGGACAGTACACAGGCGGCGTTCCGGCACGGAGCATATCCGGCGCGGCCCCCGCCACACACAGCGTTCATCGGAGGTTTCCATGCCACTCTTTTCCGCAGCATCCCCGCGCGGCCGCCGCGCCCTCGCCGCCGCGCTCATCGCCGGCGCCGCCCTGCTGGCCCCGGCGGCCGGCGCGCACGCCGCCACCAGCGGCAACACCACGAGCACGATCACCGTCAACCCCGGCACACTCAGCCTGACCGCCCCGACCAGCGCCACCTTCCCGGCCGTCACCCTCACCGGCGCGCAGCAGACGAGCACCTTCGCCATCGCCCCCATCGGGGTCGTCGACGCGCGCGGCACCGGCGTCGGCTGGACCGTGTCCGCCCAGGCGGCGGACTTCGCGACGACCGGCGCCCACTATATCGCCTTCACCAACCTGACGGTCGGCAATAGCGCCCCCACCGCGACGGACAGCTCATCGTCGCCCGCATCCGGCATTACCCAGGCCACCGCGGCCCCGCTCTCGGGCGCCGACACCACGCCCGGTACCACCGCCTCGAGCGCGGGCGCCCTCTTGACCGCCCCCGCCAACCAGGGCCTGGGCTCGTACAGCGAGAGTTCGCCCGACACGCTCAAGGTCCCCGCGAGCACCTACGCCGGCGCGACGTATAGCACGACCATCATCTTCCAGGTGCAGTAAACGACCGCACCAGGACGGGCAGCGCATGCGGACAGACCCATGGCACACCCTTCTGGTGGAAGACACCCCCAGCGACGTGTGCCCGTTGCAGGCAGTCGTCGCGGCAGGCCCGCTCCACGCCACCCTGAGCTCGGGCGGGGCAACACGGTGCGGACGTGCCTGCGCCAGGGACGGTCAGCGTCGGGCTTCCCCTCCCTGGCGCAGGCGCGTCCGCGCTAGAACGATCAAGGGACGATGTATGGAGGTAGTATCGATGATGGACGATGAGATGCGCTGGGCTCCGCCCGGCCGACAGCGCCAGGGACACACAGAGCACGCGGTGCGACAACACATCACCACGGCGCTGCGGCAGCTCGAGGAGAGCGAACGGAGGGTGCTCTCGCTCTCCTACGAATACAGCTTGACGATGCGTGAGGTGAGTGAGGTGCTTGACATTCCGGAAGCCCACGCCGCGCAGATGCACGCGCGAGCGATGCAACAGATCCACGCGTCTCTCAGGAGCGTCTAAGGGCGACCGTAGCGATCCCATTGATGCCGAGTATACCGTCATCGATGTCCCGGCTCCCGACGCGCCCGCGTCGGGCGCGGGCGCGATGAGTACCGCGTGCGGGAGTCATGGACACACCGATGTCCATCCACGGTCCCGGGACACACGGAGCGCCCGACGCGCCGATGCCAGGGAGTCTGACCATCGCGGCAGCTACGTCGACATCCGTGCATGACATGCGAAAGGAAGGACGGCGTATGACGGTAGGACCAATGCCCTCGCCGGCCGCGCCCACGCGTTGGTCGGTGTCGGCCACCGATTGACCAAGGGCATCGCGGCAAAGCCATGGCCGAGCGCGTCCGCCGGCAACGTCGTTCTATCGCGCTGGCGTGGGATTAGGAGGGCGAATCTTTCATGTATGCGTCCGGCGCAACGATTGCATGACCCGCCGGATGGCGCACCATGAGCGGACCGGCAAGGTTCGCCAACGCGACGACACATGGGACGTGCGACCGTTGGGTTCGCACCATCGGCGTGTCTGCTCAAGCCGGATCGTGGCGTCAGAGTCGCCACGATGATCGCTCGTGTCGATGCATGACGATGCGCCTCGGCGCATGGACATGCACGAACCGCTCGCATAGAGCGGCGCCAGAATGGGTCACGCGTTGCCGCGGAAACGGCAGGATGTGGCCGTGAGCGAGGCGCACATAGCTTTTGCCGCGTGGGTGCCAAGTGTTACACTCGAGCCCAATGGTTACGAGCCGCAGGCGCAAGGCGTGCATCGGTGAACTGTGCGGGATGCCCCCAAGCTGTCGGCGGCACCCACTCGACCGACCTCTCGCTGTTGGTAAAGAGACTGCATGAGTATGCAGGCCGGCAGCCCACAGGCCATCAGAAGAGATCGGCGGCGGACAGGGCGTGTGGGCGAACCGTTTCGGCGCGTGATGGGCGCGTATGTCCATCATTGCCGGGTCTTTGCTTCGACTGGAATTGGCTCGGATTGACTCATCGGCCGGGACAGGCGTCCGGGCGAGGAGTAGACGCGGCGTGTGGCGGAGCGGCGCCCCGACCGCAAGCCCGCGCCGTGGTCAATGATGGGGCTGTTGTCGGCGTCAGGCCCCTGACACGAGACCCTGTTGCGCGGCGACGACCTCGCGCAGCGCCGTCTCGCTGTGGCCATCGTCGGCCGGCGTGTAGAGCGCGAGGCGCAACGACGGCTGCTCGGCGACCTGGAAGCTCGTGAACTCCAGATCGAAGCGGCCGAGCGCGGGGTGCGCGAAGCGCTACAGACCCTCCCGGCGCCCGCGCACATCTTGCCGCGCCCAGATCGCCGCGAAGTCGGGACTGCCCGCGAGCAGGTCGCTGATGAGGTCCAGGCCTCGTCGCCGGCCGCGCATCCCGGAGCGCGGTCGCACGCTCGCGCGGCCGGCGACGAGGCCTGGACCGCGACGTGCTGACACACGACGATGGGGGCGGCGCCCGCCAGCCGTGATGCCCCGCGCAACCGATGACCGACCAACACACGTCAGGAGGATGACACGCCATGAAGATCACCAAGAACGCGCTTGAGACAACACCAGGTCCGCGCGACTGGTTCACCGGCGCGGTGTATATCGATGCCGTCGCGGCGCCGACGAACCAGTCGCGCGTGAACGCGAGCAGCGTCCACTTCACGCCGGGCGCGCGCACCGCCTGGCATATCCACCCACGCGGACAGACCATCTACGTCACCGAGGGCGTCGGCCTCTGCCAACGGCGCGGCGGGCCGATCGAGGTGATCCGGCCGGGCGACCGCGTGTTCTTCGAGCCGGGCGAGGACCACTGGCACGGCGCCGCGCCGACCCGCTTCATGACGCACCTCGCCATACAAGAGGTCGACGACCAGGGCAGCGCCGTCACCTGGGGCCAGCATGTGACCGATGCGGAGTACGGAGAAGCGCCAGCGATTGACGCCTGAGACGCCGCGCACAGATAACGCCGTAGCAGCGCACGATCCGCCCATGGGCGACGGGACCGTCAGTGATCGACAGAACCGTCAGTGATCGACAGAAAGGAGGATTGCATGGACTACACGAAGCTCGGCCACACCGGCCTGGATGTGTCGCGCCTCTGCCTCGGGTGCATGGGGTTCGGGGACGCGGAGCACTGGTTCCACAAATGGGTGCTCGACGAGGAGAACAGCCGGCCGATCATCAAGAAAGCCCTCGAGCTGGGGATCAATTTCTTCGATACGGCCAACGTCTATTCCATCGGGGTGAGTGAGGAGATCCTCGGGCGGGCGTTGAAGGACTTCGCGCAGCGGGACGAGGTCGTCATCGCCACCAAGGTGCGTGGCAAGATGCACGACGGACCAAACGGCGAAGGGCTGTCGCGCAAGGCGATCCTGAGCGAGATCGACCACAGCCTGACGCGGCTGGGGACGGACTACGTGGACCTCTACCAGATCCATCGCTGGGATGACGACACCCCCATCGAGGAGACGATGGAGGCGCTGCATGACGTGGTGCGCGCCGGTAAAGCCCGCTATATTGGGGCCTCGGCCATGTTCGCGTGGCAGTTCCAGCAGGCGCTGCACGTCGCCGAGACGCACGGCTGGACCCGCTTCGTCTCGATGCAGGACCACCTCAACCTGATCTACCGCGAAGAGGAGCGGGAGATGCTGCCCTTGTGCCGCGCGGAGGGGATCGGGGTGATCCCGTACAGCCCGCTCGCCTCGGGGCGCTTGACGCGCGACTGGTCGGCGGAGAGCACGCTGCGGTCCGAGACCGATCAGATCGCGAAAAGCAAGTACGATGCGACCGCCGACACCGATCGTCGGGTCGTGGAGCGGGTCGCGGAGATCGCGGACAAGCAGGGAGTGCCGCGCGTGCATATCGCGCTAGCCTGGCTGCTACAGAAGGAGCCGGTGACGGCGCCCATCATCGGGGCAACGACGATCACACATCTGGCGGATGCTGTCGGCGCGCTGTCTGTTACACTGGCCCAGGATGAGGTCGCCTACCTGGAAGAGCCGTATGTGCCGCATCCCATCGTCGGTCATCAGTAAATACGATAACAGCCCTCACATGAACGTCTGCTGCGGACCGGCTACCTGGACCCAGCCAGAGTGGGCAGGTGAAGCACGATAACGGCGCCCAGCACGCGCATAGTATCGTCAACTAATCACAGAAGACAGGCGACAGGCGCGCTCAGTCGTGGTGCCATGCGCTCTTGATCGACTGTAAGGCTATGCAAGGCTTTGCACGTTTATGCACATGCCGGCGCTCCCCAATCCACCGCAAGGGTCGCCTCATGCCGCACGTAAAAGTCGTTGTTGTCATCCGTGTCGCCGCGACGCGTGGCGTTATCCTACAGGGCGAGGGTAACGCTGCGGGGCAGGCTTTTCGGGATACGGCGACGTCCTCGCGCCGCCCACGCGCGCGGGCAGCGCGGAGCGCCGGTCGCTATACTAAGGGTCGAGGGCAGCGCGGAGCGCCGGTCGCTATACTAAGGGTCGAGGGCAGCGCGGAGCGCCGGTCGCTATACTAAGGGTCGAGGGCAGCGCGGAGCGCCGGTCGCTATACTAAGGGTGAGGAATAGGTAACGGAGGCCACGCGCACGGCGCTGGCTGGGGGAGGCAACAATGGCAGGGCCGACGACGCAACCGCTGTACTATGTGATCTTCCTGACGACGACCTACAAGTCGCTTGCCGAAGCGCAAGAGCACGCGCCCGAGGATATCGCGGCCCATCTGGCGCGGTCCAAGCGGCTACATGAGCAAGGGGTGGTCGTCATGGCGGGGGCGTTCCTCGATCGGCCGGACGAACCGCTGAGTACGATGGTTGTATGCACCTCGCGTGCAGCCGCCGACGACTATATCCAGGGCGATCCGTTTGTGCGCAAAGGGCAGGTCAGCGCCTGGCACATCCGCGAATGGGCGAATATGTTCGCCTGAGGCTCCCGCGCGCTAGCCAACGAGCGGGAGCCACTGTAGGCGCTGGTGTCGCGCGCGGCGAAACACTAATGGAATCCTGCGGGGCACGGCATACAGGTACGCCGTGGGCGCACGTCTCTCATCGCTGGGGCATGAGCGCAGCCAGCTGTTCCCCGTGATGTTAGCCGGGCGTCTACGCCGTCGTGGCCCTCCCGCGCCCATGTGAACGCGCGCGAGCGCGTGCTGGACGTGGCCCTCACAGGGCCTTGTAGTACCGAACCAAAGGCAAAGCGGTGTACCCGGCCTTCTCGTAGGATCGCCTGGCCGGCGCGTGCCCCGGATCTCCGCCCGTCCCTACGACGGCCAAGCTCGCCCCTGACCTGGCTACGTGACTCATCCGGTCGCTTGCATAACATCGAATGAACCACAATAGTCACGTCAGGTTGGCGCCTGCGTGAAACCATCGGGCGCTGGAACGTGGCTCTGGTAGCCAGCACTGGAGTAGTACGCGGCGTTAGCCGGTATGTCATTCGTGTCATGCGTTCCAGCATGAAGGGCTTTCATCGATGTCGTTCAAGGCATCATGAAGGGGCGCGGCGCACATCACTCGCGTAGCCGTGCTCACGGCTGCCTGAGAATAGACCAAGCGCCGACAATGGACCGCATACTTGGTCACGACGCTGCTGTATAACTATCCACTGCGCCAAGATCGTCAATGGCTCCCGCGATCTGCCACCATACGTCCCTTACGTGGGCCACTGGTTACGCGGAGAGGGTAGCGGGCATAGCGGAGCGGACCACGACTGTAGCGGAAGCGCCCTTCGTATCATGCACTCCGGCATGAAGTCGTTTCGCTGAAGGGTTACGCCTTCTATTGTAGAGGTGCGGCGCCTGAAATCTGCATACCAGGACGGACGGGATGCTCCGGCGTGCCCGGCTTCTCCGCCCCGGCCCTCACCGGCCCTTCCGCTCCGGTCGGCGCCTGCTCCTCTGAGCGCCAGCGCCGGTCCGAGCAACACGTAGGTCAGGCCCGCCCACGCCCACGCCCCTGACCCGCCGAGCGCGGCCACCGCGATCGAGAGGAGCGCGACGCCTGCAGGCTCCCCCCCGTCAGCGCCAGCTCCCGCGCGTCCAGCGCGAGCGCGCGCCGCTGCCGATAGGCATGGGCGTAGAGCAGCGCGAAGACGAGTTGCACCGCGAGGAATCCCGCGCCGTAGATCACCAGGAGCAGCGGGGCTTGCGCCGCACGGATCGTCCCCGCGTGGGCGACGCCGAGGGCCTCATCCACCACCAGCGTGAAGAGGAACTTGAGTGGGTACACGTAAAGCAGCACGATGAACAGCAGCAGCGCGTTCAGCGTCACCGTGTACCGATCCCGCAGGCCGTACCGCCGGAAGAAGACGTAGTGCCAATACCACATCTGCATGAGCAGCGCGAAGCAGATCGCGAAGGCCGCGAAACCGCGCATGGCCACCAGCAGTGCGTCGAACGTTTGCGGCACCTACAGCGAGACCACCAGCAGGGTCACCGCGAACGCGAAGACGGCGTCGCTGAGCCCCTCGACGCGCGAGATATCCGCGCCCCGCCACCGGAAGTCACGCTCGGCGCCGATCCCCGTGTCAGCCGACCGTTCGCGCAGCATACGCCCCCCGCCCATGTCGTGCCTACAACGAGCCTGCTATCCCCCACATCGCGCCCGTCCCGCGCTCGACCCCACCGACCGTGGCGCCGCTGTCAGTCAGTGTATGGGAACGTCGCGCGCACGCAGCGCCCCGTCGTCCACCTGCTGTCAGACGTGCGTCCACAGGTCAGACGTGAGGCCCACGCGGACATGGACGCACCACCGCCCCGCAGGCTTTCACCACTCAAGCGCACGACGTCACGGCGCCGCAGCGGCGGTGGACGCGGGGAGCGTGATCGTGACGGTCGTGCCCGCGCCGACGACGCTCTCGATGGTGATGGTCCCCCCGTGCTGCGCGACGATGGCCTGCGCCCCGGACAAGCCGATGCCGCTACCCGCGATCCCGCGCGCCGTCGAGGCGCGGTAGTACCGCTCGAAGATGCGCGGTAGTTCGGCGGCAGGGATGCCTACCCCGCAGTCGCGCACGGCGACGACGGCCAGCCCGTCGTCCCGCCGCACCTCCACGCGGACCGGCGCGCCCGCGGGGCTGTACTTGACGGCGTTGCCGACCACGTTCTGCACCACGCGCCGCAGCCGCCCCTCGTCGCCCTCCAATTGTTTAACGTCAACTAGAATGGCTCTGGCACACATTCCGTGCTCTGGTTCCAACCGTGCCATACTCCTACTATCACCTTGATGGTGGTCTAGGAGGTTGCGATGCGCTTGACGGCCTTGCTCCCCCA
>JAABUJ010005862.1_pt1 | contig 12116 bp, 13 predicted proteins | sample 5559131 | NCBI WGS metagenome assembly JAABUJ01 (sample SAMN10711875, study PRJNA513366) | rock metagenome | isolation source: Antarctica rocks | place: Antarctica: Victoria Land, Mt New Zealand nord | collected 2016-01-07
CCCGCTTGGCGTCCTTTGTCGACGCCGCGACGCGCAACCTGACGGTCGACCAGGGCCTGGACGTGGGCCAGATGCAGACGCTGGCCTTCTCGTTGCGCAACGTCCGGGGAGGCGACATCCGGTTCATCACGGCGCCCTTCAGCGGGTTCGGCACCAGCCCCGTCGGGGGCTCCATCGACATCGTCGACGAGGCGAAGATGGCGGCGCTGGGCCAGGCCGTTGCCGCCGACCAGCTGGACGGCTACTCCGGCTGAGCCCGACAGGTCATCCGTCGACGGGTCATCCGTCGGCGGGTCATCCGTCGGCGGACCAACCTCGACTTCATCCTGCGCAACAAGGGAATCACCACCATCGTCCTGGCCGGGTTCCTCACCAACTGCTGTGTCGAGTCGACGATGCCACCGGCTACGAGCGCGGCTACGACGTCATCACCCTGACCGACTGCACCGCGGCCACCTCGGTCGAAGAACACGACAACGCCATCAGCTACGACTACCCCATGTTCTCCAAGCCCATGACCGCCGACGCCCTGATCGAAGAGCTCCGCTAGAGACACCGGCCACCACCTGGGCGTCCATCCAGGCCCGCAGGACTGCCCCACCGCCGCGAGCCCCCGGCATACCAGGCAGCTGGTATGCCGGGTGCTCACCCTCCGGGGCAAGCAGACTCAGTGGTGCCCGAAGGTGACGATCGAGGCCGTGCCGGGAGCCACGTTCACCGTTGCCGACTTGTGCTGCACGTCGACCGGGACGGACTTCGGGGTGCCGGTGCTCGCGCCGTTCGGCAGGACCTGGGAGCCGCCGAGGGAGATGGCCGAGGCGTTCAGCGAGCTCAGGCCGGCCGGGTCGGTGCTGCGCAGGACGACCTGGCTGGCCTTTTGGAAGGCCGACGGAAGGTTGACCTTGACGGCGTCCGAGGTGCTCGTCGTCGAGAACGGGTCCTGGACGTTGATGAGCACGACGGTCGTCTCCCCGCGCGGGCCCTCGACGGCGTAGGCGCGCAGCTGCGGCAGCGCGTCGACACCGAGGTCGAGGTCGAGGAACCTGCCCTGCGGCACCTGACGGAAGGCCCACAGCCCGTAGTACAGCGGGGCCGCCGACAGCTCGTTGCGGTCGAGCTCGGCCTGGTCCTTGGCGCAGAAGGCTCCGTAGTAGCGGTAGGAGACGGGGTAGTTCACCGAGTCACGCGCCTGGAAGTCGCCGCAGATCGCCTTGGTGTTCGTGTGGAACGCGACCCGCCCGATGCCCGTCTTCGCGGCCTGCAGGAGGTAGTCCAGCGACCAGAGCGAGCTGGCGTAGGCGTCGCTCACGCCGGGCTGGCCACTGCACGAGGCGCTGTTGGACTCGTTGATGACCGAGGGGATCGGCTGCGACAGCTTGGCGCCGGTGGCGATGATGCCGTCGAGCTTGGTCTGGGTCTTGGTCCACGTGTCGGCCGACATGAGGGTCGAGAGCTTCAGCGTGGACCTGCCACAGTGGCTGCCGGGGTAGAAGTGCGAGGTCAGCTCGGTCATCAGCTGACGCGGGGCCGTCGACGTGTCCGCCTCCATCGCGGTGACGAACTCGTCGAGCTTGGTGTTCGTCGCGGCGGTGTTGGCCGAGGGCCCGGTCATCTTCAGGTGGACCCCGGGCACACCGGCGTTGATGGCCGCCGAGATCTCCTTGAGCTTCTCGTAGTACTGCCCGCCGGTCAGGGTGGTGACGTTGTCGAACTCGTTGCCGAGCTCTACGGAAAGAAGGTCGTCACCGAGGGTGTCGTGGGCCGCCTTCACCTCGGCGACGACCTGGTCGAGGGTGACTGCCGGTGACGGGTCCCTCGTCGGGCTCTTGATCTGCGACGGGTCGAGCAGCTTCTTCAGCGGGATGCCGAGGGTGACCTTCCACCCCGAGTCGTCCAGCAGTGGCTTCAGGGCGTCCATGTCGCCCTGGTCGACGGTGCCGCCGATCGCCTCCGCCGGAGCAGGCGCGTTGGCGTACTTGCCGAAGGCCGGCCACACGAGGTCCATCGAGTAGCCGCCTAGCCGCACGACGCCGGACGGGCCCAGGGTCTTCAGCCGCTGGGACATCAGCTGCCTGGTGAGGTAGCCGTGGGCGAAGTCCGCCGACTCGACGGAGAACCCCTGGTTGTCGCCGGTCAGCCTGGGGTTGCCCGAGTCCTTGGACGCGTTCAGCGTGAAGGCGGTGGTCGGCCCGCTCGGCCCGCTCGCACCGCTCGGCCCACTTGCACCGCTCGGCCCACTTGCACCGCTCGGCCCGCGCGCACCGCTGGCGCCCGAGCTGCCGGCCACGCCGAGCCCGACAACGAGCGTCGTGGCGAGCACGGCCCGGCCGACGCGGCGGCGACCGCGTCGTCGGCTGCTGACGCCGGGTGCAAGGAGCGGTGTTCCGGAGGCGCCCGGAACCGTCATTGGCTTGCTCATCTCTGACTCCCTTGTCATCGAGCTGGTCTGCTCATGGGTCGTGCGGTTGGGCCGTGCTCATGAGTCGTGCGGTTGGCCGTGCTCACTTGTCGTGCGGGTGGATGGTGATGGCGGATGCCTCACCGGGCGCGAGGGTGACCCTCATCCGGTCGCCGTGGATCTGCTCCTGCGTCGGCTGGAACCCGGGCCAGCTGCCGTCCGCGGCCACCTGGCGACCGTCGATGCGCACCTGCGCGGCGTCGAGGGTCTTGCCGGTCCCGGTCGGGTCGTAGGGCGTCATCCGGTCGACGAGCGCGGAGGAACCGGGTGCGGCGACGTCGAGCGTCACCGGATGGTCGGCCTTGTTGATCAGGAACAGCCGCCGCTCGGCGGCATCGCCCTCGACCCGCCACGCCTTGACGAGGTCGGCTGCCGCGTCGCTGTTCGACACCGTGACCGGCCGCAGGCCGGAGGTGCCTTGGGCGAACCTGGAGAAGAGCAGGAGGGCGTAGTACGAGGGCGCGGCGGTCGGCGTGCCCATCGCGGGAGCCGGGTCGTAGTTGACCGCGTTGTAGTACGCGTTCCCCTCCTCCGGGGAGAAGAACGCGCGCACCTCGGCGTTGTGCAGGTTGACCCCGATGGCGCCCGTGGCGCAGCCGGCGTTGGCTCCCGGTGCGTCAGGAGGCTGCGGACAGGCCGCCGTGAACATCATGTCCAGGGCGTAGGTGGCGCTCGCCGCGACGTTGCTCACGCCGTCAGCACCGCGGCCGGCCGCCGTGTTGGTCTCCTCCAGCCGGTAGCCCAGACCGCGCTGCGCGGCCTCCTGGGCATGCGTGTAGACCTCGTAGTCGAGGCTGTCCATGTGCTGGTCCGACAGCAGGGCCGGGATCGAGGGGCACCGGTAGGGCGTCTTCTCCGAGCAGGTGCGGGCGAGCGGGTAGAAGTGGTCGCTCGCGTAGGCACCGAACGCGCCGGGGCGTGACGTGGCGACGGGAGCGATCGTGTCGAGGATCTGCGGCCAGTTCCAGAAGTAGCGGGTCGGGCCGGCGGCGAGGCTCTGCCAGGGCAGGATGTCCTCGCTGGTGTTCGGGGCAATGACGGGGAACGCCCGGTCACTCCGGGAGCGGAGTAGGTGCGCAGGTCGGGCAGGTAGCCACCGGCATACCTGCTCTGGCCGTAGGACAGGTCCGGCTCGTTGCCGAGCTCGATGCCGACGACGTCGCGGGCGGCGGCACCCGGGAAGGCCGGGGCGACTCCCTCGGTCACGAACCGCTGGGCGTGCTCCGGGCTGACGAACGGCCTCTTGACACTGGGCGGTGCCATCGCCGTGCCGAGGACCGTGCCCCAGGACGGCCGGGCGGCCGGTGAGTCGCCGGCGTTTGTCCGGTCGAGCGTGGAGCGGATGAAGGAGAGGTCCTCCGGGGTGATCACCTGGTTGGTGTTCGGCCCTGTGGCATCGAACGGCATGACGTCCTGCGACGAGCCGCCGATCCGCAGCACGCCGGTGCCGAGGTTGCCCAGCAGGTTGGCGAACCCCGGGCGGGCAGCCGGGCCCATGTAGCGCTCGACCAGCGACCACTCCACACTCAGCCCGACGAAGTTCTGCGGGACGTCGCCGCCCGCCTGGTGCCGAGGGTCGAGCCGCACGGATGCGTCGGCCGAGGAGGGCTCTGCCGTCGGCTGGGTGCCGTTCCCGGCGAAGCTCGGAGCGGCGTATGCCGGGAGCGCGAGTCCGGCGAGGACGGCGGCACAGACCGCCGTGCGTCCCTTCCTCCGGCCGCCCGCAGACGTCCTTCTGGTGCGGGCCGTTCGGCGTGGTGACTGCACGGGGGACGCTCCTGGTGTCGCGGTAAAGCTCGGGGGTGATGGCGCTGACGCGCAAACCTTGTCAGTAAACGTTATCTGGATACCCTGCTCCGGTCCGCTACGACACTCAAGGCCTTGGTCGGTCCGGGGTCGGGGACGGGGGTTCGTCGGGGCGCGGCAGGTAACCTCGCTTCGACTGCATCCACCATCAAGAAGCAGGAGGAGCGTGACCAGGTCAGTGAGGCGACCGACCATCGTCGACGTGGCGCGCCGGGCCGGCGTCTCGGTGGCGACGGTGTCGCGGGTGATCGCGGGAAGGCCGGTTGCCGACCAGGAGCTCGTCGTGCGGGTCCGCTCGGCCGCGGTCGAGCTCGCGTACCGGCCCAACACCGTCGCACGCGACTTCCGCCTCGGGCTGACCAGCAGCATCGGCGTCGTCGTCCCCGACCTGGCCAACCCCTTCTTCCCGCACGTCCTCAAGGGTCTGGCCAGCGAGGTCAGCGTCGGCGACCACCGTCTCCTCGTCGTCGACTCCCGTGAGGACCCCGACGAGGAGATCCGGCTGGTGGAGCAGCTGGCTGGCAGGTGCGACGGCATCCTGCTGTGCTCTCCGCGGATGTCCGTCGCGAACCTCAGTGCGGCCGCCGGTCTCGGCATTCCCATCATCTGCACCAACCGCTCGGTCGACGGGTTGCCGCTGGGCACGATCGGGATCGACTCGAGAGCAGGGATGCGCGAGGCCATCACCCACCTCCACCAGCTCGGCCACCGACGCATCGGCTACCTCGCCGGTCCGGAGTCGTCGTGGTCCGACCAGCGACGACGCGAGGGGCTCGCCACCGCCGCCGCGGCTCTGGCCGTCGATGTCCACGTCACGGTGGCCGGCTCGACCAGCGACGCCGGGTTCGCGGCACTCCCTGAGCTGTTGGGGCTCGGCGTCACGGCGATCGTCGCCTTCAACGACCTGGTCGCCGTCGGCGCGCTGTCCCGCCTGCGCGAGCTCGAGGTCGCCGTCCCCCGTGACCTGTCGGTGGTGGGCTTCGACGACATCCCCTTCGCCGCCTTCCTCGGCCCGCCGCTGACGACGGTAAGCGTCCCCAAGGAGGAGCTGGGTCGCCAGGCCTGGGCCATGCTGCACCGTCAGATGCAGGACGGGCAGATCGCGGCGGAGCAGTGGCTGCCCTCCTCCCTCGTGGTGCGCCGCTCCACCGCCCCACCGCGCCACTGAGCGCACCGGCATACGCCGATCTCCTGACCACAAAGCGCTGGGCGCCTCGCTGCCGCCCAGGATTGCGTCGGCCGGCTCAGCGGTCACCCCGCGATCGCTCACCGCTGTGGGCGCCATCTGACGTAGTTTGTGCAGACATGTCTTACGCGCGGTGAGGAGTTGCCCCTATGACGATCTCTATCCGGCTGACCGCTGAGGAAGAGGCGCGCCTGGACGGGCTCGCGCGGCGCACCGGGCGCTCGAGGACCTTCTACGTCCGGGCCGCACTCCACGAGTACCTGAGCGACATCGAGGACGCGTTCGCGGCCGACGCCGCGATCGATGCATTCGACGCCGGGGGCCGACGTAGTCGTCCTCTGTCTGCGGTGAAGGCCGAGACCGACGCGTGACGTCTCGGTGGAGCGTTGAGACCACCGACCAGTTCGACCGCAACGACGAGAAGATTGATCGCGCCGTCCAGCGGCGCGTGATGGCCTACTTGGAAGAAGTCGGAACGCTCGATGACCCTCGGCAGCGCGGGAAAGCGTTGACCGCCAACCATGCCGGAGTGTGGCGCTATCGCGTAGGTGAATACCGCATCCTCGTGCAAATGCTCGACAACACCTTGACCGTCCTGGCGCTGCGAGTTGGCCACCGTCGCGACGTGTACTAGCTAACGGGGCTGGCGTCAGGCGCTCACGACGTCGGCGAGGGGCATGTCGTGCAGGCGACGGTCGGTCGTCACGAGCTGACAGCCAAGCGTGGTGGCGAGCTCGACATACACTGCGTCCGCCAGGCGGAGCCGGTGACGTCGTGCCCAGGCACCGAGGAGGAGATCGTTGACCGCGTGCCGCATGACTGGCGCCGACGCCAAAAGGGCCAGCTTGGTCTCCACGTCATCCGCGTCGAGGTCGCCGGCCCGATGCAACCGTCCAAGCGCTGAGAGAACCTCGGCGTCGACGTGGGCGGGGGCGTGGAGATCGTGTCCCGCGACACGTCGGCCGACCGCCTGGCCCAACTCGTTGGCAAGCAAGAGATCGATGAGCGCCGACGCATCCACAACGATCTCACCCATGCCGGGTCGGCGGCTGGTCGCGGATGTAGTCCAGCGCCTCCAGAGCTCGGTCGTGCGTCACGGCGCCGATCGACGCCATCCGCAGCGTTGCTGACAGCCAGGAATCCGTCGAGCGCGCGGCGAGGGTCTGCCGAACCGCTTTCTGCGTGACGGCAGAGAGGTTGAGGCCGGCCTCCTTGGCCTGAGCCGCGAGATCGTCGGGCAAGTACACGTTCAACCTGGCCATCACACACACTGTACACACTTAACGTTGGCACTCGTTCCGGCTGCGCGCGATGGGCTCGTGGCTGTGGGCGTGCAGGACGGCCTCGTGCGGATTGGGCCTTGAGGGTCTGCTGGTAGGCATCCGCGGCGTCGTGACGTCTTGGCCGGCTTGTTCCGCACCGCGGATGACCTGGATGTGGTGCGTCAGTCGGCTGGCGACGTAGCGGCCATCTCCGCGACGCTTTGGGCTGAAGAGGACATACCGGCCAAGGACGACCAAACCGGCTGTCCCTTGACACCCGCGGGTCTGCCCAGAAGGCTGAGGCCAACCGCTGGGTGAGTCGAGGCCGTTCGGGCCTGGGACGTCACGGCGACGAGACCAGGAGGCGACATGTCACGTCCGCAGTCCGAAGCCGAGTACCTCGCCCGCATGATCCCGCCCTCCGTGGCTGCCCTCAACCTCAGCCGGCGGTCGGTGTTCAAGGGCGCCGTGGCCCTCGCCGCCGCGGCGGGTACCCCGTCGCTTCTGGCAGCGTGCTCGAGCGGCGGCACCAGCGGGTCAGGCGCGACCGGCTCCGGAGGCGTGAGCTGGGGGACCAACGAGAGCGGCACCACGTTCGCGAAGCAGTTCGACGCAGAGGCCGCGGACTTCACCAAGAAGAACGGTATGCCGGTCAACATCAACGCCGTGGAGCACAACACCTTCCAGGAGAACATCAACAACTACCTCCAGGGCAGCCCCCAGGACGTGTTCACCTGGTTCGCCGGCGACCGGATGAAGTTCTTCGCCTCTCGCGGTCTCATCGGTGACATCACCGACGTCTGGCCGCTTCCCGGCATACCCGACTCGTTCAAGAAGGCCTCAACCGGCGAGAACGGGAAGCAGTACTTCGTCCCCCAGTCCTACTACCCGTGGGCCATCTACTACCGCAAGTCCGTCTGGACCGAGAAGGGCTACAAGGTCCCTAAGACCCTCGACGAGCTGACCGCCCTGGCCAAGCAGATGCAGAAGGACCAGCTCGTGCCGTTCGCCTTCGCCGATAAGGACGGCTGGCCGGCCATGGGCACCTTCGACGCCCTCGACCTGCGGATCAACGGCTACCAGTTCCACATCGACCTCATGCAGGGCAAGAAGGCCTGGGACTCGGCCGAGGTGAAGAAGGTCTTCGACACCTGGCGTTCCCTGCTCCCCTACCACCAGCCGGACGCCCTCGGCCGCACCTGGCAGGAGGCGGCCCAGTCGCTGCAGCAGAAGAAGTCCGGGATGTTCCTGCTCGGCACGTTCATGAACGAGCAGTTCCCCGAGGCAGAACGGGAGGACATCGACCTGTTCACCTTCCCGGAGGTCGACCCCGCGGTGGGCGCCGACGCGCTGGACGCCCCAATCGACGGTCACTGCATGTCGGCCAAGCCAAAGAACGAGGCGGGTGCCAAGGCCCTGCTGAAGTACCTCGCCTCACCGGATGCGCTGACGGCGGCGACAGCAGCGACGAAGCTGCCATTCATCGCGGCAAACACCAGCGCCGACACGACTGCCTACACCACCCTGCAGAAGAAGGCCGTCGAGCTGGTGAGCCAGGCCAAGAACGTCTCTCAGTTCCTCGACCGCGACACCCGCCCGGACTTCGCCTCGACAGTGATCATTCCGGCGTTCCAGAGCTTCCTCAAGAACCCTGCGGACATCGACGGGCTCACCAAGAGCCTCGAGGCCCAGAAGAAGTCGATCTTCGCCTCCTGACGTGCAGCGCAGACGAGAGGGACACCGATGAGCGTGACCACCCCAACCCCTCCCCGCCCGGCGCGCAAGGCCACCGCGGAGGGCAAGGCGAGACGGCGGTCGGGTCGAGTGCGGCGCTTCTCCGCCTTCGACCGCGCCGTGCTGAGCCTGATGGTCCTCGTGCCAACCGTGCTCGTCGTCCTGCTCGTGTGGCTGCCGGCGCTCTCGTCGGTCGCCCTGAGCTTCACCCGCTGGGAGGGAGTCGGCGGACTCGACACGATCCAGTGGATCGGCCTGACGAACTACGAGAACATCTTCACGATCTATCCGCCGTTCTTCCCCGCCCTCCAGCACAACGTCATCTGGCTGGTCTTCCTCTTCTTCGTCCCCACGCTGTTCGGCATCTTCCTCGCGGTGCTGCTGGACAAGGAGCTGCGCGGAGGGCGGGTCTACCAGACGGCGTTCTACCTGCCGGTCGTCCTCTCCCTTGCCCTCACCGGCTTCATCTGGCAGCTGTTCTACTCACGCGACCAGGGGCTGATCAACGCCATCACCGGAGCGCAGATCGACTGGTACGGCGACCCCCAGTACAACCTCTGGGCGGTCCTCGTCGCGACCGGGTGGCGCCACGTCGGTTACATCATGCTGCTCTACCTGGCCGGCCTGAAGTCCGTGGACCCCTCGCTGCGAGAGGCGGCGGCGATCGACGGCTCGAGCGAGGTGTCCACCTTCTTTCGCGTCATCGTGCCGGTGCTCCGCCCCATCAACCTCATCGTCCTCGTCGTCACCGTCATCGACTCGCTGCGGGCCTTCGACCTCGTCTGGGTAGTCAACAAGGGCCGCAACGGGCTGGAGATCATCGCTGCCCTCGTGACCCAGAACGTCGTGGGGGAGGCCAGCCGCATCGGCTTCGGCTCGGCGCTCGCCACGATCATGCTGCTCATCTCCTCGATCTTCGTCGTCATCTACCTCAACGTCGTCATGAAGGACACGGAGTGAGTACCGCCCAGGAAGTCAGCCGCCCGGCCGGCGCCCTCGCCCGGCCGAGGACGGACCGGCTGCGCAAAGGGCGGCCGCTCACCGCGCGACGCGTGGTGCTGCACGTCTTTCTCGCCGCCACGTCTCTGCTGTGGTTCTTCCCGCTGTTCTGGGCGGTGCTGAACTCCTTTCGCGACTACAGCTACACGGCCACCCACGGGTACGTCTCGCTCGGCGGGTTCACCCTCGACAACTACACGAACGCGTGGGCGCGCGGGAACTTCGCGCACACCTTCGTCAACTCGTTGTGGATCACGGTCCCCGCGGTCCTGCTCACCCTGTTCCTCTCCGCGTGCGTCGCCTTCGTCCTGGCGCGCTTCAGCTTCCGCTTCAACCTCACGCTGCTCGGGGTGTTCGTCGCAGCGAACCTCCTGCCGCCGCAGGCGCTCCTCATCCCGATCTACCGCGCCTTCCGTGCAGTGCCGGTGCCGTTGTGGCTGAGTGACTCAGGGACCCTGCTCAACAGCTTCGCCGGCCTCATCCTCATCAACACCGCCTTCCAGACGGGGTTCTGCACCTTCGTGCTCAGCAACTACATGAAGACCCTGCCGCACGAGCTCTACGAGTCCGCGCAGATCGACGGCGCGAGCGTCCTGCGCCAGTTCTGGCAGATCACCCTTCCACTGTGCCGGCCACCGCTGGCGGCCCTAGCCACCCTCGAGGTCACCTGGATCTACAACGAGTTCTTCTGGGCCACGGTGCTGCTGCAGACCGGCGACAAGTTTCCCGTCACGAGCTCGCTGAACAACCTCAAGGGACAGTTCTTCGTCGACTACAACCTGCTCTCGGCCGGTTCCGTCATCGTGGCGCTGCCGCCCATCATCGTCTTCTTCGTGCTGCAGAAGCAGTTCGTGTCCGGCCTGACCCTCGGCGCCACGAAGGGCTGACGGTCCCGTTGGCGCGGCGAGCCGGGACCCGAGAGTGGACTGACGCGGCATACCGTCGGGCCGGAGACCGGCCGATGTGCGCCTTGGCCCGCAGGTCGAGCCCGGCCAGGTGTGGTTGGTCGATCTTGAGCCCGTCCGCGGCCGCGGGCAGGGCAAAGACCGCCCGGCTTTGGTCGTGCCCCCCGTTCCATCTGGGCGTCACGACGGGCCAACTGGTCACCGTCCCGCTCAGCGCGATTCGTGTGAGCGGATCACATAATTCCCCAACTGCGCGCCTCCGGGTTTCTGTTTGTACTCCCGGAGCTTGGGTGGTTGTCGAGTCCAGTCTGGTGATGTGGCTGTGCGCGGGTGAAAGGCCTGGGGGCGACTGGGGTGGCACATCGAGACATCCTGTGGCACGCTACGACTATGGATGCCACAGTGGTCATGGGCCAGCAGGGCCGGCTGGTGATCCCGGCGGACGTGCGAGCCGCGCTGGGGCTCACGCCCGGCGATCGTCTCCACCTGCACCTGTCTGGTCCGCGGCTCGTGCTCGAGCGACAGCAGGATGCCGTCGCTGAGCTGCGCGGCCTCGGCGCAAAGCTCCCGAAGGACCGCTCGCTCGTCGACGAGCTGCTGGCCGAACGGCGTATCGCGGCTGCAGCCGAGTGACCGTGCTGGACGCGTCCGCGGTCCTGGCTCTCGTTCACGACGAGCCGGGCGCCGACGTGGTCGCAGCCGCACTCAACACGGGAACCTTGGGCGCGGCGAGTCTCGCCGAGGTCATCGGCAAGCTCGTCGACGCGGACCTCGACGTCAGCCGGGTCCGTGAGCTGCTCGCTGCCGCCGGCGTGACGATCGAGCCGGTGCTGGAAGTCGATGCCGAGCTGGCCGGCGCCATGCGGTCCTTGGCTGGTGGGCGCGCGTTGTCGCTGGGCGATCGCTGCTGCCTCGCCCTGACATTGCGCAGCACGCCCGCCGAGGTCCTGACCGCAGATCATGCTTGGACCGAGCTTGACCTGCCCATCCGCGTCCGACTGCTTCGGTAGAGGATCCGCTTGTGGGCGCCTGCAAGGTGGGCTCTCAGTCAGGTGGCGGCGGTGACATGGTCTCGCTGGCGTGCGTCAGTCGGTCCAGGGAAGGCGGTGGAGCCGGGGGCGGCGTCCGACCCGACACACCCGACCCGGGTCGATCGGGGCGCAACTGTCTGGGTCGCTGTCACCCTTCGAGTCGTTCGAGGAAGGCAGCGGGCGTGAGTACCGGAGGGTGCAGGTCGACCAGCTCGGTGAGGTCGGGAATACCTGACGGCAGCCTCCAGCAACCGGCCGCAGCGCCCTCGGGGCGTGATCGCGGCAGCCACCAACACGTTGGTGTCGGCGACAGCTCGCGGCGCCGCCTACGGGGTCGCGGCAGAGCGTCGAGCCGTCCGCACCGCCTGGACCTCGTCCACCGCCAGCGCCATGGCCGCCTCGTCGTCGAGGTTCGCGCGTTCCGCTACCCGTGTCATGAGCGCGCGCAAGTCGGCGTTCGCCGCCTCAAGCTCCCCGGCGCCCAGGTACGCGCGTAGCGCGTCCTCGACGACCTGGCTCTCGCTGCGCTCCCGGGCGGCGGCCAGCACCTTGGTGGCGGTCAGGACATCGGAGTCCAGGTACACGGTCGTCTTAACGGAGCTGAAACGAGGCTCCTCGCTAGATCGTGTGGATGGTGGGTAGGGGCAAGCGGCCGGCGATGAGGTAGACGATGGTGATCATCTTCTGCTTGTTGCGGTAGCCGCGGGCCTTGCGTTTGGCCGCCTGGACCAGGCT
>JAABUJ010005864.1_pt1 | contig 12115 bp, 16 predicted proteins | sample 5559131 | NCBI WGS metagenome assembly JAABUJ01 (sample SAMN10711875, study PRJNA513366) | rock metagenome | isolation source: Antarctica rocks | place: Antarctica: Victoria Land, Mt New Zealand nord | collected 2016-01-07
ACAGCCGAATTGTCAGCAATCAGTCAGGCTCTAAGGTGCCTTCCTGACCATATCCAGGGGCGAAATATATACATCATCACCCGGGGTCTTTCAGCGGTCCAGGGACTGATGCAACCCAAGCAACAGAGGTCCAAAGAAGTCTCTCAACTGCTTTTCGGATAATTACCTTCACCGAGCTCCTCTACCTCAGCCTAACCATTTGAATAACAGCAACTGAAGTGTTTTGAAACTCACAATTTCAGTGATGCTGAGTTTCATTAGACTGATGCTTTAGAGCATGCTGTGATGAGAATTTATATTCAGTTGGAAGTGTTTAAACAGTGAAATCTCATCACTTACTGATTGTGCAAGCTGTTGCCAGCAGAAGACAACTATAAGACTTATGATTTAGAGCTTTTAGCTATTGTTGAGACATTTAAACAGTGATGTCACTATTTAGAAGAAAGCTCTCACTCAATTGAGAGTTCAACAGAATTGAGGTGGTTTGCCTGCCCTCCTTGATTGAGACGGTTATACCCCTATGATGCCGTGACAGCGTGCTTTGGTTGATATTGTACTTTCTTGCAGTCATAGCATAATTAGGTGAGTCCTGCAAAGCAAGATCTGCAAGAGCTGCGTCAATTGGATCCATATTGAATTAATAATAGTTTTTTGAAAGTGGGGTGTGATAGAAAGGTGGGGTGTGCATGTGACCGGAACGTGCACGGGCCAGGGAATACTCTTAACGCAGAGCCACACCTTAACGCAGAGCCGCACCTTAATGCAGAGCCGCACCTTAATGCAGAGCCGCACCTTATCACAGAGCCGCCAGAACTGCATTTGGTGCGGCAACAAAGGGAGGATGAACTTGATCATGTCATTTAGGATGGTAGGCAGGATTGCCATGTGAGTCGAATGCAGCTTGCATGGGAGAGTGTGGCCTGAGTCCTCAAGAAAGGACCTTGAGTTCAATAAAGGCCACCCCGGCCTCACTTATCTGGCGGCCGCTCTGGAAGTGGCTCCTTGACACTGTTATAAATACGAATCTCTCTACCTCTCAACACTTCCACATACTCAGATTCCAATCAACACTTACCCGTCCAAAGCTTACAAGATGCTGAACTTACGCGCGACCTTTCTGATCCTATTCATAATATTGAATAGTCTGATTTCATTCACTCTCAGTCACACCTGGGTGGAGGAGATCTACCTTCTCACTTTACAAGAAATCGGATATCCAAGAGGCAATGGTGCGGCTTTCCATCAGTTCATGGTATTGATGTTTGCTGAACATAGTCTTTAGTTCCTCGTACATCTGCTCCATTCCTTGAACTTGGAGATCAAGCCATGACCCATCTAAATCTTCCGAATGGGCCTGAAGATACTGCTATACGTCCGTCTGATCCGATGTGTATGGCTAGCCAGCTGGTGCCCAATCAAACTGTTGGAAGCCCTATGTTACGTGCTTCTGCTGTTGTGCCACCCCGTGACGCGATGCGGTGGTCGAGGGCAGTGACCTCTGCAGGCCGGCCTAGCAGAGCTGACGAATGGTGTTGAGTGTGTCTGTATGCGTCCATACTGTAGTCAACGACGAGATGATGTACGGCAAAGAAATCGCATAAGACGGAAAGAATAGCTTGCGGAAGACAGAAAGTCATATATGGATGTTAGGGAGGATAAAAAGGGGAGGGGGGTCAGTAAATGGGAGGATGAGAGATTTAGTGGGGAGGGTGCGTAAGTCAAACCGGTGCAATAAATGGATGCTCACCCTCGAATGGAAGGGATAAAAGCGACACTTCAAGAGAGCAGCTTTGGTTATTCATGGCAGAAATTCAAAGGCGTGTCACACAGCTTTCGACAAGCAGTGCAACACATCAAGGTGGCGACAATGACACCATGCAAACCGAACAGATTGCCAGAGCGCCTCTCACAAGCCCGAGGTCTACCCCCAACCATCTGTGGAAGCATAAGATTCCAACTCATCAATATCCAAGGCTTCCCGTCAGCCAGGATCGATTGTCCTTTAAACGACCTTCGGCGCCGGCGCCTCCAGTAAAGCGGGTGAGGGTAACGATTAGGCGCAACCCTTGGGAGAGATATCATAAGTTCATGAGGCTTGATCAAGGAGGACCCGCCATAATTGCTCACCGTGACTTTGCCCTGGTGGCAATCAAGGAGAGAAAAGCAAAGAATAAAGGCCAAGCAGACCGCATCATCTCAATCACATCTAGCTATGTTGTCAATCTTGAGAGAGCTTTCTACAACAACAACACTATCTACTTGGTTTATGAGTGTATGGAAATCGCTCTGAGAAACATTCGCTCATGCCCAAAGGGAGATCTCACAGCCTGTGAGATCGCAGCTGTGTGCAAAGAGGTGAGCTTCCATTCATCAGTTTTGAAATCCTGTCACTGACTACTCTTGACTCTAGGTTCTTAACGGTCTTGCTTACATGCACAAGGAGTTGCAACTCTATCATGGGGATCTTCACTGCGGTAACATCCTCGTATCCAAAGAAGGGAGAATCAAGATCGGTAATGGTTCAGCACCTCAGGCGAGACTGGATGCTGCTGACAGCAATGTTGCACTGAATGTGGGGGATAGTATGATTGAAGGACGGGTCATCTCTAAAGACATGGCACACAAGAACTTAAGAGGGCTCGGCCTGATCATGGTCGAGTTGATGGAGCCGAAAACAAGCACCTTAAACCCTGATTCCATCATCTTACAGCAACCCGAGAAGTGGCCTGGAATATACCCATCCGAGAATTTCTAGCGGCGACAGAGACTTCATCGTTGAATGATCTTAGAACAGTGCGCCTGCGTTCCTTCACCCCTACTGGCTTCGGAAAGCTCGTTTGGTTTGTGATAGTGGTACGTGAAGTGTGTGCTATTGTTTGTGAGACTGTTTTCTTGTGTCAGTCCTCAAGCTTCAATAACAATCGAATGCTCACTCACTATGAGCCATCAGGCAAAAACATATTCCAAAAGACTGCACGAGTCAGCACCTCTTCAGGATTGACGTAATGGGTGGCTGGTGGCACGAGACAGGCTTGATAGCTCATGCTGCCTTCATCTGTAGAGCAGAATCAGATCGGAATGTTGTCTGCGGATGTGCTTCGTGTGCCGACTGAATGTGGACGAGGAACGCTGGGCTGGGCTTCTCTACCACAGTCTCAATCGTAGCTGCCTTCCGGGTGTTATAAATCTCGACCCGGGGCGGTGAGATAAAAGGAACCTTTAGCGCCCAACGAGGCAACCCTTAGAAAGAAACGAAACTACAGGGACAGGATCCAATGGGAAATGGAGCCGCGAGGTAGGGTATGCATACGAAAATCCCTACCACGCAACGAAGATGTGCCTATCTTTCAGGGGCGGGTCTGAGAAAATTTCATGCTTGCACAGCGAACAAATATAAAAGCCCGCCGAGAGTATCTCGAGAGGCTCAGTGGAGCCACAGAGATCTTTCAATCAACACACATGGACGACCAAACCCCACCAGCCCAGCACCAACAGTCGATTGACCGCAACTTTCATGTGGTATCACTTGAGAGGCATACAACCAAGACGAAAAGGACTATAGGTATGATTATCCACTATCTAGTTATCTGCGATGTTGATCCTGTCCAAGCGAGTCGTCTGTTCGGCCCAATCCTTTGCTGCTTGGTGGATGACACAGATCAGGACGACGATCCCTTTGAAGCCTTCGCAGAGAGGAAGAGGCTGAGGGCCGAGCGGGAGAAGCGAGAAAACGAGAGGCTTGGGGATTTATGGTGATAATGACGTTATGGCAGCTGGCAACAATGGATGGTATCGATGTTCGTGTAAGAGTTGATCACCTCTCAACGCAGGGTTGAATAGTGCGGCTGCCGTTGGCTAGGGTGGTGGTGGCTCCTGTTTAGAAACCTTTTGTGATTAGTCTCATTGAAATCTGAAGGAGCATGGACTATCCGAGCTGCTAGGGTTATGCTTCAGCTACTGTACTGTACCATAAATGTCCAATTGAGGCGTCATAGCAGACCAATCAATAGCCGTCATAGATTGAGGGTGCCTTCATACCGGAATGTATCGCTCCCAAGAGCTTAGAACCAAATGGCTCAAGGCAGGTTCTCCGGACTCAAGGGAAAGCAATATCTCTACCTATCAAACCATACCAATAGTCGAGGTTTTGATATAAGGCTGTAAGCCGTGAAATTAGAGTTTACAGTAGTTAAGGTATGTCATCGCACCGAGAGTTGCGCTAGTGGTGCTACCTTGTGGTCACATGAAATCGAACCCGCCTCGGCCAAAGACTTGAATGACACTGAAAACAACCCCTCCATAACTTATCTTGCTCTACGATCCATCACAAGAGACCTTAACCATGTCAACGAGTAACACAGAGGACATCCTCGACATTGTACAGGTTGTGTCTCCAACAACTAGTGTGCTTGAGTTGGTCAAGGAAGCCGCACAAGACATCCGCGCCGAAGCAGAGCGGGCGCAAACAAAACCCCTATCAAAGCTGGTATGGACAAGTCATTGCGAGGAGGTCACGAAGCAGTACTTTGGAGATCATTACCAGAAAGTATGCATATCGAGTCCTGACGTAGCTTCCGTTCTGAATGAGTGAGCCAGATATCGCGAGAATCCAACATCAACAAAATCCTCAATCCATCAAATTTCAACAAATACTATAAACCGGAAGTGTTCGTCTTTCTGGAGGGGGTGTTCCCTTTAGGCTTAGGCTCCGATCACGCTGGTGTTGCCATATGTCTATTTCAAGGAGGCGATCTGCAAACTAGAGCGGAAGATCCAAGAGGAAGGTCAGCTGAGGTGGTTTGGAAGCAAGGCTCCATCATCTATCTGGCAGGTGACACGACGTTTAAGAGCTCTGGAGAAGGTAGAGTTGTCTGCATCTTTCTGGGATTTGGAAAGAAGTGATCACTTGCTGTGTATTGGTAAATTGAGCTGCCTTCGACCTCATCAAATTGTCGTTGATATCGGAGTCGTGAGTTGTTGGGTCTCTGAGCTCAAAATAAAGTCGGGAAACGTCCGCAAAACTTCTGGATCCTTGACCACACTAACCCCATCAGTATGCGCAGAGCCGAAGTCATTCGACACCTCCGTGCTGATACCTGAAGGGTTATAGGGGTAATCCATAGCGTATGAAGAGCTAACACTAGCCTGAATGCCATCACAGGAGTTCACCATTGCCTGTGGCTCTGGATCACTCGCTGTGTTAGCATTCGGATCGATCCACGAGCTGTATGAGAGACTGGTATTCAGGGCACCGGAAGCACTCATTGTCTGCTGAAGATATTGATCCGTTGCATAACAGCAGTCATTACTCTCTTCCAGGTAATTCGCAAGCGAACAATGTGAATTTGCGAGACCAGAACTGTCCACCGTCTGCCGGCAACCTAAATTTGTTGCATAACAGTAGTCATCACTCTCTACCAGGTGGCTGGCGAGAGAGGGATGTGATTCTGTGAGGTCAGGATCATCCATCGGCCGGTGGGATACTGGTGCAGGGTATAAGCAGTGATCGCTCACTACCAGGTGGCTGGCAAGAGAGAGATGTGGTTCTGCGAGGGCAGGATCATTCATCGGCTGGTGGGAAACTGGGTGATCGCTCATTGCCAGGTGATTGGCAAGAGAGGGATGCGGATTCAGAGGATCACGAGCTGTGTCTTGCGGCTTCAAGCTAGTCAGTAGTGCTCGCTCTGATGGTGTCACCAAATGAACTCTTTGACGCTGGCTCCAAGCGGACATTGCTGAAAAGAGATGCTACATTGAACTGGACTGACCTGTGATTCCCATCCATGGATGTTGGGTTGAGCGATGATTCTGGTTTGATCTGTCTTTGCACGCTTTTGGCGGCTCTGCGACTCGCGATCCTCAGAGAAGATTCCATCGGCAGTGATGTCTTCATCCACACGTGGTGATGGTCGCTTCCGTTCCAGTGAAGAGAGGTCATCTGATGTCGAGGGCTGAGCTTGGAATGCTCGCTTGCAGAAGAAGTCTCGGTAGTATTGACGGACTTCCTTGATGATCGCGTTGGCGCCCGATGTCTCGGCAACTCGGGGTACGCCCCAGGCCTTCAGATGTTGGATGCTTGATTCACGATGAAGTGACTCGCGAGCGTACTTCGTTACCCTATCCTCTCTTAGCAAGGGGCCTCGAATAAGGGTCATGATCTTCAACTTACAATATACCGGTGGGGATATTTGGTGGAAAAATGGCCAAGTAACCGTCACCCAACGAATTGATGACCAGCTGATGGCCTTCTCCACAGGTCAGCCATAGTTGGAGGTCCTTCCGAAGCTGTTCTATAGGCACTTCAGCACCATCCTTCGCAAAGGCCGATGCTAATTGAACGATTGCACGGCTGGATCTGTTGGGTGTTCGCTCCCTGACTATGTCGTGAGCATCACTGATAATGATACAGAAGACATGGCGCCGAAGGTCATCCCGCCCGTTGAAAAGCTGAGTACCGAGTTGATGTAGGTTTGATAGATTATGGACTGCACAGAATGCGGTACCTGATCCTTGACTCTCAAAGATGGCGGAAGGGTTGCCTTTGCACTTATGCAGCAGGTCCAAAATATCTCTGTTGACTTCACACTTACGCCTCGCGGTTGCCTTGACCAGGAGCGAGGGTGCTCTTCGCTCGTAGCCGGATCGAAGGGCTTTTCGAATCCCCGCCATCGCGCTTTGAACCGCTGACTCCTCTTTCTCCTGTCCCTGAAGTGTCTCAATGACGTAAACCAGTGATTGGGCGCCATCATTAGAGAAACCCTCCAGCCCACTTGAACTTAGATGAGCTACAACGCATGAGAGAAGATTATCCATTGTGGATTACCCGCTTCTACACTGTAAGACGAATTGTGAGAGGTAGACACTAATCAGACCACATGCCAGCTTTTCCAATGATACTGTACAGCCCAGTGATGGCAAGGATCAACTGTGAGCAAACGCCACACATCAGTGTCATGTCTGGCTGTTCGGCCGACTTTTGTCAATATACATCTAGTGATGGCAGGGGTCAGTGAGCCAACGCTACTGCATCAATTTCATGTCTGGCTGTTCGGCCGACTTTTGGCAATATACATGTAGTGATAACAGGGGTCAGCCGTAAGCCAATGCCACATATCAGCGTCATGTCTGGCTGTTCGGCTGACTTTTGTCAATATACATCTAGTGATGCCAGGAGTCAGCAAAATGCTACAACATCAATGTCATGTTCGGCCGTTCGGCCGTGTTTTTCAATATTACAGTTCGGCAATGGTGGGGGTCAACTGCGAGCAAATGCTACTGCATCAGTGTCATATCTCTTACTCTGTTTTCATCACAGCGAACATCATGACCTGTTTTGTAGTACTACTTCTGACTTTCATTGAACCGAATCAATATAAGATCTCTGTCAACGCAAGGCTGACATCTAGAGATTCTCTCTATGGCCTGATTAGACTTGCATGATGTCCTTTCCAGTGTATCTGCCTCTCCTTCTCAGTGCAATTATTCTAATCCTTGCGCTCCTTGCTGCTGACGAACATCACTCGTCCGGTCATGGACTCAGCAGATTTCACACCGCATATTCAGCTATCTGCAGCCTAGCCTTCTTCCTCGTCATCCTCATTCTGACGGTTCTCTGTTACAGCACCCCAACCGTATCAGCTCCAGCATGGTTAGTCTTGAATTCGGTCCACTTATGTCTGGGATTGGTGTGCATGGTAAGCTCCAATCACCTTGTCCCGAGAGAAGTACAGTAACTTACTCTTGCCAGTATACACCGGTCTGGTACTTCCAGCAGCTTGCGCGGTCGTGCCTTCCCCGGGTGCACTTGCTTTTGTTTTACTGCGTCGTGTCCATCGTTTCCGCTTCGGAAATTGGTGGAATTGCCTTGGTGCTGGATCAGCGACACGTGCAAGGATGCTTACTCGTGGTTCTGGGGATAACCGTGACACATGCCTACATCACATTGTTCTATCTCTGGTCGATCTGGGAACGAAGGGAGATTTGGAGGGAAGATTGGCGAAGGCAAATGACCCATGAGGCACGCTTGATCATCTGTCTTCTTGTCGTCGTGTTGGCTACCGCAGTCTCCTGGGTGATCACTTCTTTGCTTGAAGATATCGACCTTAATCTTGGCGTGAGTGTTGTTGCTGTTATTTCACCACCCCCTGAAGCTAATGGCGGCAACAGTGGCAAGCTATCATCCTTGATATTTGTGCCACCTTATGGCTGTTTTCGCCGAGATACTTTCGGAAGAGAGCTAACCGGAATGGAGACCGATTGGGCTCCTCTAGCACACTCGAACTCCCGGCTCCCACATCCCTTGCGGAAAACCTCCCCCACCCTGCATGAGCGCGCTGCGTTTCGTTTCCTTTAGTTGCATCTCCCCAGCCTGTGGGATGTGTATGTATCTGCGCCGATTTTGTTCTTGAAAGTCTCAGCAGACCGCATCATTTCTGCAGTCTACAGTCTTACACAACCATGGACATCACGAACATCTTGAACAGCAAAGGGCCTGTCGCGGCGGCGGCGACAGAGCAGCAGCTGCAGCAACAGCTGGTGGCTCACGGTACACATGTGGGCGGTCGACCGTCGTCGGATTCGGCGTCGGACCGTGGCGAATCGCCACACACGTCAGAAAACTCTTCCCGCTATTCTTCGCGCTCCTCGCAACCGTTGCACGCAGTGAGCAACGTTTCGAACATCATGCACTACTCATCTTCAACCCAGATGCAGCAATCACTTCCCATGCTGCAAAACGACTTTGTTTCGAACCATCTCCTGGAAAACGCATACATTGCAGACGAGCCGCACGGACAGGAAAGGCCAATGGCCACTTTCACCGGTCAGAAGGCTTTTGCGTGCAACACTTGTGGGAAAGGATTTGCACGACGAACCGATCTCGCCCGGCATGGTGAGCATGACGAACCTCCTATTTTAGAAATCTCTACTGATTATGTGCGCAGAACGTATACATAGTGGCATTCGACCGCATATCTGCGACTACCCCGGTTGCAACAAGCAGTTTATTCAGAGGTCCGCGTTGACTGTACACGCTCGCGTCCATACCGGCGAGAAACCCCACATGTGCGAACGTTGCGGCAAGGTAAGCGCTGTTCCACGGAGCATACGCATGTTAAAGGAATAAACTGACGCTGTATACACAGCCATTCAGCGATTCCAGCTCCTTGGCACGGCACCGTCGAATCCACTCGGGAAAACGACCGTACAAGTGTCCATATGCGGATTGTCAGAAGACCTTCACACGTCGTACTACCCTCATCCGCCATCAAAATCACCATACGGGTACGGTGGAAGAAGCGGCGGCGGCGACAGCAGCAGCTCTGGCATCACGACCTCCAGGTAGACCGGGTGGTGCTCAATTGGACGGAGGCACTCTTTCCGACGTAGGATCCCCTAGAGGGACACCGTCGCCGGATCAGCGGACCCTGTCGCTTTCACCGGGCACCGAACTACCACGTATTCCAAACATGCAACGCCAAGGCTCCGACTACTCCTACTTGACCAACGTTTCCGTGCCACCCCACATGCGACTCAACATGCAACGACCGAGTCCTCAGCCCTCACCCAGATCCACCTCGCCGTCACTCTCATCGCTCAGCACAAACCATCATCGACCTTCCTTGACCTCCCACCCGAGCGGGTACGGTCCACCCTCGGTCCTCGAGCCGCCAACGCACCAAGATCCAAGACAGGGCGGCAGCAGGAACGGCAGCCCTCACATGAGCAGCGTCGGATGGCAATCGCCCATGCATCCCGGCCTGGCTTCCCCGAGCCACAACGGCTCCTACGTCTACCCCGAACCCGCGTACGGCGCCTTGGCCCATCATCTCTACTACCCAAACTCGAACCTCCGACGCCCGCAGAGCACGGAACCGGACAACTATGAGAGCAAACTGAGACGGATGAACGGTGAGATCTGGTCCGCACCGGTGTTGTAAGACGGTACTCCTTTCCCTCAACCTCCAATCTCCTTACCTTTCTCACCCGCTTTTTCCCCATGTTTTCTCTCAGAATGATACCCAAACTATCTGCCCGCTTTTCGAGGCTATGTGGCTGGATCTGGCGCACCGGGTGGCTTTTGCTCTGTATGATGTTTTTTTTTGGATCCGTGTTCGATTTTCGCTATACAATTGCTTGACTCCAAGGTCTAGATAACGGTTGTGCGCATGGGGTGTTTTTCTCTTTTTCCCAACCTCGCCCGCGCTTGTCTTTTACCTACTTACCTACTACCTACTACCTTTTACCCACTTAGAGCTGCTGGAGCTGGCCTCTTTTTCGTTGGATGAGGGCTATGGGGGTGGTTTATGTGCCTGGGTTGGGGTGGAGGGAGGTCGGGGGAGTGAGAGGTGGGGGAATTATTTCTTTGGGGTGAGGAAGGATTTGAATTAGAGACTATATCAATCATTTTTTCCTCTTGCGGATGTGGTGACACCTGTAAGGTACGAGACAAAGGGAATGTATTAGATTTTCGTAGTAACATTTCTCCATCAGCTCATACCCGCCAGTGACTAGCAAGGATCCTGCGAGCTGCGCAGGTGTATCACATTCTAGCCATGGTGTCTTCTAACGCCAAGGTGTCATGTTAACATCTCTGTCCAACGCCCCAGCCAAACTCTTGTAATGATATCCCGAAGGGTATCTGAGCACTACGACCAACAGATGATCTCCGAGGTTCGTGGTGGAATTCACCCAATCAGAGTTGCATGTTTGACATGCGTAGCTCCAGGACCTCGATCCTGTGCTGAGAGCAGTACATGCAGCATCCGCGCTCCACGAAAATCACAGTACAAGATAACAATATGGGAGGAGGACACATCATTTGTATTATGTTGGTTGCGTATGTACGTGAACTGCTAGGCCCATCATGATGACCACGTACGGACCTGCTTCGCAGTTACAAGGTGGAGGCCGAAGGTGCAGGAGCGGAAAACGAAGAAGCCGAGGAAGACGGGCAAGACGACGAATACGCACATGTTGGGGGTGCTTCGGGATTATTCGCATCTGAAAAAGTGAGCGACGGTCCCACTCTGTAGGATGTAGTAGCATAGCGCTCTTACCACCAAGGCGTCAGGTAAGACCTAGGCTTAGCAAATCCTTTAAGACAAGAGATTCAATTCTATTACTAATCTAGCTATCTTGCCACCAACTAGAGTATTCTGGAAGCTTCACTGTGACTAGTTCCCCAACTATATATTCACGGTCATCCCCGGACTCCTCTATGGAAAAGAGACATTGAAAAGAAACTACAAAATAAGTCCTTAGTTATTCTACAGGAGCAGTGTATTCCGTACAGAATCTCAGCTGGTCTTAACGTGGAAGCTGCACATCCATACCTTTCCAGATCCATTGCCGATACCTACAGTGCTCGCCGATACGGCCGAGCATGACGGCCGATATTCTGAGGGTAGCCACACAAGGTTCTCTGAATCATATATTATCCACGCTCCATCTGAACTTAACCCCACACCTTGATATCGTGGGTCTTGGGGCTCCGCTCTATTCAGTGTTGTGTATAAAGGTGATGAAGCACCAATATTGATGGTACTGATTTCAGTATGAAGATGTGAGCCGGCGGCATTGAATGATATGTCAAAGAGGGTCTTGCCAACCTTGAGAGTCTGCAGGCAGGCGCCACTGCTCGCATCCCAGATCTTGACTGTGTGGTCGAGTGACGCCGACGCCAGACGGGTTGAGTCATGGGAGAAGGCCACCGAGCTGACCCCACCGCTATGGCCCTCGAGCGTCTGCAGGCAGGCGCCACTGCTTGCATCCCAGATCTTGACTGTGCCGTCGAGTGACGCCGACGCCAGACGGATTGAGTCATGGGAGAAGGCCACCAAGCTGATCCCACGGCTATGGCCCTTGAGCGTCTGCAGGCAGGCGCCACTGCTCATATCCCAGATCTTGACTGTGCCGTCGAGTGACGCCGACGCCAGACGGATTGAGTCATGGGAGAAGGCCACTGAGCGAACCCTACGGCTATGGCTCTTGAGCGTCTGCAGGCAGGCGCCGCTGCTCGCATCCCAGATCTTGACTGTGCCGTCGAGTGACGCCGACGCCAGACGGGTTGAGTCATGGGAGAAGGCCACCGAGTTGACCCCACTGCTATGGCCCT
>JAABUJ010005867.1_pt1 | contig 12114 bp, 10 predicted proteins | sample 5559131 | NCBI WGS metagenome assembly JAABUJ01 (sample SAMN10711875, study PRJNA513366) | rock metagenome | isolation source: Antarctica rocks | place: Antarctica: Victoria Land, Mt New Zealand nord | collected 2016-01-07
ACGACGACGAACACGAAAGGCCGCAGCAGCCCTGCGATACCGTCTGGCAGAGGCTCCAAGGCACAGGAAACTACAATGCATGGCACTCAGAACCAGGTAAGTTCGCGCGTATGGGGCAAAGCCCTGGCCTTTCTTGCGCGCAAGCTGCCACAGCTCTTTCCCGGGCGACGACCTACACTCCCTCGCCACAATCCCTCAACCGCCCTAATCTCCCTCCCATGCGATACATCTCCACCCGCGGCCAAGCCCCGGTCCGCGATTTCGCGGGCGTGCTGCTCGCCGGGCTCGCCGAAGATGGCGGGCTGTTCATGCCCGAAACCTGGCCGCATCTGTCGGCCGCCGACCTGCGCGCGCTCCGCGGCCTGCCATACGCCGACCTCGCCGCGCGCGTCATGCAGCCGTTCATCGGCAACGCCGTCCCGTCCGCGACGCTGCTCGCGATCTGCCGCGACGCCTACGCCGGTTTCGCCCACCCGGCGGTCGCGCCGCTCGTGCAGCTCGACACCAATTTGTGGTCGCTGGAGCTGTTCCACGGCCCGACGCTCGCCTTTAAGGACATGGCGATGCAGGTGCTCGGCCGCCTGTTCGACCACGTGCTGACCGCGCAGGACGCGCGCATCACCATCGTGGCGGCGACGTCCGGCGACACCGGGTCGGCGGCGATCGAGGCCTGCCAAAACCGCGCGCGGGTGGACATCGCGGTGCTGCATCCCGCCGGGCGCACCAGCGAGGTGCAGCGGCGGCAGATGACCACCGTGCACGCCTCCAACGTCGCCAACATCGCCGTCGACGGCACCTTCGACGACTGCCAGGACCTGGTGAAGGCGATGTTCGCCGACGTGCCGTTCCGCCAGGCCACGCGCCTGTCGGCGATCAACTCCATCAACTGGGCGCGGATTGCGGCGCAAATCCCCTACTACGTCGCCGCCGCGCTCGCCCTCGGCGCGCCGGAGCGGGAGGTCGCGTTCAGCGTCCCCACCGGCAATTTCGGCAACGTGTTCGCGGCCTGGGCGGCCCGGCGCATGGGCGTGCCGATCGCCCGGCTGGTCGTCGGCAGCAACCGCAACGACATCCTCGCCCGCTTCCTCGCCCGCAACGACATGACCGCGCGCGGCGTGGAGCCGAGCCTGTCGCCGTCCATGGACATCCAGGTCAGCTCCAACTTCGAGCGGCTGCTGTTCGAGCTGTTCGGTCGCGATCCGGCCGCCACCGCCGCCGCCATGACCCGCTTCCGTGCCACCGGCCGCATGGACGTGGCTCCTGCCGTGTGGGAACGCGCTGCCGCCCTGTTCCACGGTTTTCGGCTGGACGACCCCGGCACGATCGCCGAAATCCGCCGCCTCGACGCCGAGTGCGGCTACCTCGCCGATCCGCACACCGCCATCGGCATCGCCGCCGCGCGCGCCCTGCCGTGCCGCCAAGTGCCGATCATCGCCGCCGCCACGGCGCACCCGGCCAAGTTCCCCGACGCGATGGAACAGGCGACCGGACGCCGGCCCCCCCTGCCGCGGCACCTCGCCGACCTATATGAGCGGGAGGAACGCTACACCCACGCCCCTTGCGACCTGCACGCCGTCGAAGCGCAGGTTCGCGCATTCACGTTGAGGAACGCTGCATGACCAACGCCGAAGGCGCATCTTCCCCGATCGACACCGTGCGTGTCACTCGCCTGCCGTCCGGCCTGACGGTCGTGACCGAGACGATGGACCGGGTCGAAACCGTGTCGCTTGGCGCCTACGTCGCCACCGGCACCCGCAACGAGACGGAGGCGGAGTGCGGCGCGTCGCACTTCCTGGAGCACATGGCGTTCAAGGGCACCGAGCGCCGGTCCGCGGCGGAAATTGCCATCGAGATCGAGAACGTCGGCGGCCACATCAACGCCTACACCGCGCGCGAGCAGACCGCCTACTACGTCAAGCTGCTGAAGGAGGACTTGGCGCTTGGGGCCGACATCATCGGCGACATCCTGACCCACAGCGCCTTCGCGCCGGCGGAGCTGGAGCGCGAGCGCGGCGTGATCCTGCAGGAGATCGGCCAGGCGAACGACACGCCGGACGACATCATCTTCGACCATTTCCAGGAAACCGCCTATCCGCACCAGCCGATGGGCCGCCCGACCCTGGGCCGCGAGGACGGCATCCGCGGCATGGGCCGCGGCGTGCTGACCGGCTACATGCACCGCAACTACGCCGCCGGGAACGTGGTGGTCGCCGCCGCGGGGAACCTGCAGCACGACGACGTGGTCGCCCTGGCGCAGCGCCACTTCGCCGACCTGCCCTCGGCGCTGCCGGAAGCCGCGATCCGCTCGGCCTATGGCGGCGGGGAGTTCCGCGAAGGCCGCGACCTCGATCAGGTGCATATCGTGCTCGGCTTCCCTTCCGTGGCCTACGGCGACCCCGACTACTACCCGGCGCTGCTGCTGAGCACCTTGCTGGGCGGCGGCATGTCGTCCCGCCTATTTCAGGAGATCCGCGAAAAGCGCGGCCTGGTCTATTCGGTGTACTCGTTCAACGCGCCCTACCTCGATGGCGGCCTGTTCGGCATCTACGCCGGCACCGGGGAGGACGAGGCGCGCGAACTGGTGCCCGTGACCTTGGAGGAGCTGCGCCGGGTGCAGCACGACGTGACCCAACCGGAGCTGGAGCGCGCCCGCGCCCAGGTGAAAGCCAGCTTGCTGATGTCGCTGGAGAGCACCGGCAGCCGCTGCGAGCAACTGGCCCGGCAGCTACAGGTGTTCGGCCGCCTGATCCCGACGGCGGAGACGGTGGCGCGGGTCAATGCCGTGACCCTGGATGACATAAGCCGGGCCGCGACCCGCATTTTCCGGGGACGTCCGACCTTGGCCGCGATGGGTCCGACCGATCACGTGCCGAACCTGCCCACCATCGCCGACCGGCTTGCAGCATGAGCCAGCTCGACCTACTGAACGACCTGCTCGACCATGCCCGCCGCGCCGGCGCCGATGCTGCTGCAGCGACGATTGCGGCATCGACCTCGCTCGGCGTGTCCCGCCGGGCGGGGCAGACGGAGCATCTGGAGCGCTCGGAGTCGCGCGGCATCGACTTGAAGGTGTATCTCGGCCGCCGGTCCGCGTCGGTTTCCACCAACGAGCTGGCGCCGGATGGTTTCGCGACGCTCGCGGCCCGTGCGGTCGCGATGGCGAAGGTGGTTCCGGAGGATCCTTACGGCGGCTTGGCGGAGGAGGCGCAGTACGTGGACGCTGGGCCGCTTGAGTTGGCCGACAATGCCGAGCCGACCGCCGAGGCGCTGATCGCGCGTGCGGCCGAGGCAGAGGAAGCCGCCCGCTCGGTGCAGGGGGTCACCAACAGCGAGGGCGGGGAGGCCGGGTTCAGCCGCAGCGAGTTCCTGCTGGCGACCAGCGCCGGGTTCTCTGGCGGCTACGCGCGCACCAACCATTCGGTGTCCGCAACCGCGCTGGCCGGCGAGGGGACGGGGATGCAGCGGGACTACGACTACCATTCCGCGACGTTCCTCGGCGATCTGGAGGATGCCGGCGCGATCGGCCACCGTGCCGGCGAACGGGCGGTCGCGCGCCTGAACCCGGTCCGCCCGGCGACGGCGAAGCTGCCCGTGGTGTTCGACCCGCGCGTCGCCAGCAGCCTGATCGGGCATTTCGCAGGCGCCATCAGCGGCGGCGCTATCGCGCGCGGCACCAGCTTCCTCAAGGACAAGCTGGGCGCCCGCGTGTTCGCACCCGGCATCACCATCCACGACGAGCCGCACCGCTTGCGCGGCCCGCGGTCCCGCCCGTTCGACTCCGAGGGCGTGCCGACCATAACCCGGACCCTGATCGAGGACGGCGTGTTGCAGGCTTGGCTGCTCGACAGCCGCAGCGCCCGGCAGCTCGGGTTGAAGAACACCGGCAGCCCCGGCCTGTCGAACGCGTATCTCGCGCTGGGAAGCGTTAGTCCAACGGAGCTGATGACCGACATCGTCGAGGGCTTCTATGTGACGGAACTGCTCGGCATGGGCGTGAACGGCCTGACTGGCGACTACAGCCGGGGAGCGGCCGGGTTCATGATCCGCAACGGCGTTTTGGCGGAGCCGGTGGCTGAGATCACCATCGCCGGCAACCTCATCCAAATGTTCGCCGCGCTCACGCCCGCCAACGATCTTCGATTTCGTCGCGCGGTGGACAGCCCGACGGTGCGGGTGGATGGCATGACGCTCGCTGGGGCATAGCTGGCCCTCAAGCTCGTTTCGCTGGCGCGCAACGCCCCTGAATTGCGGTAGTTGCTAAGCGAGCCGTGGATCAGCCCGAGGCTCAGGGCGTGCGGCGCGGCCTAATCCAGGCTGCGCCGCTGCATGAAGCTGGCCCACGAGCGCAGCGGCCACAAGGCTATGAGGGCCGCTTCAATTGCAGGCCTGAACGCTTGCACTGCGCAACCAACTCGTCGTGCTGGTTGTACGCGCGATGCAGGAACGTGACGATGCCCGCGTTGGGCCGGGACCGGCTCTCGCGCAGGTCGATTACCTCGGTCTCTACCCGCACCGTGTCGCCATGAAACAGCGGCTTGGGGAAGCGCACCTCGTCCCAGCCCAGGTTGGCGACCGCAGTGCCAAGCGTGGTGTCACCCACCGAGATGCCGACCATGAGGCCGAGCGTAAAGGCGCTGTTCACCAGCCGCTGCCCGAACTCCGTGTGCTTCCGGCAGTATTCCTCGTCCAGGTGCAGTTGCGCCGGGTTGTGGGTGAGCGCGCTGAAGAACACGTTGTCCGCTTCCGTCACCGTGCGGCGGATCGGGTGCTTGAAGGTCTGCCCGACCGTCAGCTCGTCAAAATACAGGCCCGGCATCGTCGCTTTCTCCAATCTGGCCGATTGCTTCGGTTCAGTACGATTCCGGCAGGCCCAGCACCTTCTTCGCATCGGCAAGCGGATGCGGGACGGCCTGGTTCTGGCCGATTGGCGAACCATGCGGCCCACAGCGCGAGCAAGTTCGCGGTCAGCGATTCAACGCCTGCATCTGCGCTGCGGCATAGCGCGTGCCCGCAGCGGCGCCGGCCGGAAGCGCACGATCGATCCGCGTGAGGTCGTCGGCGGTGAGCGCCACGTCCAACGCGCCCACGTTCTCCTCCAGGTAGATGCGGCGTTTGGTGCCGGGGATCGGAACGATGTCCTCGCCTTGCGCCAGCACCCACGCCAGGGCCAGTTGCGAGGGCGCGCAGCCCTTGTCGCGGGCGATGGCGGCAATTTCGGTGACCAAGTCGAGGTTTTTCTGGAAATTTTCACCCTGGAAGCGTGGCGCGCTGCGGCGGTAGTCGTCCTCTGCCAGGTCCTCGACGCGGCGGATCTGACCGGTCAGGAAACCCCGGCCGAGCGGGCTGTAGGGCACGAACCCGATGCCGAGCTCGCGCACGGTTGGCAGGAGCTCGTCCTCCGGGTCGCGGCTCCACAGCGAGTACTCGGTCTGCAACGCGGTGATCGGGTGAACGGCATGCGCCCGGCGGATCGTCTCGGGCGCGGCCTCGGACAGGCCCAGGTACTTGACCTTGCCCTCACGCACGAGATCGGCCATCGCTCCCACCGTGTCCTCGATCGGCGTCTGCGGGTCGACGCGGTGCTGGTAATACAGGTCGATCACGTCCAGTCCGGTCCGCTTCAGGCTCGCCTCGCAGGCCTGGCGCACGTAGTCGGGCCGGCCATTGACGCCCTTGAAGCTGCCATCCTCGCCGCGCACGTTGCCGAACTTGGTTGCCACGATCACCCACTCGGAGCGCTCGCGCACGGCGCGGCCGACCAGCTCCTCATTGCGGCCGACGCCGTACATGTCGGCGGTGTCGAGCAAGGTCACCCCAAGGTCGAGGGCACGGTGAATGGTGGCGATCGACTCCGCGTCATCCCGCCCGGCGTAGAACTCCGACATGCCCATACAGCCAAGGCCGATGGCGGACACCTCGAGACCTTGGGCGCCTAGCTTGCGCGTTTTCATGACAGTCTCCCACGTGGTTGGGACCATCAACCTGGCAGTCGCCGAAAAGTTCGAACCCATCGGTTCTGGTCGCCGGCAATTGGAAACCGCGCTATCTGGCTCTCCCTTCGCTTCCCGCCTAGCCTGAGCAGCTGAGCTGCGCCGCGGCGGGCCAATCGTGAAAGGGAACTCGAACCATGTCGGCATCGCGCGTATTGCCGTTCATCGTTGCCGGCGGCGGAATCGGTGGCTTGGCCGCAGCGCTCGGCCTGGCCCGCAAAGGCATCCCGGTCCTCGTGCTCGAGAAAGCGCCGGCGCTGGGCGAGATCGGCGCCGGCATCCAGCTCGGACCCAACGCGTTTCACTGCTTCGACACCCTCGGCATCGGCGAGGCCGCCCGTGCCATGGCTGTCTTCATCGACCAGCTCCGTCTGATGGATGCGACCAGCGGCGAGGAGATCACCCATATCCCGCTTGACAAGCCGTTCCGCCGGCGCTTCGGCAATCCCTACGCCGTGGTGCATCGGGGCGACCTGCACGGCGTGTTCCTGAAGGCTTGCCGCGACAGCGACCGCATCGAGCTGCGCACCGGTTGCGAAGTCGTCGGCTACGAGCAGGACGACACCGCCGTCACCGCCCGCCTGGCCTCCGGCGAGCGGGTGCGCGGCGCGGCGCTGATCGGCTCCGACGGGCTGTGGTCCAACATCCGCAAACAGATGGTCGGCGATGGGCCGCCCCGCGTTTCCGGCCATTCGACGTATCGCTCGGTGATCTCGACGGAGATGATGCCGGCAGACCTGCGCTGGAACGCCGCAACGCTGTGGGCGGGGCCGAAATGCCACATCGTGCACTACCCGCTGTCGGGCTGGAAGGTGTTCAACCTGGTCGTGACGTATCACAACCACGCGCCCGAACCAGTCGCCGGGCAGCCCTGCTCGGAGCGCGACGTGATGCGCGGCTTCGAACACGTCCACCCGCGCGCGCAGGACATCATCCGCCACGGCTCGAATTGGAAGCTTTGGGTGCTGTGCGATCGCGATCCGGTGGACCACTGGGTCGACGGGCGCGTGGCGTTGCTGGGCGACGCCGCGCACCCGACCTTGCAGTATTTCGCGCAGGGCGCGTGCATGGCCATCGAGGATGGCGTCTGCCTGGCCGACGAGGTAGCCGCGCACCCGGGGCGCCTCGACGCGGCGCTGGAGGCGTATCGCGCCCGGCGCGTGCTGCGGACCGCGCGGGTGCAGCTACAGTCCCGTGCCATCGGCGAGCACATCTACCATCCGGCCGGCGCCCACGCGCAGCTCCGCAACGCCATCATGCGGGCGAAGACGCCGACGGAGTGGTACGACACCCTGGCCTGGCTCTATGGCGGCGACCGGCCGAACGTCGCGAGCGAGAGTCGCGCGGCTTGAAGCCGAACGAGGCAATTGGGAGAGAACGAGTGAGGCTGCGTGATGTGGCCGGCGCGTTTGCGGTCGTCCTGCTGCTGGCGGCCGGCCCGGCTTGGGCCCAAGCGCCGGGCACGATCCGGATCGGCGTGCTCAACGACATGTCCGGCCCGTATGCCGACCTGTCGGGCAAGGGTTCGGTGATCGCGGCGCAGATGGCGGCCGACGACTTCGCGGCGGAAGCGGGCCCCGGCGCGCCGAAGGTCGAAATCCTGTCGGCCGACCACCAGAACAAGGCCGATGTCGGAGCTTCGATCGCGCGGAGCTGGGTGGACAAGGACGGCGTCGCGGCCGTGGTGGACGTCCCGAACTCCGCGGTGGCGCTCGCCGTCAACCGGGTGATGCGAGACAAGGACCGCGCGTTCCTGGCGTCCAGCACGGCGACCTCGGACCTGACCGGGCCGCAATGCGCGCCCACCACCGTCCAGTGGACATTCGACACCTGGGCGCTGGCGAACGGCACGGCGCGGGCGCTCATTCGCCAGGGCGGCAAGAAGTGGTTCTTCATCGGCTCCGACTACGCGCTGGGCGCCTCGCTGATCCGGGACGCCAGCGCCGTCATCGCGGCGGGCGGCGGATCGGTGCTGGGGGACGTGCGGGCGCCGCTCGGCACGACGGACCTGTCCTCCTACATCCTGCAGGCGCAGGCCTCGAACGCCGATGTCATCGGCGTCGCCAACGCCGGGGACGACCTGGTCAACACGGTCAAGCAGGCGACCGAGTTCGGCATCGGCCGCGACGGCAAGCAGCGCATGGCCGGCTTGCTGGTGTTCCTGACCGACGTGCAGGCGATGGGGCTGCAGACCGCGCAAGGCTTGCTGCTGACGGAGGCCTTCTACTGGGACCTCAACGATGCGACCCGGGCCTGGAGCCGCCGGTTCGCGGCCAGGGATGGCGGGCGGATGCCGACGATGAACCATGCCGGGGTGTATTCGGAGACCCTGGCCTATCTGCGCGCGGCCGCCGCCGCCGGCAGCGTCTCCGGCCGCACGGTGGTCGCGCGCATGGCAGCCTCGCCCATCGACGATCCGCTGTTCGGGCCGACCACGATCCGTGCGGACGGCCGCGCCGTGCACGCCATGTATCTGTTCCGGGTGAAGCGGCCCGCCGACTCCAAGGGACCATACGACCTCTACGACGTTGTCACGACCATCCCGCCGAGTGAGGCGTTTCGTCCCCTGAGCGAGGGAGGCTGCAAGCTGGTCGCCGGAAACCCATGAAACCAATCCTGATTGAAGCTGGAACAACGATTCCATCACCTTCGAAGAAGCTCGCCCGACAAGCGTGCGGTTCGATCGGTCCGACATCGTACTGATGCGCGAACACGAGCCATCACGGGTCTGCGAAGCGGGGCGGCCGCTTTTCCAGCCAAGCCGCTCGTCCCTCCGCCAGCTCGGGCGAGTCGGCGTTGGCCTCGCTTGCGGCATCGAGGGCAGTAGAGTCGGCGTCGCCCCGAGCGACATCGTTGAGTGCCGCTTTCATGCCTTGCACCGCGCTCGGCGCACGCTGTGCCAGGAGTGCGGCCAATTCCTGCACCCGAGAGGCCAACGCATCGGGCGCGACCACCTCGTCGAGGTAGCCGATGCGCAGCAGCGTCTCCGTGTCGGCCGGCTCGGCCAGCAGGAACAGGCGTTTGGCGGCGCTCACGCCAAGGCGGCTGACGTAACGCTGCAGCCCGCCGCGGTAGTAGTGCAAGCCCAGCCGGACGGCCGGCATCAGCAGCGTCATGCCGGCCACCCCCACGCGGAAGTCGCAGGCGAGCGCCAGGTCGGTCGCGCCGCCATACACGCTGCCGTTCAGGGCGCAGATCGTCGGCAACCGGAACCGCTCCAGCCGGTCGGCCAATTGCTCGAACGTATCCCCCTCCCGCGACGCGCCGAGCGCGCCGATCTCGAAGCCGGAGCAGAAGGAACGGCCACTCGCGGTGAGCACGAGCGAGCGCAGCGACCGGTCCTGCTCCGCGGCGACGAGCAGCCCGGTCAGGCAGGAAAGGTCCTCCGGCGACAAGCGGTTGTGCAGGCGAGGCCGGTTCAACCGGATGGTGGCGCAGGCGCCGTCGACCGAGAGCGTCGGAACCGTTCCCGCTTTCGCGGCCGGGTCGTCCATCGCGCTACGCCGCCAACGGCCGATGGGCAGTTTCGGGCGCCAGCAGGATAACCGGCAAGCCGATCACGTAGATCAGCGAGAGCACCGAAATGGCGGTCGGATAGCTGCCCGTAAGGGCGGCGAAGCTGCCAACCAGCGTCGGCCCGGCAGCCCCAAGCAGGCGGCCGAAGCTGAAACAGAAGCCGGACCCGGCGCCGCGCTGCGCGGAAGGAAACATCTCGGGCAGCCAAATCGTGTAAAGCGCGAAGACGCCATTGGAAAAGAAACCGAGTATTGGCAGCAGCCACATGAACAGCCGAAGATCGTTCAGGCGCTCGATCGCCACGTAGTATACTCCGTCCACGTGAGAACCCGAAAACTTCGCATCCCTGGAACGCCGCTGATGTCAGGGTCGACTCGCAAGCCGATTTTCGGGTTTTCACGTGGACGGAGTATAGCATCCGACGATGGCCACGATGGAGCCGATGAAGAACAGCATTGCCGTCGGTCGGCGGCCGCCGAGACGCCCCGTGATCCAGGGCATGGCCAGGCAACCAGCCAGCGTGCCGACGTTGGTGATGAGACCGCAAACCGCGCCGACGGTTTGCGCGTGCTGTGCAGTGGCACCGCCCGCCACGAGCTTGGTGATCACCACCGTGGGCGCCCAGAAGTTCGACGACCAAAGGCCGAAGATGATGCACGCCATCATCAGCGCCGCCGACCAGGTGATGCGGGCCTGCGCTCCCGCAAACAGCGTGCGGAACTTCGGCGCTGCAATGCCGGGCGCGCGCCGGCGCGGCTCCGGGATGCGGCGGCGCAGATAGACCGTGAGCAGCGCCGGCAGGATGCCGAGAAAGAACATGCCGCGCCAACCCAGCGTGTTGACGCAAACCAGCGTCGCGAAGGCGGCCAGGAACAACCCGGTGGGCGTGGCGGTGTGCAGCCAGCCAGCGAGGCGGACCCGCATGGCCTCCGGAACCGATTCGTGCAGCAGCGGGGTGCCCGCGGCCGACTCGCCCCCGATGCCAAATCCGGCGACGAAGCGGAACACGGCGAACATCACCAGCCCCGTGGACAACCCGCACAGGCCGGTGAACACCGAATAAACCAGGATGGTCCAGCACATCACCCGCACTCGCCCAACCCGGTCCGCCGCCCAGCCCCACACCATCGAGCAAGCCCAACCCAGCATAAAGATCGAGAACAGCAGGCCGCCGTAGAAGCCAATATTGGCGCGGCTGGCATCGAGGCCGCTGGACGGCAGCAGATCGGTCAGCGCGGCGACCAGGATGTAACTGTACATGGAGGAGTCGAATCCATCGAGCATCCAGCCGAACCAGGTCGCCCAAAACACGCGCTGGGGCGAGATCGCGTCGGCAGCGGGCATGGTTTCCGATCGAACCGTGTTCAGGGCGTTCGACATGCATCCTCCCTTGCCGGCCCTGCGGCCTCAGGCCGTCACGCAGCTCATTTGGCTTCGTTTAAAAAATCAGCGACATCGCCGACGGTTTTAAACCGCTCTGCATCCTCCCGGCTCCATGCCACTGAGGAGTTCGGCCAGGGTGATGGCGTCCTCGATCGTCGTGTTCGCGCCCTGGCCATGATGCGGCACCATTGCATGCGCCGCGTCGCCGAGCAGGAGCACCCGGTCACGATGCCAGCGCAACAGATGCGGCACCACGAACAGCCCCCAGCGCGATGTGTGCGGCGTCGCGTCGATCATCTCGGTGACGGCGGGATGCCAGCCCTTGAAGGCCGCTGACGCTTCGCCCGGTTGCAGCTCGGCCGTCGAACTGTCGTCGCGCGGCCAGGCCTGGGGACCCTCGACCACCGCGAAGTAGTTGATGTCCTGACCCGCGCCGCCGATCGCGTAATGAAGCAGATGCGCCCCTGGACTCATCCAGAACTGGATGGCTTGGGGTCAGGCAACGACGGCAGCCGGTCCGCCGGCACAATGCCGCGAAACGCGCTGGTGCCGGAATAGGCGACGCCTTCGTCTCCAGTGACCCATCTGCGCACGACGGACCGTATGCCATCGGCGCCGATTGCCAGGTCCGCATGGAAGATGTGGCCATTGGCGAATTCGAGGGCCACCGCGTCGCCCTGCTCGGCGATGCCGACCAGTCGATGCCCAAGATGCATGCCCTCGCCGCCGAGCGCGCCACTCAAGATACGTTGGAGGTCGGCCCGGTGAATGCCGAAATAGGGTGCGCCGAAATGGTCGCGATACCGAGAGTCCTGGCGCACCGGGTAGGCCGCGATACGTCTGCCGTCCTGCCAGTTGCGGAAGATGAGCTCGCTGGGTTCGGTGGACACGGCGTCGATCTCGTCAAGGACGCCAGGCCGTTGGAGTTCGCGGGTCGAATTCGCCGATAGCGCGACCGCTGCGCCAACTTCGGTCAATTGGGGCGCCTGTTCGAAAATGTCAGCGGACAGGCCTCGCTGCCGTAAGGCGAGGGCCAGGGTCAAGCCGCCAATTCCGCTTCCAACGATTGCAATGCGAGTTTGGCGTGGGTCCATGCGTGACAGGGATTTCGCATCAAGCGACGGGCATATGGTTGAGGATGTTGGCGAGAACGCGCACGTCGAGCACTGCATCCCGCATGGTGTGACGGATGGAGTTCTTGCCCGTGACGATGCGGACAGCGTTG
>JAABUJ010005869.1_pt1 | contig 12109 bp, 17 predicted proteins | sample 5559131 | NCBI WGS metagenome assembly JAABUJ01 (sample SAMN10711875, study PRJNA513366) | rock metagenome | isolation source: Antarctica rocks | place: Antarctica: Victoria Land, Mt New Zealand nord | collected 2016-01-07
GCAGCACGTCGATGACCTCATGCTTGCTTCCTCGCCTCACACCCATGTCCTCCTCCTTCTCAGAAAAGCACTTTTTGCTGTGAGGCAACGACCTCCGTTCGCGCGCTTTATTTGTGAGGCAATGCGGTGAGTGGCACATTCCAGGTGCGCTTGATATACTCCGACCACTGCCGCGAGTTGTCGCCCATCACGTTGCGCTGATCCTGCTCCGTCCACGTCCCACCGTGGCGCGCCACCACCGCGCCGCGCACGCGGCTCCATGTCTCCTCGGACTCGATGAGCACTCCATCCATATCGAACACAATCGCGGCGATCATAACTACCCCTGTTAGTCGATAGTCGATGGCGCTTTATCCCTCGGCTGCACATCCACGTAAGTATAGACGCGAATCACCGAGTGTATGTGCGCCATGCGAACGTGAGGCTCTTTCTATCGACTATCGACTTCCGACTTCCGACTATCGACGGCGCCCATGCTTGTTAGGATATGATGCGCCTCGTCGCCTCGCGCGTCCGAGGTGGCGCTGACTGTCACCAGCGTGCGCCCCGCTTCGACCTGGTCTTGCAAATGCTGGGCGTGTTCCGTGGTTAGGCCGAGGCCGACCAGCCCACCAACCAGCCAGCCGGCCGTCCCGCCGATGATCGACGCAGCGAGGATGCCTCCCGCAATGAGCGGCCCGACGCCTGGTATGAGGAGTGACGCGGCGGCGGTAATCAGGCCGGCCGCCGTCCCGCCGATGAGGCTGCCCTCCGTCGCCCGCACGATTGTGCGCGCTTCGTCGGCAGGAGAATCAACCTGACCCGTCACCGATTCTCGTTGGTCATGCGCGCCGTTGTCGCGCGCGACCAGCCCAATCTGCGACATCTCGAATCCGGCGTTCCTGAGCGCCCCGACCGCCTTGATAGCCTGCTCGTGGTCCACGAAGAGTCCTGCTACCGTGCGCGCCATGCGCCTGCTCCCTTCAACTCTGTTCTCTAGCGCGTGTATCCTAATTAGCGCCGCGCCGCCTATTGTGACTATTGAGAATTGGGTGCACGAAGCGCGCCACGTTTACTGAGCTAGAGATGTTTCGGTCATACTGAATACCCATCATGCGCTTGTTCGCTGCGACGCGATGCGGGCGCTCCAATAGTCTACAATGAAGTCAACCATTAGCGTGCTCACAGGGGGACGGAGATGACCATAGATATTCATGACGGGCAACCGCAGCTGTCCGAGTTGCTTAACCTCATATCGTCAGGCGATGAGGTGCTCATCGTTGAGGGCGACAAGCACATTGCAAGGCTTATTCCCGTCCCTCCGTCACATCGTCCGCAATTTGGTAGCGCGAAAGGACTCTTTACGATGGACGAGGATTTTGACGCGCCGCTTGAAGATTTTTGAGACTACGGCCAACGGGAGGATCGCACAGTGGCTATCGTGTGGACAGCGGCGAAACCAGGCGCGGAGGGATCAATGGGCCATGTACGCGCGACGATCACGGTCGCGAATCACGCGGATCAGATTTTGGTGGAGCGCGGCATCATGAACGCGAACGAGGTGCGATCCGCAAGCCTGGAAAATGTGCTGGTGGATACGGGGGCGACACTACTCGCCCTGCCGATCGACGTCATCGAACAGCTGGGCCTCTCGGTACGGCGCGAGGTGGTCGCGCGTACGGCCGGTGGCCCTCGCCTGATTCGTCAGTTCCGCGATGTCGAACTGACCGTCTTGGGGCGCGCCGGCACGTTCGACTGTCTCGAAGTACCTGAAGGGTCGTCGTGCTTGCTGGGCGTGACGCCGATGGAGGTGCTGGGCATCGAGCCGGACATCCACAACCACACCCTGCGGCTCCTGCCAGAAGGGCCGGACGATAGCCACATCTTGTTGCTCTGATTCCTAGCAAAAGGCAGTCCTGCACGGGAGGGTGGCCGTGAGCGCGGTACAATAAAAGTATGGACGCAGAGACACAGGCGCGCATCGACGAAACGCTCGCGGCCTTCGACGGGCAGGAAACGAGCATCATGACGGCGGGGCGTGAGAACACGAAAACGGTGAATCGCCTGGCGCGCTTCGTTGCTCTGAAGCGTGTCGGCGGCGAGAAAACGTTCCAGCGCAACGTCTCGCGCTACAGCGTCGAGGGGAGCGAGCGCGATATCCTGGTCGGCGCCGAGCGCGCGGGCGGCGGCGTATGGCGCCTCATCGCCTGCTGGGTCGACGAATAAACAGACTAACTGGGAGTGCGGGTGTCAGTTCGCTGACTGTCCAGCCGGTGGGCGTAAGCCGTCTCTACTGGGAGCGCCGGCTTCCAGCCGGCATACCATGACAGGCGCGCGCTTCGGCTCCGACAAACGGGGTGGCTACAACCGTTTGCCGGCTGGAAGCCGGCGCTCCCAGTAGAGATGCGCTGTCGGGTAGTTTGGTGAGGATAATCCGCGATGCCGACCGTGCCGACATTGGACGACGCGTTGGCCGCGCTGCCGGAGCCGACGCGGCCGCTCAAGCCCCTCGCGCCCTCTTTCATCCCGCCCGTCCTGTGGCGTTCGGCGGCGGGCCGCGCCCTTCTATCGAGCGCGTCTTGGAAGCGCACGCGACTCCGTATCCTGGAGCGTGACGGCTATCGCTGTGTCTACTGCGATCACGAGGCGGAGCGCGGGTTGGAGGTCAACCACATCAGTGGCAATAGCCGTGACGATCGCGACGAGAACCTGGAGACGGTCTGTGCCCTCTGTCATCGCGTGTTGCACGCGGGCCGCTCGGCGGCGGTCTATGGCTCGCTGCTGCTCTTCGCACAAGCTGCCGTCGACCAGAACACCATCCAGCGCCTGTGCTGGCATTTTCGTCAGGGGCCGGCGCGGTTGCCTGACCGCCCGCTCATGACCTTGCTCGGACTCGCCGACCCGCGTCCTTTCAGCATGGACGAGTCTTATCTCGCCAGCCTGCACGGCTATGTGGTGGAACGCTATCGGCTGCTCGAGCGCGGAGAGTAGCCCTTCCTTTCTCCCCCTCCGCCCATGGCTAACTGGTCCCTCGGCTGCGGCCGACGGCCGAGCTCACCAAGGGGGAACCTGGGGAGCCTCCTCCCCCCAGACCCCCGCCAACCGGAGGCCTGTGGGAATCGACGGGCACGGCCATATCGAACGATTCACAGACCGTGCTTTGTGCGCGATTCCGCTTGCCCGATTTAGACGTTGACCTGTGGTGGCCTGGTTTCCGCCATTTACCCGATTTAGACGTTGACCTGTGGCGGCCTGGTTTCCGTCACAATCGCGGCGATGCGGGTGCGCGCGTCGGCGAGGACGGCGCGGATCTCATCCAGTTGGCGAGCGTCGGGCGCGCCCTGTCGCCAGGCGCCACGAACGAGTCCGATCAGCGCGCCGACTTCTGATCGCAGGGCGCCAACCGTCGCGCGACCTTGATCGGGTCCATGGTCGTGATCGCCGCCACGCCAACCGCGTCCACCGCGCCGCCACGGAGGGCCATAGCCACGGCCGCGCGCATCGGGACGGTACTGATCGCCCCAACCGCCATGTCCGCGATGCGGCGCGTCCCATGGCTCGCGTGGTCCCCGCGCGCCGGGTCCGTCGAAGGCGTGCCGTAGCGCGAGTCGCGCGAGGAACGCTGCCGCGAGGTACGGCGCGATCCGTGCGGGGCCTGGTCCATGCCCGCCCCATGAGTCTCGCCCATGCCTGCCCCAGAGACCGCGTCCGTGTCCGCGCCCACCCCAGGGGCCTTGTCCTGCCTCGCCCCATTGACCATGATGACCGCGGCCAAAGGGCGGTTGATCGTCGTGGTACGGCGCGTCGAAATGTTGTCTGTGCATGTTGTTCCTCCTAAGAACACTTACTATATCGCGATCTATCACGATATATCGCCATTGTAGACCGGCGACGCCGCGTATGTAACTCCACGTTCGGCTAGGGACGAGCGCATGCCGCCCAACCGTTCGACTAGGGCGTCTGGCTATCCATCACCCACTTTCTCTACAAATGCCTCCCTGGAAGAGGCATAGCGCCTGGCGGCGTATACTCATGAGGATCATGCAATCAGTAATGTAGTGAAAGGAACGAACGATGATATGGTTTAGAGGCGTTGTTGGGGTTATCGCCATCCTACTCGGGTTGGTCTGGATCGGGCAAGGACTCGGCGCGCTGCGTGGCTCCATGATGTCGGGTCATCCCGGCTACGCTCTCCTCGGGGTGGTCGTGGCGCTGGTCGGCGTCTGGTTGCTCTGGGCCACAGTACGCCTACGCGCTCGTGCGCGGCTGTAACAAGAGACCAATCCTCGTGGGCGTCAACGCGTCGTCGCGACGAAGGTGGTGACGCTGCGCGCCGGTAGTGTCGTGCTAAAGCCCTCGCCGGTCGCGACGATGACATGCCCTCGGGCCAGGTTTTGCGTGGCCGAAATGATGCGACTGTTCATGACCTGTTGCCGGCGCGCCCTCGCATGGTGGACACTGAGGGGCAGTGGAGGGGTTGGCCGGTCCGGCTGACCGCGGATACCGGACGACATGGGAGGGTGACCGATGGCGGGACTGGATATGCGAGAGCGGACGGCGGAGGGGCGGCCGGAGGATCAAGCGCGGTACCTGCCGGAGTCGTGGCACGCCGTGCTGGGCGCGGAGACCGCGCGGCCATACTTCGAGGATCTGCGGCGCTTCCTGGTAGCCGAGCGGCGGGCGCACACCGTCTACCCGCCGCGAGGCGAGACCTTCAGCGCGCTCGCGCTGACCCCCTTCGAGGACGTGCGCGTCCTCATCCTTGGACAGGACCCCTACCATGGCCCAGGGCAGGCGCACGGCCTCGCCTTCTCCGTGCGGCCGGGCGTGCCCGTCCCACCCTCGCTCACCAACATCTATCGCGAGCTGCACGACGACCTGGGCTGCCCCGTCCCCGACAACGGCTATCTTGCCCCTTGGGCACGGCAAGGTGTGCTGTTGCTCAACGCCGTGCTGACGGTGCGCGCGGGTACGCCGACCTCGCACAAGGACCACGGGTGGGAGACCTTCACTGACGCCGTGATCCGCGCGCTGAGCGCGCGGGAGCGGCCCGTCGTGTTCGTGCTGTGGGGAGGCTATGCCGGGCGCAAGGCGGCGTTCGTCGACGCGACGCGGCACACCATCCTGCGCGCGGCCCATCCCTCCCCGCTCTCGGCGCACAACGGCTTCTTCGGCAGCCGCCCGTTCTCGCGCATCAACGCGCTGCTGCGCTCCTCGGGCAGTCCGGAGATTGACTGGTGTATCCCTGATATCCAAGGATGATTAGTGAGTTTGGCGAGTGGTTAGCCGCGCGGCGGCGCGCCAAAGCGGTCGTTGTATTTCTTCAATACATCATCCAGGGCCTCACGCAACAGGCTGGCCTCGTTGCGCTTGAGCATTTTGGCGAGTTGGGACAAGCGCTCCAACTGCGTGGCGGTGTCGTAGCTGGTCTTGTTGGCGTCTATAGTGATATGCGGTACCAATGAGCAAAAAGAGTCGGTATGCGGCGATATGTTCTACTGGGCGCCATCGTGCCGGCGATGATTCTCATCGGCATTATCGGCATTGTGTGGTCCGCACAATCTATGGCGCGACCAAACTGCGCATTGTACCCGCCTCCGCCGATCTCTATGGGTGTTGATCACCTCGTGCGTTGGGCCACACAGTCCCAGGCTGACTGCGGGTTGTACCCATCGCCACATCTCGGTGACGTCGTCCGCCTCGATCTCACCTACATACCGCCCAGCACCTACAACCGACCAGCCAAACACCGCCATATAACTGACCCAGCTACTCTGCAGGGGTTCGAGACGGCTTTCGCACACCTTAAAGGTATACAGCAAGGTACGTTGGGCAATAGGGGGTGCTTCCTCACCACGGAAGATGCGACGCTCACTTTTGTCCTGCGCTCGGGAAGGCAACGGACATTTCACGTCATGGTTGGCTGTTTGCGCGTCGGGAATTATTGGACCCTCTCGCCGCGTCTGCTTGATCTTGTACGTGTCCAGGGCCAGATTCCGTCGCACGCGGTAGACTAGAGGTGGGGGTAACAGACGTATGACAACTATGACCAGGGAGAGCGACACGCGCGCTCAGACCGTTAATCCATTTCTCTACCGGCGCCGCCGGACGCGCGTGGTGATGGTCGGCGACGTGGCTGTCGGCGGGAACAACCCGATTCGCGTGCAGTCGATGACCACGACGCGCACGCAGGACGTGGAGGCGACCGCCGCGCAGGCCGAGCGCCTGGTCCGCGCGGGCTGCGAGATCGTGCGTATCACCGCGCCGACCGTGCGCGACGCCAAGGCTATCGGTGAGGTACGCGCGATCCTGCGTGGCAAGGGTATCACCGTCCCGCTCGTGGCCGATATCCACTTTTCGCCCGAGGCGGCTCTGGCCGCCGCCGATTTCGTGGAGAAGGTGCGCATCAACCCCGGCAACTACGCCGACTCGCGTAAGTTCGCCGTGCGCGAGTACACCGACGCCGAGTATGTGGCCGAACTCGCGCGCATCGAGGAGCGCGTCACCCCCCTGATCCTCAAACTCAAAGAGCGCGGTGTCGCCCTGCGCATCGGCACGAACCACGGTTCGCTCTCCGACCGCATCACCAACCGCTACGGTGACACGCCGCGCGGCATGGTCGAGTCGGCGCTCGAGTTCGTGCGTATCTGTGAGAAGAATGATTTCCACGACATCATCCTGTCGATGAAGGCCTCCAACCCCAAGGTCATGATCGAGGCCTACCGCCTGCTGGGCGCTGAGATGGCGCGCGAGGGCATGGACTACCCCTTCCACCTGGGCGTGACCGAGGCCGGCAACGGCGAGGACGCGCGCATCAAGTCGGCCGCCGGCATCGGCGCGCTGTTGCTCGATGGCATTGGCGACACCATCCGTGTCTCGCTGGCCGAGGAGCCCGAGGAGGAGATCCCCGTAGCGCGCGCGCTAGCCGCGATGCTGCCCCCTGGCCTCGTTGAGCGCGGCGAGACGGCCGGCCTCGACGACCCGACGCTTGTGCCCTCGTGGGACACGCTCTCGTATGCGCGCCGGCGCGCTCGTGCTGTTACTGTGGGCGGGACGACGATCGGCGGCGATGAGCCAGCCGCCGTGCTTGTGCCTGCTCCTACAGGCAGTACAGCGGGTGGTGGCGCCGGCGGTCACGCCTTGCCAATGGCCGGTGGTATAGGCGGGCTGCGCCGCGCGCCGCGCGCCGACGCCGTCCTCGTCGATGTCCACGACGAGGGCGACCTGGCGCGCATCGCCGGTCTGGCCTGGAAGGGCGCCGGAAAAATGCGCACGTCCCTCGTCGCGCGCGGGGGCGACCCAGCCCTGCTGGCGCGCGCGCTGGAGCACGCCGAGGCCGCCTACCTGCTGCTCGACGACGTGGCCACGCTCACGCCAATTGTTGAGGCGGCCCACGCCGGCGGCAAGCCGCTCTTCATCGAGTCGCCGTCGGTCGACCGGCTCGTCGACGCGGCGCGCGCCGCCGCCGGCAGCGGCCTGCGCGACGTGGTCGTGGCCCTCTCATCCGACCCTCACGACCCCTGCTCTACCCCGCTGACGACGCTTCACCGCTATCGCCTGCTCGTGGCGCGGCTCGACGCCGCCGGCCTTGATGCGCCCATCTACCTGCGCTATGTCGGAGACCACGATGCGGCCAAAACTCTCATCCATGCCTCCTCCGCGCTTGGCGCGCTGCTGCTTGATGGCATCGGGGATGTGGCGGGCGTGCAGGATGGCGGCGGACAGCCCCTGACGTCCCTGACCTTCAACCTGTTGCAGGCGACGGGGCGCCGCATCACCAAGACCGACTACGTGGCCTGCCCCTCCTGCGGGCGTACGCTCTTCGACCTGCAGAGCACTACCGACAAGATCAAGGAGCGCACGGCGCACCTCGTCGGCGTCAAGATCGCCGTGATGGGCTGCGTCGTCAACGGACCCGGCGAGATGGCCGACGCCGACTTCGGCTACGTCGGTGGCGCGCCCGGCAAGGTCAACCTCTACGTCGGCAAGGAGACCGTCGAGCGCAACGTGCCCGAGGCGGAGGCGGCCGACCGCCTCGTCGCCTTGATCAAAGCGCGCGGCCGTTGGGTCGAGGCCACGGACGACGCGGATGAGGGAGAGGACGTGCCCTTCCTCTCGGCACGTTCGGCACGCTGAAGGAGGCGAGGTATGGAAGCTATCACGATCCCAGTAATAGTGGACGAGAATCGGCGGGTAGTCCTTAAGTTGCCAGACTCGACTCCGATTGGGCTGGCGGACCTGGAGATCGTCGTCCACCCAAAGGCGGATACCGCCAATGGGGCTAAAGAGCCAAGAACACGAGGGCCGAACCCGGCGACTGAAGCGGCGCGCATCAAGCTCGCGGCGGCCGGGATCCTCAGCACCGATATCCATGCTCCCATCGGGATGGCCCCACCGAGCGATGAAGAGATCGAACGCCTCGGCCAACTCCCCGCAGGCGCGCGTCCATCGGAGGAGTTGATTGACGAGGATAGAGGGCTCTATTGAGCGCGCTCTTCGTCGATACGAGCGCCCTCGCCAAGAGGTATGTCAATGAGGTTGGTTCGGCGTGGGTCAAAACGGTAACGCCCCCCGCGTCGGGCAACGTCGTTATCATCAGCAATGTGACGACCGTCGAATTATCCTCGCTGCTTGCTCGACGCGTGCGTGAGGGTACACTTACACGTAGCAGTGCTGTGCGCTTGCGCAACATATTTCTGTGGCAGGTTGAGCGGGAATACGTAGTCGTAGCCTTCGATAACGATGTGCAGGGCCGGGCTCGCACCTTTGTAGATAGGCATCCATTGCGTGCGCTAGACGCGATCCAATTGGCGGCCGCACAGAGGGTAGAGGCTATGTTTGGAGCGCCAATACTCTTTACCAGCAGCGACCGAAATCTGCTGGCCGCCGCCAACGCCGAAGGCTTCACGACGGATAACCCGTTGTCCCATCCCTGAATCGCGTAACGCCGGAAGTATTTATGTCTGTATACACTGACCCATCGTCTATTGTATCTGGTACAGGGTTGGCGCGCTTCCTCGACGCGTGCCATTGCCGCGCGTCGGACGCGACGCCGGTCTGGTTCATGCGCCAGGCTGGGCGCTGCCTGCCGGCCTACCGCGCCATGCGCGAGCGTTACGCGTTCCTTGAGATGTGCAAGACGCCCGAACTTGCCGCCGAGGTGACGCTGATGCCGGTGCGCGCCTTCGACGTCGACGCCGCCGTCATCTTCGCCGACATCATGCTGCCGGTCGAGCCGATGGGCGTCGACCTGGAGATGCGCGAGGGGGTCGGCCCTGTCATCCACAACCCTATCCGCACCATGGCCGACGTCGCGCGGCTGAGCGCCATCGAACCGGACGAGGACGTGCCCTTTGTCCTCGACGCGATTCGCCTGGTACACGGCGAGTTAGCGGGGAAGCGGGCCGTGCTCGGCTTCGCGGGCGCGCCCTTCACGCTGGCCTGCTATCTGATCGAGGGTAAGCCATCGCGCGAGTACGGCCTCGCCAAGGGCCTGATGTACCGCGAACCGGAGGTGTGGCACGCCCTGATGTCCAGGCTCTCCGCGGTGACGGCCGCGTACCTGCGCGCGCAGATCGCCGCCGGGGCCGATGCGGTGCAGCTCTTCGACTCGTGGGTCGGCGCGCTGAACCCCGCCGACTACCGCCGGTACGTGCAGCCGCATGTGCGCGCGATCTTCGACGCGGTTTGGGAGACAGGCGCCCCGGCCATCCACTTCGGCACGGGTACGTCCGGCTTGCTTGAGGACATGGCGGCCGCCGGCGGCGACGTCATCTCGGTCGACGCGCGCGTCATGCTCGACGACGCCTGGGCGCGTATCGGCCGCGACCGCGGCATCCAGGGCAACCTCGACCCCACGCGGCTGCTCGCCGGCTGGGAGGCTACCGAGGAAGGCGCGCGCGATGTGCTGCGACGGGCGGGCGGCCGTCCCGGCCACGTCTTCAACCTCGGCCACGGCGTCCTGCCCCCGACGGACCCGGACCTGCTGGCGCGCCTGGTCGCGCTCGTGCACGAAACGACTGCGCGGGATGCCAGTAGTCCTATATAGCGGGTAGATTAATAGTGGATACGACGAAACGACGCCCCGCCCGATCTGCAATGGAACAAGGAGACACTGATGAACAACACAGCGTCGGTCGGCGTGCTGCTGATGACCTATGGCTCGCCCGAGACCCTGGATGACGTCCAGGGCTACATGACCAACGTCTACGGCGGACGCGAGCCCGACCCCGAACTGGTCACGGAGTTCAAGCGCCGCTACGACCTCATCGGCGGCTCGCCGTTGGTGCGCATTACCAAGGAGCAGGCCGCCGCTTTGCAAGATGAACTGCGCCGCCGCCATCCCGACGGCCCGACTTTCCACGTCGAGGTCGGCATGCGCTTCTTCCCGCCCTTCGTCCCCGACGGCCTCGGGGCGCTGGCCGCCAGCGGCGTCGACCGCGCTGTCGGCGTTATCATGTCGCCGCAGTACTCGCCGATCCTGATGAGCGGCTACCTCAAGGCGGTCGATGAGGGGCTCAAGAGCCTGCACCGTCCGCTGCTCATGACCGTGGCCGGTTCGTGGAACGAGCAGCCCCTATTTTTGCAAGCCATTGCTGAGCGGGTGCGCGAGGCGCTGGATAACGCTCCCGCCGAGGCGCGCGATAAGACGCAGGTGCTACTCTCGGCGCATAGCATGCCGCTGCGCGTCGTCGAGAAGGAGCCCGACTACATCGACCAACTCAAAGACACCGCCGCGCGCGTGGCCGAGCTAGCCGGGCTCCCCGCCGACCGCTGGGGCTTCTGCTACCAGAGCGCGGGCCATACGCCGGAGGAGTGGCTCAAGCCCGACTTCGCAGACGTCATGCCCGAACTGGCCGCGCAGGGCAAGCGCCATGTGCTCATCGCGCCGGTGCAGTTCCTGGCCGACCACCTGGAGATCCTCTACGACATCGAGGTCGGCGCGCGCGAACAGGCCGAGGAGCATGGCATCGCGTTCATGCGCACCGCCTCGCTCAACACCAGCCCCCTCTTCATCGGGGCGCTGGCCGACGTGGTGGAGGAGCAACTGGCGCGGCAAGAGCGCGAGGCGCCCGTCCCCGCATTGGCCTGATTTAGCGGTGAGCTAGGATTAACACATCATCATCGCGCGAAAGGCGCTCCACAAGGGTTTGCTCCGGCGGCATATCGCGCTGCCGGAGCGCGATTAACAGATCGTCGAACTTTTCGGCCGAACCGACGCCGGCCTGGTTGTAGATGGCAATCCACTGGTCGGGATAGCGCGCCAGCAGATCCTGGCCCTTGAGGCGATGGGCGATCTGATTGGGCGCCCAATCGGGCGACGCCGACACGAACAAGCGTAGGTGATCGGGATAGACACAGTATAGCAGGCTTAATGGTGCGGACGCCATGCATCCCCGCCTTAAAAGGCGAGACTTTCTGGTCGATTATGGTAACCTATACGTATACGTACACGTTTAGATGGAGGACCGTGATAGCTGATGCGTATTAGCGAAGCCGCCGCGCGGCTGGGGGTCACACCGCGAACCATTAAATACTATGAGGAGCTGGGGCTGCTGACCCCCGATCGCTCCGGTGGGAACTACCGCGACTACGACGCGGAGGATCTGGAGCGCGTCGAGCGCATCCGCAACATGCAGCAACTGGGCTACTCGCTCACGGCCATTCGGGAGATCATCAAATACCGCCGGCAGGCGGACGCGAACGGGCGCCGGCGCCTGCGTACGGCCGACCTGGAGGCGGCCACGCGCGCGCTGGAAGCCCAGCTGGCCGGCGTGCACGAGCGCTTGGCGCGGGCGCGCGCCGAGGTGGAGCAAGGGGAGAAGCTCGCGGCTGATCTCGCGGCCGATATCGCCCGCTGTCAGGACAGCCTGGCGCAACGCCTGGCCGGCGCCGGCAGCGGACGGAAGGCGCGCTAGCATGAAAAGGCTTGCTCTACCGACGCCCATCGCGACCGCCTTAGGATCCGTTGCCATACCCCGCGTGACGACCGCGCGCCGCCCGCGTCCGGCGGCGCGGTCCTTCGCCCTCGACGACCAGCATTTGTTCCGCAGTGTCAACAGTCTGGCCATCCCCATTATCACCGAGAACCTCTTTCAGACGATGCTCGGCATCGTCGACCTGATCATGG
>JAABUJ010005870.1_pt1 | contig 12109 bp, 15 predicted proteins | sample 5559131 | NCBI WGS metagenome assembly JAABUJ01 (sample SAMN10711875, study PRJNA513366) | rock metagenome | isolation source: Antarctica rocks | place: Antarctica: Victoria Land, Mt New Zealand nord | collected 2016-01-07
CAACGCTCATCACGCAGCAGAAACAGTAAGTTGGAACGCTCGCCTAAGTAATTAACCGGTCTACACTTCCTCTCATCAACGTTACATTAGTAAGAAAAGTTCTGAAGATGTCTCCCAACGATATGTATCTCTCCCTTTGCCTTGAGCAGGCTTCCATGTCTCCTCTTCATTATCGCCACGGTAGTGTCATCGTCCGCGGTGGAAAGGTCATCGGCCAGGGCTTCAATGATTACCGCTCCGGTTACATTGGTGGTGCACCTACTACTGGCCAAGTGCGCTCTGTAAGCGCAGTCCATGGGCCTGCTGTGCGCGCTCTCAAAACGAAGTGCAAAGGCACCACGGGACATACGCAGCTGCGGGACTCCAAGGGTGTCGGCAAGTCTACCAAGCCGTACAGCGCCTTTGCGAATCAGGTTGTCGGCACTGGTGGAGGGTGTCTGGCAAACACGCCGCTCTCAGTGCACTCTGAGATGATGGCTATCAACTCTGCTCTCTCACTCTCTTCCACTATAGCTTGTCAAGGTTCCGCTCGCTCGACGCAGTGGTTACAAAAACCATGTTTTAAATTACCGTGTCGTTCTAAACGACAGGCAAGATTACAGCGTCTCACAGCCTACGCCGACGCTGTCTGCGAGGAAGTCACAGCGGGCTTTACCGTCTCGGAGCGCCGTGGCATGTCTCAGGTTCAACAGTCGCGATTTGAACCCTGCTCCGACCTACTACAAGGCACCCTACAAGGAGGACAACCCCAACAAGGTGCAGCAGCAGGTGGAGGAGGAGCAGCAGGAGGAGCAGGAGAAGCGTCAGAAAATGAAGAACCACGTCAATTCCGTGGAGTACCAAAGATTGGAGGCGTTGCGGAGACCGGCGCTGCCCTGCAACGAGAAACACCGGAAGCAGTATCTGTACCGCATACAACACATCAGTCCCATTCCTCACCACCACCACCACCACCATCACCATCACAAGTTTCAGAGTAAGGGCAAAAAAAACAAATCAGCGCTCACACGCGATGAGCATAGAAGCCCCGCTGTTGTTGTGCCACAAAATCGTATACCGACAAAGACCCATCAGGTTGCGGAGCGAATGAAAGATCCTCGTTTGAAAGGAGCCGATCTTTATGTGGCAAGACTTGGTCGGACATATATGCAATCGACATCTAAACCAGCGGGCAAAGATGATGAAGAGGCGGCAAGCGGCGAGAAATCTGGTGCTAGAGCCTTGGATATAACAGATCGGCCATTGACAGGATCGCTGCACGACGAACTTAAATTCCCGCATCCGAAAAAGAAGCCTCAGAGTCCGTTGCAGGCTCCAATACCATGCACGCAGGCTTCAGCAACGCATTCAAGGCCATGTAAGCAAACTTAACCGCTCCCATATCATCTTCTGTATTCCAGCAGGGACTTGGATTCATGCCTGGGACCTCTGCTCCCCGTTTATATTGCCAATCTGCGGCACTACCGTGAAGGACTCTCGCTTACTTAGGAATAACTTAGGCTATCGTTGTATCTCGTACATGCACTCTGCCGGCATCAAGCGAGTCTTTTGGACCAATTCCAAAGGCGAGTGGGAGGGGGGGAAAGTCAGAGATCTTGTGGACGATATTGGAAGTCCGTCAATCGACACTAATGGCGATATTGTTGAGAACGCTGGGAGAAGGCCTGTGTTTGTGACCAAGGCGGAGGTCTTAATCTTGAAAGGATTGAATGGATAATTGATGTAGCAGGGCAGATATGCCGGCCGTAAAGTCGCGTACCATCGAAGCCTCGATAAAGTAATTGAAGTATTCCTATTTCTTATGAGAAAGCAATTGCTTCCGAAAGAGGCGTGACCCTGCATTAGCAACAGGGTGGACTCGTGGAATGCTAGAAGCCTTTATGCAAGTCTTGCATGGAGCCTCAGATGGAGGCTAGATTAGTAGATGGTCTGGGTTTCGGCCCGGGATGTGGCGTCAAGTAGCGTGCCAATAATGGGCAAGCTGCGCCGCCGAATCCTGATTTGGGTTGAGGATGTCAGATTACGCACCTCCCCCGATGCTTTTGAAGTACAAGGTACATGTATACTCTATACTCCGCACGCTTCCGCTACCCAAAACTTATATTATATCGATATATACTCGAGAGTCGCTCCCTCCTCTTCGCTGGGCGATGCCGTAGAACGTGGCTCGTAACCTCGGCCACCCTCCGGGTAGAGATTCCCATGTGCGCAACAGGCAGGACTGGAGCACAGCAATGGAGACCTTCCGACCAAGCCTGCCAAGGAGTCTATCTCTATCGCCTGAAGATGCGCTGCCCTCTCGGTGCGTCTCTTCGATTGCACAGATGTCGGAGCCGATGCTGACAAGGGCTGTCTAGAGCTGGACAGGTCTACGATCCTGACATCGGAGGCTACAGGCCTCAACGCTTTTCCCTCGCATCTACGGGCAGCTCGGCCTCCTGGGACCCTTTTGACATCAATCCAACGTCCCCGCGAACGTCGATCTCATCCAATCCAAGCATTGCTTCATATCCCTCCTACTATTCTTCTGCCTCGTTTTACTCGAAAGGCCCGACCCGACCATCGTCTCTACCATCGTCTCAACGGTCGTCGTATGCGATTCCTTATGCTCCTCAAAAGAAGCCTCGGGCGGCGTCACCCCCGAGTCCTTTCCAGCGCTTACCACCGGCAGTCTATGACTGCATATTAGTGCAATTGAGAGCTTTTCATGAGGATTCCGCGTCGCTCAGCTGTCAGACATGTCTGCTGCGAGACTTGTCTTCGTTGGCTTTAGTGAGCCGCAAGTGGGACCGAGCTGTGAGGCCGCGACTGTACGATAAATTTGAACCTGGCTTCAAGGATACGAAGGCTGACGTAACGGTTGTGCAGGTATCAAAAGATCCATCTCACCGGTAGCGACTCGCCAATACAGCTAAAGCGATACAAGATGAAGGTCGGAGTTAGGTTGAAACTTCTTCGGCGAACATTACGGGGTAGACGAGTACTGGCGCAGCATGTGGTCGAATTTAAACCTCCCCGAGCATATCCCGATGAAGATCTGAATGGGAAAGAAATCATCGATATAGTCGCTTCGATAGTGATGAGTTGCCCAAATTTGGAAGAGTTGGTTGGATTCTATCCTGTCTATCATCATGAATTCGATCGTTTAACCTACGCACTCTCGACACGGCGGAAACTAAAAGAGCAGATTTGGATCATGGGGGAGAATAGCGCTATTACACAACGGTCGCTGAAGCAATTGCCACCAGGACTGATGGATCAAGAACAAGTCGATGGTTTCCTAAATTACCATCAGCAATGGGATTCCTTAACCACCTTGTTCCTGCACTCACACAAAGGGGGCATTCTGGAGCGAAACGTATTCTCCGCCGTTCTTCAGGACCTTCCCTCACTGCAGCATCTCAGCATCTCCAATTTTGACATCGACGACTTTGACGACTTTATCCTACAAAACCTACCACCTCTCCAATCTCTACGCCTTCAAGATCTCGAAGGAGTTACATACCGTGGACTCTCCGACTTCGCTCGTTCTCCCTCTGCACAGACCCTCCGCAGTCTCTCCCTGGTCCATCTAGATATCGCATACCTCTCCACCATCACCACACTTCTACTCTACCTCCAGCAGCTCCATCGCTTTACCTTCGTCCAAGAATCCTCACCCATACTTCCGACCGACGAACTGATATTCCAGCCCATCATCGCTTCCAATTCTCTCAAATACCTGCATTGGGACATCCTCCGCCCCGGAACCGCAAATCCAAATCTCGCATCATCCATTCGCGCCGATGGCTTCCCTTCCCTCCGCACCCTGCGCGCTCCTCTAGACCACGACGGTCTCCTCCAGAGCCTCTGCCGCCCCAGAGCAACCATCCTCCTCCCCAGCGACAAATACAGCAAAGCCTACCGCACCGCCCACGCCCCAGAGAACCCCCATCCTCTCTCGCTCAACCTCTTCGAAGCGCGCAAAGCCGCGCAAGCACGTATCGACGAAGCACGCGAGCACACCGGGTTCCGTGTCGTGGTGGAGGAAGATGGCGAAGTGATTGAATTCTATGATTTTGAAGCGTTCATAGGGACGATTGGGAGCAAGATCTGGTATACCCTCGAGCCGGACGTGACGGCGAGTGATGATGCATTGATTGATATTGGCGATTTGATGACTGGTGGCAGGGAGGGTGGTCCGCTGAGAGATGGGTGTACGGGCTTGTGGAATGCGAGTCATCAGGCGGGCAAGAAGTGGTGGTGTCATGCGGAGAGGTGGCGCTATCAGGCTGTGGACCTCAAGCGCTTTTTCTAATGGGGGCGTTATCCTTGGATAGGCTTGGTAGGCGCTTGCCCGGCTGGTGCGCGGCGTTTGAGGTGGCCGCTCGCTTTCAGGATTTACTGCGTGAGGTTGGATCCTTGTATATTGCCGTCGTCGGCTTTAGGTGGGTCATCTTCGTATATACGGTCTGGATTGGGGGTTTTCCAAGGTTTGGGCGGAAAGCTATGGCCGATTGAAGAGATCACTTCGTGGAAGAGGCAATGGTACGATATGTGTTTGCTATATTTAATATATATATATCAACTATGGCGGATGGAAGAGGTTATCTTATGGAGGACATCATGGTAGGATACATCATCGCTATAGTCAATGTATATATATCAGAATTGGCCAGGAGATGTCGAGGACCTTCTCTTGCGGACCTCTCATCAACTTTCCCCCCCCCCTCTCGTTCGTTTATACTTCTGGCGCTCCCGCGGCCTCTTCCTCTCGACTCGCGGGGGCATATCACGACCTACACATCACCAATTCCGCCCGCCATACTCCCACAAGCAAACCACATCCAGCACCACACCCAGCACCCATCCCTCCATACCTCAACGCCGAAGCACAATGTGCTACCAAGGGCCTCACGCTCCCCCTATCTCGGTCCGGAATGATCACGCTCAACCTCTATAGAACCGAGAAGGGTAATTGCAACGACCTGCAGGGAGGAATAGGTGGTTGTGGCACTGGGTGTGACGGCCTCACTGGGTTGAAGCGGTTGGGGACTTGGGGGTTGAGAGGGGGAAGGAGGGTTCAAGATGGCTGTGTAGGATGTTGGTGGGATTTTAGGGGGTGGAGGAGAGGGGTACAGAGAGTAAGCTTGACTGGATCCTCGATGGTAGGTACCGTATTATGAGGCTACGAAGTCTAAATTATATGTTGCAGTCCATCATAACGGTTTGGTAGACATCCTAGTGCTTCCAGGCCCAAAAGCGGAAGATGTAGTGGACCAAAACAGTAGCCCCTCTCATCCCACCCACATTGTTCAGCAAAAAAAGTAAATTTTGACGCCGACTAGGACGAGATTCGAACTCGCAACCTTTGCCACCGGAAAGCAACGCGCTGCCATTGCGCCACCCAGCCTGTCAGGGTCCAATGGTTCTTATCAAAAATAATGCTTTTAAAAAAGAGTTTTCGTGTCATCTCATCTCGAGACAAATGCTTAGTCACTAGACAAACCACAAGCGCCAAGATCTAATTTTGTTGTTTCTCCCCTATCTGAATGTGTAATTTGGGCTGGTTCAAATCTACATATCCAGTGTGGTGTATTCGCTATTAGTCTTTACTTGAAAATACTCTGGACTGGGAAGCACTTTACCTCCCTCTGGTCGAGTGGAATTGGCTCAAGTGGTTTACGACATTGCATGGTATTGATAAATTATCACTAGCAGGAGAGACGATAATTTCACAGCCATGTTGCTCTACCTGAGTCCTAATTTATATACCCTCTCCTGAGGCTTACTGCTGTGAAGATGGCAATTGAGGAGAGAAGTGCAAGAGATACTCGGAGATGTAGAGCTCCCTTCGCAGCCCCGGCAAAGCGAGCACTCTCGATCGTAACGCTGTCTTTGCAAACCCGAATTTTGTATAAGATCACGGTGCGTATCAGTATCCCCATTGTTTGAGCCATACTTTCATTGCTGTTGAATCAACTGCTGGCAAGGACGCCATTGTCTTGCTGGCTTGACATGCCTTAGTGGTACGGTAGTGGACCTGCCCAAAGGTCTGCTGTTCGCCAAGGGACTCGAAGAAGTCCAAGATCTTGATCGCTGGACACTGGGCGATGACGTCAGGGTCATTGGCGTCCAAGGCTTGAAGTCTCTTAATCCATGTCTCCAGGGCGACAACCTCGGTGCTAGGGCCAAGATGCTCTCTGAGTGTCTCAAGCAACGTCTCCCAAGCCGTGGCATGAGGGTTGACGAGATTGAAAAAAGACGCTCCCTTTTCTTCTGAGGGAGCAGAAAGTGATAATTCGATGATGATGGAGGCGAGGCTATCGACGGGAATCCAGTCGACGTCAGGGATGCCACTTGGAAGACATTTAAGCGATCGGGAGGATTTGATGAGAGCGGGCACCCATTCGTCTTCATTCCAGACGCCTTTTGAAGACAAAGGTCCTGCGATCTGACCTACGCGGAGGATCGTGGATGAAACGCCAGCTTTTTCTCCAACGTCGTGTAGGATGTGTTCGGCGACGTGCTTGGACTCGCCATAGCCCATGAATTGAGCGGCATCGAAATTCGTGATGAAGTCGTCAGGAATTGGACCTTTGTTGTCACCCAGCGTTGGCCACCGGCTAACGGAAGAAGTTGAGGAGATGAATACTATGCGAGGTTCTCGAGGGCTTTGGATTTGCAAATCCACTAGATTGCGGACACCGCGTATGTGGACGGGTTCGAACGATCCGAGGGAGTGGTTGAAGTTGACTTTCCATGCTGAATGGATAATGGTGTCCACGGAGTTAAGAAGCTCTTCGTACTTCTGCGCTGGCAAGCCGAACTCGGGCTGGCCATACTCGACTTGCAGGAATTCAACACGAGATTCCTTTTCTTGGCTCACGAGTGTGTCGGTGTGCTTGCTACTAGCGTTGACGTTACGGTCAAGACTGTAGACCTTGGTCACATCCGGGGAGGCGAGGAGCTGTCGTAAAAGATGCTTGCCTAGTGATCCAGTAGATCCTGTCAAGATGACACATTTGGATACTGAGGCTGACACGGTCGCAGGTTTGGCCTCAGGCAGATCTTTGGTGTATTTGTGGACCAGACTTGCCATTAGATTTGTGTCGTCATCAACTTCCTCCCTGATCTTAGAGTCCCGATTTTCATTCGTGTTGAGCTTTGGATAAATGAATCTGGAAAGACGCTCGATTGTAGGATTCCTATATAGCGTTCGACTCGAAAGCCATCGTGTGTCTTGCTCTCCAAGGCCTGATCTGAGTACAGCAATGATCTCCACTGTCTTCAAAGAGTCCAGGCCAAGCACGTACAAGTCGTCGCTGGGTTTAATGTCTTTCAAGGGAAAAGAGAATGCCACCGCTCTGGAAACAAAATCTTGGATCGAGCCTGCATCTTTTGAGTCACTCAGAGTGGGTCCTCCTTGCATTCTTCCACTCTCAAGGTCAGAGTGTAGAGCTGCTATTTCGCCTGCAAACTTCACGGCCGTCAACTTACGGACGACTATACCTTTGCCAGCTCGCTCGAAAGGATTCGAAGAGCCTGCGATTGCGACCATGCTCTTGACAATCCTACCATGACTCTGCGCTTGAGCATTTGCCTTTTCGATGGTCGGCCATAGCTCGTCGATCAGTTCGCTTGAAGATTTAGTGGTCTTGACAGGTTCGACGAGCAACGCAGCTTGGAAATGGCCCTGACCAACGATGAGTGCAGCATTTACTAGGGGATGGCTATTGATGATTGCTTCGCTCGGCACCGGGTTGAATTTCTCACCGTTGGAGAGAACGATGATATCGTCGGTGCGGCCATGAAATCTCCAGAGATTAGGCTTGGTCGCGTGTGGGCGAAACAGGTCTTTCGTACGCCATTCCTTGATGTCGCGGAAATTGCAATCCAAGCCTCGGACACCTTCGAGCTTTGGATCGTGATGAAGTACCAGCTCATACGCATCGTCATCCGAGGGTTGGAAGTCAGCTCCATAGAGCGGATGGAATTCCAGCGTGTCCCAATCTTCGCGCAATGGTACAAGCGCCTGCACTGGGCTGGTCTCTGTCGACCCGTAAAATCCACAAACGTCTGTGACTTTGCTCAAAGCTGTGCCGGTTACGGTGGTCAAGGGACCACCAGCGTACATGACGAATTCAAGTTTCTTCGCAAGTTCAATCGCATCTGGTTCTTGCAGCAACTGTTCGTAGATATTTGGTGGACAGAAGAGGGCCTTAAGATTGAAGCGGCGCATGACCTCTGCAGCAGTCTGTCCGGTCGAAGGCTTGTCTGCGGGACCTAAGACCAGACTTGATTCGCTGGTATATATGGGTAAAGCGATGTAGGCTATGAAGCCGCCCAGCTAGACCGGTCGTCAGCTAATTACCATGATTACTACAGAACGGGGAGGAGACTGACATGGAATGGCGGGAACGACGAGAAATAAAGTCCCCCACCTTCGCCGAAATTCCACAATGAGAAATTTTGATTCCTTCGTCCTGAGACTGTGGGAAGATTACGATCGTTATCGATCACGGCGAAAGTGGCATGGTTCATAACAATTGGCTTTGGTGCACCTGTCACGGTCAGATCAGCTATGTGGGTCTTAGAACGCTCTTCAATACGATTTACCGGTGGAACCGGAAGAGTGTAGTACAACGATAGGATCCCAACGAGCAGTGGCGAAGTCCTTGTGGTATGGATAATGCTCACTAGCATCCACGAGCATGTCATCCAGTGATGGCACTTGAAGGATTTGGAGCTCCTTTTTCTCTTCCTGCAGTATCTTTGCCTTCGGGACCATTTCGGGGGAAGCTAGAAACTTCGTGCACTCGGTCTGGTCTAGCAACGAATAGTTGATCCATGTCGTATTACGTGGTGAGGGTAGGAGAACCTGAAAGGGGCGTCAAGTGTGAAAGGCAGCTCGGTCTGATTGTCAAAGGAGAATCACCTTGTATCCACATTTGACTGCTGCCAGGAAAATAATGGTATACCGAATGTCCGGTGGGCCCAGATAGGAGACTGTTTCAAACGTTGAGCTTTTACCGATTTCCTTCTCAAGCCACCATGCTATGGCATTGACTGCCCGAGACATCTGTAAGACGGTAATATCTCGGAAGCCGTCTTTGAGATCGAAGGTCTTGGGAAACGAAGCGTAGATTCTCTCTGGCTTGGATGCTGCAAGATCATCAAGTACCTGAGGTAGTAGTCGGGATCCGTATGCTGGCTGGTTGGAATGGATGGAACGCGGCATGGCTTTGGTTTGGGTGAGTGCTTGATGACCAATCTCTCAATGTAATATTGAAGCTGTCTTGCATTTGTTTCGGCAAACCGTCTGATAGATCGACGAGTTTGCGTGGGAATGGGTGTCAAGTACAGAGGTGCAGAGGATAGTACAGTCAGCGATCATCACGTACTATACTACCAGCTGAAATAAGGGGAAGGCTTGTTCATTTTAAAAATCGTCATGTGTATTGATGAAGCGGGGAAGGCGAAGGTGAGAGGTCGCTGTTGCCTTTTCGAGAAACCTAACTGACTAAGCATGTGTAACCTGCTATATCGTGGTGCCGATTTGATCATGTACAAAGACTTGAGTATTCAAACAGAGAGAGGTCATGATCAGAGTGCCGTCCGTACTCCGTTATGGGTATTATCTAAACCTCGCGTTGGTGCCTCGATGCTCTATGCTCAACATGCACTCACTACTAGTGAAACTAGTACGACGTGTACATGCACAGAAGTGAGTTGGTAATCACCCTTCGAACTATGCGGGTTCTTGCACACTATATGCACGGGAACAGCAAGCTCATGCAGTACGCTATTTTTGCAACACCAAAGCGTAAAGTACATTACACGTACTTTACGTGTACGTCAACTACAGGGCTCGGAAGGAATTGATTGCCCAATCGGCGCAACAGCAGTGCCCCTTTCGCGTCGCACCCACTCCGAATCTTGCCCCCTTGGATTCAGTCAACTTTGTGTCAGCATGGCCACTGATCGATGATTGGTCTAAGTCTGACCCTTCGATATCCTGGCGTTTGAAAAAGCTGCGAACGTTGGTACTGCAGGTTCCCGCATCAAAGGGGGTCGAGTACAGATGGGAATTGTATCCTGCGCATCGAAAGTTCGTCCAACTCACTTAATGCCATTGAAGGCCACGCAAGGCTTTTCTTGCCTAAGGACTCAACGTGACGATTGAAATGTCCAACAACGGTCTTCGTTGATCTTAATGTCGATGAAGGTATCAGAGAAAAGTCCATGAATGGAGCATCAACCCATTATCCATCCTTTACACTGCTCCCCATCCATCAAATGGTGTTCCAGAGTTCTTGCTAGACGAAATAGCGCTCTTGAAGGAGATCTCAATGTCTTGCGTTGTGAGGATCCGGTGCTCATCTTCCGGCTTCACGATACGGTCTTCAGACGTCGATGGCTCAAACGATCTTGTGCCCTTTGCGATGGAGACTTGTGAAGTTGGCGCCAAATTTGCTTTCTGTGCATGATGCCCGTAAGAGTCAAGTTTCATTGCGGATCTGGTCCGATCGTAGTAGCCTGCGCCTCTTGAGCCTCTCTTTCGCCACTGAGTGAAGAGGGGTCGCAGGGTTGGGATACTGCCACAGATCATGCCCACACAAAGTTCAAGTCTGGTGGGATTTAGTCAGAATGGATCCATGGTATAAAGGGTTAGCGGTACTTACGGAGCCCAGAGACATAGCTGTGCTACAGTCCCTGCCAGTTTTTCGCGTCAGCGGGAGTTCTATATATTGTAAGAGCCCGAGTAGAAATTGAACGAACATGTTTTATCAGGGTCAGTGCTGTACAAAGCCGGCAACAGGATGGTTTTGACAATCGCGCAGACCGATGTACTGGTATGGATCTGTGAGCATGACGATCGGCGCTTCTAAAAGGCTATACACACAAGATACCCAGGCAGCAGAGGACAATCAAGACAACCTTCGTCCGCAAATCCACTTGTAGCCGCCAGAACAGGTAGATCGGGATACACAGCAAGACAATGTCCGCCAAGATTGAGGCCGCTGCGATGAATTAGCTCTGCTTTCTCGCTACAAAAGGGACCTGGAAGGCCTATGATTGCAGGAGAAAAAGGCCGACGCACCCTGGAACAGCCATAGGGCAGACTCGTTGAATACATCGCTGAAACAAGCACCTGGTGTTTGGGGTAGCCAAACCTTGCGTATCGGTCTGCATTCGAAGAAAAAGTCAATCGATACGTAAATGTCAGCGACGGTGAGCATGCCAATGGTGGCCCATAAAGTCCAAATGAACCGTCTCTTTGGCGGGACGAGTCGGAGAAAGAATAGAGCGATGGATAATCGAACAAGATAAACGGCGAGCAAGTTTGTTGGCTCGGCGGCCCATAGCCATTTGAAAGTCTCCGGAACGTTCTCTGGTGGGACGTAGAACAGATGTCGACCTAGACCCAGGTGGTACGCATTGATGAGGAAGGCATCGGTCACGACCGTTATGAGCTACGATTGTATCAGCAGGTGCCTCTGACTGAGTCGTGTCTTCGGTGTGTGCGCATACTGATGCAACAAACATGGTCCAGTCGTCCCACCATAGGTTGCGACTAACGAAGGCGCGTATATAGAGCCGTAGCCAGGCGATTGATACCGCAATAGTTGTTATGACAATAACTCCTGCCATATAGTGACCTCGCAAGTCGTAATCTCCATCTGGAGGCGCTTCTAGGACGAGAGCACTCATGTCGCCGATAAAATTCTGTGTCGAGGCGTGGAAGATAGAATTGCAACGCCTAGGGCATGTCTAGCCAAGTAGGAGGATTGGGATTTGGAAGTATGTCAAGGACAAAGAGGCCTTTGAAACCTGAGGTTCGGTCCGCAGCTCGTGCATGTCACACGCCGCGCCACTTGAGCTCCAGGGCCAAAGATTAGAGGGATAATGTATTCGCAAGAGTAAAAGCTTACCCGATACTCGGTCCGGCGGTGGAAGCCCCGAAATTGGTGTGTCCGATGATCTTTTGTCGTATCACCAGGGAGCCAGCGCGTCATCCCGGCAACAATGCTGAAGAAATCGACAAAAACATCGAATGCGCCAATAATAGTGGCGTTTCATATGTATCGAACATTCGTTGCATATGGTCCTTGTTCTTGTGTGATGG
>JAABUJ010005871.1_pt1 | contig 12107 bp, 12 predicted proteins | sample 5559131 | NCBI WGS metagenome assembly JAABUJ01 (sample SAMN10711875, study PRJNA513366) | rock metagenome | isolation source: Antarctica rocks | place: Antarctica: Victoria Land, Mt New Zealand nord | collected 2016-01-07
TATTGACGCCGACTCGGGGTGTCGATGGTGTGGAGCAAGCCTGCTTGCTTTATGGACTTAATCGCGTTTGATCTGACTTTGGATGTGCTCGTCGTGGTATTTATGTAATGAGGAATCTCAAAAGAAGCTCTTGCGAATATTGGGAGGGGCGACTCGGTTTTTAAGTATTAATGAGCATTGACTTTGGTGCCAGGTGATTGCGATATCGTAAATCCATATACCTTTCACCGCACTCAGGAGACTCGTATGGCGCTTAGAGATGAATACTCCTTACCGTTCGACCTTCCAAATCCACCGCACCCCGTGTCCCTGAGCATGACCCAGCCGTGAGACTTGTCGATCTGCAGCGCTTCCTAGAGATGAATCGGGGGCAAGCGAACGCACATTTCCTTCAAGTTCGTACCTCTGGCAAAAGAGTCATGTTTCCTCTCGCAACTTTGTCCAACTCGGCTTCTCATTTTGTTGACCTTCCCGACTGACAGAGGACCGGAATAAGGAATCATTTCAAGGACACCGAATTAGGTTTTGAAAACAGCTTGGCATCGATGCATGATATCCGCACAGTCCGAACACGTTTTACCTAACAAGAGCAAGCGGTGCTATCGACGAGGCTCGCATTGTTCGCCACGAGTGTGATTCCTTAGTGCAACCTCATGGATGTGTTTCAGTATACAATCCGCTTCTGTTCGCGTGATACCTCTATGAAACTTTGCGAATCGTTACCTGCTGCACATAGGTGATTTGTAAGCTTGATATGTGCCTTTATGTTGATATCCTGTGGAAGGAAGACGTGATGGTGGAGTGAAGTGAATGATCAATTGCTTCTTCGCATGCGTGTTTTGTCTTTGAAATCTTTACTCCGGACCAGCTAGATTCGGTCTCCTATGACAGTTGGGATCTGTATACGGGGTCCATCAGGGGTGAACCTCCCATTCCTACCTCGCCATATGGTTGAGGCAGGTCGCCCTGTCAAACCAGCGTTCACTCCCGGCATCATCGACGACGTCTACTTCAATTGTCCTGCAGCGACACTTTTCACGAAGCGCCGACAGAGCGCCAGTCAGTCCAAGGACGGTGTCAGCTCATCGTGATTGCCTGATGTATTTTCAATACAACGAGCCTGCTCCAGTAGTTTGAAATCAATGATGAGGGAGGTCAGTTGCACGCATGCCCTAGCACAGGAGCCATTTCACCACACTCGCAGCCACAGGCATCAGGTTGATGCATAAGCTGACAAATCTCATGCCATCCATTACACCATTCTAGAACCAAGCTAAGGTCCTTTGAACAGCAATGGAGTGATAAGGAACAAATTTTCGGCGTCTCTCGTTAATGATGTCTGTCTTGCCATAACTTGTTAGGAAATGCATTTGTTCTCAAATACAGGATCCTAGCATTGTTCTATCAACGTTCCCATTGAGTTCTTACGGTATCACGCACATAGGCTCGGTGAGGTCGATGAGCTACCTGGTTGCTCATCTCAAGGGAAGTCGGTGCTGAGTAGCTTGAGGTCTATCGAAGGCTCCCAGCAAGCGTTCGCACAGCGACGAGAATAGATCTATCCATTGACCTTTCCTCATAATACTCGAGCTCTTTGTGGAAGGCTTTGATCCTCGGCTCTTAGCAACAGCCTGTTAGCAAAAGATTCATCATCACGTTCCTTGTTGACCCTCGGAGATATCACCACCAACGCTGTATGAAGTTGATCAATCTTCACCCCCGTTCATCCAAAATGGCCCATTGTATAGCTTCTCGTGGCCGAGGTCGAGTCTCTATGTCTCTGTACTCTATTTCTTCCAAGCCTGCCAGTTGCAGCGGTATCCCATTAGGCAGGGATTCAGCCCTTCCCAATCCTCTGCTCAGACCTTGCAGGTCAGAAGCAAGATGCATCCTTCCGTGCGAGCATCAGCAGCCTTCATCTCTCTACTCCTCCTCCTGCTATTCTCAGTCAGCCACCTATATCACAATGTTTCGAACACCAATCGCAATATCCCTGCTTTCAATTCTACTTCCGTCATACCCGGCCTTCGGATCGAAAGCTCAAGGATCGCGGTGCCCTTCGGAGACAGGCACGCGAATTATGGAACTGGCCTGCTGAGCAATCGGACGCACACCGAGAAGAGAATTGCTAAGCGTGAGAGCATATGGTAAAAAGAAGTTTTCCTATTCCTTTCAGGGTTTGAAAATGGACGTGCGAATGGCTGGCTGATCACTAAGGATCGATGCCGTCTCCGAGGGCACCAAGTATCTGTATATGCTGCAACAGGAAAAGCGAAGGGAGAGCTACTTCGCGCATTGGTCACAGATGACGGTCTGTACTGATCGGCTCTTCTCTTGCTATGAAAAGGTTCTGAGCAAGAATCTAGGGTGATGTCAGCCCAGCGGATGCGTGGCATGGGCAGGGCTACGGCTGGGTACTCAGCCGAGGGGATGACGAGACGCCGCCATTCTACGGCGATGTCTTCGACGACTTGAAGATACCGCGAGGTACTGCGAACGTGGAATGGCGGGCCGATCAGAATGTCCATTTCCGCAACTGCAGGCGCACATATCTTGTATGTGCGAGCTGTTAGGGGAAAATGTGCGTTTGGAGATGACTGATAACAAGCATGCATAGGATCCAACCCATGGGAAGAACTGGGCTTATTACAACGTGCCCGGCAGGGCCATCACTTCGGTCTTGAACTATAGTCCGGCATTCGAGCTCAAGGACAATTATAAGACCCTCGGGGAGCCGCTCCCCGAAGACTGGCCGACGATGCTCCCGGACGTGCAGAGATGGTCGGATCTTGTCTGGATAATGTGGGCGAGAGAGGCGGGACCGAAAGTCAGCACGCTCAAGTATATCTTTAAGCACGATGTCATCACCCACGAAACCCGAGAAGTCATGGCGCACGCGGCTGGTGAGAATGAAGATGGCGACCTTCCAGAGTGGCCCGGAAAGACGTTCAAATTAGGAGATCCACGATTTGCGGCGCTGTTGGGGACGCCGCATGGGAGGGGAGTTGTGTATCTTCTGACTCAGCATTCGATTGGTTTGCCTGGGAAATCGATCGAGTCGATCACTGTCTTCGCGGCCATTCTTGCGGATTACCAATTGCTCTTCACCTTGACCGATTAAAAAAAACGCGTGTCAAAAGGTATTGTTGGTGTCTAAGCTGTATAAAGCTGAGGACAGGAGATGTAGATATAGGTTGTTGGCTTGATGTAGGATGATTTGATAGAATGTCGGGCTTCACAACCGAACCTCACATGTAAGGTCTTGTGGGCATACCTAAAGAGTATTTCCATATCAGCCCAGATCAGAATCAATAGTGATCTAGAAGTAAAGTCCCTTGGATCAACCGAACAGACTGGCGTGGTTCCTGACTGAGGCTACATTGCAGCGGTTGCAGCGGCTAGCTGAAGGATGTCAATTGGGAAACCGGGAAGGACAGCATTATCGTGCATTCGCTAATTAGTAGGTGGTTCATCTGACCAATACGCTAATGGAGGTTATGCTGCAGAACTGATCTGGCGGCGGACTGCTCGATGTGGTTTGAATCGGCGACGCCAAGCTCGCCAAGGCTTCTACAGCACATTGGGAGACGGCTGATGTTGCTGGCGACAAAATACGGGACCTCCGAAGGTGTGGTGGGATTGTCCTTGCACTTTAAATGGCCTTCGGTCCAATACCAGGTGTTTGAATGGGTCTCGAAAGCAGCATGACATTCCTGCGACTGCTGGGGCGAAGACTCATGGCAGGAGCGAAGATAGAGCGAGGAGAATTTTGAACGTCCTAAATCGAGCCTTTGCTGGCTCACATTGCATCGACAGCCATCGCCTCAGCAGTCGGCGGTACATACTTTGCACCTTCAAAGTCCGCCCTTCGCCAGAACCAAAAGCCTGCCACAAACAAGGAAAAAAATCCACACATAAGACTCGAATAATTCATGGTAGCTGCAGAAACCGGGCGAGAGAAGGGGAACATGAACACAACAGTGAAGACAACAATATAAGCACAGGCAGTGGCATTCACGACAAAGCCAACCGCTCCTCTCATCCAGAACCAGCCTGGCATGACCGTAGATCTCCCGCTCAGTAGATGTGGCAGGATAGCGGCGAGATAGGATAGACAGCTTAGAATGACGAAGGAGCCCACGAAGGCGTTGAAGGCCGTGACCGAGCCGATGTAAATGCAACCGAGGAGGGTGTTGACGACGGCGCAGAACAGGATTGCATTAAAGGGGTTCTTCTGCTTGGAGTGGACTTGGCCGAAAAAGCCCGCAAAGGGCGTGGCATTGTCTCTTGCTAGGGTCCAGAACACACGGCTGACCGTGAGGTAGCTTCCCAGCATGCCGATCAGATAGGGTAAGAACGCGCAGAGGGAGCAGACCGATTGTGCCGCCAGCTGAGTTCGTGGCTTGTTGGTATATGGAAGCGAAAGGGAACAAATATGGGCTATTTAGTACGCTTGGGAGGTCTGAAATAGTGTAGAGGATGGCGACGAGGTAGCTGAATGCCGAAATGAAGCCGAAAGCAAATTGAAAGAAGATCGCTAGCGGAATGTTTCTACTTGGCCTGCGACGTATCAGTCGACGAAAAGCGGCGGATCTTCTGTCGCCACCTACCTTCGGACCTCCTCTGCCAGATGAGTCACAACATCTGGCGTGCCGACGGTGAAGGCTCCATTGAGCATTCCAAGCAGAAATACAAACCCATTACTCTCGTAGCCCGTGTTGTTCTGCCATTGGCGCCATACAAAGTCGTTCGTGGCATGGCCTTGATTCACCGCGCAGACGATGATAGTGACCAGAACACCAACAATAACCAAAATACCATCCAAAGCTGCAAATTTTGGCAGTAAGCCGTTCAAATAGAGTACGATTAGACAAGATAACCAAGTGTACACAAAGTAGCATATGAAGATATGCCATCTCTGTTCAACGTAGTCAGGGTGACAGGCACCATACATGGAAAGCGTTTGTGCAGCGAGAATTTGTGCTGTACTCGCCAGGCCGATCATCCAAGCCCAAAAGTTCCACCTACAGAGTTTTGAAGTCAGCATTCCTCCTTTTGTTCCATTTATGGAGTCAAGAAACATGTCTCTGGAACAGATGCTGCTTGGAAATTTCTCAGGCCTGTTGATACAATCGAAAGGGGTTATATATGCTCGAAAAATATAATCACCAGCCCGCAAACCAACCGCAGACTCGTCCGTAGCGGCCTCCAGTGACACTCGCCCAGTGATAGACACCGCCAGAGGAAGGCATGGCAGAAGCAAGCTCGGCGAGGGAAGCCGCTATCAGCCAGTAAACGACATTCGAGGCGATGAACTCATAAAGCACACTAGGAGGGCCGCCATCATATATAGCCACAGCGACGCTCCCTCCGAGCGCTATCCAGTCATTGCCCGATGAGATAGCGAGCCCGCAGAGACTGAGCAAAGAGAAATTTCGATCTAGCTCTTGACGATGACCTGACGGGTTGATTAGGACTTCCTCGATCGTTTCTCTTGGAGCCTTTGTGTCCTCTAAGCCCTTCTCTTCTGCCATCTTCGATGTTGGCTGGAAATTGTAGATTATGCTTTGTTGTCGCGCGGTCAGATACACGCCAAAGACTGTTCGTTGAGATGGCAGAACGGCATATGAATATGTTTGACGCAACGGTGGGCAAAGCACGGTACGGTGTGCATTGTGTGATACATCTTGCATTGCGCATTGATGGGGGATTCCTGAATTTTGTGATTGGCGCAATGCGCGTGCCGACATTGCCAACTTCCTCATCCAGTAACCTAGTGCTTATGGCGATAACATCTTGCATCTTCCCGGTGCAGCCTAGAACAACGCCACCTTGGCTTGCAACCTGATTTCAATCGAGCAAAAATCAAAGGATGGAAGCCAATATTCCTTCTTCGCGAACCCGCTACTCTCCTCGAGCCATGTCCAATAATCCTACATCTTCGGGTGCGCTTTGCGACAAGCCTCGATATCCGCTCATACCCAATGTACTTGAGCCATTGGAACATCGAGCCCCGCGTCTCCGGCTTGAAGAACCCAGGTGCAGAGCCGATCAACATGGTGTGAGGGCAATTAGACCTCCCGTGACCTCGAGGAAGATGGCAGCTCTTTGAATTCGTCGCCGGCAAGGGTCGAAGCCCTATTGCGATGATCCTCTGATTGCAAGAAAGCTTGCGCTGCGGACCAGCCTCTGTCTTTGGTGCTAAACATCAGGAGAAGCCTTTTGTCGCTGTGCTCCGACATCCGAGCGAACCCTCTTTCATGCTTGCCGGGAACTTCGTTTTCGACGAATGTGACGGGTCGCAGGACGGTATAGGTCATGCTCTGAGGACTGGCGGCAGCTGCCTTCTCAAGATGTTCTTCGACGTTCAACTTGGTGGTGAAGGTCTTGACCGGCGTCGGGTGTTTGGCGCTTCTGTCGGGCCCCCAAGGATCAAGTGGGGAATAAACGCAGTGCTGAACCGCATTTGCTACAGCAGCGTCATAAATGGCTTTCCCTTGCTTCTCTTCCGCGTCGGACTTGACTTGGGCGCTGGATATTCCCCAGATCGAAGGAAGTTGCTGGAGGATCGCTGGAGGGTCTTCAAGGTTCCCGTCTACGACGGACACGTTGGCGTTGGATGCAAGAGACTGGTCGCTCTGGGAGGCTTTGGACCTGGTGACAGCGATTATGTCGAAGCTGGGGACGTTTCTTGTTCGAGGTGCTGGATGACGGCGCCGCCTTGCTTGCCCGTGGCACCAAAGACTAGAACAGTCATTTTGGCTACTTGGAGATCACCGGGTACTCCGAGGCATAAGCATCAAATTAACATGCTGTCCTTGGAGGTTGAGGTCAAGGTGCTCTGAGGCGGAGTAGAAGAAGCAGGTGGACTGAGGGAGGCCAAGCTACCGTATGTGGAATAGTCGACCATGTGCTGCTTTTGGATCCAGGACGAGAAGTCTCCTGACCGGCGTGTAGTTGACCTTCTCCCTAGTGATCCTGTTAATGGCAACAGTGTATACATTATCAACACCTACAGACGCGCTCGAAATGTTGAAATCCCGAGCCGAGTACTGATTTCTTCGCTAGTGGGGAGGAGAATGAGGCACGGTGCCGGCTGCACCCTGTGAAAAGGGGCTGGCTTTCTATTCGACGTCGGTATGGAAAGCCAGTCACTGCTTCCTCATCGATCGACGGCTGGCTTTCTCAATTTATTCATGTGGAGCGGTCAATGTTGGAGGATAGAAAACCCCATTGAGGCCAGGCGCTGTTTGATCTCGACGATGTGCGCTAGATAGTTGGATTGGTAGGCGGACATACAGAACAGTCGTCGCGGATGACAGCGCGATTCCTACAAGTTCTTGCAAGGTGCTGCTTTGCGAAGTATCCGTGATTGTGCATGCTATTGTACACTGATCCATCCTTCACCAGACGCACACCCTCCCCTGCCTTGCAGTGATCATTCTCGTTCTCCACCTAACCCTCCGCCATGTCGACATCCTCCTCCTCCTTACCCTCCTCCTTCTCACCTTCCTCCTCGAGTTCCGTAAGCGCGCTGCCGGTGGATTCGTCGTCGCTCTCGTCTTCATCGTCCAGGCGTGTCACGAATTCGGCAAGCGTGCTCTTGAGGAGAGCTTCTCTCAGGACACGGCTGATGCCGAAATTGACCGTAGGTTTGTTATCCGCTTCCCAACGACGGCGCGACAGGAACCATAGTCCCTTCATTTCGAGGCGCGCGTGCGACGCTCTGTGATGTCTTAGTGCTCGCCAAATATCAAAGGGAAAGCGCTCACTTGTCGCCCGTATTGCTCTGGCCGGTTCCGAGTTCCCCGTTCAGTGCCTTGATAAACTCTAAAGAAGTATGTCAGCCAGCTGCACACACTAATGAAAAGCACGCCGAGGAAAACACACTCTCATACGCCGTGCGGTATGTACCCTTTTCGTCGTCGCTGAGGTATGGTGGAGGCTGGTCCAGGTACATCGGGCTTCGTCTCTTTGTACTCTCATTAGGTGCTAGATTGTTGTAGCCACCGACTAGGTGGCTACACTTTAAAGCAGCCTTTATTATTCTTGCTTCTGGTGAAGCCCTATTGGTTGGAGCAGCGGCGGGATGGCCAGGAGTCGCCGCCACGTTGCTAGGGCCTGCAACCTGATCGGCGACAATAGTGGGCATATCGGTGGTCAAATCAGGGTTCGCGTTGGTAGAATCAGCTTCCATATTTACAGAACTAACCGAAGACAAGCTTGGCATCGTTGGCGGCTGATCTAGCGTGGTTACAGGAGCCTCTTGACGGACGAAGGATGTTGGTGTCGTTGTTGCTATGTTGCTATGATCCGAGCCAAAATCTGAAACTTCTCCGATATTGGACGTCTGGCCTCCAAATAGGTTGCACCGTTGATGGGTGTTGAGTGGAGACGGATTTAAAGCTGCGGCCGGGCTTAACTCGTTGGAGGAGGTTTGATACGTGCCTTGATGGGATGGTGGAGCCGATTCACTTGCGATCGTTAGGCGGTCAACGGACTCACGCAAGAGCTGATCCGAATAGGAAGACTGGGTAGGAACCTCTGGCGGCCGTTGTGTTCTGCCGGAGGGTTTGCTCGAAGTGCTAGGAAAGTGGTCCAGATCCGAATGATCAAATATTGTGTCCTGTGATCGCGCAGAATCTGCAAGGGCAATCACGGATCGAGTAAAATGTATCACTGGACGTCGTCTGTCTTGAACACTCTGTGGTTGCTGAGAAGGATATGTCTCCTCAGGAGCGGCGGGATAAGTCTTCTCAAGAGCGGCAGGATAAGATCTTGTGTGAACTCCAGGATACTTCCCAGAACGCTCTGGGGAAGTGGAAGGTACGTTCGCAGGTTCACAATCAATCACTGAAGTACGCCCTCCGTGGGTGTACTTTGGTGGCTGAGCTGGGAATTTCGATGCAAATTCTGCAGGGGAATATGTCTTATCTGGATCGTCAAAAGGATAGCTGGGATATCCAGCATTATCTAATACAAGCGGAGGAAGAGCGCTTAAAGTTTGAGGGGATGGAGGAAAGCCACCACGCGGTACGGAAGACCACAGGGAATAAGGATACGCCATGACCTGACCATGTGATTAGAGATGCCTGCATGACCAGACAGAGATACTTACAAGATCAGCTTTCAGCTACATCAATCTGTGTGTGACCGTAGGATTGTAGCAATCTGGTACCTTTGGAGCAAGCACGAGGCGTGATAGACAAGATTGAGATCGCGGAGGTTTGGGAATATTTACGTCGTATTAGCAACACCTCTTGGGCCACCTCGTGTTGTCTACTACGGCTACGCGGGCACTTGGATATAGGTATGTGATATAGTGTGCATGTGTTGGGACTGTGCTTTTGCTAATGGAAACCCCCTATACCTGTTTGGAAGTCAGCAATGCCATGGTGAGACTGGGTTTTGAGAAGCCAGAAGCTTGCCACTGACATGACCAAGCCTGAGCATCAGGCTAGGAAGTATATGCATTATCGCTCCTATGGTATGAAGAGATTATACCGTATAAGTCCCATTCACAGCTATTGGCAGTTCTGTTCTTCACACATGGTGCTGCATCCAGGGATATTGTCCAGTGACATCCTTCACATTGGATGCAGCTCTAAGATTGGCATGTCACCGCATTGAAAGAGCAGTCAAAGCCAACCCCCAAAGTTGCACTGATCTATGGGTGTTTGGTTCGTTTTGCTATACACAATACAGGCAAAAATTTCGGGCATTCACTTGATTTTGGCCGCAGAAGTGACGTCAAAATTTCTTATGTTAGATCCGTTCACAGAAGTTGTTCGGACTACCTTGCCCTATTGCATAATGTTGGGCATCTCCGAAGAGGAAAGAATCTTGAAGCCGCCCTGCAACACTAAAGGAAGAAAGTAAGTAAGGAGATGTGGCTTATCTAAGATGTTACTGCTGTAGGTCCTTGATTAAGTACATCTATACCCTTGATATTTGGTTATGTCCGAGAGCATGGCACAGGAAAGCCTACGATGGCAGTCATGTGGCCTGTTCTTGTAACATGATCTTCGCAGCATCGGATATGGCGACCTCCGAAGTATCCCATACGCCCGCAAGAAGTGGTGCACTCTTGTCTTGGCACTTGTTGGGAGAGCAATCTGATAGAACCACAATGGACTGGTCAACCAATGAGGAAAAGTCAAAGAGGGAAATCGTCGAAGTCTTTGCCTTCCTCAATCCAATAGACTTAGAAAGCATTGTGGAGAAACATATCCCGATGAAGCCTTGAACAACGAATGCTGCCAGCGCTTGAGATCGGCCGAATTAATCAAGCTGTCAAAACAGGTGGTTAAGATAGCGTACTTCAATGCCAGGTATTACAGTGCGGGAGCATGTGAATGCCTCGCATGAACCTCTGCAGGCGCCGACAATGCTCCCCATGCAGGTGTGAGGCCCGTGCCGCATAACTGATCTGGTCGTCATCTCCAGCTGCAAGAAGGTTTTACACAAACGTCGTGGCAATGGAAAACAGTGGCAGGTTTTAGGGGTCGATGCGCTGCTGCTTGAAAAGCGACTTGCCTTTCAGCCACTGCCGATAGGCCTTATACCTCTTCTTCGGACCATCGGTCTCAAACACAGTCAGCGCATCATCGTCCACATCCAGGAAGTCTACATAATCTGCGATATCATCCTCGGTAGGGTGCATGTTGTTGAAGGCGTCCATCGAGTTGCTCTCTAAGTACTGGAAGAAGTCGACCAGATTTGCATTAGGCAGTATGTCGGTGGAGGTGACGAGAGGCAAGGTCAGCGGGTGGGTGACGTAGCGCTCATACTCGTGGGCTTCGCCGGCGGTGACGGAAGGATTCAAGGAGTTGGAAACAAATTGACTGAGCGTCCACTGTGTGGCAGCGGATTTGTCTTTCAGTGGTTTCTCTTCCAGAAGTCTGGCGGCAGAAGGGGTTACGCCAGGCTCAGCATGCTCTGAAGGACCACGGAGTGTTGGCGACGCTTCGTTGAGCTGAGAATGCAGCCAATTAGGCAACTGCGTACGCTTCGTAGGCGAGATCACCTGAGGGGGTCGTGATGATTGATCGATTAGGCTTGACTCCGCGGCGGCGTGGGTGGCATCCCTCCTTAGTCTACCCTTGTCAGGCGAGTCGTGATCGTGATTTGATCGAACTCGGAAAGGGCTCAAATCATACTTCCCTTCCTGAGTGGACTTCACGGGTATGTATCGAAGAGTCGAGTTCATCCGGTAGGAGAAGATCTTCTGCAACGAGGATAATGCGAGCGGCCGATAGTACTCAACCCAGTAGTCATCGAAAAAATTGAGAGGTTTCCCAGCAAGCGGGCCATATGGCTGTGTCTCCTTCGACAGCGTTCTTACTTCTAGATATGCTGACGTATACCATTGTATGTAATTCTTACGACATTTGCCATACCATGCTCGAGGATCAGCGTGGTGGAGATAGTAGTCGGTTGCCAGATCCCACAGCAAAGGCTGCCCGTGTATGAAGGTATAATTCCCGAGAAAGAGGTTGTAAGCTTCTTGCCGTTGGCGATCGAGGAACGAGTTATTGTAATACCGCTTGAAGCTTTCGACCATGTCACGCGAATGGCTAGTCCACTGGTTGATCTTTCTGTACGTTTCCATCGTATTAACTAAATGTGAACCGCCGTACTGGACGGCAATGGTGTCTCCGTGGTCGTGATACCTAGCGCCCGGATGATCAGACGCAAATTTGTAAAGCCGGCGAAGCGAACCACCTACATGTGCGTAAGGAGATTTACAGCGTCGGTATCGTAGTCTATAGCTGTGTTACTTATGATCCCCAGAGCATGCAGTTGGTAGCCTAGTGCGCGTTTCCCAATAACGAATTGTGCAGCATTGGTTCTGTCTAAGCAGTCGATGCAATTAGTCCTAGCGACTCCGTTCTGCATCCTTAGATCCTCGGAATGGTGTCCGCCGTTACGGAAGAAACTTGTAGTGGTCATAACATCCTCTGCTATGGATTCGAGGGTTCCAATGACGTCCTGATCCCGACTGAGGTACAATCAGTCGAAATTACCACATGCCGAGACTGCTCACACACCTCTTGGATGCTCGGCTCATGTCCCAAGCCTTGTACTTTAACTTCTTCTTCGGGGGC
>JAABUJ010005872.1_pt1 | contig 12105 bp, 10 predicted proteins | sample 5559131 | NCBI WGS metagenome assembly JAABUJ01 (sample SAMN10711875, study PRJNA513366) | rock metagenome | isolation source: Antarctica rocks | place: Antarctica: Victoria Land, Mt New Zealand nord | collected 2016-01-07
CCCCAGGGAGCAGCCAGAGCGGGCACGCGTTCCGTGAAGATCTTGCGCTCACACCAGCGGACCCGACAGACGAACCGGCGGGTCCGCAAGTGGATGGTCAGCCGCGCTCCCGTGCACGGCAGGTCGGCGATCGTGCGAGCATAGAACGAAACGAGTGGACCCGCTTCGAGCGACGACCGCAGAGGGGGCAGCATGCCGCCTGGCGCGGCGTCGCGGCGTCAGGTGGAGTGTCTGCTCCTGCCACCACACACGGTCAACCCGCACTCCTGCGACCGTCGGAAAGAATAACGTGGTCAACATGGCGATCCTGCCCTTCCCCAGAGATAACATGCCTCTGGAGCCCCAGGGTACCGCCATTTCGGGCGCATCAAAAGCGCCCAAGAGCCAATTCTACGTCGCCGTTAGCACGGTTACTCCATCTGATAGATGACTCTCTCTCACCGTCAGATACGCCCCGGAAAGAGACGCTAACGACGCGTGATGTCGATGTTTGTCTTGTCTGTCCTCCTAAGTAGCGTGGAAGGGTATTACTGGGAGGCAATCTGAGTGTTGCTGGCGGGCTTATTCTGCACCCCGATCAGGGTTTCGACAATGTGCCGTCGGGTCGGGTCTGACCAAGGCGCGTGGCGATGGCCTCCGCCAGGGCGTTCAGGCCGGCCAGCGGCCGGATCATGACCGTGAACGTCGCGATACGGTCGTGCTCGTCGAGGTCGAAGAGATCCATGCCCTCGATCTGCTCGTCACCGACTCTGCAGCGGAAAACCAGGGCATGCGCCGACGTGTGCTCCGCCGGATGCCCCGGCGGCCCACCGGCAAGCTGACGCGTGTACTCAAAGTCTTCAAAGATGTCGTGCAGGGCGTTGAAGATGGCGCGCACCCGCTCGCGCCCGTGGAGGGGCTGGGGCATCGTCGGGCTGTACAGGCGCACGTCGGGCGCGAGCGCCTCACCCATGGCGTCGAGATCGCCCGTCTCGACCGCCTGCCGGAACCGGTCCGCTGCCGTCATCGACGTCTCCTTCGCGGTGATGAGGTTAGGTGGGCGGGTTGGAGGGGTGGCCGGACGGCCCCGCGGAGACGGGTCTGCCGATCCACCAACAGTTACCCCAGGGGTCTCGGACGCCGCCGGTGCGGTCCCCATACTCCTTGTCCTCCGGCGCAGCCAGAGAGACGCCGCCGGCGCCCAGGGCCCGGCGGTAGGTCGCATCCACGTCGCCCACATAGACATAGAGCGCCGCACGCAGCGCTGTCCCGTCGTCCGAGGCGGCGCCCATCATCACCAGGGAGTCGCCGATCCGCATCTCCGCATGCCGGATGCGCCCCTCAGGGCTCGGTGTGCGCATGCCCTCCTTGGCGTCGAAGGTCTCTTTAAGAAAGTCGATCAACCCTTCGATGTCGGTGACGATCAGGTAGGGCGTGACCGCGTGGTAGCCGGCCGGGATATGAGCCGCTGTCTGTCCCATTGAGTGTCCCTCCTCGCTCGTGCGGTCATACCGTCTCTCCCTCTGGCGCCACTGGCGCCCGTGACGAGCGGTCGCGCCGCACGTCGTCCACCCCCATTCTGGCCGATCACGGGGGCCGCGTCTTGTAGAAAATTGACCCTACCCTACCCTACGCGCCGAGCGGGACGTGGTTGCGCCGCGCACCTCGCGCGCGCGATACGAGATAGGCGGTCGGCGTGAGGCCGGAGAAGGCCCGGAAGTCGTGGATCAAATGCGCCTGATCGCAATACCCGCAGGCGGCGGCGAGGTCCGCCCCTGTGCGCTGCGGGCCCTTGCTCAGGTAGCGGAGCAGACGCTGAAAGCGCCGGATGCGGCAATACACCTTCGGCGTCAGCCCCACCTCCGCCTCGAACAGCTGGATGAACCGCCGCGCACTGAGGCCGCTGTCCGCGGCTACCTCGGAAACCGGGCGCATGTGCGGGCCGCCGTGGAACTCGCGCAGCGCGGCGACGACGACGGGGCGCCGTGCCCGAGGGCGCGCGCGATGCGCAACCAGGGACTGTGCGAGGATGTGGAACTTGACCTCGGGGGCGCCGGCGTCGCGCAACCGCTCGCGCAGCTCCCCGGCCCGCGCGCCCCACAGCAGGTCCAAAGACAGGTCCGTGTCGCGCAGCTCGCCGGCGGCCACCCCGAGGAACGGGGCCGCGCCGCCCGGTTTGAACTGCACGCCCATGATCGACGCTTGGCCGGCAGTTCCGACGACGACGGGCCCCGCGTACGCGCCGCTGAGCACAGGGCCGCGAAAGCTGCGGGGGTGGAGATGCGGCGGCCGGTCGAACACCCGCACGGGCTCGTCGCAGAGGCCGATGATCACCTGCATGGCACCAGACGGAAGGACGCGTTCCCGCGCGTGCGGGGGCTGGTAGCCGTCGTAATACCAGAACGATGCCACAAGATCCGCCAGCGGCGGTGGGGGCCTGTCAGTGCGATAGATCAGCGGGCGAGCGCGATCAGGATCGACCTGCTCGTCTCTCTCAGCTAGCACGACGTCTGCGTCCATGGCCCCATGATACTGGATTTCGGATGAAGCTGTTGGACCACCGATTGGGGGCGCTGCAAGCAGGAAGCGGAAGTCCCATGTCAAATGCACGCAAGAGTAGCAGTCCGCAAGATCCTGGCGGTGGGTTCTGCCCGCGCCGCACGCCGCTGACGACAGGGAAGGCTACGCCTTATAGCAGGGCTTATCGTACAAATCTGTTCCGATGATTGTCAAACCCCCTAATTACCGATTCTGATCGTCAAAACTCATCAGGTACGCGGAGGTTTGTCATGAATCTACAGATCCGGCTTTTTTCCAACAATGATAGTGAGGTCGTGATTCAGTTATCACTACGAGCGTGGGCACCCGTCTTTAGCTCATTTAAGCAGGTGCTCGGCGCCCACATCTATACAGCCCTCTATCCGGAGTGGCAAGAACAGCAAAGAGGGGTGGTCGAAAGAGTCTGCACAGACGGTGGCGGATTCACCGTCTTTGTCGCACAGGTGGGTGAGACCGTCGCCGGATTTATCGCCTATGCCGTGAACAGCGACGATCAAACTGGGGAAGTTGAACTGCTCGCCGTGCATCCCGACTATCAAAATCACGGCATCGGCACAGCGCTGAACACCTTCGTCCTTGAGAAGATGAGGGAAAGTGGCGCGAGATTGGCCGTCGTAGGGACAGGTGGGGATCCGGGGCACGCACCAGCCAGACGATCCTACGAGAAGGCCGGGTATACAGCGTTACCTTTAGTGCGGTATTACAAGGCTCTGTAGATGTTCGTGCGCCGTTCCTTCGTGAGTCGTCGGGTTGTCCACATGGTTCCCGTCATCCTCAGACGGGACAGGCGCATCTCCCCCCTCGAACGTCCATGACAGCATCACCGGGGTCGACTCCCGCGCGGCTCCGGCAGCGCCATAGGTCGCCAGCGCAGCGTCGTTGTCCTCATCGGTCAAGACCCACATGCCATAGCACTGCCGCTCACGGGCGAGGTCGGCGAGAGCCTTCACCAGCGCGGCGCCGTACCCTCTCCCACGAAAATTGACGCCGACCCCCATCTCGTAGAGAAACATCTCAGTCCCTTTGTCGGGATGGGTCATCTCAACGCCGCTGACGAAGCCGACGAGCGTCTCGCCGTCATAGGCCACGAGGATGTGGTGACCCTCGGCGTTGAGGAAACGCGTCGCTGCAGCAGCCTGCACCGGCCCGTCGAAGCATGCACCGACCCCCTCGATCGCACGCTCATCCCCATGGCCCAGTCTCTTGATGTCCATGGGGATAGCGTACCAGGTTCTTGTGCCCAAGGGCACAGCCATCGTCCTATCAATGGCCGCCGCTCCCACAGCCCAGGCTAGCGTCCTCACGTCCCAAGCGACCGATCTGACCGTGCTCATGTCCCAGCGATGAGAGGCTCGCGCCCAATGTATACATTGGGCGCGACGCATACACTATGTACGCGAGCTATACGCGCCGCGCGTGCGCGTCGTCACGATGCACCCGTAGTCGGCAGACGCTGCCATGAGACACGTTAGACAGCGCATCTTCATGCAGACCGGTGCATCATGGGTAGCGAGTAGCAATGGAACACTGAACCGGGATAAGCTTTCTCTACGACGAGTCAGCGTCTCGACGTGTCCTGTCTGGAGCCATCTCCGTCACGCTGTAGCCCAATGACGGGCAAGACCAGCGGTTCGCGCCTGCGTGCGTCGCCCCGTCGGATCGCATTGCCTGGTCTCTTCCCGACACACCCGGGAAACACCCGGGGAAAGTGCCCACTCATTGTAGGGTTCCACTCTCTACCCGTTGGGAAACCTCCTCGCATACGGTAGAAGCAGCACCGGAGGTCGCGGTCGTACCGTGCGAGAACGGTGTGGGAGAGAACCGACATGTCGTTCTCTCCGGATGCGTCGGCAAGACGTGTAAGGCTTACAAGGAGACAATGCAATGGACCCCGTAACCCGACAGATGACCCAGGCGCGGCACCCCTTGTCACCGCTCGGTAAAGTCGCGCTGGCGGCATTGATCATCAATGCCTGCGCCGATATCCTCCCCCTGTGTATTCACCTGTTCTTTGGCGACGGGCGGTTGGTCGTGCCCCTCCTGATCATCAGCCTGCTCGTATTGCTGGCCGCGGGACTGGTCGCCAGCGGCATCCGGTGGGCTCCGCTCCCGGCTGGGCTCGTCGCCCTGGCCACAGCGGCGCTCGACATCGCGCAGCCGGAAAACTCCTATGCCCTGCTGCATCCCGGCGCGGACGTGAGCCACTTCGGGAACCTGTTTGTCCTCCTTGTCTCGGCGCTCGTTGCGCTCCTGGCGGGAGTGGCGACGACGATGCGACCCGACCACCATTTCGCTTCGCAGCTGTCATAGTGGTCGATCAGACAGGGCGCAAGTGCATTGATATAATGAGTTTCAGCGTAGGCGCAAGGCGGAGCGGCATGCCGAACATACCGCCTGCGGCGGCTGACCGGCCGTGAGCCGCGCACAGCGTGGGGGAACTGGGGGATGATCGGGTCATCGCGTTCAGTCGCCGCCGCAGGCTTCGATTCGCCCGGTGTCGTGACTCCCCATCTTTCCGGGTGGAAACTCGGCGCGGCGCGGCTTGCCTGGGGCGCTGTGGTCCTCCTAACCCTAAGCGTCTTCGCGGCCAATCTCGCGCTCACCTTCGGGCGCCTACGGGTCCTGTGTGTGGGGGCGGCCTGCGCTCCCGGTCAACTCTCGCCCATGGCGGCGACGACGCTGGAGAAGGCGCTCGGCCTCTCGGTTGGGGCCTATGCCATGTGGAGCGTCGCCTTCCTGCTGCTGCCCGCGCTGGTATGGTTTCTCGTCGCCGCCGTTATCGTCTGGCGCAAGGGGGACGAGTGGCTGGCGCTCATGTTCGCCCTTCAACTGGTGGTTCAAGGCGGTGGCCACGACGACAGCGTCCTGCAGGCGAGCAACCCGCTCTGGCACGGCGCCGCGCTGGTGGTCAACGACCTGCAGATGGCGCTCCTCTTCGCGGCCCTCGCGCTCTTCCCCGACGGTCGCTTCGTGCCGCGCTGGATGGGCTGGGTCGTGCTCGTGGCGAGCGCGCTGGTCACCTTCCCCGCCGGCAATATCCTCTATCCCCTGACGTTAGCCCTCCTGCTGGGCGCGCAGGTCTATCGCTATCGGTGTGTCTCAGGGCCGGTCCAGCGACAACAGTCCAAGTGGGTGCTCGCGAGTTCCGCGACCGTTTTTCTGTGGGAACTCGCGGTGAATGTGGCGGCCCTCCTGGTACCCGCGCTCGGCCGGGCGGGCACCCTCAACCAACTTGGCTACCTCGGCCAGCCCGGCTCTCTCGACTGGGCGGCCAGCCATGCGCTGACCCCCTTTGTGTTCGTCCTGGTCCCGCTCTCCATCGGAGTAGCGGTTTTGCGCTACCGGTTGTGGGACATCGACGCGCTCATCCACCGCGCCCTGGTCTACGGCGTCCTCACCACCTGTGTCATCGGGATCTATGTCGGGAGCGTGGGCTATCTGGGCGCGTTGTTTCGCACCGGGAACAATCCGGCCATCTCGTTGCTCGCCAACGCGCTGGTCGCGGTGCTTTTCCAGCCCTTGCGTTCCCGGCTGCAGCGCGGGGTCAGCCGGCTGCTGTATGGGGAGCGCGATGACCCGTACGCGGTGTTGGCCCGTCTGGGCCAGCGCCTCGAAGGAACGCTCGCCCCCGAGACGGAGCTCCCCGCGATCGTCGAAACCGTGGCCGAGACGCTCAAGCTGCCCTATGTCGCCATCACGCTGGCGCCCGGGGCGCACACACGGGGCGAGACGGACACGGGACTGGATGTGGACGTCGCGGGCGATGGCGGAGGCGTCGTGGCGGCTTATGGAGCGCCCGTGGCGCGATCGCTACGCCTGCCGTTGGTGTATCAGGGCGAATCGATCGGCTCCCTGGTGCTGGCACCGCGCGCGGGAGAGGCGCTGGGCACGCGCGACCTGCGCCTGCTGGCCGATCTGGCGCGCCAGGCGGGGGTGGCGGCGTATGCCGTGCGCCTGACGACCGACCTGCAACAGGCGCGGGAGCGTCTGGTCGCGGCGCGCGAGGAGGAGCGACGCCGTCTGCGCCACGACCTGCACGATGGGCTGGGCCCGACGCTGGCGGCCCTCACGCTCAAGATCGGGGCCGCGCGCAAATTGCTCCCCCGCGACCGGGCGGCCGCAGACGCCATTTTGGGCGAATTGGGCGGCGACATCGAAACGACGGTGGGCGACATTCGCCGGCTGGTCTCCAATCTGCGCCCTCCGTCGCTCGACGAGCACGGGCTGATCGGGGCGATCCACGCGTGCATCGCCCAGCAGGCCCTCGACGGAGCGGGCGGCCCGCGGGTCTTGTTCGACGCGCCGGCATCCTTGCCGGCCCTGCCAGCCGCTGTCGAGGTGGCGGCGTATCGCATCGCGCAGGAAGCCCTGACCAATGTCGTGCGGCACGCTGCGGCGCGCGCCTGTTGGATCCGCGTTTCGCTCGATGGGCGGCTCGACGTGGAGATTCGCGACGATGGCGTCGGCCTGGCCGCCGCGCGCCACCGGGGCGTCGGCCTGCGGTCGATGCGCGAGCGGGCGGCGGAGGTCGGCGGAACCTGCGTCGTGGAGCCCGGGCCGGCGGGCGGCACGCGCGTGCTGGCCTGTCTGCCCGTCGCGACGGAGTGAAGGGAGACTCATGTCGAAGGAACCGCTGCGTATCCTGATCGCCGATGACCATCCCCTCTTTCGCAACGGTATGCGCACCTTGCTGACCGCCGACCCGGAGATGGAGGTGATCGGTGAGGCGGCCGCGGGAGATGAGGCCATCGCGCTGGCGGCCTCCCTGCAGCCAGAGGTAATCCTGATGGATCTGGGGATGCCCGGAGTCGGGGGGATCGAGGCGACGCGCCGCATCCTGCATGCCAGCCCGCACATCCGTATCCTCGTGGTCACCATGTATGAGGACGACCAGTCCGTGTTCACGGCCATGCGCGCGGGGGCGCGCGGCTACCTGTTGAAGGGCGCCAACCCTGATGAGGTCCTCCGGGCGATCCATGCCGTGGGCAGTGGCGAGGCCATCTTCAGCCCGACGATCGCGACGCGGCTGATCGACTTCTTCGCGGCCCTGCAGCCGGTGGCCCTGCCCCATGCATTGCCGGAACTGACCGATCGCGAACGCGAGATTTTGGCCTTGATCGCGCAGGGGCACACCAACGGGGTCATCGCCCGCCAGCTTACGCTCAGTCCCAAGACCGTCAGCAACTACGTCTCCACCATCTTCAGTAAACTGCAGGTGGCTGACCGGGCGCAGGCCATGCTGCGGGCGCGCCAAGCAGGATTGGGCGAGCGGGGCTGGTAGGGAGCGACGTCGCGAGAGGGTGTCCCATGCTCACACGCGCCATTCAGTAAGGATACCCCGTCCGGTCAACGATGGCGTCGGCGACGACGTACGCTTGTCGCTACAAACGAGAGGGAATGTCCTTTCTCTCTTGTTATTCCGCGGGGGTTGTGGTAGAATCGCGCCCATGAGTACCGCACGTCTCGCCGCGAAGGTCGCCGGAAAACGCGAGAGAATCCAGAGCCCGCAGGACTTCCTGGCCCATCTCGCGGCACAGGACGCAGCCGCGACCACGCTGCGCAGCTACGCGAGCGTTTTCTCATCCTTCCGCCCCTGGTTTGAGGCGCGGTACAGCCAAGCCCCCACGCCGGGGGCGGTGACCGAGAGCACGCTGCGCGCCTGGCGCGACGAACTCAAGCGCCAGGGCAAAGCCGTGGCGACGATTCGCCGGCACCTCTCCTGCCTGCGTTCGTACCTCGTCGCCGCGGGTCGTCCGGTCCCCCTTGTCGAGGGACCGACCGAAGTCCCGCGCGGCCCGCGTGCCCTGAGGCCGGGGGAGGTCGCGCGGCTGGTGCAGGCCGTCGAGCGCGCACGGCGCCATGACGTACGACGGACCACCGACATCCGCGACGAAGCCCTCATCAAGCTGCTCGTCGAGGCGGGCCTGCGCTTGGCCGAGGCGGTGGGCCTCGATCGCGCCGACCTGGATCTGGGGCCACGTCACGGCTGGGCACGGGTGCGCGGCAAGGGTGACAAGGTACGGCGTGTGCCCGTCAGTTCGCGGGCGCGCCCGGCACTCGACGCGTACCTGGCGACACGCGATGACACCGCTGCGGCCCTCTTCGTGAGCCAGAAGGGTCATCGACTCTCGCCTGCGGCGGCCTGGGCCGTCGTCAAGCGGGTTGGTCGGGAGGCGGGCGTCCCGGTCTATCCACACCAGCTTCGTCATTCGTTCGCGGTGCGCCTGCTACGCGAGCACGGTGCCGATCTCCCGACGGTGCAGGCGTTGCTCGGGCATAGCCACCTGACGACGACGCAGGTCTACACGACCCCGACCCCGCACGACCTCACCCAGGCCGTCGAGGGGTCAGCGACCTAAACGACCGCCGACCGTCGCGAGGAGGGGTGTGATGCCTGTTGACTTCCTGACGCCCACACAGAAGCAGTCCTACGCGCGCTACGACGGCGACCCGTCGGCCGCCGATCTGACCCGCTCTTTTTATCTCGACGACGCCGACCGCGCGCTCATCGCGGGGCGGAGGGGTGACCACAACCGGCTCGGCCTCAGTGTCCAGCTCGGCACCGTGCGCTACCTCGGCGCGTTCCTCGACGACCCGACCGCCGTGCCGCCCGGTGTCGTCGCCCATCTGACCGCGCAACTCGACATCACCGATCCGTCCTGCCTGGCCCGCTACCGCGAGGGGGAGACCCGCTGGGATCACACCGCCGAGATCCGCCGACGCTACGGCTACCGGGAGTTCGTCGACCAGCCCGGCCACCTGCGCTTCGTGCGCTGGCTCTACGCCCGCGCCTGGACCGGCGCCGAGCGGCCCTCGGCGCTCTTCGACCAGGCCGTGGCGCGTCTGGTCGCGAACAAGGTGCTGCTGCCCGGCGTCACCGTGCTGGAACGCCTGGTCGCTCAGGTGCGCGACCGCGCGGCGGCCCGCTTGTGGCGGCGTTTGGCGGCCTTGCTCTCCCCCGACCAACGCGCCGCCCTGGAGCGCCTGGTCCTCACCGGCGCCGACGACGGGCGGCAGACGCGGCTCGACCGCTTGCGGCGTGGCCCCGTGCATGCGAACTCCGTCACCCTCGTCGCCGCGCTCCGGCGGCTCGACGAGGTGCGTGCCCTCGGCGTCGGCGGGCTCGACCTCACTGGCGTGCCGCCCGGTCGCCTGCACGTCCTGGCCCGCCATGCGATCACCTCCCGCGCCCAGGCGCTGGAGCGCATGCCGCCCGAGCGTCGCGTCGCCACCCTGCTGGCCGTCGCACGCGTGCTGGAGGCCCGGGCGCTGGACGATGCACTCGACGTGTTTGATCGCGTCCTTGATGAGATCCTGCGGGGCGCGGCGCGTACCAACAAACAGGAGCGCTTGCGCATCCTGCGCGCCCTCGACGCGGCGGCGGTCGTCCTGCGCGATGTCGCCCGCGTCGTGCGCGACCCCCGCTATCACGACGCCGACGTGCGCGCTGTGGTCGCGGCCGCCTATGGTGAGGCGACCATCGACGCCGCCATTGCCACCGTCGATGACCTGGCGCGTCCGCCCGATGATCACCACCAGCGCGAAATCCTGGCACAGTACCCGACGGTGCGGCGCTTCCTGCCCGCGGTGCTACGCACCATCCATGTCAAGGGGACGGCCAGCGCGGGTCCCCTCCTCACGGCCCTCGCCTTCCTGGCCACGTTGGAGGATCCGCACCCGCCGGACATGGTCGAGGCGCCGCTCGCCGTCGTGCCGAAGGCGTGGCGCGCCCGTGTCGTCAACCCCGATGACCGCCCGGACTACCATGTGGATCGCCGGGCGTACACGCTCGCCGTGCTGGAGCAAGTCCAGGCCGCGCTCCGGCGCCGCGACCTCTTCGTCGCCCCGAGCGAGAAGTGGGCCGACCCGCGCGCCGCGCTGCTACAAGGCGCGGCCTGGGACGCGGCGCGGCCCCGGATCTGCCGCGCCCTCAACCATGCGCTTGACCCAGCGGTGGAGTTGGCGGCGCTGGGGTATCAGCTCGATCAGGCGTATCGGCGCACGGCCGCCCACCTGCCGACGAATCCAGACCTGCGGGTCGAGCAGCGTGGTGGGCATGACCGGCTCACCCTCACGCCGTTGGACCGCCTCGACGAACCGGACAGCCTGCGCCGACTGCGTGCGACCGTGAACGACCGGCTGCCCCGCGCCGAGTTGCCCGAGCTGCTCCTGGAGATCCACGGCGTGACCGGCTTCGCCGACGCCTTCACCCATGTGAGCGAGGAGAACGCGCGCGTCGCGGACCTAGCCACGAGCGTGTGCGCCGTCCTGCTCGCCGAGGCCTGCAACGTGGGGCTGCGCGCGGTCGTGCGCGAGGATGTCCCCGCGCTCACGCTCGACCGTCTCTCCTGGGTCAAGCACAACTACGTGCGCGAGGAAACGCTGGCGCGGGCCAACACGCTTATCGTCGACTACCACCAGACGGTGCCGGTGACCCAGGCCTGGGGCGGGGGCGAGATTGCCTCGGTGGACGGGCTGCGCTTCAAGGTGCCCGTGAAGACGCTCAACGCCGGCTACAGTCCGCCTTATTTCGGGGTGGAGCGCGGCGCGACGTGGCTGAACATGGCCAGCGGGCCGCTGGGCCTGCACGGCGTGGTCGTGCCCGGCACGCTGCGCGACTCGGGACGCATTCTCGATGTGGTGCTGGAGCAGCCGACGAGCCTGCGCCCGCTGGAGATCGTGTCGGACACCGCCGGCTATGCCGACGTCGTGTTCGGACTGTTCGCCTTGCTCGGGTACCAGTTCAGTCCGCGCCTGGCGGATCTAGGCGACCAACAGCTCTGGCGCTTGGACCCCAAGGCCAACTATGGGCCGCTCAACGGCGTGGCGCGCCATCACATCAAGCCCGACCTCATCACGCGGCACTGGGACGACCTGCTGCGCGTGGCCGGCTCGCTGGCCGAGGGGACCATCGCCGGCTCCGCGGCGCTCCGGCTGCTCCAGAGCGGCGGGCGCTACTCAACGCTCGGCCGCGCGATGGCGGAGTATGGGCGCATCTCCAAGTCGCTCTTCATGCTCCCGTATGTCGATGACCAGGCCCATCGCCGGCGCGTGCTGCACCAGATCAATCGGCAGGAGGGCCGGCATCGCTTCGCGCGCGCACTCTGCTACGGGCAAAAGGGCGAACTGCGCCAGCACTACAAGGAAGGGCAGGAGGATCAGCTCGCCGCCCTTGGATTGGTCTTGAATGCGGCCATTTTATGGAACACGCGCTACACGCAGCGCATTATCGAGACGCTGCGCACCGAGAGCGTCGAGGTGCGTCCCGAGGACATTGAGCGGCTCTCTCCGCTGGGCTTCGACCACATCACGATCCTGGGGCGCTACCAGTTCGTGGTGCCCGAGTCGGTGCGGCGCGGCGAGTTCGCCCCTTGCGTCCGGCAACGTCCACCCCCGAGGCTTAACCCGGTTCACTGTTCCGCTGCTACTCGCGACCCTATTTCTTTCTCCCGAAAATCCCTGCGGTCGCCCGGCGTCAGGCTGCGGCAACCGGCGTCAGATCCACCTTGAAGCCGAGTTGCTCCAAGCGCCGCACATGATGGCGTTCGATGCGTGTCGTATCGAGGC
>JAABUJ010005873.1_pt1 | contig 12105 bp, 11 predicted proteins | sample 5559131 | NCBI WGS metagenome assembly JAABUJ01 (sample SAMN10711875, study PRJNA513366) | rock metagenome | isolation source: Antarctica rocks | place: Antarctica: Victoria Land, Mt New Zealand nord | collected 2016-01-07
GTCGGGTTGGCCGGCGAGCAGCGCCAGTAGCGCAGACCGGTCCAAATGCGGTACACTGGAATTTGTCATCGAGTCCTCTCTCATTTCGGTTTTGAAGTTGAATTGAGATTGGCTCGATGGCGCTCGCCTACCCTTTGGTTTAGGCGAGCACCGCTTTTACACCAGTTTCAGGACTTGGCCATGTCCGGCACGCTCTTAAGCCCGGGCGCGCGCAATGCCGACGGCGTGACCGAACGGTTCGGCGCTGTAAAACAACGGTTGGAATCCTGCTGCGTCGAGCTCTTGCTCGATCTCATCACGGATTGCAGAATGTCCGAACGTTCCTCGCAGTTCGTCCCCTATTTCAACGGGCTCGCCGCGGCGTCGCAGCCGACGAATGGCCGTCCCGAGAGCGGCTATCGTGCGCAGGTGGCGGCTGGCCCGCGATCCCATGCGGAAGGAAACCAGTATCGGCCCGTTCCCGGCGATCTGCTCCCGTAGCCTGCGCAAGAATGCTACGCGCGCTGCGCTGCCGGCGATGTGCGAATAAGCGCCCCAGCCCACGATCACGCCATCGAACATGCCGAGCTTGGGCACTTCGTCGGGCGCTGCGAGCACGAACGCGGGCTGGACGCCGGCCCGCTCCAAACGGCGCCGACCTTCCTCGACCAGCAGCGGCGAACATTCGAAGGCTGAGACGTTAAAACCACGCCCAGTCAACGCCAAGACTTGGCGGCCGCCGCCCGCAGAAGCGACCAAGAGCGTCGCGACGTCGCCGAAATATCGCTCGACAGCGGCCTCTTCCCACGCGAAAAGGCCACTGGCGTTGTACGCGTCCTGGCGGTAGCGTATCGCCGAGTCGGCGTAGTGCGTCGCCGTGACCGCGTTGATCCTTGCCCGATCGTCGACCATTCCCAGTCGAAGCCCTTGGTACACCGCGTCGACGCTCTGGCGCGCTAACCGACGGCTTTTCAGAAATGCTTCTGCAAACCTCACGCCCGCACCAAGCTACCACGAATGTCGATCGAATCCCCATAGCGCTCCGGCCGCGCTATGCCAGGTATCGGCTTTGAACCGAAGAAGCACGGCGTGAACCGATGAACGAAGTTACACGTAACTCGCTGCTGTATGTAACGAACCACGTGGTAGCGCATACGCCCTCGCATGCGGTGCGTCTCAACTTTTATCGGCGCGTCCTTGGCTTCGAGATCGGTCAACATAGCACAATCCTCATGGGCGCATGGTTTTACGCGTACAGGGGTTTTCGGACCGGCGGCCGCAGCATTTTTCGGATGGGCGCGCACAGTATCATCAATGAAGCCTGCCGCCTTGCCTGTTGGGACCGCATCACCATCGGCGACAACGTCTCGATATCGGCGGAAGTCACCATTTTAACAGGCGATCACGACGTGCAGGCGCCCGGCTTCCATAGTCGCTTAATGCCGGTCGTTATTGAAGACTACGTTTTCGTGGGCACGCGTAGCATAATTCTGGGCGGCGTGACCATCGGGCGGGGGGCCGTCGTTGCCGCCGGTTCCGTCGTAACGCGTTCCGTGCCGCCTCTCGCGATCGTCGGCGGCAACCCAGCGAAGCACATCGGAGACCGCTCCGCGGCCGCGCTCGACTACAACCTCGTATACCGGCCGTGGCTGAAGTAGCTATATAGTTCGCTGTTCCTTTGAAGAAGGCGAAGCCCTAGCTTTAGCCTCCCCGTTCCGAGAATTCGGCGAGGCGCATGACACAAACCGGATCGCGAGTGCCATGAACGTATAGCAACGAAGTCAGACTACCATCATGGAGATTCGATGTTCGTTTCGGCAATGAAAGCTGTGCCGACATATCTGTTTAAGAGATCGAAGACCCTTCTGTACGCGTCACCCTTCGACACGATACGGGAACCGGAGTTCCGAAAAACGTTCGGATCGGCTTGGTATACCTCACGCGCTTAATGCGCCGGGAGACTGAGAATCGGCGGATGTTATGATACCGCGGAATTAGGGTTTAAATAAAAGCGAGCCGCACATCGTGCCGCCCGCTGGGGTTGTCTCGGCCGCCGTCATCGCGCCGAAACTGTCTGTCCTATAACTATCAATACGCTAAACCTCCGAAGTACATATTTGATTGAACGCGACAGTCTTTGGGGGCTTAGTACGCGTCCAAACGCCCTGCCCGGCCCTTGGTTTCACTGCAAAAGGACCGAGCACTGTGGCACTTCCGAACAACAGGACAAATCTCTGATTCAATGGTAGGACGTCCTCCAGTGCCGGAACCCGTGAAATATGCCTTCGACGTTTCTGTTCATCGCAAACGGATGGCGTTTGCGGACGCATTGCGTGCAGCGGCAATCGCATTGGTGGTTTTTTGGCACCTCGCGTCCTTTACTCGCCCGACGCTGAATGGGCATTTCAACGCGCCCGGTTATCTGGGCTTCTACGGCGTCAACTGCTTCTTTGTTCTCAGTGGATTTTTGCTTGCGGGACCCTTCCTAATGGCGATCCTCGACCCGAACATCGCGTTTCCTTCGGTTAAGCTCTTCTTGCTGAGACGTTTTCTCCGTATCTACCCGCTTTATGCTTTCGCTGTTGTCGTGAGTGCGGTGATCGTAGCGGTTTCACGAACGGACTTTCCGAGCGCACACGACATTTGGATGTGCCTGCTGTTTCTTCAAGATTTTTCAACCGGCCCCGCCTTCAAGATCAATAATCCTCTTTGGACCATGCCGGTCGATGGAGTCTATCTGGCTCTACCGCTCGTTGCTTTCTTTCTTGTTACGCTGGCGCGGCCCATAGGAAGCAGAGGCCGACTCATAGCGCTTTTCGCGACGCTAGCCATCATCGTCACGCTTAGTCTCGTCTACCGTTACGTCGAATCTCGCCACAATCCATTGGCCATGATAAGCTTTCAAAACCAGGTCGTCTTTATACGAAACGGCATAGGCATGGCGGGCAGCTTCACTTTCGGGGTTGGCATGGCATTGATCGCGCTTATCATGGAGCGCCGGCCCAAGCCTAAGCGCGCAGTATACTCGGGCTGCCTAGCGCTGGCCGCTGTTCTTGCGGTTATTATCGCTCGAGAACCGCTTCGTTTGCTTGCGAAAGGCAAGGTTGTGACCACGGTCGATGTAACGCGGGCTACGTTTTTGGACCTTCTTGCGGGCCTTTCTGTGGCGCTCATTATTTTTTCACTGGCGGAAGGCCAATTCCCAAAGTTTACAGCGATCTCCAATTCAAAAATCGTTAGATCAGGTGCCGCGCTAGCCTATTCAGCGTATCTCTTCCACTATCCGATTATCCAAACCGTGGAAAAGTCGTTAGGCTCGCCGCGCGGCAACAAAGCATTGATCGAGGTTGGGGGCATCGCACTACCGGTGATCCTCGCTATGGCGTACGTAACGCACCGCTACCTCGAAGCGCCACTTCTTGCACTCAAAGACCGTCAGCGCGATACGGTAGCTCGTGCAGTAAGATCAGCACCAGCAGAGAGATGTGTACTTGAATCAGAATAACGTTTCGGGCTCGACTCAGAATTGGGAGTCCGTCCTAAGGTAACGAGAGAACGCGTAATCGCTTTGCCTTAAGGCCCGCCCGCGACGAACGTTGTCTTTCCAAAGACATATCTGCGAATCGGTATAAATTACGTTAGGCACCGTCTGGCGCGCCGTCATTGCGACTTCGACGCCTCGACGTTCTTTGGATGCCACGTTGTCCGGAAACAGTTCCGATAACTTACCGCGCAAACTCTTTTTCTTTGGGGTACTCGAAGGTTCTGGAGACGCTATTGTTCTGGAAGCCGAAGGGCCGATCGCCGGATGGCCACGCCGGCAACTTCATCCGGCTCGCCCAAAAACGCCGTCTCACGCGCCGTCTCTGCCACCAACCGGAACCAAACGGCGCGCGATAGTTGCGGTTCCAGAGCCGGAACGCTTCGGGCAACGGCTTACGTGCTATCACCTACGATGCCTTAGCCAAGAGAGTACCGGCCCTGGGATGCGGCGGTTACTCGTCGTCTGGCTGACGCATTGAGGGGCTCTCTCGTAGGAAGCGTTGGATGTTGTTCTGCATCTGAACGTCGGTACGCAGTTTAGAGAGCGGGGTCACCGGCTGCGAAAGATTGAAAATGTCATTCATGTCGTCGGAACGGACATCCACCGTTCCTAAACTACCGAGGTTGTAGGTCTCCTCGATGAACTTCAGAACGCTGCCGAACTCATGCTGAACGTGTGACACATAGCCGTGCTTGGCGTACGGCGAAACCACGATTAGCGGGACGCGGAATCCGAGCCCTTCGACATCGAGCTGCTGAGGCACGACGTGATCGTACCAGCCTCCCCAGTCGTCCCACATGATGAAGACCGCGGTGTTCGGCCAGTACTTACTCGATCCAAGAGCGTCGACGATCGAACTGACCCAGGCCGGTCCCGTATTGGAGCCCGCGATCGCGTGATCTGAATTTGCGAAGTCGGGCACGACGTAGCTAACCTGTCGGAGCTTATTGTTTTGGATGTCGCTGAGAACCGTCGTCTCTGGCGAGATGACGTTGCTCGTCCAGTCGCTGCCGTAGCGGATGTGTTTGATTGCATCGTACGCCGACCAGATATAGCCGCTCGGGCCCACGGAGTATGCCGGCGCATAGTACGCCCATGTGACGCTCTTTGCATCCATGAGATCGCCCAACGTCTGATAATTGAAGCACGGGAACGGACCGGGTACCTCTTGTCCCTTATTGTTCAAGAGCGTTGTCGTCGTGCCGGACGGTGCGTCGCAGCCCCAGGGCGTATGGCTCGGAACCTCGGCGACGTTCGCCGACTGCCCGGCGATCAGATATTGATGCGAGACGTAGCTCGGGCCGCTGTTGGACGTGAACATCCGGTCGCCGACGGTGTATTTTTCGCCGAGGCTGAAGTAATCGGCTGTCTCGCTGTGCGGAACGTACGCGTATTCGTAGTTCGGCGCGGTGGTCGGGAAGAAGTCGAAACCTCCCTTATCGAAGGCGTCGTTTTTCCCACCATCATACTGTGTGACGAACGTCGTGTGATTGTGCGCCGGATCGTGATGAGCTTCGAGCGTGACGGGAGCAAGCGGAATCGTCCGGCCCTGACTATTGATTCCGCTTTGCGCCGTATCAGCGCCGGGGAATCCATAGAAAAGATTATCGAAGCTGCGGTTCTCTTGGATGATTACGACCACGTGTTGGATCTTCGAAGAATAGGGCGGCGGGGTCGCGGTCGTAGCCGCGCTCAACTCTAGCCCGTTGACCTTGGCGACATTAACCACGGCGGTGAAGACAACGGTGATGTTACCGCTCCGGTCGGCGTTGACCGTCACGCTCTTGGCCGTCGCTTTGTACATCGCGCCTGCGTCGGCGAAGATGTCGTAGTTGGTCAGGAACTGATTGCCGTTGACCGCCACGTTGAATACCCGCTGCTTCGGAGCGTCGAAGTATCGCTCCATGAAGTCCAAGCGCAGATTATATGAACTGTTCGGCGTCAGTCCCGTGAACACGTACCGGAAGCTCGTTCCGATGCGCTGACCGTAGAAAACTCCCGGAGGTGGAGGATTCGACACGGCGCTGGTGTCGATCTTATGCGAGGCGTCGTACTCGGTATATCCACCGTTGAAGTCGTTATCGGCGCTGAAGTTACTAACGGCCGAACCGTTGCCGGCCGCGATGTCGACCGGGGCTCCGGTGAGGAGATTCTCGCGCACAATCTCGATGCCGCTGACTTCCGGCTGCTCCTTAACGCGTGTGAATCCAATCGAGATGACGCCGCTCGAACTTGCATTCACCGGGAACTGCTCAACGACGGCCTTGTCCATGCCGCCGGCAGCCGCATAGATGTCGAAATTCGAAAGCACCGTCGTTGAGTTGATCGCAATATTAAACTGCCGAGCGCCGGCGGCGTTGAATTTGAATTCCGCGAAGTGCAGCCGCACAATATAGGGCGCGCCCGGCGACTCGCCGCTCAGGCTGTATGAGAACGTCCCATAGCGGTTTGTTTGATAGACCGCTTGGGGGGCCGCGTTTTCTACGTTCGTGTTGACGGCGGCCGTCGTTGACGCCGTCTGCCCGCCGCTGTAATCGGCATCGGCCGAAAATGGACTGACCGCCCCGCCGCCCGCATTGATCGATTGGAAGGTCGTGAGGCCGTTGGTATGCACGGCTTGGCCGCTTCGTGAGCCGCCGCCCGCCGGCGTCAGTGGCGTCGTGTTCGTTCCGCCGCCATTACAAGCGACGAGCGATCCGACCGTGATGACCGTCAACCATGCTGACCAGCGAAAATTCAGTTTCATCTGATTCCTCTCGCACGAGCGCGGGACAAGTGGCGTTAATGGGATGGTGGGTCGGCAGCGTTAGCTGCCGACTTGCAGGCCCGTTCCGTGCCCCCATGCGCTCCCCTCCATAGCAGGAGACGAAGGGCTAGGGCTTAAGCCCCCCCTAGATTCTAGGGAGTGAACGCATCACGTTGGCCACGCGTCCGCCACGATCTGCCGCATGCGCGCTTCGAAGTGGCGGCGCGACAAGTTCAACGCGTGCGCGCCGCGAGTTCGGGGTCGAAGATCATGCGTTCGAACCGTTCGATCGCGGCGATGAAGCTCGGGACGGTCTGTTCGCTTGCGAGCGTTCCCGTTTCGCCTTCGATCACCGTATCGAGCGCGCCGCCGGCGCCGTAAGCGATGACCGGGCGGCCGCAGGCATTGACTTCGAGCGGCGTCATGCCGAAATCTTCGTACTGCGGGAAAAGCAACGCGCGTGCACCGCGCATGAGTTCACGCAACGCATCATCGGTGACGTGCCCGAGCAATTCGACGTTGCGTCGTCGTGCTGTTGGCAACGAACTGCTGCACGCGCGCGGCGCTCACCGCGTCCCACACGCGCATGTGCGAGAAAAGCGCAGCGACCGCTGGGCGTATGGGAGCCGGTACCGTGGCGAGTTCCTGCACGGGACGCTCCCACAGCGCACGCATCGGCGTATGGCAGTAGCAGACATGCGCTTGATCGGCGCGCGTCAGGACGCCCTTGGCCACCGTGTGGTGCGATGAGATGATGACGTCGAAATCCGAGACGTCGAACGATTCGATCGTGCTGCGGTAAACGGAAAGAACGCGCGGTGGCGACGCGTCGCTTGCGGCAGCGTGCGAGCCACGACGTGCGCACGCGCGGCGCGAGCTTTGCGGGGCCTGTGTGGGGCGAGTACAAGAGCGCAAAGATCGGTGCCTCAGGAAAAGCGTCAGCGAGCGCTTCGACCACGCGTTCGGCCCCGCCACGCTGTACAAGGGGATCGGAAACGATCGCGATGCGGGGTGCGTCAGCCATACCGTGCGCCGGCCGCCACGCTATCGAGAATCATGCCGATGCGCTCGGCGTGCAAGGTAGCATCGAAGCCACGTGCGTGCGTTCGGCACGCAGCTGCCGTCACGGCGCGGTCACCGGCAAGCAGCGCGAGCACGGCAGTGGCGAAGGCGTGCTCGTCGCCGCTCGGCACGACGCGCCCGCACGCACCTCCGCCGACGGCTTCGGGGGCACCGCCTTCGTCGAAGCAGACCGTCGGCACGCCGCAGGCCGCTGCTTCGATGATCGTACGCCCGAAGGGTTCGACTCGCGAGGCGTTGGCATTGACGTCGAGTGCCGCGTACGCGGGTCGCGGGTCGGCGAGCCACGGCACGAAATGCACGCGCTCGGTAAGGCCGTATTTGGCAACGAGTGCGTGCAGTTCGTCCACGAAATCGGCGTCGCGAAACATCGGCTTCCCGACGATCGCGAAGTGCGCGTCAGTGCGCGCCGCAACGAAGGCGACGATACGTAAAAAGCGATCGTGGCCTTTCCACCGGTTGATGCGTCCGAGGATGCCGACAAGCGGTACGTCTTGCGGCAGACCAAGTTGCTCGCGCGCGTCCGCGCGCGTCGGTAAGTCGTTGTACGTGGCAAGCTCGATCGGATTCGGCACGACTGCGGTTTTCGGCAGCGCAAGCGCTTCAGCCACCGCGCGTGAAATGGCCACGCGCTGCACCGTACACGTGCGGCCGACGATGCGTAGTACGTCGCGCGCGCGGCCGTCGAGAATGTCGCGCAGGTGCATGACGCAGCGCACGCCCGCGAGCCGGGCGGCGGGAGCGCCGAGCACGTGGGCCTTCACGGTGTTTGTATATACGACGTCCGCTCGCAGACGGCGGTAGGCAGCGGCAAGCCGCGGAAGCATGGCCAGCGTCCCGAGTGCGGCCGCGGGTGGTAAACGTTCGCGTTGGACCGCCATCAGTTCGCGCGCAAGCGCAACGATCTCGACGTGGAAGCCCTGCTCACGGAGTTCCTCCGCGTATGCGCCGTCCTCGAAAAGCACCACGCTGGCTTCAAAGCGTGCCGGAAGGTGCGCCAACAGCAACTGCATGCTACGCTCTGCGCCTCCCGCTTCCGCACCGCTTTGCCCGACGAAGGTGACGCGCACGCGATTACGTTGCAGCGGCTTTCGTTGCTGTGCGCCTTCGATTATAAGCTACTCTTTCGCATTCGTTCACGCTCGATGATGTCATTGAGTGCTTCACTGAACCGCCGCGGCGTGTCGACTCGCCAGGTCGAGCAGCCGGCGATTTTCCTTGCTTGGAAGTCGCTGTCGGAGTCGCCGATAAGGTACGAGCGATCCAAAGCAACGCCGAGGTCGCGCCGACAAGCTTCGAGCATTCCAGGCAACGGCTTGCGGCACAGGCAACCATCCTACGGCCGGTGCGGGCAACAGTACCAGGGGCGATCGGCACACCGGCGGCCTGCAACGAGACCCGCATGCGTTCTTGAATCTCGACAGCGGTTTCGACGGGAACTAGGCCGCGTCCGACGCAGCTTTGATTGGTCACGATCACGAGTGGCAGCGGCACCGCGTCGACCAAGTGCTTCAGCGCTTCGATTGCGCCGTCGCGCCAAGTGAACTCATGCCATGCGGTGACATAACCGTCGAGGATTCGTTCGTTCACGACGCCGTCAAAGTCGAGGAACAAGCACAGATCGAGAGGCGCTGCAGCGCAGATCCAGCACAGCGGGGTGGGGCATCGTTCGAATTAGCCCTTTGGGTCAAGGTCATTTCGCGAGGCATAGAGTGCGAAGGCACTGCTCCTTAGCTGAAGAGCAACTCCTGCTCGACGAGATCGCAGATATCGTGGCCCATTGTAATATGCACTTCTTGAACGATCGCGCTGTAACCGTCGGGCCCGATCAGCGACATATCGGCGATTTCGGAAACACGTCCGCCACCGTTGCCGGTAAATGCGACCGTCGTCGCGCCCATACGCTTCGCCGTTTCGAGTCCGTTGACGACGTTGGGCGACTTTCACTGGTCGTGATCCCGCGACGAACGTCACCCTCGCGCGCGAGCGCTTCGACCATCCGCGAAAACACGAACTCATACCCGAAGTCATTGGCGATCGCCGTAACCGCCGCGGTGTTGGTCGTCAGCGCCTCGGAAGCCAGGCCGGGTCGCTCACGCAGAAAGCGTCCGCTGAATTCCGCCGCGAGATGCTGTGCATCGGCTGCGCTGCCGCCATTTCCTAACCAGAGGAGCTTGTGTCCCTGGCGGAAGGCTCGCACCATCGCGACGACAATCCGCCCTACCTGTTCCTCATAGTCGGGACGTTCCAGCAGTCCGCGCCGGTCGGACATGAGTTCGTCGAAACCGCGTCTTCCCGTGTAGTCGGGCGTGGCTCGCGGAGCCGTTGAACGAACATCGAGCATAGGTTCCATGCTTCCCCGCAACGCGGCCCGCTCATGCCGCATCTCGGGGTTTCTTCCGTAACGGCGCCCGGATCGTCTACGTGAATTGTAACGGCCAGAACTGAATAGTTTGGGATAGGGAGTGATTAGCGCCCAGCACGTGGGGCCTTCACTGTGTTCGTATACACGACGTCGGCTCGCGGCGGTAGTCAGCGGCAAGACGCGGAAGCATGCTCAGCGTGCCGAATGCGGCCGCGGGCGGTAAATGATCCCGCTGGACGCATCAGTTCGTGCGCGTGCGCTCCGTCCTCGAAAAGCAACACGTTCGCCTCGAAGCGCCGAGGAAGGCGCGCCCGCGGCAACTGCGCTCGGCGCCTCCCGCTCCCGACCCGCTTTGCCCGACGAAAGTGACCACGCACGCTCACGCCCGGGCGCGCCGACGCGCCGCGCCTGAGTGCGCTCTTTGCCACACATTCGGCAGGTGACATGTTGCGGCTTTTGGCGTGCAGTCAGACCAGGCCTGACTAGTTTGGAAAGAGAAAAAGATTGATTATGAAAAGGCCACGGCGGCATACTGTTACGTTTCGGTCTTGGACGCTTACGGAAGGCGAAAGCGAAATTTAGCAGCATCGTTCAGAAGGCGCTGGACGGCCAACCTCAACGGATAACGCGCGGCGTCCGCCAAGCTGTCATCCTCATCGACGAGGACACGTACCGGACCGCAGCGCAGCCGCGCAAAAGCGCTCTCGATCTCTTCGCTCCACTACGCGGAACCGCGTTGAATCTGGAGCGACGAGACGACGACGGGCCGGCGGCGCTCACATTCTGAGTGGTTTCCTACTCGATACATGTATCGAGTAGGAACTCGGAAAGGAGTCGCCGGGCTCCGGCGTCACCTCTTGGATGTCTGCAGTGGACCTCGACATTCTTTAGCGCCGTGACGATTGGAGAAGCAGCGAGGCATCGCTCTCCTCCCGGACACAGCGAAACGACGTCGATTGGAACACTGGTTGGCTTCGGACCTACTAAGCGGCTTCGCGAACCGAATCTTACCGCTCGACGGCGATGTCGCGTTACGGTGGGGCGAGCTTCAGGCGCGCACGGAAAAGGTAGGAGGCCGACTGCCTGTGCTCGATGGGATCATCGCCGCGACGGCGCTTTTCCATGCTCTGTCAGTCGTGACGCGCAATGAACGAGACTTCATGCGGTCCGATGTCCGTGTCTTCAATCCTTGGAACGCGTAGGAGAGAAGCAATCTGCGCCTTGCCGCTTGCTTGCCATTTGCTTACAGATTGCTTACACTGCACGTATGGCCGTAGCGAAGGTTCCGCGACTTGCACCGGCGGCTTTGGACGACATACGGTCGGCGTTCGGCCTTAGTTATGCAGAACTGGCGGCGCTCTTCCATGTCTCGCGGCCAGCCGTGCAGCAGTGGAGATTAAACGGCGTCCCCCCGGAACGCGCCGCCGACGTGGACCGCGTCCGTGAGCTGGCCAGGGTGTTTGCTCGGCGATTTATTCCTGCCCGGGTACCGCAAATCGTTCGCACGCCGGGACGCGGTCTTGGCGACCGCTCCGTGCTCGATATCCTGGCAACAAGCGGCGTAGAGCCGGTCTACGCCTATCTTGAACGCCTGTTCTCGTATACGCCGGGGTGAAGCACGTTGCGCGCCAGGGCGCATACTATCGAGTCTGCGACGCGCTGCCTGCGTGGCCTAATACCCTCGACACGGCATTTTCGAAACGCGTCGGTGGACGCTGGATCCGCCTGGGGCTTTCGGTATACTATACCTGAACGCGTCGATCGCCGTCGCGGCAGCAAACGCGCGAAAAAACTATGAGAGCGAGATTGCGACGCTCTACGACCTCCGTCCTGGTCAGCGTCCCGATCTTCAACTCGTTACGGTGTCGGCGTTTCGCTTCGTCGACGTCGTAACAAGTCGCGGCGTCCATGCTCTTCATCTGCCGGCCTCCTTTCCATACGGCGTTCCGTGGCCGCCGTGCCAACGGATTGGCGTGCGCGCGTATGCGATAAGAAGTGAACGCGGTATTGCGTATCGCTCGAATGCAGACGTTACTCCGACATCGAATGTCGGGGAAGAACTTGCGATCTTCGATCGCGCTCTCCAAAGCGTATTACGTGGAATCCGCGTTAGGTTTGCGGAGTGGTATCCTCCCGCGGCTCTCAAGCCGACTTGGACTACTGCGCCTCTCGCAACGCCCGTCTAGGAGCTTGGTCGGTCATGCAGCGTCTGCACTTCGCGCCGCTGCAACGATATCACGTGGGAACGTAAGCCCATGCTCTTGGGGGGTCTTCCGGGTTCTTAGTGGGCGAAAAGATGGGCTTTCGGGACGTGAGTCGCATCCGATGCCATGCGCGAGAAGCATGTCTTCGAGCGGCTACTTAACATTGAGAAGCCGTGGTCGGTCGAGC
>JAABUJ010005874.1_pt1 | contig 12105 bp, 7 predicted proteins | sample 5559131 | NCBI WGS metagenome assembly JAABUJ01 (sample SAMN10711875, study PRJNA513366) | rock metagenome | isolation source: Antarctica rocks | place: Antarctica: Victoria Land, Mt New Zealand nord | collected 2016-01-07
TGCAAATAATTAATATAAAACAAAAATAAATATTTATTTTACTTCTATTTTTAAATTTAGACTTTTCGAATCAAAAATAGAAAATCTTGGCATTTTGACGTTATTTTCGATTGCTTGGCGATTCCCTCGAATCGAGTCAATAAAATTAGAAATCGAGTCGATATCGAGTCGAGTCACGATGTTGATATCGAATATTCGAGTTGGATTACGATGTTGATATCGAGTATTCGAGTTGGATTACGATGTTAATATCAAGTATTCGAGTTAAGTTAGAATGTTGATATCGAAACTCGACTCGACGATCAATCTAACGAAATCACACATCAATAGAATGGAAAGTCTATGGAAAAAGTATGTGAAATGCCTCTTTTTTCACGTTTTATGAGTGATCATATTGATTAACGAATTTTGATAGATATTGCAAGTTGATTAACATCGACTCGTATCACACGCTTAGAAAGTTTCTCGCGAGAAGAATCAACAACTTCTTTCACTAATTGTGCAATGAGTACATCGTTCAAAAAGTTAACTTCGTCACCACGTATTAACATTAGCTTAGCCAAGTATACATCAAATACAAGAATCGACAAATCAATTCGTTGATATTAAAAAAAGTCTACGAGGTATGTTGCTATCAATGTAGAAGTCCTAAATAACGTTAACGAGATTAAATTAGTTCATCGATAAGTTGCTAATCAAAGAGCATGAATTAGATGAAAGCGAAACAAACAAATCTTTGTTGAACGCTAAAGACTTCTTGAAGATATTGCGTTGTTATTGAGTGATTAATATCAACTTCTTCTTGTACGAACGTTATTGGCTATACGTTGCCACTATTCTCTTGTTGATCGCGTTCATCGATTCTTGTTTTGGGACCTTGTTAGATATCACGTACAACAATATCGATTTATTCGTATTGTGCGACAAGAAGACTAGTGAGATCGCTCTCACGCTTTAGCTTCGTCTAAAAAAGATCAAATTACAATAAAAGCGAAAAAGATTGTGCGAGAGAATTCACTTTTAATTACGACAAGATGTTGACTCTTATGCAAAAAAATTTATATCTTTTTTCTCGATAACAATTCTATGTTTTGCGTCATTTCCTATATCGTGAATCTTGCTTGCAATGACAAAGTCTTTCGATTTCTCAATATTACTTTTCGAATGATTTTGACTTTAGAAGTACGTTCTAGTTTGAATTGTCAATCAATCTAATGGCGCGACAAGATGCTAGACGTTTCAATTTTTCGTTTGTTAAACTCTTTAGATCAAGGAACGAGTAGCAAGTCTAACGACCTTCTTCTCTATGATCTCTATTATGAATGGATGAAACGCTTAGAAGAAGAAATCGACTTTGTGCAAATTTTAACTACATATTGTCTTCGACGAATGATGAACAACGCCATTAATGATAAGTCTCGTTGACTTAAATCTAAGAAGAGATTCGCTAATTACAATAAACGATCTTAACTCGAACGAAGCGATGCGCAATTTGATTTTTGATCATGTCACTTCGATAATCTTTTAACGAAATTATTTCTTTCGCATGATTCGTTACGACACGCAAGCGACTTATCAAGGTATTGCGTCGCAAGAGAATTTGATCGTTGCTTCTTATCGAATGAGTCGCATAATTAATTTACGTCGATTTCGCGAATTCTTTCTTTAACAATTGTAGAATTTACGACAAAATGCAAGCATTCAAAAGTTGCGCCAACATTAGCAAAATCTTTACGACCAAATTCGCGAAAAGTTCAACTTCATTTATCGAGCAAAAGGTTAATCGATTTACGACGAATACTAGCAAGTCAAACGAAACATCGATCGTTTGCTCAAACAAAAAGAGCGCGTATTAAAGACGCAATTGCAAGTCGATTACGATGCGACAACTTCGATGCAAGACATGCTTGCGCAAATAATTGTCAACGACGTCGTTTTCTCTCTCGTTTAGTTTTTTTCGATTTCGATCAAGTATGTCTTCGAAAAACGAACGCACATTGCGCGAGTCTTTTTCGATTCGTTATCGTTCGTCAAATACGATAAGAATCTAGATTGACAAATCTTTATCGTTAACGATTTGGTCTCGCTATGCATTCGCCAAGAGCGACGTTCTCAAAAATCTTGTCGAACGTGAGAGAATAATATTGCGACAAGCTCGTTAAATGACGACACGTCTAATATTGATGTCAAATCGAAATGCTTGAAATTCGACGCGTCACTTCGATGTTAATTCTTATTTCAATGTTGATCTTTCTAGTGTTTGCATTGTCTTGACGACATTACGTTGCTCTTGCATGAACGACAATATGTCTTTAACAATAAGTTTTCGTTGTAGCGTCATTTCGATCGACATCATCAATTTTAGCTCGACTAGAACTACTTATTTCCCAACATCATTTGTGAGCAATTCGCAATCAATAGTCTCATGTACTTTAAAAGTCACGCAATAGAAATTTATAAAATCTACATGTTTAAGAAAAGCTAATCTTCTTATTTGCTATTTTAGTGAATTAAAAGATATGCACATGTTATCGTTCTTATCAATCGTTCTTCTTTAATTGCGATTATGAATGTTCTTATTTGTTACAACTATCTAATAGACGTTCTTTCAATTAATTTTCGAATTTGTTTGTTTAAGAATCTTCGCAAGCGAGTTTCATTTAACTCCAAGTTATTCTAATGCTTTATTTGTTTCTTTATCTTTAATTTCGTCTAATTCGTTGTCGTCTTTCTCTTCTATTGCTTTTCTTATGTATCTCGAAGTATCTTTTGCATTTTTCTTTATTGCGTTCGACTTCAAGTTGTCGCATATCTCATTCTTGTTTCGAAGATCATTGTGAGTCATCTTCGTTAAATCTTGTGTTTGCTCTAGAGATAAGAAAGCGTCTTGAATCGCATCTTTGTTGCTTATAGATTTGTTTAGCTTCAAATAAAGTAATTGAGCTAAATGCTTTTTCTTACTTTCTTATAATGAATATCGAAATCAACTTTTAAATCTTGCGATTGTTTGAGCGTAAATTAGGCGCCTTCGTACAAGAGATAATTCTCGTTAGACAAATGATTTGCTTCGCTAGCTTTGCTTCGTATCAAGACAATAAGCTTTCATTCTTCGATAAACTATATTATTCGCACTAGTCTTTAGCACTTACTAATAAGAAATAGTGATTTGTCGAAAAGAACTAGTTGTGATGTCTAAAGTATTTATTTCATTGTTTGTAGATTTTTGGCTTACGACGAAGAGATCATCTTTCATTGTAGTTTTTTTGTTGAACATCGATTAAAGTGAAAGATTGTCAAAAGCAATTAAGAGACTAGATTTATAATAATGAAGAATCGCACGATGTGTACGAACTCAACTTAAAACTTTGAAGTAGCTTGTTTAATTATAAAAGCAAAAATCGTCTAAGTTGTAAAATTGACATTCTTCGATCTTCATAAGCATTCGCAACAAGTACATTGATAAATTAGATTTCTACATTAGTTACAAATTCTTTCTTGAAACAATTTCGATCATTACTTGCTAAAACACTAAAACTCTTTGCGTTATTGTCTTCAAAAGCGTCAAGAGATTCTCTAGAAGCTCAAGAGCTCGTGCTCTATTTGCTACGTACACTATCGATAATTGTTATAAAATCGAACTCTAGTGAAGAATGCATTTATAGACGTAGATAACGTCGCATTTATATTCGCGTTCTCTTCTATTGTTATCACACTTTCGTTGTCATTCGACTCTCGTCTTTAGGAGCTAATGACGCCTTTAAATCATTAATTTTGTCTTGAGAAGTTCTTCGCATAAGTAGAATAGAGAGTCTATGCTCAATTAACTCTAATTGTAACAAAGCAAGATTTGTCAACTAAATCTTAATATTTCACAAAATATCGCCTTCTTTACGTCAATTTTGACTTCTTTGATATTTTCTCTTCTTGAGTGACTTTAAAAGCTTGGAGTAAGTTTGAGTAAAATTCGCTCAAAGACGACTTAAATCGTTCGACAAGCTTCTTATCTTAACGTGAAAACATTAATCTAAGAAAGCTAAATGTTAAATACAACGACTTGGTCTTTATCGCTCTTCACGATGACAAAAAAATTATGCGTATAAAGAAAGACAAATCGATTGTTCTATTCGAAAGAAAAATATAGAAATCTTTATAAGATGATGCAAAGAAACAAATAGAGATCGCCAAAGCTCGTGATAACAAAGAGACGAGACTAGATCTCTAGCATCATTATTGTTTTTATGCCTTGTATAAGGGACTTTGCGTTGACAATTGAATTATAAAGAAAGAAACAAGACAACGCTTTATGATGAAGTCGATTTACAAGACGCAAGTCGAATAGTTTTACGATTAGAGAACGAAAGAATTTGCGAAAGTTATCGTTGCGACACAACAATAATTACTAGAATCTTAGAGTCGTTCGTTAAGATTGCGTTTGTCAACAATTCATGTCATGAAAATTGACGAAAGAAATAGCGATAAAATTTATTTTAATCTTCGTTGCTATTGCTTGTTGAGTGTGAAAACATATTGATAAATTGAAAAGAGTCGACTATTGATTGAACGTCTTCATGAATAGCGTAGCAATCTATTATTATAATAATTCGTTTTTGGCCTTCGATATCTAAAGCGATCTTTGCTTCGCAATTGAAAGTTAAATTCTTTAAAAAATTTCTACGTTTCAAAATGTAAAATATTCGTATTAGTAGTCTTATTGTTGACAACGATGCTTCGTTAAACATTAATTATCGTTCTAATCTTAAATCGTTTGTGCAAATCTTCTAGCTTCTTAACTTCGTAAAAGAAAAACGTTATCGCTTTGCTAATATGATTAGAATCTTTTTTATAGAGCTAGAATTCGCTATAGATATTCGAACTTTGTTGGGCTTCAAGTTTGTCGATTTCGTTATCTTGATTGTTGTTGCGAATCACATCTCTTGATAAAGTAATTAGCGAATTAGTTCTTTCTACATTTATACGATTTGTGTTTGAATCAATTTTTGTTTTAGAGATTTGAACTTTGTTCGTAAGACATTTTTGCATCTTTCTTCGTTGCCTTTTCAATTTATTTTTGTTCAAGAATCTATCTCTAGATTCTCTTGATCTCTTCATTGCATATTTGTGTCTACTCTCGTGAAGATAAAGTCGACGACTCTCTAATGCATATTTTGATCGTGCTTCAAGTTGTTGTTTCGCAACGCGTCGTTTCAATAGTCGTTCGTATTGTTTGGCGTTAACATAAAAAGACGTTTTCTTCAATGAACGCGACGTTTTCTCTATGTATAGAACTTGAAATTCGAAACGTTTTGCGATAAAAGAATAAGAAAGCTAAGACACTTAATTTCAAGTCGAAAGTCTCGATGTTCGACATAAGAATAAAGATTAAGTTGTTTAATGTGTAGATAAAAATTAAGAACTTGGCGTTGAATGAAGTAGAAATTGCGTTAATTGCGCGCAATCGAATTCATTATTGACATACGCATCATTAAACTCGTAATTGTCACGCCTTTGAAAGAAGAAAGTTGTTATGCTCTTTATCAATTGAGATAACGTTTCATGTTTTAACTTGATGAAATTTGCGTAATAGCTTGAAAGTCGTCGTGTGTTCTTAAATCGAATATATCGATCTTTAGAACATGCTAAATGGCTCATTTTGCTCTCGATATCTAGTCGAAAAGATGAATTTTGTCCTTTTCGAGTCGTAAAATATTACATCGAGAACAACATAAATAGAGATGCTTCATCTTATACGTAGTTGACAAATAGTCAAATGACTCATACATTCGTTGTAGCGAATGTCGAATCGAACGAACTTAATTTACATCAAAAGTATTGTTTTCTAGGGACAATTTTTCATTCACGTTTGACGAAAGATTTAATCAATACGCAAACGATTTGTCATTAAAGATTTTTATATTTCAAGCTCATTGTCGCTTTGCGATATCACGTTGCTTTAAAACCCTTATCATTTTAACTAAAAAAAAATTCTTCTAGATTTTTTCAAACGTCACGATTGATCATTAATAAATAAGATTTTTATTAATAACTCGATTTCAAACTTCGCGACTATTGTATAATTGAGCGCAAAACTCTAGAAAAATATTGATTCGTTAATATAAAAAAGATTTAATTTACGATGTAAGTTATCTTATCTTAGTCATTTTATCTCGTTCTTTGACCTATATTTGCCTTTTCTAATTGTTGAAGTTACGACAATAGTAACAACGTTTATGTTCGCAATATTGCTTGATGCACTTCTCTTTAACGAAGTCTTTTATTATCTTGTAACGACAACATCATTGCGCTTCAACGCAACTAATAATTCTTTTCTTAAATTGTCTTTTCGTTCTCTTTGCACGTTGCTATTTGTAATTGGAGTAAAAATCACGAAGCATATTTAAATCTAGATCACTTGGCGTTGCATCTTGATCGACGATACTTAATGTCGTTTGATCGCTTTTCTCTCTCTTTAATGCTTTAGTCTTACGAGAAGAAATGTTAACTCTCTCTTATTGATCAAAATTGAAATGAATTATCTTTTCTTCTAGCATTCTTGACTTCTTTGTCACTTGAATTTGTGATACGCTTCACGCGTAAAATTCTATAGAGTTATTTGTATCGCGACTCAATGATTTTCTTAATGTTGATGTAGATGTTCTTCTATAGCCAATATTATAATTAAGAATACGCACTAATTCGTTTGATGCTTCGTTCAATATTCTTTCACGACTCTTGATGAGAGCTTGAGCGATAAGATTGTTCTTGATGTAAACGCAACGTAGCGAAAATTGTATTAAGATAAGCAATAGCAAGATTTGTGTTTATCGTTAGTGCTCTCTTTTAGTCGTAAGATTACTTTCTTCATTATCTCGAGAAATAGAGATCGAATTCATGGCAATCTTTATCTCGTCGTCGAAGAGATCAAAGTTGCGAGAACAATTGCAAAACAAAGTATAAAACTTCTAGCAAAATCAAATCTTCATTTTCGATAATTCTTGAAGCTAATGAGAGTTCATCAATATATACAATTGAAGAGCAAAAACTTCACGAAGCTTGCACTAAAAATAGTTCAAAAATGTAAGATCTCTTCATGCAAGTTGTAGTTTAAATTAGAAAATACGATTTTCACGATGTTGACATAATTGTATTCAATGAAAGGCAGAAATTTCAAGAGCGTAAAAGAAAGAATAGCAATGAGATCAAGCTTACGTTATTATCATTCAAGATGACGTAAGTTCACGCCAAGGAAGATTCGTCGCATAGAAAAGAGCTATGATTAAACATTAGCATTTGTATAATTTATTTCTTTGATAAAAGACATATCTTTGAGCTTAATACACATGTGAGAGAGAAGCGAAGAAGTAATTCAATAGCAAGACTAAATTGATTTTCTAAATTAATCAATTAGTCGCTATAACATATCGCACTATTCGCACATGTCTTTGCTTATTGTTATCAATTCTCTTTAAGATGTTTAGTGTCAATAGATTAACTAGAGCGAAGTTTAATGCGCATTTTAATATTATGATTCAAGTCTATGTTTGACGAAATAGCTCAAACTTCGAATTCAAACGAATAAATTGCCAACGCAAAAAAGAAAGTGTCGCAAGATTAGCGATAAGAACACAAATAAGAACGCTTAGATGAGCTTTCGATAAGACTCTTTGCATAATAAAAATCATAGTGAAAATGAGCGTACAAGAAAGATTGCAAAAGACAAAGCGATGCTTGACAAACAAGGCGAAAAAGGCAAACGTATTTATGAAGAGATTGCAAGATTCATGGATTCTATATAGAAGCTATACATGCTCTCTTTTCTCGTTGTTCGTAAGCTTGTAGTGATGATGATGTCGTCGTTTACGCTAAGTATTGAAAGTTATAATCGACTTAGATAGACTAACTTATGAAGATTCATCTTCATAAGCTAGCTGCAAATGGAGATCATTAATGCAAAAGACAAATTCTCGATTGAGAAAGCACAAATGGAAGCTAATGTAAAGAACACACCTAACTAGTACTTCGTACTCGAAGAATTATTTGTTAGTGCGACAAGATTCATAATGCTTAGCTCTCACTTACATAAACCTTGTCGCTAACAAATAACCCTTTGGAGAGAAAGTAGATGAACTTTCTCTTTTTCCCTCTCTTTTAAGAAAGTATTTGATAAACTTGATTCATGTCGTCGTTAAAAACTTAAAACAATTGTTCGAATAAAACGAAGTAAGACTTCTTTCAACTATTTGAATTTGATCATTCGTTAATACTTAAAGAACCTTGGTTGCCTTTATCTCTATGTGCGAAATTATTCTTTCAAACTCTCTATTGTTTAGAAATCTTCATCGCAGGAAACATAGTCTTCGTGGGCTTTCATTAAATTACGTGCATTTCAATATAATCAATTAGTCATCTTCTATCGTAGTGATGTGTCACGATCGAATAATTGCAACAATAAGAGGCTTATCGTTGAGAACGACGCCAACAAGGATGACACAAAAATCGATAAAGGCATTAACGAAGCTCGCCCTAACGATAAAGGTAGTCATTCTTTCTCTTTATGTTAGCAAAATAGTGATGCTTATAAGTTGAATAATTTTGATAAAGATCGTTCGCAAGATCAAAGCAATACAAATAGCGATAACATTGACACTCAAAAGATTCGAAGTAATCAAAATTATAACGACAAAAATGATCGTGAGCACGACAATGAAGACAAAGTTGCTAATAATGCAAATCATGACAAAATTTGTAAACTTATCGAGAAAATTAAAATGTTCGTCAAACATAAGAACGATTATAATGAGCGTACTCGTACACGAATTCAAAGCTTGTGAGAAAAGACTAACTATCTAACACTTGCACAATAAACTTTCGATTCACTAGTCGACTCGAAGGAAAATGACCCAATTTGAAGAGTCTTTCTTAAATTGAGTTTGCATTGAAATTTGAACGCAAGAATTAAACAAGATGCTCTTTTCGAACATACTAGTTTACGATTTAAGAAACATTTTAAAGAGAACATGATTTAAGAGTTATCGACATTTCGTGACGATAATAGCGATTTTCAAGAGACGAATCGTCGACGTTTCGACTATTACTTGCAACAAAATGCAATTATCGACAAATTATGTACACTTTGCGTAGGACTCGTGGCTCTAGTTGCTTCTATTTTGACGAACGTAGAGTACGACCTATGATTCATTAATGTGAATGTGTTAATTTTTTCATTAGAACTTTGATCATAGATAGAAACTTTGAAACATTTTCAAAATAATGAGGAAAATCTGGCGTACGTGGAATCGTCTCTCAATTTTCCGACGTTGTGTTAACTATTGTGTCTTCTCAAAGACAAACGAAAAGAACAAACAAGTCCTTCTAGCAATCGTCGAAAGATGGTGGCGTAATTGACATGTAAATTTGGTATGTAGCGAAGCGAATAAACAAAATTCGCATGTCAAATTAAAGAACCTTAAAACGAAGAAGAACATGTCTAGACAATGGCATTATGACGTCTTCGTTAATATTATCGACCTTAATTGCAACGCATGCTACGTTGAAGAAGACTCATTTACTCGAACAAAGTTAATAATCTTTAGATGGATGTAATGGCACAAATACAAATAGCACGCGTTGAATGACGACGAACGACACTTCTTATCAAAGCTTTAGTTATCTTGATTTAGCATCTTCATAGAACAAGCTTATACAAGGAACTTTAGAACTCATTTCGAGTCAATGTTTGCAATATAAGAAGCTTGTCGACGAGTCGATAAATGAGAATAAGAATAATGAGTCGTCGAAGAGTAGCAATCTTGCGTCGTTATGCACAACTATCTCTACTTAAGGGCGCCATCAAGGTTAAAAGTATATCTATCGAGTCGACATTGAAGCTAGAGATTTTATAGAGATTGGCGAACGAGATTAATCTCATTAGTTAAGATTGTTATTCGATGATGAATAATCAAATAGTATGTCATTAAACTCTTAGAAGCTTGACATTGCGCTAATGAAGAAGCTATGAGTGAAGATTTATCAAAGGAGACTCTATTAAACGCAACGAACGTTACATTTTATCGTAGATTGTAATCTTTTATATACGAACGTTATGCTTATGAGAACAAAGAATAGACAACGAAACGAAGAATGCTATTTCGTGACTATAGTCTAGCCCTTTCAAAATACACCTTCGAGTACTTCTTTTATCATTGTCATGGGCCCCAAACAACTCTATGGTTTAGGAACAAATAAGTCAAGCAAATTATGTAATTTTTTCATATCACTAAAACAACAAAGCATTGAAACTATTAGCAACAAACATTGCGAAAAACTTCGATTCACATGATTACGCCTTAATAGAAAACACTTTTACGAGCTTCAATTCCTCAAGCTACACACGCAATGAATTTTCATTTATCGACATACAATATTTGTTTGACCTTGTCTAGCATTATATTGAAGGACATTCATAATCTCAAGAGAATCTATTTTATCTTGCTCAATATTATATTGGAGAACATTCACAACTCCAAGAGAATCTATTTGATTTTGTCGAACATTATATTGAAGGAAATTTATTCTTCAACAGATTGTCTCAATAATCGATTGAAAACATGAGCTTTAACATTTTAAGTTATCAACATAATAAGACTTCGAACTTCGACATACAATTCCTAGAGAATCTATTTGACTTTGTCGATCATTATATTGAAGGACATCTATTCTTCAACACATTGTCTTAACAATAGTCGATTAGAAATACGAGCTTCATCATTTCAAGTTATCAACATAATAAGACTTCGAACTTCGACATACAATTCCTAGAGAATTTATTTAATTTTGTCGATTTTTATATTGAAGAACATTTATTCTTCAACACATTGTCTTAACAACAATCGAATGATAACAAAGACTTTAATATTTTAGATCATTGACATTATGATACTTCGCTCGACACACAATCTCGAGAGAATCTATTTGATCTTGTCAAGTATTATATTGAAAAACATTTATTATTCAACACATTATTTCGATAGTCAATTAGAAACATGGGCTCTAGTTGTTGGAACTATTGGCAAGATATTTCAAACTCGAACATACTTAATCAAGGGCAATATATACAATAGAATAGTTTCTCAATTCAATGTATCAAGTCAAGAGCACATGATAAACTTCTTACGTTCTTTGATTCTTCGCGCCCATGAGTAATAAGGAAATTCTTTCAAAGCAACTTGTTGCTCTTGCACTTTCCTAAGTATAAAGTTATACATGCTCTTCAATTCTTTTCCTTAGTTTTCTTAACAAATATATAGTTCAATTTTGGGACAAGCTAGATGTCGATCGTGTAACATGTATATTATCTAGATCGTTGTGAATCTTTAGACTTAAGACATGAGCTTTCAAATATACAAATCGAAATTAGATATCTAGGACCTATTGTGTTTTGAATAATTATGAGATTCGATATTTGTCACATGATGTATCCTAGATGCTACTACTATTAAATGACTAAAGAGTTAAAGCGATAGTGTTGTCACGTACACTTAGTTGCAGGTTCATCAATAGCGACATAATCTTCGCGTCTAGCATTTGGTTTAACTTATATTTTTGATTTTTAGAAGTGTTCTAATCGCGTAGTTTGATGCGAGGAAGCTCTTTCTTAATTTCCTTCAATAGTTCTTTGCTCTTCGAGATGATCTCGTGAGTCTTAGTGTCGAACATAGTGATATAGCATCGTTATCGATGATTGAGGTCTTGTAGAAAGTAACGCTTTGTGCAATTGTCTCTTTTGATCACACATTAGCGCAAGGTCTTTTCAATTGTAGAAGAAGCTATGATTGAGTATTTGTAAATTCTATTTATTGAAGCACATGCGCAACTTTACAAGCAATATTCAAATTCGCTTATAGATCGTTAGAAGTGATAGAGAGGCGTAAAGATTTGTCTTAGCGATTAGATTCTTAGATGCGAAGTTTATCTCGCGACGTCATATAATTAGATAGAATTTACTTGGCATTTTGGCTCGTCGTAATCCTAGTGAGTGAACTCGTACGTCGAAGATTTATGAAGCATATTGTCAATATTACTATTGAAGTCGACGCAATGGTCTAGACT